>Ga0179587_10000066_pt1 | contig 49087 bp, 43 predicted proteins | sample CZODoug2_1_08_16_FD_185932 | JGI IMG/M metagenome (GOLD analysis project Ga0179587, IMG submission 185932) | Vadose zone soil fungal communities from Angelo Coast Range Reserve, California, USA - CZODoug2_1_08_16fungal | ecosystem: Environmental > Terrestrial > Soil > Vadose zone | place: USA...
ATCGAGAAGAAAATACAGAAGCACGCAAGCCGCCGCCGCCAACACTACCGGGACGGGAACGCCGGGGATGAGCTTGCCGTTGTAGAGGAGCGAACTGAAAGGGTCGGGGACGTTGAACACCGGCCGGCCGCCCGAAATCGTGGTGGCGAGGCCAAGGCAGATGTTGAGGCTGCCCAAGGTCACTACGAAGGGATTGATGCCGAGCCAGGATATGATCCCGCCGTTGAATAGCCCGACGAGAAAGCCCAGCCCGAGTCCGGTAACCAGTCCCGCCAATACGACGATCCAGGGCGCGACGTCCCCAGCATCGAGGCCGGTCATAACCAAAGCGCTCGCGACGCTGATCGCCGAGACGCTGGCGCCGAGCGACAGATCGAAACCGCGCGTCAGGATCACCACCATCTGCGCCGAGGCAAACAGCACCAGATAACTCGACTGAATAAGGATGTTGCGCAGGTTGCCGATCGATAGGACGCGCGGCTCGATAAGATAGACGCCAAGCTCCATCGCCACGATCAGGATCGGCAGCAGAACCGCTAGCAGGCTTCGCCACAGAGCCCCGGCGGCTCCCGTTTCTCGTGCGCGTAGCGCGACGTCGACGTCAGACACGCTTCGTCCTCCGCGTCGAAAGCTCGTCGAGTGCGACCGCGAGGACGACGATGACGCCAAGGAAGATCGTCTGAATGCGCGGGTCGATCGTGAGCAGGTCCATCGCATTGGTGAGAATGAGCAGGAACAGGGCGCCGAGAGCGACCATCTCGACCTTGCCCACGCCGCCTTTCAGGCTCACCCCGGCGATCACCGCGGCGGCGATGCTTTCGAGCGTGAGCTGCGAATTGATCGCCGCCTGGCCCGAACCAATTTGTGCGGTCAGCGCAAGACCACTGATCGAAGCGAAAACCGAGCAAAGCACATAGGTCGCCACCAGATAGAATCGCGTCGGAACGCCTGAGACAATGGCGGCCTGCAGATTTCCGCCGATCGCGACGATGTAGCGACCCATGCGCGTGAAATTCTGCAAGACGAAGACGACGGCGACGATGGCGATCGCGAGATAAACGGCGCTTGGCAGCTTGAGCCAGAGCCCGCGTCCGAAGCCGTCGACATAGCCGACCGGCATGCCGTAGACCGGGATGCCGTTGGTCAGCAGCAAAGCGGAGCCGGTCGCGATCGAGGCCGTGCCGAGGCTCACCATGAAAGGCGAAACGCTCAGGAAGGCCACGCACAGGCCATTGACCAGGCCGACGAGAAAGCCGCAACCGAGCCCCGTGACCACGCCGGCGAGGATGATCAGGGCCGGATGATCGGCCATCTGTTCCTTGAGGCCGGCCATGACCAGCGCGCTCGACACGCTGGTCAGAGCCACGACCGCGCCGACGGACAGATCGAAGCCGCCCACCATGAGAACGAGCATCTGGCCGACAGCAAGAATCACCAGATAGGACGAACTGCGCAGAACATTCAGAACGTTCGGCAAGATGAGGAAATGCGGCACGAAGATCGCGAACAGCACGATGAGCCCCAGCAGCATGATCGGCAGGAAGCCGATCGCGCCGTAGAGACGGTAGAATTTATCGAGGGCGACATTCGGCGCCGCGCCGCCGTGGTCCGTGCTATTCGTCATCATGTTGCCATCGCGCTGCTCAGGGGCGCGGGCCCGTCTTCAAGCCGCTTTTCCCGGAAGAAGTACGAGAATATTTTGGTCTCGTTGATATCGGCCCCGGAAAGTTCGGCCACCAACTGCGAGCGATGCATCACGTAGAGTCGATTCGACAAGTTCATCACCTCGGGCAGTTCGGAGGACACTAGGACGATGGCCGCGCCCTCCGCCACCAATGATTTCATTAATTCATAGACCTCGATTTTGGCGCCGACATCGATGCCGACCGTCGGCTCGTCGAACAGGAAGACCGAAATGTCTCGGGTCATACCGCGTGCGAGCAATACCTTTTGACGGTTTCCGCCGGACAGCTTGGCGACCGTCCGTTCGATCTGGGGCGGGCGCAGCTTCAGTTTGTCAATGATCCTCTGAATGGCGCGTCGCTCGCTCGCCCGCCGCAAGACGCGCGCCTTCGAGAATGTCGGCAGATCGAGCGCCGCCATCGAGGCGTTCTCGCGGACGGGCCGTCCGAGCGCCAGTCCCTCGGCGACGCGGTCTGAGGGAAAGTAGCAGACCCCGCGCCGCAGCATGTCGATGGGAGTGGGCCGCGCCGCCATATCCTCGTCCCTTACGCGGATGCTGCCCGAGGCGACCGCCTCCAGTCCATAGACGGCACGCACGATCTCCGATTTGCCGCAGCCGACAAGGCCCGCAATGCCGGTGATTTCGCCGGCGCGCGCATAAAAGCTCACATTCTTTGCCGAAAGATCGGCAAGCGTGACGTCCTCGACCTCCAGGAGTTTTTCGGCCGGCCGATGATCGATGGAAGGAAACAGCACGCCGACCTTGCGCCCGGTCATCAGTTCGACGAGTTCGCTTTCGGAGACGTCCCCCGACTTGACGGTGGCGATTTTGCGTCCATCGCGGAGCACAGTGATGCGGTCGCCGATCTTCTGGAATTCCTGGATGCGGTGCGACACATAGATGATGCCGACACCGGCGCTCTTGAGTCTGCCGACCAGCGCGAACAGGTTCTGCGTCTCGGCTTCGGTGAGTGAGGCGGTCGGTTCATCAAGAATGAGCAGGCGCACCTCGGTGAGGAACGCCTTGGCGATCTCGACCATCTGCTGATGGGCGCGCGACAGCGCGCCGACCTTTTGGTCGGGCAGGATGTCGAAGCCGAGCTCGCTAATTACCGAGCGCGCCCTGGCGCGCATCGCCGCATGATTGAGGAAGCCGCCGGCGCCGAGCTCCCGACCAAGGAAAAGATTCTCCTCGACCGTCAGCTCCGGCACCAGGCTGAATTCCTGGAACACCGGACTGATCCCCATCATCCTCGCCGCGTGAGGCTTGAGGCGAACGAGACTGCGGCCGCGGAACTTGAACTCGCCGGCGTCGGGAGCGAAGGCGCCAGCGATGATGTTGATCAAGGTCGATTTGCCGGCGCCGTTCTCGCCGAACAGCACGTGGACCTCGCCGGCCCGGAGGTCGAAATCGACGTCGTCCAGTGCCAACACGCCAGGGAAGCGCTTGGAGATTCCGATCATTTCGAGAAGAAGATCCTCGCGGGCCGCTTGTGCGGCCCGCGGGGTCTCAGCCAGGCTGCTCTCCATCATGACGATCCCGTCGATGTTGGTCTGGATCAGACATTCACAGCGCAGCCTTGACGGAGAAGACCGCCTTGAAGTCCGCCGGCGCCAGGACAAGGCCGAGATTGATCTTATCCATATTGTCCTTGCCGATCATATCCGGAATCGCCTTGGCGCTCTTCACGTAGGGCTGCTTTTCGAGCACGCGCACGGCGGTGTCGATCGCGATGCGGCCCTGCAGAACCGGGTATTGCGTGGCAAAGCCCAAAATCTCGCCCTTCTTCAGGGAATCGAGCATCGCCTGGTTCTCATAGGACGACATGATCAGAGTGTCCTTGCGTCCGGCCTGGGCCGCCGCCCCGACCGCGGCTTCCGCCGCCGGCGCGCATCCCCAGATGACGTTCATGTCGGGATAGGCCTGGAGCGCGTTCTGGATCAGGCCGAGCTGCACCGCGACACCTGAATCGCCGAATTTGTCGCCAAGCATGGTGACGTTGCTTTTGCCGTCGACCGCCTTCTTGAAGCCTTTGAGGAAGTCTTCGGCCCAGCCGGAGCCCGCAGGGCCCGGGAAGGTCGCGACCTTGGCGGTTTTGTTCTTGAGATAGTTCACCAGATAGACGCCGGTCTGTTCGCCCATCGTGTCGAAATCGACCGTCATCTTCGAAGTCACATTCGATTTGGAGACTGGATTGACGGTCGAGATGATCGCTTTGCCTGCCGCCACGCCTTCCTTGATCTTCTTGTCGAGCCCGGCCTCCGAAATTGGCCCGACGATGATCGCGTCGAAATTGCCGGCCATGCAATCGTCGAACTGCGCCAATTGCTTGGGCAGGTTCTCATAGCCGCCGGCCTCGTAGAGCGTCATGTTCACGCCCATCCGTCTGGCTTCTTCGACCACGCCATAGTCGGCGGCGACCCAGAAAGTGTCCTTCATGTGAGGAAACAGCACGCAGATATTCCAGGGCTTGGCGGCTTTTTCGAGCGGCAAATATTCCGACTCTTTCGCCGATCCGGAATCGAGATTGTAGATTTTCGCCGGCCACCATTTGTCGGCGGCGTGGGCTATTCCGCCATGGGCGAGGGCCGCCATCGCAACGGCCGTTGCGACTATCGAGGCTGCGTATCTCATCTGCTTCTCCTTTGCTCTGCGTTGTACCAATCTGGGCGCCGCCCACCCAAACGCGACTGGTATACAAGGCCGCGCGGCGACGGCCTTCTCGCTCGTATGCCGAATATTCGAACTGCCGCGACCGGATGACGGATCGCGCGGCCGTCGGTATAATGCGCTTGCACCTTAGAGCGAACTTGCGGCATGGTCTTTGCTTTCAGTGAACGCTAGTTTGATTTCTCGTGCACCCTCGCAGACGAGACATTCGTGAAACGGCATGACGCGTAAGGCTCGAGGAGCCGGAAGCCTGATGAAGACCACCATCACGACCAGCACGATGGACCCGTCTTACCGAAGCCGTTGTTGGCACGAGGCGATCGCCGCGACCTATTTTCCCCTCGACCTTCAATTCGCCGAGCCGGACCGGTTCAGCGGCGATCTCTCCATCTGGCAGATCGGCGATTTTTCGCTGTCGCACAACATTTCGGCCAGCCTCATGTATCGGCGGTCGCGGCATCATCTGAGCGCCGAGCGGGAGGAGCAATTCCTGGTGACCGTGCCGACGCGTACCGAAGTCGTCTTCGCGCAGGGAGGAAAGGAGATCCGCTGCCGACCCGGCGGCTTCTTCCTCGAACGCAGCCACGAGCCCTATGAGTTCAGCCACACCGAACTCGCCGAGATGTGGGTCATCAAAATCGACGCCAAAGCGCTCGGCGGCCGCATCCGCGCGCCCGACCGCTTCTGCAGTGTACAATTCGACGCGAAGAACGGCGCGGGCGGTCTGTTCACCGACATGCTGCGTCTGATTCCGGCTCGCTTTGACGCGATGTCGGCCGAAGCGCGGTCGATGGTCGGCCGTCATCTGATCGATCTCCTCGTGCTCTCCATCAAGTCGGATGAACGCACGCTCACTTCCGGGTCCTCGACCGTCCGGGAGGCGCATCTGAGCCGCATCGAAGGCTTTGCGCGCCGGAATCTCAGCCGGGCCGATCTCGATCCGGACTTGATCGCGAGTGCCTGCGGCATCTCTACGCGCTACCTGCACGACCTCTTTCGCGACACCAAACAAACCATTGGCCAATGGATCAGGGACCAGCGGCTCGACGCCTGTCACGCCCAGTTGCGCGATCCCGCCAATCGTCTGACGGTCACCGAGATTGCCTATCGTTTCGGCTTCAGCGACCACGCCCAATTCTCGCGCACCTTCAGGGGTCATTTCGGCATGTCCCCGAAGGAATTGCGCGACCGGGCCCGCGGCGACTAACCGAGCGACGCATGGAGCTTGCTCAATAACGCCTTACGCTCACGCCGCGCCGCGAGCGCCGACTTCATATCCAGTGGCGCAAAACGCACCGGCGTATGCGGTTGCAACTGGCCGATCAGATCCATATCCGCGGAGATCACCGTACCCAGCATGAAGTATCCGCCGCCCGAGACCGCGTCGCGGTGCAGAACGATCGGCTCGCTGCCGCCGGGAACCTGAATCGACCCGTACGGATAGCATGCGTCGACAATGTTCGACGGATCGGAGCCCGCGCCGAAAGGCGGCGTGCGCGGCTCGAATTCGAGCGGACGCCCGCCGCGGAAGCGATAGCCGATGCGATCCGCTTCCGGCGCCACCTTCCACGTATCCGCGAAAAAATCCCGACCGGATTGCTCTGCGACGCGATGCCAGTAAAGGCCTGTCAATACGCGCAATTCGACAGAGGCGCCGGGTGCCCGCCGCAGATCGGTGGCGACGGCGCGCCCTTGCTTGATGGGGGCGGCGGCGCCGAGTTTTAGACGGTCACCGGCTTGAAGTGTGCGGCCCTCGTGACCGCCGAGGGCGCCGAGCACGTAGGTCGACCGGCTGCCAAGCACGACGGGCACGTCTATGCCGCCGCCGATTGCAATATAGGCGCGCGCGCCCTTCTTCAGAAAGTCGAAGGACAGTGTTTGGCCCGCCTTTACGAGAAAACTCGTCCATGTCTCGCGCGGCTCGCCGTCGACCTTCGGCGGAAGTTCGGCGCCGGCCACCGCGACCATGCGGTCATCGGCGAAGGCGATCTGCGGCCCCATGAACACCGCTTCCAGGACCGCCGCTCCGGGATCGTTGCCAACAAGCAGGTTCGCCGCCTGCAAGGCGAGGCGATCCATGCCGCCGGAAAGCGGAATGCCAAGATGATAATAACCGGGCCGCCCGAGATCCTGGACGGTGGTGGCGAGGCCGGAACTGACGATCTCAATAGCCATGGAGCGCCTTCTCAAGCTTGCGGTTGTAACCGTCGATGTCGCGTTCGAACTCGGTGAGCGAAAAGGTCACGTCGCGCATCAGTGGCGCCAGGCGCCCGGCCTCCACATCTGCGATGGCGTCGTGATAGGCCTCAAGGGTGATCGGCTTCCATTTCACCATGTCGCCCGGCTTGAACAGGGCCATGAATTCGCGGAGATAGCTGATCTCTTGACGCGGATCGTAGATCGGCATCGGCGTGATCCCGAACATCTGGTAGCCGCCCGCGCCGCGCACCGAATAGATGCAGCTGAAACAGCCGCCGTGACCGATGGTGAGTTTCGGCGTGTCGGTGCGCGGGCGCAGATACTTCGGCGCCTCGATCTGCCGCGAACGCTCGACCATTTGGTAGAGGAAGGGCAATCCGGCGACAAATCCCACCATCGAAACAAACCAGGGCGAGCCCGAATGCGCGGCGATGAAGTCCTCGACCGAGGCGAAATTATTGATGCGTGCCGCATATTCGATGTCGGTGGCGGCGGGGTCCTGATGCCGCTCGCGAAAGCGCATCAAGGTTTCGCGGGTCCATGGATCATTATAGAGCACCGGTATTTCGATGATCCTCGTCTTCAACGACACGTCCGTTGTGTCGGCCGCCGATTCCAGTCGCTGCAATTCCCTGAGCATGTCGTCAGGGGCGATAAGATCGGGATCGAACTTGATCTGGAAAGAAGCGTTGGCGGGACAGATTTCCGTCACCCCCTTGATACGGCTCTCGCGCACGGCGTTGGTGATCGACAGACTTTTGAAGAACGCCTCGAGAGACATCTCCTCGTCGACCTCGACGAAGACATGTTCGTCGCCCCCAAAGGAATATCTCATGGCCATCGGCGCATAACTCCCATTCAGGTAAGATGCGATACATTGGTCTCGAGCCAGCGCTCGAGGAAGCTGGTGTCGAAGCGAAGGGCGCGGACATCGGCGTCGCGCGCCAAAGCTTGATGCAGCCCGATCGTGGTCTGCAGGCCCTCGATCTCGAATTCCCCGAGGGCGCGTGCCAGCCGCGCAATCGCGGCGGCGCGGCTTTCGTCCCAGACGATCAATTTGCCGATCAGTGAATCGTAGAAGGGCGGCACCGCGTAACCCGCGTACAGCATGCTGTCGAAGCGCACGCCTGGGCCGCCCGGGACGCGCAGACCGCTGACGATGCCGGGGCACGGCATGAAACCCTTGGCGGGATCTTCGGCGTTGATGCGGCATTCGATCGAATGGCCGACGCAACGGATATCGGCTTGACGCAGGACAAGCGGCTCGCCGCCCGCGATCTTGATCATCTCGCGCACGAGATCGACGCCGGTGATGAACTCGGTCACCGGATGCTCCACCTGGATGCGCGTGTTCATTTCGATGAAATAAAAATCGCGCGTCGTCTCGTCGTAGAGGAATTCGAGCGTGCCGGCGCCGCGATAGGAAACCGCCCGCGCCAATTGCACGGCGCAGGCGCAAAGACGGGCGCGGATTTGGTCCGGAAGATCGGCGGCCGGCGCTTCCTCCCAGAGCTTCTGACGGCGACGCTGGAGAGAACACTCGCGTTCGAAAAGGTGGACGACGTCGCGTCCGTCACCGAGCACCTGCACCTCGATATGGCGCGCGCGCTCGATCACCTTTTCGAGATAGAGCCCGCCGTCGCCAAAGGCGGCTTTGGCTTCGGCGCTCGCCTGCGGCGCCAGCCGATCGAGCTCGGCGCGATCGTTGACGATGCGGATGCCGCGCCCGCCGCCGCCGGCCGCCGCCTTGATCATCACGGGATAGCCGAGGCGCGATGCGACCTCGCGCGCCTCTTCCGGCGCGTCGATGCGCCCGTCGCTGCCGGGCACGGTCGGGACGCCAGCCTTGGCGGCGATCTCCCGGGCCGCCGCCTTGTCGCCCATCAGGCGGATGACGCTTCCGGGTGGCCCGACGAAGATCAGGCCCGCAGCCTCGACGGCGTCCGCAAAATCGGCGTTCTCGGCAAGGAAGCCGTACCCTGGATGCACCGCATCGGCTTGGCTCTCACACGCGGCGGCGAGGATCGCGTCGATGGCGAGATAGGATTTTGAGGCTTGCGGCGGTCCGATGTTCACCGCGACGTCGGCAAGCTTGACGGCCAGCGAATTGGCGTCGGCGGCGCTGTACGCCTGGACGGTCCTGATCCCGAGTTCGCGCGCCGCCCGGATGATCCGGACTGCGATTTCGCCGCGATTGGCGATCAGAAGCGTCTTGATTGCCGCCATGGCGCCGACTCTAATCCTCGACGTCAGCGATCGGCTGACCCGCCATGATCGGTTCTTCGTTGTCGATCAAGAACTTGACGATCTTGCCGCCGAACTGCGCTTGTATTGCGTGAAAAGACTTCATCACTTCGACAAGACCGATCGTGTCGCCTGCGGCGATGCTGTCGCCCTCGGCCTTGAACGGCGGGGTATCCGGCGTGGGTCTGCGATAGAAAGTGCCGGGAAGCGGCGAAACGATCTGCTTGTTGGCCATGTCCGGTCCCAGTCCTCATGTTCAGGGCGTCGGCAAATCGCCGGCCGCCTCGCGTCAATTTCGCAAATGATCCCCCAAAGACTCGCGCACCGAGGTTGCGATCGCGACGGCGTTCGGCGTGTCGGAATGGACACAAATGCTATCGGCTCTCACTGCAATTTCCTTGCCACCGACGCTGCGAACCTTGCCTTCGCGGATCGCGCGAAGGCAGCGCGCGGCGGCTTCCGAGGGGTTTCTTTCATCGTGCTTACGGGTTACGATCAGTGTTCCGTCGTCGGAATAATCGAGATCCGCGTAGAATTCCGAGACGAACTCATGGCCGCGCTCAGGGTAGATCCGCTCATGCAGCGTGCCGATCATGCCGAGCAGCGCCACTTTGAAGACGTCGGCCGCATCGCAGATCGCATGGGCGATCTCGCTCTGCCTGGCGGCCATCGCGTAGAGCGAACCATGCGGCTTGATGTGGTTGAGTTTCATGCCTTCGGCCTCGAGGAAGCCCTTGAGGGCGCCGACCTGGTAGATGATGCAATTGGTAAGCTCCTCGCCGGAGATCGCCATCTCGCGACGGCCAAAACCTTGCCGATCCGGCAAGGAAGGATGCGCGCCGACTCGCACGCCGAGGCGTTTGGCGAGACGGACCGTCTCGCGCATATGGTTGAAGTCCGAAGCATGGAAGCCACAAGCCACGTTGGCGATCGAAATGAGGGGCATCAATCCCTCGTCATCGCCCATCCGATAGAGCGCGTAGCCCTCGCCCATATCGCAATTGATCGAGGTCAATGCTTTCTCTCCGTCGCCATTCGCGATTGCGATGGCAAGTATGGACGCGGATCGTCAGTATAGTAAAATCGGAAATTACGCTTACTGGTATTGAAAAAACAGATATGACGTTTTCACTGAAGAAAATCCGCTATTTCATCGCGACCGCCGAAGCGGGCCAAGTCTCGCATGCTGGCATCCATCTCGGCGTCTCGCAATCGGCGATTACGGCCGCGGTGCAACAGCTCGAAGACGAACTTGGGGTGAGCCTGTTCTCGCGTCATCCCCACGGCGTCTCGCTGACCGCCGAAGGCGCGCGGTTCCTGCAACTTGCGCGCAACATCATGGCGGCGGTCAACGAGGCGATGCGGACCCCCCTGGCGGAAGATATGAAGCAATCCGGCAAGGTGCGGGTCGGCGTGACCTACACGGTCGCCGGTTATTTCCTTCCCCCTCACCATGCGCGGTTTGCGCGGACCTATCCGCGCATCATGCTGGAGCTGATCGAACTGCCGCGTGAGGCGATCGAGAAGGGGCTGGTGGACGGCTCGCTTGATATCGCCGTGATGCTGGTCTCAAATCTCCGCAACAGGCGAAGCCTCGCCCACGATACACTGATCCGCTCCCATCGTCGGCTCTGGCTGCCGGTCGAGCACCCTTTCATAAAACTTGAGACGATCACGCTCGCCGACATCGCCAGGGAGCCCTATGTGATGCTCACCGTCGACGAGGCGAAGAAGACTGTCGGCAATTATTGGCGGCCGAGCGGCTTGCGGCCGAAGGCCATTTTCACGACCTCGTCGGTCGAGGCGGTGCGAAGCATGGTGGCGGCCGGCATGGGCGTGACGGTGTTGTCCGACATGGTGTACAGACCATGGTCGCTCGAAGGGCAACGGATCGATACGCGCAACGTCGCCGCCGATATCCCGACTATGGACGTGGGTCTCGCCTGGGCGGTCGACCGGCCGTTTTCCGCGGCAACCAAGCTCTTCCACGATTTCCTCAATCTGAGTTTCCATGGCGCGGGAAGCGCGCCGGGTCATTTTCGTTGAGCCTTATTTGGAAAGGTGGTCGCGCCGGACAATGGCGGGCGATACGCTGAGCAACACACTTATGTGCGCTCGCCGACAAGCGAACCTAACGCCTAATATCCTAGTGCGAATGGTAGAGAGACCGCCGCCGTTGGAACCGCCCCGGAGGGACCGGCGCGCCGATGAATGGGAGGACAGCCCTTGCAGAATTTGCGTGTGGCCGTGGATGTTGGCGGAACCTTCACCGACATCTGCATCATGGACGAGACCACAGGCCTCATCCGTATCGAGAAGACCGCATCGTCTCCCGATCCGATCGACGGTATCATGGCCGGCATCGGCAAGGCGGCGATCGATCTGAGCAAGGTGGCGCTGTTCTCCCATGGCACGACGGTCGCGACCAATGCACTGATCACGCGGCGTCTGCCGCGCACCGCGATGGTGTGCACCAAGGGTTTTCGCGATGTGATCGAGATCCGCCGCGCCAACAAGGAAGAATTATGGGACGCCTATAAGGACGTGGTGAAGCCCTATGTACCGCGTCGCGATCGGTTGACCGTCTTGGAGCGCGTCGACGCGCAGGGCGCGATCGTCATGCCGCTCGAAGAGGCCGGCGCCCGCGAGGTCGCCCGCATCCTGAAGCGGCGCAACGTAGCAGCGGTCGCGGTTTGTTTCATGAACGCCTATGTCAATGGCGCGAACGAGCGACGCATGAAGCAGATCCTGGAAGAGGAGATGCCGGGCGTTCCGGTCTCGACCTCCTCCGGCGTGCTGCCCGAAATATTCGAGCACGAGCGTTTCTCGACCACCGTCGTCAACGCGGCCCTGAGCCCGGTGTTGGTCAACTACACCGCCCGCCTCGGCGAACGGCTGAAGCAGGAGGGCTACACGCGCGATCTTCTGTTGTTGCACACCGGCGGTGGCGTGATGACGCCGGCGAGCGTCAAGGATTTCGCCGCGCGCCTCGCCGGCTCCGGCATTGCGGCGGGCGCGATCGCCAGCCGCTATATCGCGATGCGGTGCGGCTTTCAGAACTCGATCGGCCTCGACATGGGCGGCACTTCCACCGACGTCTCCCTGACCTATGAAGGCCAATCGCGCGTCACCAAGGATTGGCACATCGAGTTCGGCTATCCGATCCGTTTCTCTTCGATTGAAGTGCTGACGATCGGCGCCGGCGGCGGCTCGCTCGCTTGGGCCGACGAGGCGGGGTCGCTGCGCAACGGACCGCAATCGGCCGGCGCGAGCCCCGGGCCTGCGTGCTACGGCAACGGTAACCGGCAGGCGACCAATACCGATGCCAATGTGGTGCTAGGGCGGCTCGGAACCAGCCTTGCCGGTGGCAAGATCATGCTCGACCCGGCACTCGCGGCGGCGGCGGTGGACGAAATGGCCGCATCCTTCGGACTGACCCGCGAGGCCGCGGCCGATGCGATCATCCGCGTCGCCAACGCCAATATGTCGGATGCCGTCCGCCTGATCTCGATCAGCAGGGGATATGATCCGCGCGACTTCGCGCTGGTGGCCTTCGGCGGCGCTGGCGCGCTGCATGGGGCGGCGATCGCCAAGGATCTCTCGATTCCGGCCGTGATCGTGCCGCCCAATCCCGGCGTCACGTCAGCCCTTGGATGTCTGCTGGTCGACGTGCAGCACGATTTTTCCGAAAGCTATTTCGCTGCCGCGGATGACGCCGATCCGGCCGCCATCGAAGCGGAATTCGGCAAGCTAGAGGCTTTGGCGCTGGAGCGTCTCGCCCATGAGGGGGTGGCGAGCGCCGACATCGTTCTGCAGCGCTCCATCGACATGATGTATCAGGGCCAGTGGCGCTCGCTGGCTGTCGCGGCGCCGAACCCCATCGGGGCTATGCGCGACCTCACCGAAGCGTTCCACCGCAGCCATGAACGCGAATATAACTTCCGGCGCGACGAGGCGCCCATCGGCCTGTTCCGCCTCAACCTCAAAGCGATCGGAATGGTGCCGAAGGCAGAACTCGCGGCGCATGCGCCGACAGGGGCGACGCCGCAGCCGACGAGCCGGCGTCCCGTCTGGTTCGACGCAGACGTCGGGGTCGACACCCCCGTCTACGAGCGCGCGGACCTGCCGGCGGGCTTTTCGTTCAAGGGCCCCGCCGTGGTCGAGCAGGTCGATTCCACCGTCGTGATCCCGCCCGGAGCGACAGCCTCGGTCGACAAATATCTCAATATCATCATCCGCGTGTCGGAGTGAATGCGATGGCCGCCAAACCTACCCTTGATCCTGTCACTTTCGAAGTGCTGAAGAATTCCTTCATTACCAGCGTCGATCAGATGGCCGAGCAGATTCTGCGCACCTGCTATTCCTTCGTCATCTACAACCGCGACTTCTCCAGCGCGCTGCACGATGCAAACGGCAACTCGGCGGCGCAAGGCAACCAGGACATCGCGGTCCACGTCGGCACGCTGCACTTCACTTGCAAGGACGTGATGCGCGCCTTCGAGGGCGACATGCATCCAGGAGACGTCTATGCGATCAACGATCCCTATGCCGGCGGCACCCATTTTCCCGACGTGCGTCTGATCCGGCCGATTTTTGCCGACGGCGAGATCATCGCCTTCAGTCAATCGAACGGCCATTGGTCGGATGTCGGAGGCAGCGTGCCGGGCTCATTCGACGTCACGGCACGCGACATGTTCCGCGAGGGGCTGCGCATCACGCCCGTGCGCCTGTTCGACAAGGGGCGCTTCTGCAGGGACGTCGCTCATCTCATCGCAGCCAATACACGCGATCCGGCCTCGATCATCGGCGACATCCATGCCCAGGCGCAGGCGACCCAGGTATGTGAGCGGGAAATACTTCGGCTCGTCGGCAAATACGGCCGCGAGACGGTCGAGACCGGCTTGTCTGAGGTGCAGGATTATGTGGAGCGCGCGATGCGCCAACGCCTCGCGGCGCTGCCGGACGGCGTTTGGGAGACGCAGGACTTCATCGACCGCGACCCCGCGGGCTCCGAAGGGCTGATCCCGATCAAGGTCAAGCTCACCATCAAGGGCGAAAAGGCCATCTATGATTTCACCGGCAGTCATCCGACGATCGGCTCCATCTACAATTCCGCCTTCGGCACGACATTCTCGGCGGTTGCGGCGGGCATGAAGACGTTCTTCCCCGACCTGCCGCTCAACAGCGGTTTCTACCGGGTACTCGAGATCATAGCGCCGGAGGGCTCGATCGTCGACGCCCGCTGGCCGGTCGGCGTTACCGGCTTCCTGATGCCGTTCGAGAAGATCATGAACGCTATTTATGAAATCTGGTCGAAGATCATGCCGCAGCGCGCGCTCGCTTGCGCCTTCAACCTGGAATATCTGCTGACCGGCGGGCTCGACGCCCGCCGGCCCGAAAAGCCGATCTTCATGTTCTATGACTGGCTGCCCGGCGGCTGGGGCGGACGCAACGGCAAGGACGGCTGCAACGTCACCACCGCCTGTTTCGGCACCGGCTTGATGTCGCAACCAGTGGAGGGGCAGGAGCGCGCCAATCCGATCCTGACGACCGAGTTTGAAATCCTCACCGATTCCGCCGGGCCCGGCAAATGGCGAGGTGGTGTCGGCGTCCGCAAGACATCGATCATGCTTGAAGCTGAAAAGACGGTCATTTCCTATATCTGCGACCGCGAACGGGCGATCGTCTGGGGTATCGAGGGCGGCCTGCCGTCAATGCCGCATGGCCTCAGCATCAAGCGCGCGGGAGCGGAAGAGGAAGATTGGCTGGGCTCCGTGTTTTCCGACGTGCCGATCGGGTCCGGCGACGTCTTCAGCCGCCCGACCGCCGGCGGCGGCGGCTTCGGCGATCCGCTGGAGCGCGACCCGGCTCTCGTGCTGGAGGACGTGGCGGACGACTATGTCTCGATCGAGCGCGCCGCCAAGGACTATGGCATCGTGCTTACGGTCGTCGACGCCGAAATTTGCGCCTATGCGGTCGACGAGGCTGCGACCAAGGCGACGCGCGAAGCGATCCGCCGCCAGCGTAGTCGCTGGCTCGCGACCGATCCCGAGGAGGTCGCGGCCGGCTATCGCGCCGGCGAGATTGACCGGCTCGACGTGGTGCGGCGTTACGCCGTGGTGCTTGATTGGGGCACCGGGGCGCTGCTGCCCGTCTCGACGGGCCAGTTCCGGGAGATGTTTCATAAGCGCACAGCGGCGACATGGGCGAGAAGCGGCAGCGCAGAGACGCCGCTTCCTCTGACGCCTGATTGAGTTGGCTGCACCGTGTCGACGATTCTCGGCTTCGATTGGATTTTGCTTCAAGGCAAGATCGGAGTTCGCCCCATCCCACTTGCCCCATCCCACTCTTGCAACCGGGACTTGTTCGATGAATATTCTGCCCAACTCGCTTAGCGCGCGCGACGTCGCCTATCAGATCCATCCCTACGCCAACGCGCGCCGGCACGAACGCATCGGGCCGATCGTGATCGAGCGCGGCTCGGGCATCTATGTCTATGACGACCAGGGACGTGCCTATATCGAGGCGATGGCGGGCCTCTGGAGTATCGCCGTCGGCTTCGGCGAAGACCGTCTAGTGCAAGCCGCCGCGCGGCAAATGAGCAAGCTGCCCTACTACCACACCTTCAGCCACAAATCGCACGAGCCCTCGATCGAACTCGCCGAGAAGCTGGCGAAAATGTCGCCCGACGGGCTCAATCACGTCTTCTTCACCAGTTCCGGCTCGGAAGCTAACGATACGGTGGTGAAGTTCGTCTGGTATTACAACAATTCGCTCGGGCGCCCGCAAAAGAAAAAATTCATCGCCCGCAACGGCGGCTATCACGGCATCACGGTGGCCTCCGGCAGCCTCACCGGCCTGCAGGTCAATCAGCGCGGGTTCGACCTGCCGCTGCCCTTCGTCAAACATGTCACCTGTCCGCATCATTATCGCTTCGCGGAGGCGGGCGAGAGCGAGGAAGCCTTCGCCGATCGCCTGGCGGCGGAACTGGAGGCGACTATTCTCGCCGAGGGTCCTGAGACTGTGGCCGCGTTCATCGGCGAGCCGTTGATGGGCGCTGGCGGCGTGCTGGCGCCGCCTGGAGCCTATTGGCGCAAAATGCAGGAGGTCTGCCGCCGTCACGACGTGCTGATCGTCGCCGATGAGGTGATCAACGGCTTTGGGCGCCTCGGCACGTTATTCGCCTGCGAGTATTATGGCATCCAACCCGACATTTTGGTGCTGTCGAAGCAGATCACCTCTTCCTATCAGCCGCTAGCCGCCGTCCTCGTCAGCGACGCCCTCTATCAGGGCATCGCCGACCAGACGGAACGGCTCGGCAATTTCGGACACGGCTTTACCGCCAGCGGCCATCCTGTGGCGACGGCTGTCGCGCTGGAGAATCTCGCCATCATCGAGGAGCGCGGTCTGGTGGCGAACGCGGCCAGGGTCGGCGCGCATTTGCAGGCGAGCCTGCGCCGTTTCGCCGATCATCCTTTGGTGGGCGAGGTGCGCGGCGTCGGCCTGATCGCAGCGGTAGAGCTTGTGGCGGACAAGGCAAGCAAGGCCAAATTCGATCCGCCGGGCAAGGTCGGCCTCTATCTCTTCGAAAGAGCGCATGAGCATGGTTTGATCATCCGCGCCGTGCAGGACTCGATCGCCTTTTGCCCGCCGCTGATCATTACGCCGGCGCAGGTCGACGACGTCGTGAGGCGCTTTCAGCACGCGCTTGCAGACACCCAGAGCTGGGTCACAGCCGGAATGCCCGGCCCGTGATGTCCGCTAGCCAGCGCAGGATCGTTCGATCGCTGGGTCTGTCGAATCATGGAGTGCCTGCGCCGGATGTGCGTGTGGTCTAACGCGCAAGCTCGCATGGCCGTTCTTCGACGATGATGTGGTCGTGCACGGAGATGCCGAGCGGGGTGGCGATGTCGACGATGGCCTGGGTCATCTGGATGTCCGCCTGCGAGGGCGTCGGATCGCCGGACGGATGGTTGTGTATGAGCATGTCAGCATCGCTATGTAATTGATGCAATGTCTCTTTTCGAACCTCCGCTACCAACTGGGGACGCGGAGTGGGGACGGTTCATCACTTAATCAGACTTGGTCATAGTCAATCGTCCAGACGCACGGCACGACACCATGTTTCTCTTGTCCCAGGCGTCGAGCTCATCAATGGGATAGAGGACCGCTTTCCCGATTTTGACGAAGGCCGGGCCAACGCGCATCGCTCGCCAATTGCGTCGTGTCCCACGCTCACAGCACCACGGTAGCGCTGCGCGACTTCCTCTGCCGTCAGGTATTTCCGATCTCCCATACCTTCACTCCAGGTCACAATGGGTACGACCGGAGCATTCAAGATCCCGGTCAGACATCTAACCCGGATAGTGCAGCGACCGGCGAACGGCGGTGAATAGGCGTACATTGGGTCGGCGCGGCTGACGTCGGCTATGCATCCGAAAGCGGAAGTTTCCAGAGCACTAGCGGCTGTCCGCTAGGCCCTAGATACCCAACCGGATTTCAGATTAGCTGAAGCGCGCGACTAGACTAGAGCATGATCCGGACCAGAAGGGCCGCGTTGGCGCAAAGTGCGAAGCGGTTTTCCCTCGCGTAAACGCTTCGCGTTTGCGCTGAGATCATGCTCAGACAAATAACCTTAAGGGCGATGGCCATTCGACCTAAAGTCATCGCGCTTTAAGGTGCGATGCCGACCAAACTTGAAGCCGTCGTGCGTCGGCGGGCCTGAAACGCTCTAACCTTTGAACGATGGCGGCGCGACGAAGCCGCCGAATTCGCGCTCGATCAGCTCGGCGAGTGCAATCGTGGTGCGGTCCCCCAGATGGGAGCCGATGATCTGCATGCCGATCGGCAGGCCTTCGTCGCTGAGCGCGATCGGCATCGCGGTCGAAGGCAGCCCCGCCAATGTCGCGTTGCCGTTCCACATGATCTGGTCCCCATAGGGGATTTCGGCGCCGTCGACCGACATGCGCCTCCCGGCCATGTCGCTATGGTCATGCGCAAAGGCTGACGTGGGCATCACCGGACACAGCACCACGTCCCATTCGCGGAACAGACGCTGCCACCGGTCGGTGATGCCGGTGCGCATGCGATCGGCCCTGACCCATTCCCGATAACTCATGACATTGCCGCGCAGCCGGGTGGCTGACACGCTGGCGGCCTCCGGTGGAAGCGCCGCGGCTCTCGACTGCAGGCGGGCATAGACATCATCAGGATAGTCGGCAGCGAAGATCGCGCTCAGCATCTGGATGAAGGTGCGACCGACGCGCGCGAGATCGGGCAGCAGCGGGCTCGTCCGGGCGACCTTGACTCCGTGTTTTGCGAGCCGGTCCGCCATCGCATCGAGCGCGGCGCGGACGGAGCCCGATGTCGGCAGCAGCGGATGGTCGTCGAGCAGCAGCACGCGGAAGTCCCTGAGATCGGCATGCCGGGGTGGTGGCAGCGCGAGCTTGTAGCCGAGCGCATCCGAAGCGTCGGGTCCGGCAAGGACGTCGAGCGCAAGCGCGAGATCGCCGGCGCTTCTCGCCATCGGCCCGGCGACCGCCATGTCCTGGCGGACCGGAACCGAGAGCGACGGCGTGCCCGGCGGCACGATGCCGCGCAAGGGCACGATGCCGTGGGTCGGCTTGTGCGCGAACACGCCGCAGAAATGCGCCGGGATGCGCAGCGAGCCGCCGAGATCGGTACCCAATTCGAGCGGCACATAGCCGGCTGCTAGCGCCGCCGCCGCGCCGCCCGACGAGCCGCCGGGCGTGCGGGCGAGATCCCAGGGATTGTTGGTGGTGCCATAGATCGCGTTGTAGCTCTGCATGTCCGCAAGCATCAGCGGCACGTTCGTCTTGCCGAGCACCACCGCTCCTGCGGTTTTGAGCCTGGTCACCGCGACCGCATCCTCCGTAACCGGGATGCGCTCCGTCCCGGGAATGCCCCACGTGGTCGGAAGACCGGCGACGTTGGCGCACTCCTTGACGGTGATCGGCACGCCGAGCAGCGGGCCGCGTTCGCCGCGTGCCAGCGCCCGGTCCGCCTCGATCGCCACGGCCCGTGCACGCTCGAAATCGCGCACCACGACCGCATTGAGCTTGTCGTCGTGCGCCTCGATGCGCGCGATCGCGCGATCGAGCAGTTCGACCGCCGAGACCTGCCGCGTCTGCAGCAAGGCCGCGAGCTCCCTCGCGCTCCGATAATCCATGGACTGGCCTCCCTTGTCGCTGCTCGCTACATCATCGGCCGCGCCTGCCATCGCTTGCGGAAGTGACATGGCGGCGACCGCCGATCCGGCCGCAAGGATGAATGCGCGTCTGGTCTCTTTCATGGAATTGTCCTCACGCCTTGATCGGTATCCAGATTTCGAAACTGCCGGTTCCGGTCGGGAAATCGAACGCCTCGCCGAAGCGCTCGAAGCCAGGTGCATCGGCGGCCTCGTGTCCCGAGTCCGGAAGCCACTTGGTCCAGATCGTGCAGACCGTACGGCGGATCGCCGAAATGTGCTCGCGATGGGCGAATACAGCGTATTTCTGCTCGCCCAGTCGCAGGCGGCTGAAGGCGGTCGGAAGCCCGGAGAAATCGGTCACTTCCGTGCCGGCGATGTAATCGAAATTGCCCTCGTCATCGCCGTTGCATGAGACGCCGAAGGTCGTTCTGCCGACCTGGCGCGGGATGGTCCCGAGATAAGGCACAAGGCGCTGCCATTGCGCCGGGATCGCCTTGCTGCTCTCCCAGGTGTAACGCTCTCCGAGGCCGGCAATGAGCAGCGGCTTGCCGTTCTCGAAGCGCACCGGTTTGAGGTCCTCGATCAGAGTCTCGTCCAGCTTGATGGGCTCCACTAGGTCGAGGTTGCAAGTGCGGCGCTGCGCCCGCACCGCTTCGGGCGTCAGCCCGAACTGGTCGCGAAACGCCCGCGTGAATGCTTCGTGAGAGCCGTAACCGGTGTCGAGGGCCACGCTCAAAATGTCAGGCGCGCCGTTCGAAAGCGATCGCGCCGCCTCCGTCAGGCGCCGCCCGCGCACATATCCCATGACCGAACGGCCCGTCGCGAGGCTGAAGGCGCGCGCCAGATAGTAGCGCGACACGCCGGCCGACCTTGCGATGTCGTCGAGCGAAATGTCGCCTGCAAAATGGGTCTCGATGAACCAGATCGCTTTTCCGACGGCACTCATGGTCGGCGCACCCGCGTGAAATCCGATGGTTGTATAGCGCACTTCGTCAGGGGCCACTTGATCGGGATTGCAGTGCTTCGGCTCCGCTTAAGCCGGATGGACCATCGGCACCTCGGTCTTGGGCGCCTTCCGCACCACGCCGGATTTGCCGATGCTCGGATTACCCTCATGTCGATCGTGGCGGGCACGATGAGACTGCGATCTTTACAACGCTGGCAGTTGGGTTCTGCCTTCACTTGCTCGCTGCGGTGCCGTCGCCAGCGTGCCGTCGAATAGCACGCGCGCCACGACTTCCCGACTCGGCGCCTGGCCTCATAGCCTTGGTCGTTGGGCATAGTACTCATCCATATGTCTGCCCAACCCACAAGAGCGGCGCAGAAGCGGCGCCGAGCAGAGCGGTAAGTTCAATGACGAATTGGCACCGATCCTCACAAAGATGAGTTCGATTCGATTTGGCGAGGTCGCTTCCGGTGCGAAACTGGTGGGGCGAGCATGCCGTCGTGGTGCGTAACGAACTCCGTTCAATGGGCTGCATTGGAATTTTGATCGGAAACGCGGACTGGCACTCTCACGCGCGTCGCTTGCTGTTCTTGGCCGAGCGCCTGCGACAGTACAGCTAATCCACACTATGGAGCTCAGTCCAATTCAGCGCCGGCAGCCTCACGCGGCGATCTCGACCGGCAACCGTGCGCCGGTCATGAAGGAGACCGCGTCCGACATGGTGTAGGATTTCGGGTCGATCACGGTCAGCCGCCGCCCGAGCCGATGGATATGAATCCGGTCGGCGATCTCGAAGACGTGCGGCATGTTGTGGCTGATCAGCACGATCGACACGCCGCGCCGGCGCACGTCGAGAATGAGTTCGAGCACGCGGCGCGATTCCTTGACGCCGAGCGCCGCGGTCGGCTCGTCCATGATCATCACGCGCGAGCCGAAGGCTGCTGCCCGCGCCACCGCCACACCTTGCCGCTGGCCGCCCGACAGAGTTTCGACGCGCTGATTGATGTTCTGAACCGTCAACAAGCCGAGCTCGGTCAGCTTCTCGCGCGCGATGCGCTGCATGGCCTTGCGATCCAGTATCCGGCAGACGGAACCGAGCGGGCCGCCGCGGCGCAGTTCACGCCCCAGGAACATGTTGTCGGCAATGGAAAGGCTCGGCGACAACGCGAGCGTCTGATACACGGTCTCGATGCCGGCACCCCGCGCATCGAGCGGCGAGTGGAACGTCACCTTCTGGCCGTTCAGCCTGATCTCGCCCGCATCCGGCATCATCGCTCCGGAGAGCGCGCGGATCAGCGAGGATTTGCCGGCGCCGTTGTCGCCGATCACCGCGAGAATCTCGCCCGGCAGCAGATCGAAGTCGGCGTTGTCGAGCGCGACGACCCGGCCGTAACGCTTGACGAGGCCGCGTGCCTGCAGGATCGACGCTGACGTCGACTTGGACGTTTGGCTGTCGTTGCTCATGCCGAAACCTTCCGGATCCATTGATCGAGCGCGACGGCGATGATGATCAGCCAGCCCACGGTGAATTCCTGCCACAGCACGTCGACGCCGGAGAGCGCGAGCCCGTTGCGGAACACGCCGACGATCAGGGCGCCGACCAGCGTTCCGACGATCGAGCCGCGCCCGCCGAACAGACTCGCGCCGCCGACCACGACCGCCGTGATGCTGTCGAGATTGGCGGTCTGGCCGGCCTGCGGACTGATCGAGCCGATCCGCCCGATCAGCGCCCACGCGCCGAGCGCGCAGATCACGCCCGCCGTCACATAGACTGTGAACAGGACGCGCCCGGTGCGGATGCCGGCGAGCCGCGCCGCATCGGGATCGTCGCCGACCGCGTAGAGATGGCGGCCGAACGCGGTGCGGTTGAGCACGAACCAGATCAGTCCGACCAGGGCCAGCATGAAGAACGAGCCATAGGTGAAGCGGGCACCAACAATGTCCACCGGCGTTCCCAGCACCTGCAGGAACGGCGCGGCCTTCGCGACGTCCTGCGAGCGGATGGTTTCGGAGGCGGAATACCAAAGGTTGAGCGCGAAAAAGATCGACCAGGTGCCGAGCGTCACGATGAAGGGCGGCAGCTTGAGCCGCGTCACCAGGACACCGTTCATCGCGCCACAGCCTCCGCCGGCCGCGATGCCGATCAGGAGCGCGAGGGGGGCGGGCAGGCCGGCCGTCACCGCAAGCTTGCCCATGATCACCGAGCACAGCACCATGATGGCGCCAACCGACAGATCGATGCCGGCGGTGATCACGATCAGCGTCTGGGCGACGCCGATCACGCCGATGATCGTCACCTGCTGGATGATGAGCGACAGGTTGAAGGAGGAGAGGAAGCGCGAGCCGACGATGAAACCGAAAGCCGCGATGCCGAGAAACAGCACGATCGCCGGCACCGCCGTCGGATTGGCGTGGAGAAAATGTTGCAGCTTGCGCAGCGGGGATTTGGCGCGGACCTCGAATTCGGCCACGCGGTCGTTCTTCTTGTCCAGATCCTTCTTGTCCGGTTGGGCCTCAAGGACCTGGATGGCGGGCTGGCTGTTGCCGATATCGGTCATCGCGCCTTCCTCGACACAGGATTGGCCGCCGGCGGTCGGCGGGGCCATCGGGTTCTCTGCCAGGCGTCGCGACATCGCGCGGCGCCTGGCCTCAGCCGAATTTAAGAGCTTCGCCTAGCCCCAGCACTTCTTCAAGGCGGCGGCGCTGTCGATCGAGGTCAGGCCCGCGGCGGGCTTGTCGGTCACGAGCTCGACGCCGGTATTGAAGAAATCGTGCCCGGGCGTAGGCTGCGGTTTGCTGCCGGTCTCGGCGAACTTCTTCACGGCCTCGACGCCCTTTGCCGCCATCAACAGTGGAAACTGCATCGAGGTCGCGCCGATCACGCCGTCCTTGACGTTGCGCACACCGGGACAGCCGCCGTCGACCGAGATGATCAGCACGTCCTTGTCGCGGCCGACCGAACGCAACGCCTCATAGGCGCCCGCAGCCGCCGGTTCGTTGATGGTATAGACCACGGAAATCCCCGGATCCTTCTGCAACAGGTTTTCCATCGCCTTGCGGCCGCCTTCCTCGCTGCCGAGGGTGACGTCATGTCCGACGATGCGGGCATCCTTCTCGTCGCCGATCTTTGCCGGATTGCCGAGATCGATGCCGAAGCCCTTGAGGAAACCCTGGTCCCGCGCAACGTCGACCGAGATCTGGTTCACATTGAGGTCGAGCAGTGCGATCTTGGCCGAGGCCGCCTTCGGCCCCAGCGTCTTCACCGCCCACTGACCGATCAATTCGCCGGCCAGGAAATTGTCGGTGGCGAAGGTCGCGTCCGCCGCCGTCGGCGGGTCGAGCGGCGTGTCGAGCGCAATCACCAGAATGCCGGCGGCGCGCGCTTTTTCGATGGCCGGCACGATGGCGCGGGAGTCGTTCGGCGTGATCAGGATGCCCTTGGCGCCGGAGGCGATCAGATTTTCGACGGCAGCGACCTGGCCATCATTGTCGCCGTCGACCTTGCCGGCGAACGAGCGCAGCTCGATGCCATTGGCGGTCGCCGCCTCTTCTGCGCCCGCCTTCATCTTGACGAAGAATGGATTGGTATTGGTCTTGGTGATGAGGCCGACGACCGGCTTGTCGGCGGCGTTGGCGGCGGTGACGCCTAGGGCGATCCCGAGCGCGGCAAAGAACACGACTGGCTGACGCATTATTTCTTCCCTCCCATCGGGCTGACATTGAGGCTGCGCGGATCGAGTGCGCGATACCCTGTTGCCCTTCAGTTTCGCTATGAGGCCTTGCCCGCGGTAACTTGTCAATAAATAAATCATCCCGATTTAATTATTGACAGGCCAGTCCGAACCCGCCCATTGTCAGGAATGCGGTGCGCGCTCTGGCGCACCGGAGCGAAGCTTCAGCGAAGCCTGGACGTAGGCCCTGGATCGTTGCAATGCCGTTGCAGTGCTGGAAAACGGCTATTTTTGGGGAGCGGAGGATGGATGAAGAAGCGCCGGTTGTGGGCGCCAGCCAACCCATGACCGCTCTGTCGGCCGGGAGCCGCGGCACCAGCCAGAGCGGCGTCGGCCTTTATAATGAGCGCCTGATCCTGTCCCTGATCCGCCGCCAGCGCAGTCTCGCCAAGGTCGAGATCGCGCGTCTGACCGGCCTTTCGACCCAGACCACCACGGTCATCATCAATCGCCTGGAGGCGGATGGACTGCTACTTGCCGGCGAGCCGCAGCGCGGCCGTATCGGCCAGCCATCGGTGCCCTATACGCTCAATCCGGACGGCGCCTTCGGGCTCGGCCTCATGATCGGTCGGCGCAGCTGTGACCTGGTGTTGATGGATTTCACCGCCGGCATCCGCGCGCGACGCCGCATGATCTATCCCTATCCCGCGCCCGAAGAGATCCTCGCCTTCGCCGAACGGGAGATGCCAAACCTGCTGGCCGAACTGCCGGTCGCGCAGCACCGCCGCATCAGCGGCCTCGGGGTCGCGATGCCGTTCGAGCTCTGGAACTGGGAGGCCGATCTCGAGACGCCGCCGGGCGCGCTCGGACAATGGCGGGATTTCGATGTCGTGGCCGAGCTGTCGCGTCGTTTCGCGCGCTGGCCGGTCCGCCTCTGCAACGACGCGACGTCGGCGTGCGCCGCCGAGCTCACCTTCGGCGCCGGCGCATCCTATCGCGACTTCGCCTATTTCTATGTCGGGACCTTCATCGGCGGCGGCATCGTCCTCAACGGCAGCCTGTTTCCCGGTCGCAGCGGCAATGCCGGCGCACTCGGGTCGATGCCGATCATGCGTCGCGAGCCGAATGGTGATGCGAGCTTGCAGCAACTGATCCGCACCGCCTCGATCTATCGGCTGGAGCGTCGGTTGATCGCCGCCGGCCGGCGCGGCACCGACATCTGGCTGTCGCCGGACGACTGGTCGAACTTCGCCGAGCCGCTCGACGTCTGGATCTCCGAGGCTGCCGAGGCGCTGGCGCAGGCGATCACCTCGCTGCTCGCGGTGATCGATTTCGAGGCGATCGTGATCGACGGCGCATTCCCCGCCGACGTGCGCGGGCGCCTTGTTGCGCAAACCCGTGCGCAGCGCGCCCGTATCGACGGGCAGGGCCTCACCGACACAGTGGTGGTGGAAGGTTCGATCGGGCGTGATGCGCGCGCGATCGGCGGTGCGGCGTTGCCCTTGCTCGCGACCTTCGCCCCGGATCACGACGTGCTGTTCAAGGATTGATTCCTTGCCCGGGCCGACCTTGCGCGTTGCCGAACCCATTCGCGCCGCCGCGGCCTGCGAGAAAGCTGCGGCATGATCCTGGTCTGTGGTGAAGCGCTGATCGATCTGTTCGTCGGGCCGGCCGAAGGCGCGGAGATGCCGGCGCGCGCCGTCGCCGGGGGCTCTCCGTTCAATGTCGCCATCGGCCTCGCCCGGCTCGGTGTGGACGCGTCCTTCCTCGGCGGAATCTCGCGCGATCGTTTCGGCGCGCTGCTGGTGCGCACCCTCGTTCGCGAGGGCGTCGACGATCGCTTTCTGGTTCGTACCGATCGGCTATCAACGATCTCGATGGTCGCGACCGACGACAACGGCCAGCCGAGCTATGCTTTTCACGGCGAGTAACCGGAAGGCCAGGCCGCGCCACGGTGGCCTAGCTGCGTTTTCAGGCGACACTCCGTTGAGTGCTGCGTCATTGTCGGGGTCGACGGAAGCCGGATCGCGACGTAGACGAACCTACTTCACGTCGACCGTCGAAGCGTGGAAACGAAAGAGCCCGTCGTCAGAGATGATCTACCGAGACTTGGCCGCCGATCCATTCAGTCACCTTAATGGCTTGCTTCTTGTGGCGATGGGAATCGACCCAAGTCAGTTCGCTCCCGAAATCAGCAGGGAATTGGCGATCAGTGCGAATGCCAAGGGGAACTGGCGCGACATGCCGATCCCTATTGACGGGGGATGGTTGGCAATGATACTTTACGATTGTAAAGGATAGTTGAATACGCAGGGGATAGTCGTCAGGCCATCTCCTTTCCGACTGCCGCCAAACATCGACGCAAGTGTCGAAGAGAGTCGAACATGGAAGCTACAAGATTTCTGCCACTGCTTGGTCGCATACTCATCGGTTTGCCGTTTCTCGTGAGCGGCCTCGGCAAGCTCGCTGCCTTCGGACCGACGACAGCCTACATCAGCAGCGTGGGATTGCCCCTGGCCCCGCTGGGCTGGGTAATTGCCGTTGCCTTCGAAGTTGGCGGCGGGTTGTTGTTGATCCTTGGCTTTCGTGTGCGGGAGGTGGCGCTCGGCCTTGCGGTGTTCACGCTGGCGGCGGCGATCTTCTTTCATCACGACTTTGCTGACCGAAATCAAATGATCCATTTTCTCAAGAACATCATGATCATTGGTGGCCTCCTGCAAATCGCGCATTTCGGCGCCGGACGCTACAGCCTGGACGCACGCAGAACGCGGGATACCAAAAATATCGCCGGTGCGGCCGCCTAGGGCGCCGGATGCAAGCTGCAACCAACGCAAGACGATTCCTGCCATCGGGGGCATCCGGCCAAGCCGGGTGCCCCTTTTGCGTCATGACCGAGCGTGCGCCGACAAGTATTGAGAATGCTCGGGCGGCGACGTGCGGTCGCCCATGCGTCCGCCGACTGTTCTCCAATCCGATGCAAAGCGTTGAGCGCGACATACTCAAAAAATAATACTTTACGATCGTAAAGGAAAATGGCATATTGCGGTTCGCGCAGCGCGGATGGCGATTGATGCCACGCTCGCTATTGCGAAATGTCGGCGGTCAGCGCCGCGAAAGACGGGCGGAGACGAAGCGATGATCGAGGAGCGGGACATCAGTGTCGCCATGCGAGATGGAACGCGGTTGGCGGTAGACGTCTATCGACCGGACAAGCCGGGCAAGTACCCCGTGCTTTATGCCGCCGCCTTGCACAATAAGGATATCCAAGGCCCCGACATCGCCGACATATTGCCGCCGCAACCGGCCCATGCACCGCTCTGGTTCGGCCCCATAGAGGCCGGTGACACGCGCCGTTTCATTGCCAACGGCTACGTCCATGTGATTGCGCAGCCGAGGGGGTCCGCCAAGTCCGAAGGGCACTACGGCCACGAGGATACGGACCACTATGACCTGATCGAATGGATCACCCAGCAATCGTGGTCAAACGGCAAGGTCGGCATGGTCGGTATCTCCGGTTATGCCGGTGAACAATGGCGCGCCGCCGCGCAAGGGCATCCCGCGCTGAAGGCTATATTTCCATACGACGCGTGCAGCGCATATGGCGGCATGTTCGGATTCCGGGACTTCAACCCCGGTGGGGTGTTGCACACGTTCCCCTATTTGCTCGATGTCTTCAGCACGGTCCATGAGTCCCGTGACCGCCCGGCCGAGTTGCCCCCTGCAGAGGAGGAACTCTGGCGCCGCGCCATGCAGAATCCGGACTTCAAGCAATACATCAACCTCTACAACATCCTCACCCAGAAAGGTCAGCGCACGTTCATCATGTATCTCATGATGACTCATCCGTGGGAGTTCGATGGCACCGTCGAGCGCGCCGAAGAGACCTTCAGGAAAATCAGGATACCGTTCTATACGGGTTCAGGAGCCTACGCCTACACCTACAAACTCCATTGGCTCGGCGCGCAGCACTATTTCCAGAACGTGGATGCGCCCAAGAAACTGATCTTCACCGGGCCCGCACACCTCGAGCGGCCATTCCACCAATATCACGACGAGATCATCCGGTGGTACGATCACTGGCTGAAGGGGCAGAACACCGGCATCATGGACGAGCCGCCGGTGCGCTACTGGCTCATGGGCGCCAACGAGTGGCGAACCGGAACCGATTGGCCGCTGCCAGAGACGCAATGGACAAAGTACTATCTCTCGCATTGGGAGACTCTGTCGACCGAGCCCCCACGACCCGCGTCTGAGCTCGGAGCGGCCGCGCGCGAGCCAGACGTCTTCACGCAGATGCCGGTAACACGCACGACGAAGGTCGAGCGGCTGCGCTACATGACCGATCCCTTGCCGCACGACGTCACCGTCGCTGGCCCGATCGCGCTGACGCTGTTCGCGGCTATCGATCAGGAAGACACCAACTGGATTGTCGTGCTCAAGGACGTCGGGCCTGACGTCTCGGTGCGCACCGCCCGTGAGGGTGAGCGCGATGTCCCCTCGTCACTGCCTGAGCGCGAGCTGACACGCGGTTGGCTGAAGGCATCCTACCGGGCGCTTGACGAGAAGCGCTCCAAGCCCTGGGAGCCGTTCCACAGGCTGACGAAGGATGCGATTGCGCCGGTGAAGTCGGGGGAAGTGGTCGAGTACCAGATACAGATCCTCGCCACGGCAAACCAGTTCAAGGCGGGACACCGCATCTGTCTCGACATCACCTCGATGGATGTACCGACCGGCACCGGCGCGATGACCAACGTCGAATACATTCCATACCACGTTTGCAGCAGCAAGACCGTGACCCACAGGGTCTACCGGGATGCCGAGCGGCCATCGCATCTGCTGCTGCCCATCATCCCTCGACCCACCGATCAGCGCCCGGCCTGACGTCGGCCAAAGGAGAAGTGCTACGATGACGACGATCCGATTTGAACGAGACGGCGCGATTGGAAACATCGTGCTGGCCAACCCGCCTTTTAACCGACTGGATCTGCGCTTTGCCGAGGCTTTGCGAATCGCCGTGCACCAGGCCAGTGAGAGCGACATACGTGTGCTGGTGGTTCGCTCCGAAGGGCCGCATTTCAGCTTCGGCGGCGAAGTCCGGGAGTGGCCGGGAAGGGATGTCAACTGGTTCCGGACGTTCGTTGCCGACGTAAACGTTACCTATCGCGCCATCGAGATGCTGAAAATACCGACGGTCGCGGTAGTGCAGGGGATTGCGTTCGGTGGCGGCTTCGAACTGGCGCTCGCCTGCGATTTTCTTGTCACGGCTGACAATGCCGTCTTCCGTTGTGTGGAAGTCACCACGGCTATGTTGCCGATCGCCGGCGCCCTGCAGCGGATTGCCGAGCGCGCCGGTCGCGCCCGGGCATCACGATTCGCCATGTTGGGCGAACCGATTTCCGGACGCGAAGCCGGTGAGCTCGGAATCGCGACGCATGTGGTGCCGGAGAAGGACCTCGCCGCGACCGCCGCCGCATTGGCGAAGCAGCTCGCGACCGGGCCGACCAGGTCGTACGCCGCGACGCGCACGTTGCTCAAGGCGTGGTCGAGCGGAGGCGTGGCCGCCGCGGACCTCATGATGCTTGATGTGGCCATGGAACTCTATGACGGCCCGGATGCACAGCGCGGCTTTGTCAGTACGGCGGATGCCTTCAACAAGGATATCGAGCCGCCAACCCTTGTGTTCGAAGGCAAGTAGATCGACCGCGGAAAGAGGCTCCGGGTCTGCATATATCGGAGGTATTCGTGCCACGCGAAAGTTATGTGCATGGTAATGGCGGTCCGCCGCTGATCGGGAAGACCATCGGCGCTCTCCTGGACGAGGTGAGTGCGACGGACGGGTCCCGCGAAGCGCTGGTTGTTACGCACCAGAAAATTCGCTGGACCTACGCGGAGCTCAAGATGCGTTCCGACGCGTTCGCCTCCGGGCTTCTGGCACTCGGCCTGGAGCCGGGGGATCGCGTCGGCATTTGGGCCCCGAACTGCGCCGAATGGACGACCGCACAGTTTGCGACGGCGAAGGCCGGCCTGATTCTGGTCAATATCAATCCTGCCTACCGCCTAAGCGAACTGGAACACGTCTTGCGGGCCGTGGGATGTCGCGCGTTGATAACCGCTGCTCGCTTCAAGACCAGCGACTATATCGCGATGATTCGCGAGCTTGCCCCGGAGCTGGGAAGCGGAGGTGGCGAGCTGAAAAGTTCGCGTTTGCCAGAGCTGCGACACGTCATCTCGATTGGCGCCGGCAGCTACGCCGGTTGCCTGGCTTTTGATCGGGTGCTGGATCGAGGGAAGAAACTCGGTAGCGAGCGGCTTAATTCGATAGCGGGAACGGTCCAGATGGACGACGCCGTCAATATCCAGTTCACCAGCGGCACCACCGGATTGCCGAAGGGAGCAACGCTTTCACACCACAACCTGATCAACAACGCCTTTTTCGTGGGAGAAGCGACGGGAATCGAGCCTGGCTCGCGCGTGTGCATTCCCGTGCCGCTGTATCACTGTTTCGGCATGGTGATGGGCAATCTCGGTTGTGTGACCCATGCGGCAACGATGGTCTATCCGTCGGAGTCCTTCGATCCGCTGAAAACGCTGGAAACGGTCGAAGCAGAACGTTGCGACGTGCTCTACGGGGTACCCACCATGTTCATTGCCCAGCTGAACCACCCTGAGTTCGCCCGCTTCGATCTCAACTCGCTTCGGCGCGGAATCATGGCCGGGGCTCCGTGCCCGATTGAGGTCATGAAGGAAGTCGCCTCGACAATGCACATGAGCGAGATAACGATCGCTTATGGGATGACCGAAACCAGCCCTGTGAGCTTCCAGAGCAGTCGGGACGATCCACTGGAGCTGAGAGTTTCGACGGTCGGGCGGATACAGCCGCATCTTGAAGTCAAGATAGTCAACCGCGAAGGCCGGGTGGTACCGCGCGGCGAACCCGGGGAGCTGTGCACCAGGGGATACTCGGTCATGCTCGGCTATTGGAGTGACGAGGCCCGGACAAGGGAAGCCGTCGATTCAACCGGCTGGATGCATACGGGAGACCTGGCGACGATCGATGACGATGGATACTGCCGCATCGTCGGAAGGATCAAGGACATGGTCATCCGCGGCGGCGAAAACATCTATCCGCGTGAGGTCGAAGAGTATCTGTACGGTCATCCCGACATTCAAGACGTCCAAGTGTTCGGGGTGCCCGATACGAAATACGGCGAAGAACTCTGTGCCTGGATCGTCTCCAAGGCCGGCGCCGCTCTCGACGAGGAGGGGGTCCGCAGGTTCTGTCAGGACCGGGTCTCTCACTACAAGATTCCGCGCTACATCCGCTTCGTCGAGAGTTTTCCGTCAACCGTAACCGGCAAGGTTCAGAAGTTCGCAATGCGTGAGACGATGGTCGAGGAATTTGCTCGCGCAGAGCAAGGACATGAAATTCTGGGCAAGCGACATGGAGGCGTTTGAATATTCGGCACAGCCGGCACGTGTCATTTTCGGATTCGGAACACTCCCGCGCGTTACCGACGAGCTGAACGCTCTGGGTCGCAAACGGGCTTTCGTTCTTTCCGATCCACATCACGCAACCGCCGACGCAACGCGGCTTATGCGCGCATTGGGCAAGCTGGGTGTCCACCTATCGATTGATGCAGTCATGCACACCCCCGTGGATGTTACCGAACGCGTGATGGCGAAGCTCGTTGCTCATGACGCCGATTGCCTCATCTCTCTCGGTGGTGGGTCGACAATCGGCCTCGGCAAGGCGCTTGCGCTCAGGACCGACCTCCCGCAGATCGTGCTTCCGACCACTTATGCCGGCTCCGAGGCGACCCCGGTACTCGGCGAGACGCACGGGGGACAAAAGTCGACGATCCGCTCGATGAAGGTCCTTCCCGAAGTGATCATATATGACGTGGAGCTGACATACGGCCTCCCCCCGGGCCTATCGCTGGTTTCAGGGATAAACGCGATCGCGCACGCCGTGGAGGCCTTGTACGCAAGGGAAGCTAACCCGGTCATTTCGAATCTCGCGGAGCAGGGTATTGCAGCGCTCGGACGTGCGCTGCCGCAGATTGTTTCGGATCCGGCCAACCGCGATGCCCGAGCCGACGCCTTGTTCGGAGCCTGGGCCTGCGGATCGTGCCTCGGGGCGGTCGGGATGTCGCTGCATCACAAGCTGTGTCACGTTCTTGGAGGTACCTTCGGCCTTCCGCACGCCGAGACCCACACGGTGATTCTTCCGCATGCCGCTGCGTACAATGCCAGCGCCGCACCGGCGGCTCTTGATCGTGTCGCGCGCGCGCTAGGCTCGCATGAAGCTGCGGGCGCATTATTCGATCTTGCTGCAACGAATGGCGCGCCGACCTCGCTGCGGCAAATCGGGATGTCAAAGGCCGACCTCGACAAGGCGGCCGATGCGGCGCTCCAGTCCGCTTACTGGAATCCGCGTCCAATCGAGCGGGATCCGATCCGAGCCCTTCTCGACGACGCCTATCACGGCCGCCGGCCGACCTGAGCAGGAGCACAAATGATGGTCATGACCGGCAAAGACCAGGGTGCTCCAACAGAGGAAGTCTTTCCAGAACTGACGTACGACGTCATCGACCGCATGAGTAACGCGAAGAGCGCCAGATTGCAGGAGGTCATAGAGGTCGTCATCCGCCATTTGCATGCGATCGTCCGCGAAGCGAAGATGAAGCAAGGCGAGTGGTGGCAAGCCATCGACTTTCTCACCCGTGCCGGCCAGATGTGTTCCGAAAGCCGCCAGGAGCTGATCCTGCTGTCGGACATTCTGGGCGTTTCGATGCTGGTCGACGCGGTCGACAATGTAGCCGGTCCCGGCATCAGTGTCTCGACAGTCCTCGGCCCGTTCTATGCCGGTCACCAGCGCGAACTCGCGCAAGGCGACAGCATCTTGCTTCGGGAGGAGGCGAGCGAGCCGTTGGTGATGAGCGGCCATGTCACTGACCCCGAGGGGCAGCCCGTTGCGGAGGCATTGATAGAGGTTTGGCAGACTGCTCCCAATCAACTGTAAGACGTTCAGGACAGGAACCAGCCACAGGGTCACCTGAGGGCGAGCTTCCGAACCGATACGGCAGGTACCTATCGATTCCGAACGATCATGCCCGTCAGTTATCCAATTCCAGATGATGGTCCCGCGGGTCAATTGCTCGCGGCAATGGGACGACATCCCTCCCGGCCCGCGCACATCCATTTCATGATCAGCGCGCCGGGCTACCGCCCCCTCGTCACTCATCTGTTCTTCGCAGGTGACGAATTTCTGGAGAGCGATGCGGTCTTTGGGGTTAAGCCATCTCTCGTTGTTCATCCTGAGTTGAAAAGGGGCATCAACACCGTCGAATATAACTTCGGACTTGCCAGGGAGCTGCACTCTGGGAGTGCTCGGCCGCTGAGCTTCGTCGCTGCCAACACCAAAGGGTCGCCGCGATAGTCGTCGCCGCATGACGCCCTTGGCGTCTCCCCCGCAATCATGTTAGCCAACGAACATGGCGAAGAGCGCAAAGCTGAAATCGACCGTGGAGCGGCGGGGGCGTCCGCGCAAGAGAGCCGAACAACAACGCGCGCTTGAGACGCGAGGCGCGATCCTGGACGCCGCCATTACGGAGTTCGCCGAACGGGGATTCGAAGGGGCGAGCATTCGCGCGATTGCGGATCGGCTTGGTCTGCAACATCCGCTCATCACGTACCACTACCGAAGCAAGGACATACTCTGGCGAGCGGCGGCTGAACATGCGTTCGCGCAGATCAGGGCAGGGTGGGATACGTCGGCGCCAGAAGACTCCGATTTGCCACCGCTCGCTCGATTGCGGGAGGAATACGCGACGCTGTTCCGTTACACGGTCGCATTTCCCGAATTTCACCGGTTCATGCGGCAGGAAGCGTTTACGAACAATCCGCGGCTGAAATGGGTTGCGGAAACGGTATTGTCGCCGCTCCTTGGACGATTGATCCCCCAGATTGTTGCGGCTCAGAAGCAAGGACTCCTTCCCGCGGTTGATCCCATCCTGTTCCACTACATGATGGTCAGTCTTACTGCGACGCTCTCCGGATTTGGGCCTGAAATGCAGAGTACGAGCGGACTATCCGCTGAAAATGCGAAGGTCATCGAAGCGTACTGGCGCCTCGTGGACGAAACAGTCTTCGGAAAACATGCGCGCGGGAAGCCTGCCCGGGTCAACGAAGCAGGTAAGCGCTGAGCGCAGGCAGAATTAGGTCCGCTCAGAAATAATCCGCAGCCAACGAAGCGGCCAGATCAGAAGTCCTGGCCACTTCGCCGGATTCCCTCAACTGAACGGATGGTAACGGCGGCCGCCGGCGCGCAACCGCCTGGGCCTGCGTTGCCCCAGCGCCGGATTCCGGTCTCATTTTTCTCTTGATTAAACTTTACACATGTATAGTATAATAATGTGACGCTGAAGACAAACTGAAATGCCACGGCTTTGAGCTCGATGCTTCCGAATGCACCGACCAAGGCCTTGGGAGGAGGTGGCCGCCATCAGCATGTAACGTCATGCAGGGTTCGTTCGGCGATGTATTTGGCTGGCATCGAATCGTGCGCCGGCATGTCGTTGCCGGCCTGACCAATTCCTCTTGGCGCATCGGCCTGGTGTCCTGCGGATAAACCGCAACCGCTCGGCAACATCACATCGTCCGCGACTGTGGTTAACAGCAAGGGTCTGAAAGAAATGCCTGGTTCGCTTCGCATCGCAATTATCGGCGGCGGTATTGGAGGTCTGACCGCTGCCCTCGCACTTCGGGCGCGAGGTCTCGATGCAACCGTGTTCGAGCAGACCGAGGTCGTCAGGGAGATCGGAGCCGGGGTCTCGATCCACCCAAATGCCGCTCGGTTGCTGAAGCGCATCGGTCTCGATGATCAACTGCGCAAAATCGGCTCGCCAATCAGCGGCATTACGCTACGCACGTCGCAGGGCGAGGCGATCACCACCCCTGCCGGGCCGGCAACGCCTGCGTTTTCGCGAGATGGTGGTCAGGGGTACAACGTTCACCGCGCCGACTTCCTGAACCTGCTGTTTGCCGCACTACCGAAAGGAACAGTCAATCTCGGTCATCGGTGCATCCAGCTGAGGGAAGACGGCGATCGGGTCCATCTTTCATTCGCGAACGGCGCTTTGGCGGACGCGGATGTCGTGATCGGCGCGGACGGAATTCGTTCCGTCGTCCAGCGCGAAATCGGGCTGCAAAGTCGCGCGACAAGCGAAGGAATCATGGCCTACCGGGGACTGATTCCTGCCGAGCGGCTCGCGTGGGCCAACGATCTCAAGGACCCCGCGCTTTGGCTCGGATCAGGCCGGAGTTTTCTGCTTTATCCCGTCGCCAGCGGGCGCTTGATCAACATGGTGGCTTTCGTTCCCACCGACACCGAGTCAGAGGAATCCTGGTCTGCGCCGGGCGAGCTCAAGGCGCTGGCCGCCGAGTATGCCGGTTGGGACAAGCCCGTCCTGGACACCATCAATTCGCTCGACGAGACCTTTCGATGGGGCATCTACGATCGCGCCCCGTTGCCATACTGGTCGACCAGCCGCATCACGCTCATGGGCGATGCGGCGCATCCAATGGTCCCTCACGTTGGCCAGGGCGCCGGTCAGTCGATCGAAGACGCAATCACGCTTGCCGTTCTTCTGGAGGGATGTACCGTCGTCGACGTCGCAGGCCGTCTAAAACTTTATGAGACGCTCAGGCTTGCGCGGACCAGCCGTGTCCAGGCGCTCGCGCGCGCCGCAGGCAAACTCTATCGCTCCGAGCACGAGAACCCCACGGAGAAGGCCGAGCGCCTGCGCGAGTGGATGGCGCAGGGAAAGTGGGTATTCGAGCACGATGCGGAAAAGGCTGCCCGAGATACTCTAGCGAAGTCTGGGCACTGAGCGAAGTCGATGGAAACAAAAAGCGCGGGCGAAGGGAAAAATGTCTCAAGCAGCTTTCGGAAACAGATGGTGGATCGTGTTCGGCGCCATGCTGTCGATGCTCGTGGCTCAAGGGCCGGTCATTCTGTACACATTAGGTCTGTTCATCAAACCGCTGAATCAGGAATTTGGCTGGGATCGCGCGAGCGTTTCTGCCGCCGGCGGCATCGCGGCAATCTTTTCCGCGATCACCATTCCCTTCGTGGGATCACTGATTGATCGCTGGGGCATCCGGACCGTTCTGCTTCCGATCGTTGTCCTCTGCGCTTCAAGCGTCGCGCTCATTGCCGTGACTCCAAAATCGCTCTTCGTATTCATGCTGCTCTTTGCCATCACGGGCATTTTGGGGGCGGGCCAGGGGCCTCTCGGCTATGCAAAATGCGTCGCTGCCTGGTTTGACGACAGGCGAGGCCTGGCCCTGGGAATAACGATGAGCGGGATCGGTCTGGGAGCGGCACTGATACCGCAGTACACCCAGTTTCTCATCGGCAATTTTGGTTGGCGCGCCGCCTATCTTGGTCTCGGCCTGCTCACGCTGATTGTGGCCTTTCCGGCGGTGTTTCTGTTCATTCGCGAGCCGAGCAAAGCTAAGACCGCGGCCGACGGCGCGCTTGCGCAATCTTCTGCCTCCGAAGACCGGCCGCCCGACCTCGAGGTGCGGGAGGTGCTTGGCGGCCACCGGTTCTGGCTGATCGCGTGCGCCCTGTTGCTGGTTTCGACCGTGACCCAAGGGTTGGTCGTGCACACAGTGCCTCTCTTGACGGACAAGGGTTATTCGCCCGAGACGGCGGCAACGCTGATGATTGCGGTTGGCCTTTCTACGATGGCAGGGCGTCTGTTATCGGGATATCTGGTTGACAGAATCTTCGCGCCTTTCGTCGCGGCCTTCTTTTTTCTGCTGCCGTGCCTCGGAATCTACTTGCTCGACAGCACCATCTCACCGGTGGTGGGCATCATCAGTCTCGGTCTGGCATCCGGTACCGAAATTGACATGATTGGATTTCTTACGTCCCGATATTTCGGAATGAAGCGTTTCGGGCAGTTATACGGATACTTGTTCGCGAGCTTCGTCGTCGGGTCGGCTATCGGCCCCTTCATGATGGGCCTGACTTTCGAGCGGCTGCATTCCTACGAACCGGCCCTTTGGACGTTTGGCGCATTCATGCTGACCGCAACCGCGGCGATACTCTCTCTCGGTCCATATCGCTATCCCGCTGAAGAAAAGATTCCGGCTGGTGCTGGGCGAGTTGTGGACGCTCCTGCCACCGAACGAGCATAAGGGAAGGTCATGTACCAGACAACCATTCGACGTCTATTTGTGGCTGAGCGACACGGAGTTCGTGCTTTTTTCCATCATAACATGCCATTTGAATAAACGACTTAGGAATTTGCCATAATAGATTTCATTGATGTTGTCGTTGACGTGCGCAAGGTTTTGGATCTGCTGCCAAACACTTCGCCCGCTACATGGGATCACACTGGCATCCGCGTCGGCGGTCACAAACCCCGTCGCTCGCCGACGGGCTGATTTATCTTCCTGTAAATTGAGGTTTTCTTTGCACGCGCGCGGCGGCAATGCCTTCATCGACGTCGTGAGAAAATTCAAGCGCCGAACGGAGTGCGTCGGAAAGCTCGCGCGCCGCTCGAGAACCTGCCGCTTCCCTCAGCTTCACAATGCGCTTGGTTCCTCGTGTTGCCAAAGGCCCGTTGCCGGCAATGACTTCGGCAAGCGCATGCATTTCCGCATGAACGTCGTCCCGCGGAACCACACGTTCGACCAGGCCGTATCGTTCCATTTCAGTGGCGTCGATTTCACGACCCGTGCAGAGCAATTCGAGCGTTCGAGCGGTACCTACGATATTTGGAAGCCGGACTGGCGCGCCTGCGCCTGGAAATCCGCCCCATTTTGCCTCAGGCGACGAGAGGTGGACATGATTGCCGGCGATCCGTATGTCGCAGGCAAGAGCGAGTTCGACAGCACCGGCGCGAACATAACCATTCAGGCCGGCGATGACGATCTGCGGCAAGGCTTCGATCGCATCGAAGGTCTCGTTGGCCAGCCGGATTAAATTCAGGACCTGATCCTTGGCAAGTTGTCCCCGCAACGCCGGCGTCAGAATGCCTGTGGAAAAGCATTCGGTCCCCTCGCCGGTGAGCGTCAGGACCTGGATCTCGTGGTTCGAGGCTAGATCCGTCGCTATTGTCCGCAGCTCCAGCAGCAGATCCCGGGAGAGAAGGTTCTGTTCGTTGGGACGATCGAAAACGATGCTGGCAATACGGCCCTGAATGCTAAAGGCAAGCCCCGTCATCACGTATTCCTTCAGATTTTGCGTTGTTCGCACCACGGATTGAAGAGCCCGAAGGACATTCCATTCGGGGATCGTTCAAATGACCTGATTGAGCTGTCGCAAAGCAGGTGGGGGCGCATAGGCCTTCGCCGGCGCAGCTGCCGATGAAACGTCGCCGACCATTCCGTAAAGCGTCGTCCGCTGCCGCGGCACGCGACCCGCGGCATGCGCGATGTCTTGCAACTGCGCGGGCGTCATCTCCTGGCCATGAGTTGCTCCAGCGGCCCGTGTAATGCTCTCTTCCATTAGCGTTCCTCCGAGATCATTGGCGCCGCTCTGCAGACAGATGCGCGCGCCATCGCCGCCCATCTTGACCCAGGACGTCTGGATATTCGGGAGCAGGGGATGCAGCACCAGTCGCCCGATCGCATGCATCAGGATCGCCTCGCGGAATGTCGGACCCGAGCGCGATCGCCCCTTCAGGAAGATAGGCGCCTCCATATGCACGAACGGCAACGGCACGAGTTCGGTGAAACCCCCGGTGTCGGCTTGCAAATCCCGCAGGCGAAGCAGATGGCGCGCCCAATGCTGGTAGCGATCGACATGTCCGAACATGATCGTGGCCGTGCTGCGGATACCCAGTCTGTGCGCCGTCCGCATCACCTCGAACCAGGTCTCGGTATTGATCTTGTCCGGGCAAATAATGGCGCGAACCTCGTCGTCGAGGATTTCCGCGGCCGTTCCAGGCAACGTACCAAGGCCGGCAGCCTTGAGCGCGGAAAGGAAATCGTGCAGCGACAGCCCCAGCGTCTGCGCGCCCTGCTGGATCTCCAGCGGAGAGAACGCGTGGATATGGATGTCCGGCGCCGCCGATTTTGCGGCACGACAAATGTCGAGATAGGTATTGCCGGTGTAGTCGGGATGAATGCCTCCCTGCATGCAGACCTCGGTGGCGGCCCGTGCCTCGGCTTCGACCACGCGCTGGCTGATCTCGGCGAGCGACAGCAAATACGGCTTGCCGCGCAATGCTTCGCTGGTCTTGCCTTTGGAAAAGGCGCAGAATTGGCATTTGAATGAACAGATGTTGGTGTAGTTGATGTTGCGCGTGATCACATAGGTCGCGTTGTCGCCGCCGACGTCGCGCCGCAATGCATCCGCCGCCGTGCAGATTGCCGAAAAATCCTCATCGCGGGCTCGAAACATCGTAACGATTTCAGCCTCGTTTAACGTCACGCCCTTTTGGGCCTTATTGAGAAGTTGCGACATCCCGTTCCCGATAATGGCGGGGCGGTTGATCGCGAGTGCGGTATCCTTTGCCGGAAGCGGATCGTCCCGGCCCGGCCTCCAGTCATCGTCAACGGGCCATCCGTCGGCATCGACGGACTTCAGCACCGCCGGCCGCAATTTCCCATCGATCCAGGTTTCGGAGTTGCGCACGTATTCCGGATAGACCGCGAGGCGCTGCACCAGCCGCTTGCCGGCTGCGGCGGTAGCGCGCTCAAGTTCAACCAGGTGCGGCCAAGGCGCTTCGGGATTGACCCAATCCGGCGTCACCGGCGAAACGCCGCCCCAATCATTGATGCCCGCATCGATCAATTGGGTGAGATTTCCGGGGCTCAAATTGGGCGGCGCCTGAATATTCATGCCGGAATCGAAGATCAGCCGGGCGACGGCGATCGTCCAGATATGATCCTCGATCGAAGGCGCGATGCTGTCCTTCATTCGCGTGGCTGGCTTCGGCCGGAAATTCTGAATGATGATTTCCTGGAGATGGCCGTGGCGATCGTGCAGATCGCGTAACGCCAGCAGGGCTTCGATGCGCTCCCGTCGGGTCTCGCCGATGCCGATCAGAATCCCCGAGGTGAACGGCACTTTGTGCTCGCCGGCAGCCTCGATCGTCGCGCGACGAAGTGCTGGACTTTTGTCGGGACTTCCGAAATGCACGCCGCCTTGTCGCATGAGCCGCTCGGACGCGCTCTCCAGCATGATCCCCTGCGACACCGATACCGTCCGTAGCCGTGCGAGGTCCGCGGGTTGCAGCAGGCCCGGATTGAGATGCGGCAACAGTCCGGTCTCGTCAAACACCAGTTTTGCCATCGCCTGGAGATAGGCCAGCGTCGTCGGATATCCCAACGCGTCGAGTGCGGCTCTCGCGGCACTGTAACGAAGCTCCGGTTTGTCACCGAGGGTAAAGAGCGCTTCGCGACAGCCGGCCGCTTGGCCGGCGCGCGCGACGTGAAGAACCTCATCCGGGCTCATGAATGGCTTTTCGAGCCGATGCGGCGACTGAGCAAATGTGCAGTAGTGACAAACATCACGGCACAGTCTGGTCAACGGGATGAAGACTTTTCGCGAATAGGAAACGACATGGCCATGTGCTCGGTCGCGCCTGCTGGCAGCCGCGCGGAGCAGCGAGGCGAGGTCATCAACCCGGAGGAGGGCGTAACACGCATCCGCCGACAGCCGCTTGTCATCGAATGAATTCACGTCGCTCCTCACTGAGGTTTCCGCCGGAGAGCAACTGTGTCTCATACGCCGTGGCGAGGCCGGGTGGAACGGGCCGCGTGGCAACTTCCGGGTCTCTTTCCAAGTCTCGTCTCAAGTCTCGTCTCAAGTCTCGCAGAAGTCGATCGGTCAATGTGGAGGTGCGTCGATCGAGAAATCTCGCAAGGTCTTCCGGGCTGTCGATGTCCCTGCCGAGTTCCGGACTGTTCAGGACGTGACACGTAAGACCCGACCGTTCGGCCGCGGCGAGGTGCTTTGCAAAACTCCCAGCGCCGAATTCCGGCCTTATCGCATGGGGTGGTCGGCAGGCCAGCAGATTGGTGCCGCCGTCACTGATCGCCGGCGCAAGGACGAGGGAGCCGTTCTGGTCGAGCGCGACGAGGGCCTGGTGCAGCACCGCGATCGTGACTTCCGGGACGTCTGCGGGCAACATCAGAAAGCCGCCGGCGTCCTGAACAATCACATGTCTTGCGGCTGCTTCGATTGCCGAGTTGAGATCTGACGAAGCTGCCTCCTGCAGCACCTGCGTGCCCGCACTCTTCGCAATCCCCGATGCTTCCGGGCTGGATGTTATGACGATGACATTTGACGGCAAGACGACCGATGCGACGACATTCAACACATCGATGAGCATGGTTCGAGCCAACGCTGCCCGCTCCGGTGGTTGAAGAATGCCGGACAGGCGCCGTTTTGCGAGGTCGAAAGTCTTGACCGGAATAATGACGGGAAAGCTGATCATCTGGCCGCTCCCCGATGCGATAGGGAATTTACCCTTAGCGACGCGGCAGCGTCGATGACATCTCGGGCAAGTTGGATCTTTTGCTCGATCGTCGTCATGACGGTAGGCACGACGAAAGTTTGGACAGACAAACCGCGAGCTTCGCTTTCATCCGAGACATCGACGAAGAGCGCATCGATCAGGCCCTGATAGTGGGCAGCGATCGATCGCTGCGATGGCGCAAAGTTCAGTTCCGTCATGATTTTCGCGGTCGGCCCTTTTATCGCGGCGCCGCCGACAATGGGAGAGATTGCGATCACCGGCGCGGAGCTGTTTCGCAGTGCCGCCGTAATGCCGGGAATGGCGAGGATCGGATCGACGCTCAGATAGGGATTGGACGGGCAAATGATGATCGCGTGCAGGGCAGGGTCCGATAGCGCGCTTAGAACGCCGGGAGCAGCCACCGCACTTGCGGCGCCTTCAAACTGAATCGATTTTATCCGGGGTACGCAGCGTAGCTTCACAAAGTACTCTTGAAACGGCAAAACGCCCTGATCGGTATCGATCATGGTCGAGATGACCTCATCGGTGGCTGGCACAATGTTGGACCGGATATCGAGTAGTTTCGCGGCCCGAGCGACGAAATCGCTCAGCGATCCGCCCCGGTGCAGATGCTGGGTCCTTGTCACATGAAGGGCGAGGTCCTTGTCGCCGAGCCGGAACCAATCGTCGCCGCCGAGCCGTTTCACGTTCTCGATGAAATTCCAGCTTTCCTCCGCGCGTCCCCAACCCCGCTCCTGATCGCTGAGGTTTCCGAGCGTGTAAAGAACGGTGTCGATGTCGGGGCAAATCCGCAGGCCCAGATGTTCGAAATCATCACCGACGTTGACGACGATCGTCGTCGTCCCGGGTTGGGAAATCCGCTCCAATCCCAGGGCAAGTTTCGCTCCGCCCACGCCGCCGCACAGCGCGACGATCTTTTTTTCTTCTCCTGGGTAATGACGCCCTGCGGCTACCGGTCCGGTCATCGGAACAGGTCCTGGCTTGCAGGGCGGATCAGCGCGACTGCCGGCAGCGGATGGGTGCTCCGTTTAAGTCCCCTCAAGATTACCACGGGACATCCCTCCGCGGCCTGTCCCATCAAGAGCGACGCACCGGCGGCAATTTCGTCGGCAATGGCGATCTCGGTAACGCGGAGAGGCCGCCCAAACAGATCCGGCGTATTGACGAAACTTTGAAGCGAATTGACGCCGGCGGCTCCGATCGCAACGCCCACGACGCCGTTGCGCCACGGCCGACCAAAACTGTCACTGATCACCACACCGCATTCGATGTTGAAAGTGCGATCGAGCCTCTCTTTGATGTCCGCCGCCGAGCCATCGGGATCGGTTGGGAGCAGCAACGCGCGCTCGCCTTCTGCATGCGAAATGTTCGACTGGTCGATCCCGGCATTGGCCATGATGTATCCCAGGCGGTGAGCGACGATCAGCACGCTGTTTTCGGCTCGGATAATGTGAGTCGATTCGCAAAGCACGAGCTCGACGAGCCGCGGGTCCTTTTTAAGCTGAATTGCCAACGCCTTGGCTTGGGCCGACGGGGTCACATCGTTCAAATTGACGTATCTGCCTTCGGCCTTCGACACGATCTTCTGCGCGATCACCACGACATCGCCATCGTTGAGGGCAATGCCAGCCGTTCGACAGGCGTCGGATATCATCGAGGCAAGTGCGTTTCCCGGCTCAACGAGCGGGAAGTCCGGAACTGCGATCAATGCAAGTTGATGAAACATTGTCAGTTTGGTGCCTGAAGAGGAATGCCGGTAATGCGAATGCCAGCCCCATTCACTTTGTAGCGCCGATTAATACCGATCAGAACAGACGTCAGCGCCTCGGCTGCAACGGAGTTGGCCAAACCTCCGCCATCGATGCCGCGCATTCCGGCGGCTTCCGCCAGTGTGATCACCAAGTCTCGCGCCGTCTTGTCGTCGCCAAACACAAGTACGTCACAATCGACCTTGCCGCCTGCGTGCACCTTGGCAGCCCCCACGTTATGAAAGGCAGATACAACCTTGACGTCCGCCCCCAGTATCGCCTTCGCTTCGAGCGCGGCCGAGCCTCCATCAGGTAACTGCACGACGGAAACTTTCGGCGGAACAAGGGGTACAACGACATCGACGACGATCTTGCCGGATGCGGTAGGCTTGATGGCTTCCAGGATCTGCGCGTGGTTCGAATAGGGCACCGCGACGACGATGACTTCCGCTGCCTTCGCAGCTTCGACATTTTCGGCGCCACGCACTTGCTGACCGATTTGTGCTGAGACTTCGATTGCGCGGTCGGCGCTTCGTGAACCTATGATGACGGGGTAACCGGCTTGCGCCCATCGCCGCGCCAGCGCGGAGCCGAGTTCGCCTGATCCTCCGAGAACCGCAATTGCTGGAAGCTGACCCATCCTTATTTTCCTTCAATTGCGGTGCGACGCATTCGCGCTTGCGGTATCGGAGAACTCCATTGTAGGTTTATGCAATGTGAAATCAATTATGGATTTGGGGAGGCCACCAAGTGCTACACAACGCTTTGTCGTCGAGAGTCGGTCTGCATGCGAAGCTGACGTGCATCGCGGTTTTGGCAGCGGTAACGACAGGGCTGGTACACCAAAGTTACGCTCAAACCCAATCGCCGGTTGCCATCAGGGCCGCCTATATTCCGGTTGTAACCTGGCTTCCCGCGTGGGTTGCGAAGGAGAAGGGGTTTTTTGCAGCGCACGGGCTCGATGTCACGCTTAGTGTCGCGCAAAACCTCTCGACACTGCCGGGAACGGTCGGAAAGCAGTTTGAATTTGTTCCAAGCACCGCGCCCGATCTGCTGAAATCAGTCGCCTCCGGACTCGACGTCGTCGCCGTCGCCTCCGAAGTTTTTGAGACGGAGGATAACCCTTCGACGCATGTCATTGTTGCGAAGGATTCGGGTATCGCGGGGCCGAAAGATCTGGCCGGAAAGCTGATTGCGACCCCAACGATCGGCGGCGTGATCCACGTGTCGGTGCTTTACTGGCTGAAGAAAAACGGTGTCGACCCCGCGAGTGTCAGAGCCGTGGAAGTGCCGTTTCCCAATATGCCCGATCAACTCAAGGCCAAGCGTGTCGACGCCGTCGAATCCCTTGAACCGTTCGCCGGCGCGCTCCGTGCGAACGGCAATGTCTCGATCGCGACCCCTCTGCTGTCGGTCGGCAAGGATGTGCTGTTTCCGTTCTGGATCTCGCAGGGCGCGTGGGCGCGCGCCAATCTTCCGACGATCAAGGCCTGGATTGCAGCCCTCGAAGATGCAAAAAGCTTTATCGAGAAAAATCCCGCGGAGGCGCGTAAGATCATGGCGCAGTACACCAAATTGCCCGAGGCTGTGGTGCAGGCGACGCCGTTCCCGACCTACCGCTTTGCCATCAAGCCGGCGGATATCCAGGTCTGGGCCGCAGCACTTAGGGATGTCGGTCAGCTCGACAAGGAAGTCGACTCCTCCAAATTGGTTGTGACGCCATAGATGAGTTCGGCGGAAAAGAGATCCGATCCCAGCGAGAAGGCCGCAGGTCCGGCATTCGAGTGCCGATCGGTCACTGTCGAGCTTCTTCACAAGTTCAGCCGCAAGCGCATCATCGAGGATATTTCCTTTCTGGTTCGATCCGGAGAGTTCTTGACCATCGTCGGTCCTTCGGGAACCGGCAAAACCACGCTGTTGAGGGCCATGGGAGGTCTGACGCCGACTGCGAGCGGTTCAGTCCTGGTGCAAGGAAAGCAACTCGACGGTCCGCCCGACGACGTCGTCATCGTCTTCCAGGATTATTCCAACGCTTTGTTACAGTGGCGCACCGTCGCGGCCAACGTGGCGTTTGGAATAGAACGAGCGCTCGATCGCAGGGAGATCGAAAAACGGGTCCACGGCGCGCTGGCCCTTGTGGGTCTTGAAAACAACGCGGAGGATTATCCGTGGCAATTGTCCGGCGGCATGCAGCAGCGTGTTCAAATCGCGCGCGCGCTGGCGCTGCGTCCGGCCGTAATGCTGATGGACGAACCGTTTGCAGCGCTCGATGCCATGACCAAAGCATCCATGCAGGACGAACTTCTCCGGGTTCGCGATCGGACCGGGACAAGCTTCGTCTTCATCACCCACGATATCGAGGAGGCGGTCTACCTGGGCGACCGGATCGCCGTTCTGAAGGGCTCCCCCGGACGAATTGAGCAGATATTCGAAATTGGTCTGCCGGCGCCGCGCGATCAGCTATCGACGCGCCAGCTGCCAAAGTTTCTCGAATATCGCTACGCCGTGCACCAGGCCATTGGGCGCGGATATGCATAAGAACAGCTTCATCGCGCGGATCAATTGGCCCGGAACCGCGGTGTTCGTTTTCGTCGGCCTCGCATGGGAAGCGGCGGTCCGGTCGGGATTGCTCGAATACGAATATCTGCCGGCGCCGTCGGCCATCGGCCTGGGTTTTGGCGAACTCGCCAGCCAAGGAATTTTGGCGCCCGATATTGCGCACACCCTGATTTCTGTCGCGATCGGATGGACGGTGGCGATCGTGCTTGGTATCTCGCTCGGCTTCCTGCTTGGTCTGTCGCCGACAGCGCGGCGTTACAGCCTGGCGAGCATCGAGGTTTTGCGGCCGATGCCGGGGGTTGCGTTTGCACCGGTCGGACTTCTGCTGTTCGGCTTCTCGCTGAAAACCGAAATGGTCGTCACGATCCTCCCGGTACTCTGGCCTGTGCTCGTCAACACCATCGGAGGCGTCACCGGCGTTCATCAGAGACTTTATGACGTCGGCCGGACCTTCCGTCTCGGCCGCAAAGATACCATCCTCCGCATCATTTTGCCCGCGGCGATGCCGCCGATTGTCGTCGGTGCGCGTATCAGTCTTGGTCTGGCGCTTGTGCTCGCCGTCGTCGCCGAGATGGTGGGCAATCCAGACGGCCTCGGCTACGGCATCGTCCGTGAGCAACAAGCGCTGCGTCCCGACCTGATGTTTGCCTATATCGTGACGGTGGGATTTATTGGCATCGCGCTGAATGCCGGAATGCTGGCCCTTGCGGAGGCCTTGTTTCCGTCCTTCCGTCAGTTGCGAGGCGGGCAATGATGTACTCTCGTCCGTGGCGACAATATTTCATGCTCGTCGTGGAGGCGCTTCCGTCAGCCAGAGGATTGTTGCCGCTTGTAGCTCTTCTCGTCGCCTGGCAGCTGTTGCAGACCGGCAATTCTCCCTATTTTCCGCCACCCTCGGACTGGTGGAACGGCCTGATGCTGCTGGCGAAAAGCGGGCGGCTTTATCCGGCATTGTCAGCCACGACAATAACCCTGCTGCTTGGATTGGCTGTCGCGGTCATCATCGGAACCGGAGTTGGCCTGCTCATCGGGGTATTCCCGCGGTTCAGCCGTGCCGTCGGGCCGCTTCTGGAATTTCTGAGGGCTATTCCGCCGCCGGCTGTCGTACCCGTGGCGATTCTTTTCATGGGCTATGATGAACGGATGAAGCTGACCGTGGTGGTGCTTGCCGCGATCTGGCCTATTCTCCTGAACACCTCATCCGCCGCGGAACGCGTTCATCCATTGTTGCTCGACGTCGCGCGTTCGTTTCGGCTTTCCGCGGTCGATCGCATGAGGCTGATCATCCTGCCGTCGGTCGTCCCTGCGGTATTGCTCGGCATTCGCGTGGCGCTGCCCGTTGCGATTGTCGTGACGCTTCTGGTCGAGATCCTGACCTCGATCGAAGGGATCGGTGCGCTCATGATCGGTGCCCAGCGCAACTTTCAATCTCCACAGGTTTATGGACTTCTCGTCCTGATCGGCCTGTTTGGATTGCTCGTGAATAACGTCTTCGCCGTCTTTGAGGCGATCCTGCTTCGTCGCTGGCCCCCAAAAATCCAGAGTGAAAATTTCTAGGAGTTCAAGATATGGAAGTCGGCTTCTTCTTCTGGCCCTACAATCCCGGTTTGGTCGAAAACCTTGCCGATCGCGCAGACCGATATGGCTACGATATGATCGGCATCGCCGATACGCCGGGGAATGCGATGGATCCCTGGGTTTCCGCAGCCCTCGCGGCGCGCGTGACCAAAAAGGCGCGCGTAGCGCTTTGCGTGACTAACCTTGTGACCCGCGACGCCGCTGTCAGCGCCGCCGCGATCGCTTCGATCGATCAGATCATCGAGGGCCGCGCCGTTCTCGGCATCGGTGCGGGCCACAGTGGGACGAAGAACCTCGGCCGCAGCAGCTCTACCGCGAAGGAGCTCGGCGAGGGCGTCACCTTCATCAAGACGTTGCTGCGGGGCGAAGCCGCGACGCTCAAAGAAGCAACGGCGCATTTGCCGTGGGTCAAGAAGCCGTCAAAGGTGTTTCTCGCGGCTTCTCACCCGCTCGGTCTGGCGGCAGCCGGACGCACCGCGGATGGTGTTTTTCTTAATTTCGGCCTGGGCAAGGATAACATCGCTCAATCCGAGGCCATCGTCGCCAAGGGAATTTCGGACGCGGGCCGGTCCGCTGGCGATGTCGAGGTATGGCAAATAGGGGCGTTGGACTGTGCCATGGATGGTGACGTCGCCCGTGACAAGGTCGGCGCGATGCTGGCGTTCCTGGCGGGATATGTCATCGGCGACAAAAATCTTGAAACGCGTGGAGTGCCCGAACATCTTCGCGAGCCGCTTCTCGAACTGCGCCGGCGCTACAGCACCCGGCCAGGGGATGCCGACATCAGATTGGTGCGCGAACTCGGCCTGTTTGATTATCTTTCCGGACGTCTGTCGATCTGCGGCACGCCGGAACAATGCCTGAATCAAGCGTTGGCCGCCAAGGAAGCAGGCGCCAAGCGGTTGATGCTCACGGTCAGCCTCGCGTCGGACCCGGTCCGGACCGTTGAGCTCTTTGGCGAACATGTGCTTCCGAAGTTGCGAAACTGATGTTCCACACCCGGGCAGCCGAGCGGCTTGGGGTCGGTCTTGCAGCGGGATTGGCAGAAAAGAAGGTGAGTGAGAACCTTGAGCAGAGCTGACAGGCGGCAGATCGGAGTTCAATCCGTTGAGGTCGCAGCGCGTCTGTTGAAAACGCTTGCGCAGCTTGGGGGACCTCAAACGCTGAAGGATTTCTCGGCCGCGGCAGGCCTGTCTCCGGCCAAGGCGCATCGTTACCTGGTCAGCCTTATTCGAGAAGGCTTGATCGAGCAGAGTTCCATTGACGGCCGCTACGATTTCGGCGGCGCCGCCCGGGAAATCGGCCGTGCCGCGATCAATCGGCTCGACATCATGCGCATCGGTGCCCCGCTGCTGGTCGACCTGCGCAACGTGCTCTAGCAAACTGTTTTCCTGGGCGTGTGGGGCAATGACGGGCCTACTGTGCTCTATTGGCTTGATGTGCCGCGACCTGTGTCGGTGATCATCAGGCCCGGCTCGATACTTCCGCTGCTCACCTCGGCGCTCGGTCTCGTCTGCGCGGCTTACCTGCCGCCGGATTTGACGAAAAAACATATCACGAAGGAAATCGCCGAACATAAGAGATCAGGGTTGGACTTCCCTGTGAAAAGCGAAGCAGAGGCTGCAAGGAAACTGGCCGATGTTCGCGCGCGTGGTTTCAGCCTGGTCAGAGGGGACCTGATACGCGGCATAGACGCCATGGCAGTGCCGGTGCTGGACTTCAAGAAGGACCTCATGGCGGTGCTGGCTGCGGTCGGGCCGTCCAAAAGTATCGATGTTTCGAGCAAGGGCAAATCGGTTCGCGAACTCAAACTGGCGGCTAAGAAATTCGTCAGCCAGATCGGTTAGTTAGAGCATGATCAAAAAAAGTGGAAACAGGTTTTCCGAAAAGATCATCCAACCCAACCGGAAACATTCCGTCACCCGAGGGGTAACAGCATGACCGCGCCTTTCGAGGTCGACTTCAGTACGCTGCCATTGAATCTTCGCTATAAGCTGCTGGCCGCGCTCGTGGTGCCGCGCCCGATCGCTCTCGTCACCACGGTCGGCAAAGACGGCGTCGTCAATGCAGCGCC
>Ga0179587_10000067_pt1 | contig 48634 bp, 41 predicted proteins | sample CZODoug2_1_08_16_FD_185932 | JGI IMG/M metagenome (GOLD analysis project Ga0179587, IMG submission 185932) | Vadose zone soil fungal communities from Angelo Coast Range Reserve, California, USA - CZODoug2_1_08_16fungal | ecosystem: Environmental > Terrestrial > Soil > Vadose zone | place: USA...
AGAGCTGTGCCCGGGGTGGTGGCCAGGCATTGGTGCTCGTGCCCGAGATCCCGTTGACCCCGCAGCTGGTGGACCGCTTCCGCCGGCGCTTCAATACCGGCATTGCCGTCCTGCATTCGGCGCTCACCGGAACCGAACGCCGCGCGGCCTGGCGAGCCGCTTACGGCGGAAGCGCCAGGATCGTGATCGGTACGCGCTCCGCGGTCTTCACCGCCCTGCCGCGGCTTAAGTTGATCGTCGTGGACGAAGAACACGACGCGTCTTACAAGCAGCACGAGGGATTTCGCTATTCGGCCCGTGACCTTGCCGTGTGGCGGGCGCAGCGAGCGCAGGTGCCAATCATCTTGGGTTCGGCCACGCCCTCGCTTGAAACCCTTGAAAACGCGGCGCAGGGGCGGTATGCGAAACACCTCCTGCCGCAGCGTCCCGGCGCCGCGCAAGCGCCGCGCATGGCATTGGTCGATTTGCGCAGGCACGCCAGCGAGCAGGGCCTCTCGCAGCCGGCGATGCAGGCGATCGAACGCCACCTGGCGGCGGGCGGCCAGGTCATCGTGTTCTTGAATCGGCGCGGCTACGCGCCCTCGCTGTTCTGCAACGCCTGCGGGTGGGTGGCGCCCTGCGCCCATTGCGACGCGCGCATGACGCTGCACCGGCGCGCCGCGCAATTGCGCTGCCATCACTGCGGCGCGCACGCGCCCGTGCCCAAGGTGTGTGGCAGCTGCGGACAACCGTTGCATCCGGTGGGGCAGGGCACGGAGCGAGTCGAGGAGACTCTGGTGCGGCTTTTTCCCAATGCACCGCTGACCCGGTTGGACCGGGATACGGCCACGGGGAGGGGTGCCATGGAAGCCGTCTTGGAGCGGGTTCATCGCGGCGAGGCGCGAATTCTGGTGGGCACGCAAATGCTCACCAAGGGGCACCACTTTCCCGAGGTCAGCCTGGTGGTGATCCTGGATGCCGACCAGGGCCTGTTTGCCAGCGACTTTCGTGCGACCGAACGCCTGGCGCAGACCATCACGCAGGTCGCGGGGCGCGCCGGCCGGGCAGCCCGCCCGGGCGAGGTGCTGATACAAACCGAGTTTCCCGAGCACCCGCTCCTCATGCGCCTCATCGCCGAAGGTTATGAAGGATTCGCGGCGAGCGCGCTCACGGAACGGCGCGAGGCCGCCTGGCCGCCCTATTCGCGCCTCGCGTTGCTGCGCGCGGAGTCGAAGGACACGACGGGTCTGGACGCCTTCCTGCGCTCTGCCGCAGACGGCGGCCGCGCATGCGACGAGCCCGGGGTGAAAATCCTCGGGCCGGCCACCGCCCTGATGGCGCGGCGTGCCGATCATTTCCGGGCGCACTTGCTGATCGAAGCCGCGGCGAGGGTACCGCTGCAGCACTTTCTCGCCCGATGGTTGCCGCTGGTCGAGGCCCTTCCCGGGCCCGCGGGGCTGCGGTGGTCCATCGATGTGGATCCGCTGGAACTTGACTAATTCGGCGGTCCCGCCGGCGGCCCCGCAGGGGCGAGGCGCGATAGCGCCGAATACTAACGAGCCTGTCTGAATATTTCGCGCGCGGCGCGGTAAACTGCCGACCCTTTCCATTCGCAACCCGTACGGCTCCGCTTTGAAAATCTTGATCGAGAAATTGCTGCGCCAGGCGCTCGCGACGCTGCCCGATGATCTGCTGCCGGCCTCTCTCAAGGGTTCCGGGGTGGAGATCGAGCGCACCCGCGACGCGCAGCACGGCGATTTCGCCAGCAACATCGCGATGCAGCTTGGGAAGACCACGCGCCAGAATCCGCGCAAACTCGCGCAGGCGCTCCTGGCCGGCATGCCGCCTCACGACGCCATTGCCAAAGTCGAGATCGCCGGGGCCGGCTTCATCAACTTTTTCGTGAAAGAGGGCGCGTATCGCGCCGAGATCGGGCGCGTGCTGGACGAAGGCGCCGGCTACGGCAAGTCGCAGTTCGGCCAGGGCCATTCCGTGTTGGTGGAATTCGTATCGGCCAACCCGACGGGGCCTCTGCACGTCGGCCACGGGCGGCATGCGGCATTCGGCGCCACGGTGGCCAATCTGCTCGAGGCGGTCGGCTACAAGGTGGCGCGCGAGTATTACATCAATGACGCCGGACGCCAGATGGAGATTCTGGCGGTGAGCACATGGTTGCGGTATCTCGAGCAATGTGGCGAGCGCTTCGCGTTTCCGGCGAACGGCTACCGCGGCGAGTACATCGTCGCCATCGCCGCAGAGCTGCACCGTACCGAAGGGAACTCGCTGCGCCGCGGCGCCGCGGAGGTGTTCGGCACGCTGCCGCTCGACGAACCTCAAGGCGGCGATAAGGACGTTTACATCGACGCGCTGATCGTCCGCGCGCGCCAGCTGATCGGGGAGAGCGCGTTCCGCCGCGTGCTGGGCTTGGCGCTCTCCGGCATTTTGAGCGATATCCGCGAAGATCTTGCGGAGTTCGGAGTGACCTTCGATTCCTGGTACTCGGAGCGCAGCTTGAGCGACAGCGGCGCCGTCGATCGCGCCGTGCAGGCGCTGGAGAAGGCGGGTCACGCCTACGTCAAGGACGGCGCCCTGTGGTTCAAGAGCACGGACTACGGCGACGAGAAGGACCGCGTGATGGTGCGCGACAACGGCATCAAAACCTACTTTGCGTCCGACATCGCTTTCGTCCTCAACAAGCGGGAACGCGGGTTCGAACACCTGTTGTACATCTGGGGCGCGGACCATCACGGCTACATCACCCGCCTGCGCGCGGGCCTGATCGCGTTGGGCGGGCCGCCCGAGTGTTTCGAGGTTCGACTGGTGCAGTTCGTCTCGCTGTTCCGCGGCGGCGAGAAAGCCCAGATGTCGACTCGATCGGGCGAGTTCGTGACGCTGCGCGATTTGCGCAGGGAGGTCGGCAACGATGCCGCGCGCCTGTTCTACGTCATGCGCAGCAACGATCAGCATTTGGACTTCGATTTGGAACTGGCGAAGGCTCGCTCCAACGACAACCCGGTGTATTACATCCAGTACGCGCATGCCAGGGTCGCGAGCGTGAAGCGGCAGCTCGAGGAGCGCGGGATCGCTCATGACGTCGCGCGCGGTTCCGCATCGCTCGCGCGCCTGGCCGAGCCCCAGGAAGTGGCCTTGGTCAAGCGTCTCGTTACCTACCCGGAAATCGTCCAGCAATGTGCGGTCCAGCGCGCTCCGCATACTCTGGTGCACTACTTGCGCGACCTCGCGAACGATTTTCATACGTACTACAGCGCTCACCAGTTCATCGTGGACGATGGGGAACTGCGCGACGCGCGCCTGAATTTGGCGTTCGCCGCGCAAATCGTGATTCGCAACGGTCTTGGGTTGTTGGGCGTCTCCGCGCCCGACACCATGTAAGTCTCACGATGGCGCGGGACTACAAGGCCAGACGCAAGCCGGCCGGCGGGTTTTCAGGCTGGATGGGAGTGCTGTGCGGCTTGGGGCTTGGGTTGGCGGTCGCGGGCATCGTCTATCTCAAAGACCGCCACAGCGACTCCCCCACCGTTCAATCCGCGAAGGCCGGCAAGAGGAAGTCCCACGGCGGTGTGGAGCGCGGAACGGAAATTCCCGGCGCCGAAGCGGCGGATTCGGGCGCGCCCGAAGAACCGGCTAAAACCTACGATTTTTACAGCATGCTGCCCAAGTTCGAGGTGGTGGTGCCGGAGAAAGACAAGGACGTGAAGCCCGATATTCGCGGCGTGCCGGAAACGCGCCGCGGCACCTACGTGCTACAGGCGGGCTCGTACAAGAATTTCGCCGATGCGGACCGCGTGCGTGCGCAACTCGCCCTGCAGGGCGTGGAATCCAAGGTGCAGAAAGTCTCCGTCGACAACGACACCTGGCACCGCATCCGCATCGGCCCCATCTCCAGGCTGGACGAACTGAACAGGCTGCGCACCCTCTTGCGCAAGGCCGATGTGGATGTTCTGGTGATTCGGGTCGGCGACTAACTCGGCCGCACGGCGAGTACTAATTCGGCCGTGTTGCAAGATCGCGCGCCCGCGCGTAGAAGCAATTTACCTTGACGTTGCGCGGCAGGCCGCGTCATCACGCCTCGGCTCGCCTCAGCACCGTCGAACCAAGAAGAACTCGTTGACTTGACATAACGTAAATGGAGGATGTTATGAAATCCCTTTGGAACCTTAGGCGAGTCGGCCGCGCGGCAGCGCTCGCGGCAATTGCCACAGTTATCGCTTCAGGCGCCGCCGGCGCCGCAACGGACAGCGCACAGCTGTTGCGCTCGACGGCGATGGTGAAGCCATTCGTGATCGAGCGCGGCAATATCCCGAACCTGACATTTCCACCATCGACGTCCTATTGTCTGGCGAACTTCGGATACCACTGTTATCAGCCCGCCCAACTCGAGAAGGCGTACAACCTGACGCCCCTGCATTCGACGGGGATCGACGGCAGCGGCCAGACGATCGTCATCGTCGATAGTTTCGGCTCGCCCACCATCCAACAGGATCTGAAGACCTTCGACCAGCAGTTCGGCCTGCCGGATCCGCCGAGCCTGACGGTGATCCAACCGGCCGGCCCGGTGCCTGCGTTCGATCCGACCAACAGCGACATGCTCGGTTGGGCCACGGAGACGACGCTGGACGTCGAGTGGGCGCACGTGTTCGCACCGGGTGCGGCGATCGTGCTGGTCGAAACCCCGGTGTCCGAGACCGAGGGTGTGCAGGGATTCCCGGAGATTGTCGCCGCCGAGAACTTCGTCGTTGACCATGATCTCGGCGACGTCATCAGCCAAAGCTTCGGCGCCACCGAGGAAACGTTCCCGAGTCCCTTATCGATCTTCGGTCTGCGTAGCGCATTCGAGAATGCGGCCGAGCATCACGTCACCGTGCTCGGCGCATCGGGCGACGCCGGCGCGACCGACTATCAACTGAATCTCAGCGACCTCTACACCATGCGCGTCAATTCCTGGCCATCGTCGGATCCGCTCGTGACGTCCGTCGGGGGAACACAATTGACGCTGGACGACGCCGGGAACCGGCTGATGCCCGACGTCGTGTGGAACGACTTCGGCGGCGCCGGGGGCGGCGGCGTGTCGGCGGTATTCGAGCGTCCGGAATTCCAGGACGAGGTGCGCAAGGTGGTCGGTGAGTTCCGCGGCACGCCGGATATCAGCATGAGCGCCGCGTGCGACGGCCTGGTCATTATCTATTACTCGTTCAACCCGGCCCGCATCGGCTACCACCTCGTCTGCGGAACCAGCGAGGCGTCGCCGGAATTCGCCGGCGTCGTTGCCATGGCGGATCAGCTTGCGGGCAGGCGGCTCGGCCATCTCGGCGGCCGGCTCTACGAGCTCGGCAAGCGAGCGCTTGTCGACGTCACGCAAGGGAACAATACCTTCGGACCGTTCATGAACAGCGACGGCAATACCTACACGGTTCAGGGATACTCCGCCGCGCGCGGCTACGACCTGGCGAGCGGCCTCGGAACATTCGATGCCAATGCGTTCGTGCGAGCGCTCGCGAGGAAGCACGACGACTGAGCCGCTCGGCTTCTAAGCCTTCAGCATCGGGCCGGCCCGCGCTTGCCGGCGGTCGGCCCGATGCGGAAGCGAACCTAAGGATAGGCAGTCGCTCACTGACCCGTTTTGAATCGCTGCCACGCCCTGGTGAAGAGGCGCGACTCTTCCGGTGAATAGGCCTTGATGAGTTCGAAGCGCGCACGCACCGCCGCGGGCGGGTAAACCGCGGCGTTGTCGCGAAGCGCGGCATCGAGAAGCGCAACGGCGGCGGCGTTGCCGGATGCAAAGCCGATGAAACGCGTGACTTCGGCTGAGATCTCCGGCCGCATCATGAAATTGATGAACAGCGCGGCCCCGGCGGGATTGGGCGAGTCCGCCGGAACGGCCATGCTGTCGACGAACAAAGGCACCATTTCGCGCGCATAGGCATAGTCGATCCGCACCTTGGTGTTGCCTTCCTTCGCCATTCGGCGTGCGATCATCGCGTCGCCGGAATAGCCGATCGCGAGACACAATTCGCCGTCCGCGATCTGCTCATAGTACCCGGAGCTCGCGATTCGCCGGATAAGCGGCCTGATCTCGGTCAGTTTCGCAATCACCGCATCGAGTTTCGCCGGGTCCGCTGACAACTGCGGCTGGCCCAGATAGCGCGCCACCATGGGCAGAATGTCCTGCCACGAGTCGAGAACGCTGATGCCGCATTTCTCGAATTTCGCGGCGATGCTTCGATCGAGGATCACGTCCAGACCCGCAATCGGCGCGCCGCCCAGGATTGCCTTCGCTTTGTCGGCGTCGTAGATGAGACCGGTGGTTCCCCACATCCAGGGCACCGCATAGGCGTTGCCGGGGTCGACCTGCTCGAGCACCTGAAGAATCCGAGGATCGGCATTGCGCGCATTCGGAATCGCGGCGCGATCGAGTTTCTTCCAAAAGCCCTTCGGGATCTCGCGCGCCAATTGGGGCGAGGCATTCATCGTGACGACGTCGTAGTTGGAACTTCCCACCGAAAGGGCCGTCTCCGCGGCGTCGGGGGAATCGAATTGCGAATAATTCACGTGCATCCCGCTCTCTGATTGAAACTTGTCGATGACGGTCTTCGGAAAATACGATTCCCACGCATAGATGTTGACAACGTGCGCTCGATCCGCGGCCTGCACCGCGGACCCCAGAACCGCCCCGACGGCGATGCCCGCGAGCAACCGGTTAAGGGGTATGATCGCCGTTCTACGCTTTCCCATGCTTTTCAGAGCAACGCATCGCCATGCCTCCGTATGAACTCGCCCAGTTGAACATCGCCGCCATGAAGGATCCGCTGGAATCCCCCGGCATGGCCGATTTCGTGTCGAACCTCGATCGAATCAATGCGCTGGCCGAATCTTCGCCGGGTTTCGTCTGGCGCCTGCAGACCGACCAAGGCAACGCGACCAACTTGCGGCCCTTGGGCGACATGACCCTGGTGAACCTGTCGGTGTGGCGGGACGTCGAGTCGCTGCAGACCTTCGTCTACAAATCTGCGCACGCCCAGATCATGACCCGGCGCAAGGAATGGTTCGAACGCATGGCGAATGCCTACTTCGTCCTCTGGTGGGTGCCTTCTGGTCACCGCCCCTCGTTCACCGAGGCGGCGGAGCGGCTTGCCGCCCTCAAGAAGAAGGGTCCGACGCCGGCTGCGTTTACCTTTCGGCAACCGTTCCCGCCGCTGCCGGAGCGGTCCCCGCTCACGGGGACAGATTGCTACTAATCGTCGCCTAATTGACGAAAATCGACGCCCAATGCCCGCAACTTGCGATACAGATGCGTGCGCTCCATGCCCACCCGTTTCGCCAGTTGGCCCACCTTGCCGTTGCACAATAGAAGCTGCTGCTGAAGGTAGGCGCGCTCGAACTGTTCACGCGCCTCGCGCAGGGGCAACGCCAGCAGGTCCTGCTTGACCAGAGGCTCGTCGGTGGACATTTTGACCGCCAGCTCCCGCTCGATCTCCTCGAGCCGGATCTCTTCGCCCTGTCCTAGAATGAGCACCCGCTGAACCAGGTTCTTGAGTTCTCCCACATTGCCGGGCCACGGATAATTGCGCAGCCGATTCTGCGCAGCGACGCTGAAGCGGCGCAGCGGCAAATGTTGGTCGTCGACCAGCCGGTCCACATAGAAGCGCAGCAGATCCGGCACGTCCTCGGCATATTCGCGCAGCGGCGGCACGCGCAGCGTGATGACGTTCAGGTGCGCCAGAAGGTCGCGTCTGAAGGGTTCCAGCGCGGCGCGCGATTCGAAGCCTTCCTGCGCCGAACTGATCCATCGCACATTGAGCGGCTGCCGCTCACGGCCGCCCATCCGCGTATAGCCGTTTTGTTCGATCGCCCCCACCAGCGCGCGCTGCGCATCGCTGCTCAAATCCTCGAGGGCGCTCAAGTACAAAGTGCCGCCGGCCGCCTGATCCAAGGCCCCCGGTTCCACCTTGCCCTCGCGCTCGCTGCCGAACAGCGCCGCGGCAGGATCGCCGCTCAAACTCGCGGGGACCACCATGAAGAACGGCTTCGTCGCGCGCGCGCTGAGGGAGTGCAGGTACCGGGCATAGGCCTCGCGGCCGGATCCCAGTTCGCCCACGAGCAGCACCGGGGAGGCGCTCGACGCCGTGTTTTGTATTTGCTCGCGCAGGCCCTGCGTGGCCTTGCTCTTGCCGATGGGGACGGCCAAGCCCGATCCTTGGGCACGCTCGGATAGCCGTTTGCGGCGCCCCGCATCCAGTGCGCGCTCCACGGTCCGAAGCAGCTTGGTGAGCGACAGCGGCTTCTCCACGAAATCGAATGCGCCCAGGCGGGTGGCCTCTACCGCGGTCTCAACGGTGCCGTGGCCGGACATCATGACCACCGGGCAGTCATAGCCGTCGGTCACCGACCACTCGCGCAGCAGTGTGATCCCGTCCGTGTCCGGCATCCAGATGTCGAGGAGTACCAGATCGGGCACCTGGGCGGCGCGCGCCGAGCGCGCTTGCGCGGCGTCCGCCGCGACCTCCACCTCATACCCCTCTTCGGACAAGATTTCCTTCAGAAGGCCGCGGATATCCGCCTCATCGTCCACAACCAATATTCTCGCAGCGGTCATACGCGTTCTCTCCTGTGTTCGCCTTTTCGCGGTTCACGGCCACCCGCGGACCGCGCGGTTTCGCCCAGCGGCAATACGATCCGCACGCGGGCACCGCCCAGGCGCTGATTATCCGCTTCAATGCGTCCCCCGTGCTCTTCCACGATTTTCTTAACGATCGCAAGCCCCAAGCCGGTGCCCTTCGGCTTGCTGGTGACATAGGGATCGAACACGGTTCCGATCAAGTCGCGTTGAAATCCCGGACCGTTGTCGATGACCACGATCTCCGCTACCTGTTTCGGACCATCCTCGGCGATATGAGTTTCGATTTCCACGCGGGCATCGGTCCGCCCCTCGAGCGCCTCGAGCGAATTGGTCACCAGATTGTTCAGAATCTGGCGAATCCGGATGCGGTCCGCGGGGATGGCCGGCAACTGCGGCGCGAGCGCGAGCTTCAATTCGACAGCGCTTGCCTGGACGCGGTACAGGTCCACCACTTCGGTGATGAGCTGATTGAGATCGAAGCGGGAAAAATGCATGTCGGGCGCACGGGCATATTCGCTGAAGGCGTTGACCATCTGTTTCATCGCTTCCACTTGGGCGACGATGGTGTGGGTCGCGCGCTCCAGAACCTGCGCGTCCTCCGCATTCATGCTGCCCGAAAATTTGCGCTGTATCCGCTCGGCCGAGAGCTGGATCGGCGTCAGCGGATTCTTGATCTCGTGCGCCAGCCGGCGGGCCACCTCGCCCCACGCGGCGTCGCGCTGCGCCTGCAGCAGAGTGGTGATGTCGTCGAATACCAGCACGACGCCGTGCGCTCCCCCGATGTCGTTGGGCAGCGCGGTGCACGCGCACACCAGCACTCGCTTGCCGGAGTCGGACAGCAGTTCGATCTGCTCGCGCCAGTCCAACTGTTCGGCGCCGAGCCTAAGCTTCACGCTCGCGATGAACTGAGTGAACAACGTGCCATCGCTGATGGCTTCGTCGAATCTCGAGCCTACCGCCGCTTCCAGGTCGACACCCAGGATGGCGCTCGCCGCCTGGTTCGCCGTGCGCACCGTCAGATCCGGTTCCAGAGAAACCACTCCCGTCGACAAGCGCGCCAGGATGACTGCGAGACCCGCCCGCTCCGCCTCCACCGCTTGCTGGCTGCGGCGGGTCTCCTCGCGCGCGCGTCCCAATCGCTTGGTCATGTCGTTGAAGGACGTCACCAGGAACCCCAGTTCATCCCGCGACGGCAGCGGCAGCTTGGTGTCGTAGTTGCCCTTGGCGACGGCGCGCGTTCCCGCAATCAAATCCTGCACCGGCTGCACCAGGCGCTGCGCGGCGAAGAAGGCGCCGTAGACGGCGGCGATCAGGGACATCAGGACGACGAACGACAAAATCAGCACGTAGGTCGATTTGAGAGGCCCACGCAGCTGCACCAGATTCGCATACTGGGTGTACGACCGCTGCACGGTGTCCGCGAGCTGCGAGAGCTGCTGCGGCACGGGGTACAGCGCGATCAGGACTCGCGCGCCCGAACCGCCGCTGCCCTCGAGCGGCGACGCCGCGCGAATGACGTAGCCGCCGACGGCATCGGTATCCAAACTCACGTAAGGTCTGCCGCGCCGGACCTGCAGCATCATTTCGTCGGTCGCCGGAACGGGCAGCATGTCCATCGGGCGATCGGAACTGGTCGCGATGATGCGCGTCTGCGCGCCCACGACCGTGAATTCCAAGGCGGTGCTCTCGCGCCGCTCTCGATCCAGCGTGCCGATCAACTCGAAATCGGACAGGGGCGACAGCTCGTGCGCCACGACCTGCGTGTGCTGAAGGAACTCGCGCACCCTGACCTCGAGCGCGGCGTGCGACAATTCACGCGTGTCCTTCAGTCCCTGACTGACCTCGATCTCGAACCAGCTATCGATGCCGCGATTCAGGAATTGCAGCGAGAAGTAGTAGACGATGAGGATGGGCGCCACCGCGAGGGCGCTGAAGATCGCGACGGTGCGGCCTTTCAGGCGCGAGCCCGGAACGTGCCTGCGGTAGTCGCGTACCAGATGGGTGAGCTTGGTCGCCAGCAACACGAACAGCGTGAGCAAGCCCGAGATATTGATGAGCAGTATCCATGGCAGCCAATTGCCGAACTGGGCGGAGTTCTGGGTCGTGGAACCCAGCATATATAGGGCGACCAGCCACAGCGCGACCCCGATGGTGCCCATCACGGTCGAGCCGTACTTGCGGATCAGGGCTGCAATGTCCATGTGTACCAATCGCTTTCGCGATGCCATTCGTTGACCCAGAACATCACCACGCGCAGCGTGAACGGCACCGTCCCGTAATCGACTTTGGCGCGAACGTTCGCTTCGTAGCGGCGGTCGGCCGCTATCAAGGCCTTATCCAGCACCGGCAGGCCGTGAATCTCGGAGAGCTGCTCGAGCGCCGCGTCGATCGTACCTAAGGACTCCTGTTGACCGCTGTTGTCGTTGCGCAGGATGTAGCGGGCGCTGACGGCGTTGTATTGCAGATGGTAACGCTGGGTCAATTCCGCCACTCGCGAGTTGGGCAACAGCTGCCGGACGCGCTCGATATCGATGTCCAATTCGACGCCGAGCGGCACGCCTTCGGCCAAGCCGCGGCGCACTGCGTCGCCCGCCGGTAGATCGATCCGTGCATTCAGATGGTATACGCCATCCTTGATTTCGAGGTCGGCGGAACGGACTTCGAAGCGCCCTTCGAGTCCTTCCGCGCGTGCCGGCATTGCACACGGAATTTCCGCGAGCAATGCGACGGCGATCAACAGCGCCGCGCCGCGCCGTACTGTGCCTGCGTGTCTCGACTCTGCCTGTTTGGATGGCGCGGCATTCATTGCTTGATCGCGTTCAATGCTTCAGCAAGGCAGCATAATAGAAGCCGTCGGCGCCCGCCTCGCCGGGAATGATCTGGCGGCCGAAGCCGTCAGCCTCGCCGAATCCCGGCCACCCCGGCCAACTCTCCGGCGGAACGATGCCGGCATCGGGAGTGCCGGCAAGGAATGCCGCCACCACGTCGCGGTTTTCACTGCGAGTCACGGTGCACGTGGCGTATACCAGGCGACCGCCGGGCGCCAGCATGCGCCAGGACGCTGCAAGCAGGCGCGCCTGCAACAGGGGCAGTTTATCGATTTCAGCAGGGGACTTTCTCAGCCTGATGTCCGGATGGCGCCGGATTACCCCGAGCGCCGAGCACGGCGCATCCACCAGGATGCGGTCGAATGGCACCCCATCCCACCAGGCGTCGGGCTCTCTTAAGTCGCCCGGCATGAGTTCTGCGCGCAGGTCGCCGCGCACGAGATTCTCCTGCGCACGGGTCAGGCGCTGCGGGTCGATGTCGACTCCGACCAGGCGTGCGAGGGAGGGTTCGCGTTCCGCGATCAAGGCGGTCTTGCCGCCCGGTGCCGCGCACGCATCGAGGACTCGCTGACCGCAGCCAAGCTCCAGGGGAAACGCGACGCACTGCGCGCCTAAATCCTGCACCGAGACCAAACCCTGGTCGAACCCCGGCAGCTCATGGACGTCGCACGGCGCGTCGAGCACGATCGCCAGCGGCACGCGGGACTCCGCGCGGGCTCCGAGGCCCACCTCCCGGAGCTTCTCCAAGTAGGACTCGGTGGTGGCGCGCCGGCCGTCGACCCGCAGCCACATCGGCGCCTGGGCATCGCCTGCCGCCAGCAATTGCGTCCAACGCACCGGCCAATCGGCGCGGAAACGATCGGCGAGCCAGATCGGCGACGCATGCCGGAGCGCGGGGTTGCGCGCGATCTCGGCATCCACCGTCTTACGCTCGCGCAGATAGCGCCGCAGCACCGCGTTCACGAGGCCGCTGGCCCTCGCCGCATCGGTCGCCTTTGCGGCTTTCACCGCCGCGTCGACCACGGCGTACTCGGGCGTGCGTGCATCCTCCAGCTCGAACAGCGCCACCGACATCAGCGCTCTCACCAGTAAATCCAGCGACCTGACCGGTTGCGACAACAAACGGCTCAATATCGCCTCATGGCGGTAGTACCCGCGTACGGCTCCGTAGCTCAAGGAACGCACCGACGGACCAAGGCCCGCTGGGGTAGCAGCCAGAGCATCGTGCAAGGCCGCATCGAGGGTGACTCCTTCGCGTAAAATCCGTGCCACTGCGTGTGCGGCGACGGAGCGCGCGCCTGCGGCAGGGTTATTCATGGGCTCGCGAAACTTGAGAGAGCGGCCCGCTGCGACTTCAGGAATTCCGGCACCGCCAGCGGTTTGCGGCCCGCGAGCTGCAGACGGAGCAGCCGCAACGCGCCGCGGCCGCACGCCACATCGATGCCGTCGCTCGAGGCAGCCACCACGCTGCCCGGCGGCCGGGAGGCGTCATCGGCGTCGGACGGCGTCGCCGCGGCCATGCCGGGGACCAGCTCGGCGTCCCAGATGCGGATCTGCGCCCCATTCATTCTTGTCTCGGCAATCGGCCACGGATTGAAGGCGCGTACCCGCCGCAGGATGCTGGTGGCCGCCTCGCGCCAGTCGATCAGCGCCTCGGCCTTGGTGACTTTCGCGGCGTAGGTGATGCCGAATAGTGATTGCGCCTGCTCGCGGGCGCGGCCGTCGGCGATCGCGTCCAAGGTTTCGACCAGAAGCTCGCCGCCGAGCGGTGCGAGCCGGTCATGCAGGCTTCCCGCGGTCTCTCGTTCGCCGATCTTAAGCTCGCGAGCCGCGAGTACGGGGCCGGTGTCGAGACCTGCGTCCATGCGCATGATCGCAACGCCGGTGGTGGCGTCTCCGGCGAGCAGCGCGCGCTGAATGGGCGCCGCGCCGCGCCAGCGCGGCAACAGCGAGGCATGAATGTTGAAACAGCCGAGCTTCGGCAGGGCCAGCACGGCCGCCGGCAGGATCAATCCATACGCCACCACCACCAGCGCATCCAGCTCCAGGCGGGCTAAGGCGGCGGCGGCGTCCGGCGTTTTGAAACTAGCCGGCTGGAGCACATCGAGTCCTAAGTCGACGGCGCGCCGTTTGACGGCGCTCAAATTCACAGTCTGGCCCCGGCCCGCCGGGCGGTCCGGTTGCGTGAAGACGGCGACCACACGGTGCCGCGAGCGCAATAAAGCATCCAGCGCCGCGACGGAAAACTGCGGCGTGCCGGCGAAACCCAGCCTCAAGGACCTCTGAGCGGTGTTCAAAGTCCTATAAGGCCGGTCTGGAGGTGCCGGACGTCGCCGGGCTGTGCGCCGAAGCATGACTGTCGCGGCCCGTGGAACGCTGCTTTCGTTCTTTTTCCAGGCGCCGTCTGATGAGCTGACGCTTGAGTTCCGAGAGGTAGTCGACGAACAGCTTGCCCTCAAGATGATCCATCTCATGCTGGATGCAAATAGCCAGAAGTCCATCCGCATCCATTTCGAAGGGCTCCCCGTCGGACCCCAAGGCGCGCACCCGAATGTGGGTGGCGCGCTGCACCTTGTCGAACACGTCGGGTACCGACAAACAACCCTCTTCACCGGGACCGCGCCCTTCGGCCTTCAAGAGTTCGGGGTTGATGAAGACCATGGGCTGGTTACGCTCCTCGCTCACATCGAGCACGATGACGCGTCGATGGATATCGACCTGAGTGGCGGCGAGGCCCACACCCCGGGCGGCATACATGGTCTCCAAGAGGTCGGCCACTAATTGACGCACTGCGTCATCGACCGATTCCACCCGCTTTGCGGTCTTCCTGAGACGGGGGTCCGGATACTCCAAAATTGCCAGCTTGGTCATGGGATTGTGAGAGCGATGTCGTGTTTTTGGCCGATGAATGTTGTTAAAGTTCCGCCGCTGCTTAACTTAATGCTCAAAAGGCGCGTGCGCACAGTGCGGTTAAGCGGCAAAAACGGGCGATACGTCCCAGTCTTTGGCGGCAGGCGGGCAGTATATCAGCCGGCCCGGCACCATAGACCCACGGTGACTCAAGGGAGCGATAAACGAATGCATGGCCATCACCTAATTGCCTTAACCCTTGCCGTCTCGCTGGTGGCGGGCTGCCGCACGGAGCGGCCGATGACGGCGCCGACCCCAGTGGCCACCTCAGAACCCAGCGTGGAAGGAACGGTCGTGGGCGACGATCGGACCGCCATGGAAGCCGCCATCGATGCGGGTCCGTCCGCCCCGGCCGGCGAAACCCAGGCGCCCATGACCTCCGGCGGGACACCCGCCCTGGCGCCGAACGCTCCGGACAGCTACGTGGTCAAGCGCGGCGATACCTTGTGGGGTATCGCGAAGGTGTTTCTGCGCGACCCCTGGTTCTGGCCCGAGATCTGGCAGGTAAACAAGCAGATCCAAAACCCGCACTTGATCTATCCCGGCGATACGCTGCGGCTGGTGTACATCGACGGCCGGCCGCGCGTGACCCTGCAGCGCGGCACGATGGAGCGCGGCGACTCGGCGCGCGTACTGCCGCGGGTTCGCAGTGAGCCGCTCGAGTCGGCGGTGACCACCATTCCTTATGCCACCGTAGCCGCCTTCATGTCGAAGCCGTCGGTGCTGGCGAACGAGCAGATCAAGGGCGCGCCGTACGTCTTTGCGACGCGCGATAGCCATGTGATGATTTCCAACGGCGACACGCTGTACGCGCGCGGATTCCAGTCCCCCGCGGAGACGGGCACGCACTACAACATGGTCCGGGTAGGCGATCCGCTGCGCGATCCCGACGACAACCGAATCGTGGGCTACGACGGCATCTTTACCGGATCCGGCCACGTCACCCGCGGCGGCGACCCAGCCACTCTCATCATGACCGAATCCACCCGCGAGACGGAGCCCGGCGACAAACTGTTCGCCGGCGGCGTCGATGTGCCGCTGGATTTCATTCCCAGCTCGCCCAAGGTGAAGATTAACGGCCGCATCATGGCCGTATCCGACGGCGTCACCGTCATTGGACAGTATCAGGTGGTCGTTATTAACCGCGGCGCACGCGACGGCCTGGCGCCGGGCAATGTGCTGGCCGTGTTGGAGGTCGGCGGGTACGTCCGCGACACGGTGGACAAAGGGTACCTCGGCGGGATGTCCCGACTAGGCGCCAAGAACGTGCGCCTGCCCGACGAGCGGACCGGTACCTTCATGGTGTTCAAGACCTTCGACGAGATAAGCTACGGCCTTATCATGGAAGCGAAGGACATCATTCGCGTTCAAGACCTGGTCGAGAATCCGTAAAACTGCACGATCCCGCCGGATCGGCGCCCGGCCCCCACGGCGGCCGTTGTGCATAATCCGGTGAATGACGGAGATCGAATTGCTTGCCTGGGCGACGCTGTTGCGCGCCCCTGGGCTCGATGTCGCCGGACTGTCTACCGCACTCGATCGGCTCGGATCGGCCGGCGCCGTCGTCGCGGCTTCCGAGGCCGGATGGGACAGAGCGGCACTATCGCCTGCGGCCCGAGCGTTCTTGTCGAGTCCCCGCGCCGCTCCCCGCACCCGCGAGCGGCGGTGGCTCGATTCGGCAGGTCACCACCTCATCCCGTTCACGGATCCGCACTTCCCCGCGCTGCTGCTGTCGATACCGGAGTGCCCTGTCGCACTCTATGTATCGGGCAACTTAGGCGCGCTCGCGGAACCGCAATTGGCCATCGTCGGCAGCCGCAACCCCACCGCCCAAGGACGCGAAACGGCCCTTGCGTTTGCTGAGCACTTGGGCGAGCGCGGCTTAGGGGTCACCAGCGGCGTGGCGGAGGGAATCGATGCGTGCGCGCACCAGGGGGCGCTCCGGGCGCAGGCAATCACTCTGGGCGTGCTGGGCGCGGGTATCGACGTCGTCTATCCACGGTGCAACCGCCCGCTCTACGAGGATATCGAGCGACACGGTGCGCTGATCGCGGAGTTTGCCCCTGGGGCTCCGCCGCGGCGCGGGAATTTTCCCCGGCGCAACCGCATCATCGCGGGCTTGAGCCTGGGGACCCTGGTGGTCGAAGCGGCCCGCCGCAGCGGCTCTTTGATTACCGCTCGTCTGGCGAACCACTACGGCCGGGACGTGTTTGCCGTTCCCGGATCGATTCACAGCCCCTTGAGCCGGGGTTGCCACGAGCTCATCAAAGGCGGCGCGAAACTGGCCGAAACCGCGGATGACATATTGGGCGAGTTGAACTTTTCGGCCTTCTTCGCCAACGACTTGGCGCCGGCGGCCGATGCCCCGCGGCGGCCTAGCCGCACGTCGGGATTGGACAAGGATCACAAAATCTTGTTAGATGCGCTCGGCTTTGATCCTGTGGACCTCGATAAATTGACCGTCCGAACCGGATTCAAACCAGAAGCCGTGTCCTCGATGATGCTGATCCTCGAGCTCGAGGGCCACGTTCAGGCCGCCCCCGGGGGCCGCTACTCCCGAGTCGCCAACAGGAGAGCCGGAGGTGAAAGATAACGTTCTCGATCTGCTCATCTATCTTTTCGAGAATTACATGAGCGCGGACGACGAGCCGCGGCCGGATCGCAGTACCTTGAAGCTCGAGCTGGACAAGGCTGGATTCGCCGAACCGGACATCGAGCGCGCGTTGGAGTGGCTCGACGGGCTTTCCGGCGAGCAGCTGGGCAAGGTCGCCGAGGCGACCGCTCGCGCCGTGCGCATCTTCAGCGGTCAGGAGCTGCTGCGTCTCGATACCGACGTTCGCGGCTATCTGATGTATCTGGAGAATGTTCGCATACTCTCCGCCACCCAACGTGAGCTGGTGATCGATCGCCTGATGGCGCTCGAAGCCGACGAAATCGACATCGAACAAGTGAAGTGGGTCGTCCTTATGGTGCTTTTCAGCCAACCTGGCCAAGAGTCCGCTTACGCGCAGATGGAAGACCTGGTCTTCGAAGAGCGCTCTGACGCACTGCACTAGTAGGAGCCTGTCTGAATATTCCACGTGGCCGCGACCGCGGCAGATTTCCCCTCAGGCAAGGCGGAGCCGACGAGGTTGGGCCAACGCCCAATGAGGAGGCGACAACGCCGCATGAGGGGAAATCTGCCCGGTCCCGAAGGGTTGGCAAGGAGAGGGGCGTCTGCGGCGTTGCACGGCTTGCCCGTGGTAACCACCACGGGCGGCGCCGCGCGCCTTGCATCCGCTCCCTCTCCTTGCCAACGCGGCTCACGTGGAATATTCAGACAGGCTCCAAACTTTGAGCACCAATCTCGTTATCGTGGAGTCGCCGGCGAAGGCGAAGACCATCAAGAAGTACCTTGGAAAGGACTTCGAGGTGCTCGCCTCGTATGGGCACGTGCGCGACCTGGTGCCGAAGGAAGGCGCCGTGGATCCGGAGCACCACTTTGCAATGAAGTATCAGGTCGTCGAGCGCAACCAGAAGCATGTCGACGCCATCGTGAGAGCACTGAAGAAAGCCGATTCTCTGTACCTCGCCACCGACCCGGACCGCGAGGGGGAGGCCATTTCCTGGCACCTGTACGAGCTCATGAAATCCAAGGGCGAACTCGAAGGCAAGACCGTGCAGCGCGTGGTCTTCTACGAGATCACCAAGGCATCGGTGCGGGAAGCGATGGCGCAGCCCCGGGAGCTGTCCGTGGATCTGGTGAATGCACAACAGGCTCGGCGCGCCCTCGATTTCCTGGTGGGATTTAATTTGTCGCCGTTGCTCTGGAAAAAGGTCCGACCGGGGCTCTCGGCGGGCCGCGTGCAAAGCCCGGCATTGCGGATGATTTGCGAGCGCGAGGATGAAATTGCAGCCTTCGTCGCGCGGGAATACTGGACCATCGACGCCGAACTTGAACATTCGGAGCAGAAGTTTCCGGGCAAGCTGGTCGAGTACGCAGGCGCCAAGGTCGAGCAGTTCAGCTTCACCACCGAGACCGACGCGCGCGCCGTGGAACGCACGCTGAAGGACGCTGCCAAGGGAATCCTCACCGTGATGGGTGTGGATCGCAAGCAGCGTCGGCGGAACCCGGCGCCGCCCTTCACCACATCCACGTTGCAGCAAGAGGCCGCCCGCAAGCTGAGCTTCAGCGCCCAGAAGACCATGCGCGTCGCGCAGCAACTGTACGAAGGCGTCGACATCGGCGAGGGAGCCGTCGGCCTCATTACTTACATGCGCACCGACTCGCTCAACCTGGCGCAGGAGGCGATCGGGCAAATTCGCGACGTCATCGTGCAGCTCTACGGAAAAGAGGGGCTCGCGGAAGAGCCGCGGATCTACAAAACCAAGTCGAAGAACGCGCAGGAAGCGCACGAGGCAATTCGCCCGACGGCCGCCGGCATCCTGCCGAACGACATTGAGAAACACCTCGAGGCGGATCAATTTCGCCTGTATTCCTTGATATGGAAGCGCACGGTGGCGTGCCAGATGGCGCCCGCGATATTCGACACGGTGGCGGTCGAACTGCTGGCCGGATCCGACGGCCCGAAACGCACGGTGTTGCGCGCCAACGGCTCGACTCTGGTGAAGCCGGGCTATATTTCGGTTTACCAGGAAGGAATGGACGACGTCGTTCAAGACGATTCCGATCATGTCCTGCCGCCCATGCAGGAAGGCGACAAGGTAAAACTGACGGGGGTGGTTCCCACTCAGCACTTCACGGAGCCGCCGCCCCGCTTCTCCGAAGCATCGCTGGTCAAGGCCCTGGAAGAGTACGGCATCGGCCGTCCTTCGACCTATGCGTCGATCATCTCGACATTGCGCGACCGAGAGTACGTGGATATCGAAAGCCGGCGCTTCACGGCGACGGATATCGGGAAGATCGTCAGCCGCTTCTTGACTCAGTATTTCACGACCTATGTCGACTACGATTTCACGGCCAAGATGGAGGACTCGCTGGATGCGGTGGCCAACGGCGACCAAGAGTGGGTCCCGCTTCTGGAGAAGTTTTGGAGACCCTTCATCGATCTGGTCAACCACACTGAAACCTCGGTCAGCCGCGAGGAAGTCGCCCAGGCGCGCGACCTCGGGCCCGATCCCGTCAGCGGCAAGCCGATGAGCGTTCGCATGGGCCGGTTTGGACCGTTCGTGCAAATCGGCACCAAGGACGATGACGACAAGCCGCGCTTCGCCGGTCTGCGCCCCGGCCAGAAGATGGACCTCATCACGCACGCGCAGGCCCTCGAATTGTTCAAGTTGCCGCGCAAGCTGGGACAGACTGCCTCCGGCGAAGAGATCACGACCAATGTCGGCCGCTTCGGCCCCTATGTGAAGTTCGGCGCTAAGTACGTCTCGCTCAAGACGGACGACCCCTATGAAATAACGCCCGAGCGGGCGCTCGAGGTGATTCGCGAGAAGGAAATCGCGGATGCGAACCGGCTCATCCTGGATTTTCCCGATGCGGGGATTCAAGTGCTGAACGGCCGCTTCGGCCCCTACATCACGGACAAGCAGCGCAACGCCAAAATTCCGAAGGACCGGGATCCGAAGAGCATGACCTTGGAGGAATGCCAGACCATGCTGGCGACGGCGCCTGTGCGGACCTTCGGCAGATGGGGCAAGAAGAACGCCAAAGCCAAGAACGGCAAGGGGGCGGGCAAGACGGCTGCCCCTTCCGTCGCGGTGGGCGAAGCCGGCGAAAGCGGAGTTGGCCCGGAGGCCGGCGCGGCCAAGAAGCGCAAGGCTCCTTTCGCCAAACCCGGACTGGTCGCGGGCACACCGCTGAGGCTTGCCGCCAAGGCGTCCAAGGCGGCTGCGAACAAGAAGGCGCCGCTGCAGCCGGCGGCGGCGCCTAAAAGCGCCGTCAAACCCAAAAAGAGCGCCGCGAAAAAGAAAACCTGAGAGGGCGGGTCATGCATAAGTCCGCGACATCGGCTGCGTTGTCCTCGAGCGAGCAGGCGCTTGCCGTCAAACGCTACCTCATCGGCCTGCACGACCGCATCACGGCCGCCTTGGAAGCCGTCGACACGGCAAAATTCCGCCGCGATTCCTGGGAGCGGCCGGAGGGCGGCGGAGGCGAGAGCCGCGTGCTCACCGGAGGTTCGGTCTTCGAGCGGGCCGGCGTGTCGTTTTCGCATGTCTTCGGCGCGAAAATGCCGCCCTCGGCGTCGAATCAAAGGCCGGAAATGGCCGACGCTCCTTTCGAGGCCATGGGCCTGTCACTGGTGTTTCATCCACAGAACCCCTACGCACCCACCACTCATTGCAATGTGCGCTTCCTTATTGCGGCTCCGGAAGGTTCCCCTCCCGTGTGGTGGTTCGGCGGCGGCTTCGATCTCACTCCGTACTATCCCTTCGACGAAGACGTCCTGCACTGGCATCGCACCGCCAGGGCGGCCTGCGAGCCCTTCGGATCCGGCGTGTACGAGAAATACAAGGCCTGGTGCGACCGCTATTTCTTCTTGCCGCATCGAAACGAAACGCGCGGCGTCGGCGGCTTGTTCTTCGACGACTACGCCGACCAGGGCTTCGATCATTCCTTCAGCTTCACACGCAGCGTCGGCGATCATTTTCTTGCCGCCTACATGCCCATTTTGGAGCGCCGCAGGCGGATGCCCTGGGGCGAGCGCGAGCGCGACTTTCAACTCTACCGTCGCGGTCGATATGTGGAATTCAACCTGGTTTACGACCGTGGCACGTTGTTCGGCCTGCAATCGCGCGGGCGCACCGAATCGATCCTGATGTCCATGCCGCCCTTGGTCCGCTGGGACTACGACTGGCAACCAGAACCGGGAACACCCGAATCGCGGCTGTACGATGACTTCCTGCGCCCCAGAGACTATCTGGCGGAACTTCAGGAGCCTGTCTGAGAAGCTCCTAACCCTTGGGCGAGACGGCGATTTTCTCGATGACGCAGGGAAAGGTGTCATCGCCCAGCGAGAGATAGACGTGCTGTTCCGCGATGGTCAACGAGAAAATCATCCGGCGCTGCAGTCTTAGGCCAAGCGCCGCGAGCCACGCGGGATCGAGCGCATACACCTCGAGCGCTTCCACGCGATGGATACGTTCGGCGCCGAGCCGCTCGGCCAGCAGCCGAGGGTCCTTGTGCGTGTAGACCACGACGCGCGGCGCCGCCTTGGCGGCGCGGTGCAGCCGCGCAGCATCAGGAGCTCCCACGTCGATCCATACGCGAAGAAGACCCGTCAAATCCCGAATCGCGATCGACGGCTCGTCCGGTTCGGACAGGCCGTTCGAGAAGGCGATTCCTTCTTCGTATTCGAAGCAGTACGCGAGCACCCGCGTCAGGAAATGCGCTTCGCTTTCGGACGGATGCCGAGCCACGCGCAATTCCAGCGGCTGATAGATCCCGCGGTCGGAGTTCGCGAGATCGACATTGAATGTATAAATCGTAGCGCCGAGCGCCATGGCGCACCTGATAGCCCAAAATCGCCCCACCGGGCGTCGCGGCCGGCCCGGCCCGAAGCGCCACTGTATCAGACGTTCTCCGCCGGCCCGCTCCCCTGCTCGCCCGCCCCGGTGATCGGGAACTTAAGCGACGCCGCTATCAGGCCGAGGCACAATGGCCATCGCAATGAACTACAGACACATTTATCACGCCGGCAACTTTGCCGACATCGCCAAGCACGTGGCCTTGCTCTTCTGTCTCGAGGCGCTGAAACGGAAAGAATCCGCATTTTTTGCACTGGACAGTCACGCGGGGCGGGGTTTCTATGACTTGCAGGCGGCGGAATCCGTCAAGTCGGGCGAGGCGGAACGCGGCATTCAACGCCTGATCGAAAAAGCCGTCGGCGACGCCGCACTGGCCGGCTACTTCAGCGCCATTCACGCCCGCCGCGGCAAGCGCCTGGCACGCTATCCGGGGTCGCCGGCTCTCATCGCAGGCAGCTTGAGATCGCAGGACCGCGCCCTCTTCGTCGAGTTGATGCCGGCCGAGGCTCGCGCCGCCGTGCGTGAAATCGAGTCCCCCGGGCGGATTCGCGCCGAAATCGGCGACGGGTATGCGGCGCTCAAGGCGTTTCTCCCGCCCGACGAGCGCCGCGGGCTGGTGCTCATCGATCCCCCTTACGAAAGCCTCGATGAATTGAAAACCATGCTGCAGGCCTTCGCGGATGCCTATCGACGCTGGCCGAGCGGCACGTACTTGATGTGGTATCCCATACGCAGCGCGACCCAGCGCAGCCTGGTTCACGCTCGCTTCGAAGCGTTGCGGGTGCCGAAAATGTTGTATGCCGATCTCGCCGTGCATCCCGACGACGCCGGCGTGGGTCTTGCCGGCAGCGGCCTGATGGTGGTCAACCCACCGTATGGAGCGGACGACTTCTTGCAACAGGCCTACGAGGCCATCCACGGCGCCGTGGCCGCGGCCGGAGCCGGTTACGTAGAAGTCGCACGCCTCACTCCCGAGCTGATGGCAAAATAAGGTGCGGCACTTGAAGGAGTCGACTATGGATACCGACGCGCTACGCGAACAATTGATGAAATTGCACGAGGAACTCGGCGTGGCCCGCCGCATCGATCCACGCTCGCAACAACTGCTCGGCGAGATCATGGAAGACATCAAGCGCCTGATGGACCAAGATCTGACGGCGTCCGAAGCTGCAGGCGCCCATTCGCGGGGCGAGTCGGCGGTGGCCCCGTCTCTGCCCGGCCGGTTGGAGAAGATCGCCGTGCAGTTCGAAGCCGACCATCCGACGCTGGCGGCCAGTTCGCGTCGGCTCGTGGACCTGCTGGGCAAGGTCGGCCTGTAAAGAACGGTATCAGGTCGTCCAGTCGAGGGCGCTCTGCACCCTCGCGGCGACGCCTTCGACCGCCTTGATATCCATGTCCGGTCCCCGTTCGAGAACGGCGAGACTGCCGTGGCCGTGAACCGGAACGATCACGCCCCGGTACCCCTGCTCGTTGAACCGCATTGCGCTCCGTAACGCCTCGTGAGTCAGCACCATGACCGTCACCGGGCCCGAGCCCGTCTGCACGACCAGGTGGGGCACCTTGTGGCCGCGGAACGAGCAACTGCTGGCGTAACTCACGAGCCCGGCGCTTAGGCGAAAACGCACATGGGAATCGATCAACACCTCGTCCAGCCGGGGCTCCGGCACCGGGATGTCGGTGCGCGCCCAGGCGTTCGGCTCTTCGGCCATATGCTTCACGACGTCGGCCGCAAGACTGCGCCCGGGCGCAGCAAGCCATAGGCTGAAGGCGACCGCGGTGCCCAATAGCACGCTCGCCGCCGCGGCGAGCCAGCGACGGTGCGGAGGATCCCAGGGCCGCGCGCCGCGCGGCCCTCTCGCCCGCAGCGGCGTTACCACCCGTTGCTCCATCAACCGCGGATCCACCGCCACGCGCAGAGCTCGCTCGAGTCGTCCTTCGAAGCGGCGGAGCTGCAGGGCGTACTGCGTGCATTCATGGCAGGTGGCCAGATGCAGGCGCAGCTCGGCATCGTCATTCGACGGTTCGGCCAACATCGCCCGTCTAAACTGTTCGCAAACCATCATTCTTCCGGGTCCAGGCTGGTGTCTTCGCCGCACATGACGCGCAGCTGTTTACGGGCACGGAACAAGCGCGTCAGCACGGCCGCGTTCGACAATCCAAGCTCCGCGGCGATCTCGGCCGTCGAATAGCCCATCAAGACCTGCATCACCAGCGGTTCGCGGTACTCGCCGGGGAGCTTGAATATCGCAGCCCGAAGTTCCGTGAGCGCTTGGTCATCCGCCGCAGCGAGCATCGGCTCCTCTTTGGCGATGAGCTCGTCGACGTCCACGGTGACGAACCGCTTGCGTTCGAAAGTGCGCGCATATTCCCGGCGGATTATGGTCAAGAACCAGGGTTTGGCGGCGCCCTCGTCCAACAGGGAGTCCTGAGCTTTCCACGCCCGGATCATGGTCTCCTGCACCACATCCTCGGCCAGGGTCCGGTCGCGCGCCAGCCAAAACGCAAAACGGAGGAGATCCGGGCGCAGGGATTGGCACAGCGCCTGAAAGCGCGCGCGCCTTTGATTTCCGCCGACCGGATCCTTCATGTATGAATCAGCACCCGACTTAAGATATCTTCCCTGCGATATTAGCGCGTTAAGGAGCGGCCGGCCGCCTCGAAGAAGCCGCGCTCGGTGGGGTCTGCCGGCCGGCCGACCCGATAGTGGCGTAAAATTGCGTGAGATTGCAGGAGTCACATTGAGATGACCGGAAATAGCAGCAATTCATTTCCGCGGATTCGGATGCGGCGCATGCGGCGCGACGAGTTTTCCCGTCGGCTCATGCGCGAAACGCAACTCACGGTCGACTCGCTGATTTACCCCATGTTCGTGGTCGAAGGCCGAAAACAGCGGCAGGCGGTCGCTTCCATGCCGGGCATCGAACGGGTATCGGTGGACGAATTGCTGCGCGAATGCGAGTCTCTGGTCCGGCTGCGGATCCCGGCCATCGCACTCTTCCCCGTCACCCCGACCGAGAAGAAGTCCCTGGACGCCCGCGAGTCCTGGAATCCCGAAGGGATCGCGCAGCAGGCGGTGCGGGCGGTCAAGAAGGAGTTCCCGTCCCTTGGCGTCATCACCGATGTGGCCCTCGATCCGTTTACCACCCACGGCCAGGATGGTCTGATCGACGGCAGCGGCTACGTGCAGAACGACCTGACGGTGGAGACGCTGGTCCGCCAGGCGCGCTCGCACGCTGACGCGGGCGCCGATGTGGTCGCGCCCTCCGACATGATGGACGGCCGCATTGCCGCGATTCGCGGCGCATTCGAGACCGCGGGACTGGTTCACACCCGAATCCTCGCTTACGCGGCCAAGTATGCATCGAGCTTCTACGGCCCGTTCCGCGACGCCGTCGGATCCGCCGGGCAGCTGGGCGGCGGCAGCAAGCATACCTATCAAATGGACCCCGCCAATTCGGACGAGGCGCTGCGCGAAGTGGCGCTCGATATCGCCGAGGGCGCGGACATGGTGATGATAAAGCCGGGGCTCCCGTACCTGGATATCGTCCGGATCATCAAAGATCGATTCGCGATGCCGACGTTCGTCTATCAAGTGAGCGGTGAGTACTCGATGATCATGGCCGCGGCCGGCAACGGCTGGATCGACGAGCGGGCCGTGGCGCTCGAGGCGTTGGTGTCCATCAAACGGGCGGGCGCCGACGGCATCCTCACCTACTTCGCCAAGCGCGCCGCCGAGTGGATCGCGCCGTGAACCAGCCGAATGAGCTCGGACATCCGGATCAATACGGCGTGGTGGGCCACCCCGTCGCGCATAGCTGGTCGCCTTTCATTCACGGCATGTTCGCCAAGGCGACGGCGCAGAACCTTGTGTACCGGCTGTTCGACATCGCACCCGATGATTTTCGCCGCGACACGCTGAAGCTTTTCGCGAGCGGCGTGCGCGGCCTCAACGTCACGCTTCCCCACAAGCAAGCGGCGGCCGAGCTCGTGAACGAACTCACGCCTCGTGCCACCCGGGCGCAGGCCGTGAATACGATAGCGTTCTTCGAGGACAGCTCCCTGCTCGGCGACAACACTGACGGCGTGGGTCTCACGTCCGATCTCGAGCGCAATTTGCAATTGGACCTCGCGGACAAGCGGCTGTTGATCCTGGGTGCCGGCGGCGCCGTGCGCGGCGTGCTCGGACCGCTATTGGAGCGCGAGGTGCGGGAAGTGGTCATCGCCAATCGGACGCCGGTCAAGGCGCAACAAATCGCGGCGGAGTTTGCCGACATGGGCGTGGTTTCAGGCTGCGCATTCTCGGAGTTGCGCGGGCCGGCATACGATCTCATCATCAACGGAACATCCGCCAGCCTCATGGGTGAAATGCCCCTGTTGCCGGCGGGCATCGTCGGCGACACGACCGTTTGCTACGACATGGCCTACGGACGCGGGCAGACGCCTTTCACGCTCTGGGCGAAGTCCCTGCATGCCGCCCGCGCGACCAAGGGCTGGGGCATGTTGGTCGAGCAGGCGGCCGAGTCATTTTACCTATGGAGAGGGATTCGTCCGAACACGCAGCCCGCCCTCGAGGCCCTCTCTCATCACTCTTGACGGCGCGCACCGTTTCGGCGCCGGCCGTCCGGGATATTGAGATGGGCGATCATTGTTACAGCTCGAGGGTCGCGACGCACCCGTCGGCGATTCAGCGCATCGTGACGAGTTCCTCGGCACTCGTCGGATGAATGGCGACGGTGTCGTCGAAATCGCGCTTGGTGGCGCCCATGCGGATGGCGACCGCGAATCCTTGCATCATCTCGTCCGCGCCGGTGCCGATGACGTGGCAGCCGACCACTTTCTGCTCGGGACCCACGCAGACGAGCTTCATGTCGGTGTGCGTCTTGCGCGTGGTCAAGGCGTGGTACATCGGAGTGAAGTCCGCGACGTACGCCTTGACGGCATCGCCATATTTCGCGCGCGCCTCGCTCTCGGTCAAACCCACTGTCCCTATCGGCGGATGCGTGAAGACCACCGTCGCGATGCTGTTGTAGTCGAGGCGGCGGTCCGCTTCCCCATTGAACAGCCGGTCGCTCAAGCGGCGGCCGGCGGCGATCGCGACCGGCGTCAGCGCGGCGCGACCGGTCACATCGCCGATCGCATAGACCCCGGAGATATTGGTGTTCTGAAACTCATCAGTCATGATGAAATCGTCGCCGCCCTGTGTGACGCCCGCGCTCCGCAAATCCAGTCCGGCCACGTTCGCGCCGCGCCCGATCCCCCAGAGCACCGCATCGAACCCGGCGAACTCGCGGCCGTCCGCCGCCACCAGGGTCTTGCCGGAGGATTGCTCTTGGATGGCGGCGGGGACGACGTGCTCGTGTACGGTCATGCCTTCCGCGCGCATTTCGCGCATCAATGATTTGCCGAGCATGGAGTCGAAGTGCGTCAAGACATGATCTTTGCGGATGAACAGCTCGACCTGGCTTCCGAGTTCGTGGAAGGCTCCGGCCAGTTCACACGCGACGTAGCCGCTGCCGACGATTGCCACCCTTTGGGGCCGCCGTTCGAGGGCAAAGAATCCGTCCGACGTGATGCCGAGCCCTGCGCCCGGCAGATCGGGCACGACGGCCAAGCCTCCGGTGGCGATCACGATGTGCGGCGCCGTCATTCGAGTACCGCCCACCTCCACGGTGTGCGCATCGACGAAGCGGGCCGACCCGCGTACCAGCGTCACGCCTTTCGCGCCGAGATTGCGCGCGTAGATGCCGTTCAGCCGCGTGATGTACGCATCCCGCTTCTCCTTCAGTAGAGTCCAATCATTGTCGTGCACATCGACGTCGAAACCGTAGTCGCCCGCGTCGGCCAGCGACAGCGCGACGCTCGCCGCGTTCCACATGACCTTCTTCGGCACGCAACCCACGTTGACGCAGGTGCCGCCCAGTCGATGAGACTCGATGACCGCCGCCTTGGCGCCGTATTCGGCCGCACGCTGCGCGCAGGCAAGACCGCCGCTGCCGCCGCCGATGCTGATGAGATCGAAAGCTTGAGTCGACACTGTGAACTCCATCCTGAAGGGCGCCAAAGTCGCAATGATATACTGGGTGGGCAGTCAACCACGGAATGAGGTGCGCCGGTGATTGGTATGGTGATAATCCTAGCCTTGGCCGCCGCACTGATCGTCTACTTCGTCGGCATCTACAACGGACTTGTGGGCCTTCGGGAAAACATCAAGGAGGCCTGGGCGAACATCGACGTGCTGCTCAAGCAGCGTCACGACGAGTTGCCCAAACTGATCGAGACCTGCAAACGCTACATGCAGTTCGAACAGGAGACGCTCGAGAAGGTGATGCGGGCGCGGGCGACGGTCGATCAGGCCAGCGCGTCCGGCAACGTCGCCGCGGTGGGCGCGGCGGAGCAGCAGCTGCGCGGCGGGGTAACGCGCCTGTTTGCCGTGGCTGAGAGCTATCCCGAACTCAAGTCCGATCAGAACTTCAAGCAGCTGCAGGGGCGGATCACCTCTCTCGAGGAGTCCATCGCCGACCGGCGCGAGCTCTACAACGACCAGGTGAATCTCAACAATATTCGCGTCACAGTGTTTCCGGACGTCCTGATTGCCCGGCAATTCGGCTTTAAGCCCGCGCAGCTGTTGGAGTTCTCGCAAGAGGAAAAGCGCGACGTCGACATGGGCGCGCTCTTCCGGGCGTGACGGCGGCCGGTTCGGCCGGGTGCTCCGATGCACGGCCCTGATCGAATCAAATTCTGGTTTCTCGTCGCCGCTCTTGCGGCCGCGGCCGTCTATTCCTTCTATTCTTGTTTCGTCTCCTGGCGCAGGAACCGGGTGGTTGGAGACACGCCCACGTCGCGGGTCCGTTCGGCCGCGCAGGGCTATGTCGAATTCACCGGCCGCGGAGTGCTGCCTCCGGGCAAGGAGATCAAAGCGCCGCTGACCGGGATCCCGTGCACCTGGTGGCGCTATAAAATAGAACAGCGCAGCGGAAACCGATCGCGCTCCTGGAGTACCGTGCAAAGCGGTACCAGCGAGACCCCGTTCTTTCTCGACGACGGCACCGGGCAATGCCTGGTCGATCCGCGCGGCGCCGAGGTATTTCCCAGCGCCAACGATGTCTGGTACGGCTCGTCGGACTGGCCTGACGGGGTGCGCATTCCCAGCGGCGGAGGCGTGCTCGGCTGGCTTTTGGATACAGTCGCCAGCGGCAAGTTTCGCTACACCGAGCATCGCTTGGAGCCGCATGAACGACTCTACGCCATAGGATCGTTCCGCAGTCTCGGCGGCGTCAGCGTGGAAAGTCCCGACCGTGCCGTGGCCGAGCTGCTGGGTGACTGGAAACAGGACCAAGCGGCATTGCTCGCCCGCTTCGATACGGATCATGACGGAGTCATCAGCGCTGCGGAGTGGGATCGGGCGCGTGCGGCCGCCCGCGAGCAGGTGGTCGCGGCTGCCGGTGCCAGGGCGGAAGCGCCCGGCATCAATGTGTTGTCCCAACCGGCGGATGGACGGGCCTTTATGCTGGCCGCGTCCGACGAGCAAACCCTGGCGCGTCGCCTTCGCCGCCGGGCTGTTGTAGGTGCGGCCGGATTCGTCGCTTGCTGCTCGGCCCTTACCTGGATGCTGACCCGGCTCTGATAGAATTGCGGAGTGAACAATCCACTCCTGCAAATCGACTCCCTTCCCGACTTCGACAGGATCGAGGCGGCCCACGCCCGACCGGCCCTGGAGAAGATGCTTGCGGAAAATCGCGCGCGCCTCGCGGAATTGACGGCGCAATCGAACCCAACGTTCGCCTCGCTGGTCGTGCCGGTTGAGGAACTGAGCTATCGCTTGAGCCGTGTGTGGAGTCCCATCGGACATTTGAACGCGGTGGCGAATTCGGCGGCCATGCGCGAGGCCTACAATGAATGTGTTCCGTTGCTCACCGCGTACACGTCCGAGCTGGGCCAGAACGCCGCCCTGTCGGCCGCGTATGCCCATGTCTTGAGGCACGAGGGCGACCGGCTCGATCCGACCCAGATCAAGTTGGTGGAAAATGCGCTGCGAGATTTTCGCCTGGCCGGAGTCAATCTGCCCGCGGAACGCAAGGCCAGATATCGGGAAGTCATGCAACGGCTCGCGCAATTGGGGACGAAGTTTTCGGAAAACGTGCTCGATGCCGGCCGCGCCTATACACGCGCGGTGACCGACGGGGCCGAGCTCGCCGGTTTGCCGTCCAATGCGATCGACAGGGCCGCCGCCGATGCGCGCGAGGCCAATCAACCGGGGTGGCTGTTCAAGCTCGATCAACCAACCTATATGACCGTGATGACCAGCGCCGAGAGCGACCGGCTGCGCCGGGACGTCTATGAAGCGTGGATCACCCGCGGTTCGGACTTGGGTCCGAGCGCCGGCCGTTTCGACAACGGCCCGATCATTGCCGAGCTTCTGCCTCTGCGACATGAACTCGCCCAGCTGCTCGGGTTTCAAAGCTACGCCGAGTATGCCTTGGCCACTCGAATGGCGAAGAACCCCAAGCAGGTCACGAGTTTTCTGGATGATCTGGCCAGGCGTTGCCTGCCGGCCGGGCGTCAGGAATTCTCTGATTTGGAGGAATTCGCCGGTCGTAAACTCAATGCTTGGGACGTGGCGTTCTACAGCGAGAAACTGCAGGAGAGCCGCTTCAAGGTTTCCCAGGAAGCGCTGCGGCCGTACTTTCCGCTGCCGAAAGTGCTGGCCGGGCTGTTCGCACTGACCGAGCGTCTTTATGGCATCACGGTGCGTGAGCGCGACGGGGTCAGCGTGTGGCATCCCAGCGTCCGTTATTACGACTTGCTGGATTCCGGCGCAGTGATCGTCGCCGGTTTCTATCTCGATCCCTACTCGCGCAGCGAGAAGCGCAGCGGCGCTTGGATGGACGAGTGCGTGGTCGCCAAGGAATTGCCGTCGGGGAAGGCGCTGCCCGTGGCGCAACTCGTGTGCAATTTTACGGCCCCCGTGGGTTCAGCTCCCTCGCTACTCACGCATGACGAAGTGACCACCCTGTTTCACGAGTTCGGTCATGGCTTGCATCACATGCTCACGAAGGTCGCCTATCCGAGCATTGCGGGCATCAACGGGGTCGCGTGGGACGCGGTGGAATTGCCGAGCCAGTTCATGGAGAATTTCGTCTGGCGGCGGGAAGTCCTGCCGCTCATATCGGCGCACGTGACGACCGGCGAGCCTTTGCCGGTGGACGTACTGCAACGGCTGTTGGGGACGCGGACCTTCAATGCGGCGCTCGATACTTTGCGGCAAATCGAACTCGCGAGTTTCGATTTCGAAATACACGCCAATTTCGATCCGGTCCTGGGGGCAAAAGTGGCCGAAACCCTCGCCGGTGTGCGCAGCCGTGTGGCGGTGGTGCCGGCAGCCTCCTTCAACCGGATGCCGTCGAGCTTCGCACACATCTTTGCGGGTGGTTATGCGGCCGGCTACTACAGCTATAAATGGGCCGAAGTTCTCGCGGCCGATGCGTTCGAGGCCTTTGATGAAGCGGGCGTGTTCGACGCCCCGACGGCCGCTCGCTTTCGTGATTCGATTCTGGCGCGCGGCGGCAGCTTGGACGCCATGGACGCGTTCGTGCGTTTTCGCGGGCGCGTGCCCGATGTGAGACCTCTGCTGAAACAGACCGGGATCGCCGCGTGAGAGCGGCCGCCCTGTCCTTGGCGCTGCTGGCGGCCGCCGGCCTCGCGGCCAACGGACAGGCGGCGCCGGCTTACGTCACCGACGAGCTCGTGCTCGGCGTCTATGCAGAGCAGAGCACCCAAGGTCAGCGTCTGGCCACTTTGCATTCGGGCGCCAGCGTGGAGACGCTCGCCGTGAGCGGCGAATCGACGCAAGTGCGCCTTCCGGACGGCAGAACCGGCTGGGTCAAGACTTCGTACCTCACCACCCGCGAACCGGCGGCGGTGCGCATCAAACAACTTCAGGACGAATTGGATCGGACGCGCGCGACCACTCCGGCACTGGCCGAGGCCGCGGAGCGCAGCGAGGTCGCCCGTCTGACTCGGGAACTCGCCGCACGGCAAGCGGAGTCTTCCACGGCGGCCGCGGGGTCCCTTGCATCACGGACATCCGATACGGCTACGGCGCCCATGTCGGCGACCACCGCGGCTCCCGGCGATTCCAAGGACCTAGGCGAGCGCCGGCCGTTTGATCCGCGTCCGTGGCTCTGGATTGCCACACTGTGTATCGCTCTCGCTTGCGGTTTCTGGTTGGGGTATGCGGTATTGGCGCGTCGCATCAGAGCGAAGTTCGGCGGGCTCAAGGTCTATTGATCGCTCTCGATCCTTAACATATTCCACAGGCTCCGTTCCGCAGCCGCGAGCAAATCGCGGGAAGGAGAACCAGGTACATGGCGTTCGCCGCCCCAAGAGCTTAGACTCCGTGGGATGTACGATCATCGCCGTAACGATTACGACGTTACGAACACCGTTCAAGTAAGCTCCACGGCCTCCGTCGCTGCGGCGGTTCGCGAGCTTTTCGCGGCCACGTGGCCCGGCGAATCCTTCGATCGGGTCGCCATCGCTTTCGATGAATTCGACAAATTGTTTACGGGCCGGATGCCGGGCTACCACGGCGTCGACACCGTGTATCACGACCTCCAACATTCACTGGACATGACGCTCGCGATGGCCCGCATGATGGTGGGTTACGAGAGCACCGTGTCCGCGCTCGACCGCTTCGGTGCGGAGCGCGCCGTGATGGCGGTGGCAACGTCGTTGTTCCATGACGCGGGCTACATTCGGGAATTCGACGATCGAACGCATCGCAACGGAGCCGAGTTCACTCTTTATCACGTGACGCGCAGCGCGCGTTTCTTGGCGCGCTTCTTACCGACGATCGGCATGGAAGGTTGGGTGCCCATCGCGACGCGCATCGTGCACTTTACCGGTTACGAAGTCGAGCTCAGTCAGATTCAATTGCCGGATCCACGCGATCGCAAGCTCGGGCATCTGCTCGGCACGGCGGATCTCATCGCGCAGATGGCGGATCGTTGCTACCTCGAGAAATGCCGCGACCGGCTCTACCCGGAGTTCGTGCTGGGCGGAATTGCGGCTGTGCCCGGCAGCAACGGAGCGCTGCAGGTGCGCTATAGCTCGGGATTGGATTTGCTGCGTCAAACCCCGCGCTTCGCGCGCGAGACACGTGCGCTTCGGTTGGAGGGCGAGTTCGAACACGCCTATCGATATCTGGAAGTGCTATTCGACGGCAAGAACCCCTACATTGAAGCCATCGACCGTAATCTCGGGTTCTTGGACCGAGTCCTTCGCACGGAGCGCTGGCCTTTGTTGCGCCGCAATCCCCCGCTGTTCACGTCCGAGGACGATCAGTTGGGTCAGGTGCGCGGTTTGATGTTGAATCGTTTGAAAACCCTCTGGGCCTAGCCTAGTTCATTGGAAAAAGTCGCCTGCGGCGCTTTTTGTGCCATTCCATCCCTGGATGGCACCCTGCGGGTCGACCTCCGGTCGACCAAACGCGCTCCTGCGCGTTTGTCGGACATCAGCTTCGTTTCCGCTGGCAAAAAGCGTGGTTTTTGCCAGCTGCGCAGCAGGGGAAATGCAAGTCCGACAGCCTGCCCGCCCGCGCACCTCACGGCCAATCGATGGCCGCGACGTACCGGGCATGCAACTCGTCCAGCCGGGCCAAGACATGCTCCTTGCCCATCAGAGACGCCGACGCCAGGGCGTCCCTCAGCACCGATGGATCTAAGGCGCGGCGCGCGGTTTCCGCCACCGGTGCAAAACTGAAATGCCAGGGTTCGGCCTGGACTCCGGACAAGACACCCCTATAGGGTCGAAAAAAGCCGAATCGGGCAGCGTGCACCCCTAGCCAGGCGGCGAGCGGCCCGAACGGTCCGGAATCCGCATATTCCTCGGCGCTGAGTTGCACACGAAACCCCGGCGCCAGGGCATTCGCATCAATGAGGTCGACATCGGTACCCCAGTGATGGCGGCTGGCACCCGGAAGCGCCGACCACCGAAGAATGGCAGCGATGCGTTCCGGCGGCGACAGCTGCGATGCGTCGATGGCGCAGCCGGCTGCGTCCAGCAGCGGCCTTTCGCCGCTGAACTTGCCATTCCAGATGGCAAGCTGACGATCGAAATCGCGAAATCCGCTCACGGGCTGCAGATCGAAGCCGTCCGCCCGTGCGGCTCGGTGCAGGTTCATGAACGGCGCGACCGCATGGACATGCAAGGTGCAAGACGGATCGGCCACGGTGACGACATGCGTTCGAGCCTGCCCGGTCAATTCGTGGGGATTCACGGCGCCGCTTCGCGTGCCGCGGCAAACTCGACAACCTGGTCGAGAATTCGCACCATGTTGGACGGCTCCTGGGCGCCGGCAAGCGTGTATTGACCATCGAAAATATAGGTCGGAACGGAGGTGATGCTGAGAGTCCCGGCATGTCGCTCCGCAGCAACCACTCCGTCCTGACCCTCCCTTAGAACCAGCGCGGACCGGGCCTCGCGTTCGCCGAGTCCCGCCTCGACGCCGAGCCGGACCAGTACATCCAGCTCCCCGATATCGGAGCCTTCCTCAAAATAGGCCTGCATGACACGGTCTTTGACCCGGGCCTGCAACCCATACCGTGCGGCATGGGCGATCAAGAGATGGGAGCGCCGGCTGTTCGGCATGCGTTTAATGAGGTCGAAGCGAAACCGGACTCCGATGGCCTCCCCCTGGTGCGTCAAGGCCTCTTCCAGCGCGGCTACCCGATCCGGACCGCCCACTTTGGCCGTCAAATACGCCGCGCGCTCCACCCCCTCCCACGGCATGTCGGGATTCAATTCGAACGGTCGCCAGGTCACACGAGGTTCAAGATACGGCCGCTCCGCCAGTGCGAGTTCGAAGCGTCTCTTACCGAGAAAACACCAAGGGCATACCGTGTCTGAATAGATGTCGATTCGCATCTGCGCGGTCATAATGCGATTGTACCCGGCCCCTTATGGGCTTTGTCATGAACGAGTATCATTCCTGGATGAAACGACCCGGTTGGCTGGATTAGGCGGCGATGGCACGCAGCCTGAAAACGAACTATTTGCTGCTGGCCCTGGGGGTCGGAACGGTCCTGTCGTTGCTGCTGGGCGGCGTGTCGTATTACGAACATCGGGTCGACACCGCGGATATCAACCAGTTGACCCACACGGCGGTCGAACAGAAGCTTGAGGCGGATCTCGAAGCGCGCGCGGACAGCCTCAGTAAGATCACCGGAGCCTTGCTGGCACCCGCATTGAGCTCGGGAAACAAAGCGGCGGTCTCCACGATCGCAGAGCGGTTGCTCGAAGAGCGCGATATCGAGCGGGTCGAAGTTCGGGACACGCACGGCGGCGTGTTGTTCACGGGCAGCAATCAACTCGACGACCCCTCCGGACTCGGGCCCTTCGTGCTCAAGAGCAGCATCCGCGGCAAGGGCGCGGGGTCGGCGCAATCCGCCGGCACCCTGCAGATCTGGCTGAATCGGGCAGAAATGCAGGACACGCTCGCCAGCATTCAGTCGCAGATGGAGAACCGGCAGGGCCGCCAGATCGAGCGCATGAGCGGCTTGCTGGCCAAAGTGACATTGCCGCTGATCCTATTGGGTCTGCTCGGCGCCTGGTACATCGCACGGCAACTGGCCCGGCCCATCACGGCGCTGGTCAAGTCGGCCGACCGCATCGGCGAGGGCGATTACACGCGGCCGCTGGCCGTGGTGCGCCGAGACGAGCTCGGAGAACTGCAGTATGCGCTCGAGCGCATGCGGCAAAACCTGGCCGAAACCACCATCACCAAGAATTATCTCAACACCGTTCTCAACAGCTTGAGCGATGCGGTGCTGGTGACTTCGCCGGACGGCATCGTCAAGAGCTGCAATGAAGCCACCCAGAAGCTGTTGGGCTATAGCGAAGCCGAGCTGGTAGGCAAACCGCTCACCAGTTTCATCGACGATGCGCATCGCAACGCTTTCGATCCGGCCCTATCAACGACCGAGGCGCGCGAAACGGTGCTACGCACCGCCAACGGGCAAACCATCCCGGTCTCCATGGCCAATTCGACGATCACGTCGGAAGACCCCCAATTCCAGGGCAATATCTACGTCGCCCGCAACATCACCGAGCGCAAGCGTGCCGAGCGCCGGATCCGCTACCTGGCGCGTTACGACACGCTGACGAAGATGCCGAATCGCATGCAGTTTCAGCATTTGCTGCAGCAGGCGATCGCGCGCACGCGCCGCAGTCAGCGTTCGCTCGCGCTGCTCTATCTCGACTTGGACAGGTTCAAGGAAGTCAACGACACCTTCGGCCACGCCGCCGGCGACCGTACCCTGGAGATCCTGAGCGAGCGTCTCACGCGCAGCTTGAGCAAGGACACCGTCATCGGTCGCCTTGCGGGCGACGAGTTCGCCATGTTCATCGACGACTTGCCGATCGATATCGACAATCGTCCCGCCCTGGCGACGCTGGCGCGCACCCTGCTGGACGAGATCAGCCGGACCTTCTATGTCAACCAGCAAGAAGTTTATTTGACCGCGAGCGTCGGCGTCGCCATCTGTCCGTACGATGCGGAAAACGTGATCGACTTGATCCGCAACGCGGATGCGGCCATGTATCACTCCAAGCAGAATGGCGGCAACTCGAGCGCGTTCTACATCCCCGAGATGAATGCCGCGGCCGTCGAGCGCTTGATGCTGAAGAGCAAGCTGCGCCGCGCACTGGAACGCGACGAGTTGGTGATTCTGTATCAGTCCAAGGTCGACCTTCGCGATGGCCGCGTCGTCGGCGCCGAAGCGCTGCTGCGCTGGCGCCTGCCCGGGCACGGCGACATTTCACCGTCGCAGTTTATTCCCCTGGCCGAGGAAACCAGCCTGATTCTGGACATCGGCGAATGGGTGATGAACCGCGTCTGTTCGGACTACCGCGAGTGGCAGAAAACCGTTCCGCAGCCGGGCCGAATCGCCATCAATCTCTCGCTGCGGCAGCTCAAGCAGGCCAGCTTCATCGCGCGATGCCGGAGCGTCTTCCGGCGCCACGGAGTTTCGCCGACGTGCTTCGAGCTCGAGGTCACGGAAACGACCTTGATGACCGACCCGAAGCGAACCATCGGATTGTTGAACGAGCTGTACGCCATGGGTCTGAACCTGGCCATTGACGATTTCGGCACGGGCTACTCGTCGCTGTCGGCCCTGCAGCAGTTCCCCATCGGAACGTTGAAGATCGACCAATCCTTCGTGCGCGATGTAGCCATCGACTCGGACGACGCCGCCATCGTGCGAACCATCATCGACATGGGCAAGAGCCTCAATCTCGAAGTCATCGCAGAGGGTGTCGAGGCCAGCGAACAGCTCGAGTTCCTGCGCAAGCACGGCTGCTACTATGCGCAGGGGCGTCTGTTCGGGGATGCCATGGAAGCCAAGAAACTGCTCGCCATTCTCGCCTCTCAGGAGCACGGCGTCCCCCATCACGCCGCGCTTTGCGCGCCGACCGTCTTGCGACCGGCAGCGGCACGTCAGACCGGGGTGTAAGTCCTGGGCAACGGCTTCGCGCGCTCGGTTCGTTCTGCATGCTCTCTGCCCGGGATCTGACCCTGCGGCGCGGTCCGGAGCCGCTGTTCGAGCAGGTCGATTTCACCATCTTCCGCGGCAACAAGGTCGGCCTCACCGGCGCCAACGGCTCGGGGAAGTCGAGCCTGCTCGCGGCGATTCGTGGCGAGCTTTCGCCCGACCACGGCGAAATCGAACGCCCCACCGCATTGAAGATTGCCCATGTCGAGCAGGAAGTCGCCGCCAGCGACCGGCCCGCGATCGAATTCGTTCTCGACGGCGACGTCGAACTGCGCGCCGTGCAGGCGGCTATCGAGGATGCCGAGCGGCGCGATGCGGCGATGGAATTGGCGGAACTTTATGCTTCGCTGCAGGCCATCGACGGGTATCGCGCGCGGGCGCGCGCCGCGGCGCTCATGCATGGCCTTCAGTTCAAGCCGGCAGATCTCGAGCGCACGGTCGCCGAGTTTTCGGGCGGTTGGCGGGTGCGCCTCGCCATGGCGCGCGCACTGGGGTCGCGGGCCGATCTCTTGTTGCTGGACGAACCCACCAATCACCTGGATCTCGACGCCATCGTTTGGCTGGAGGAATGGCTCACCGCGTTCCCCGGCACGTTGTTGATGATTTCGCACGACCGCGAATTCCTGGATGCCATCATCGACCGGGTGCTGCACATCGAGAACAGGGCGATCCGCGGGTACTCGGGCAACTACTCGCAATTCGAGCAGAAGCGTACCGAAGAGCTGGCGTTGCAGCAGAGTCTGCACTCCCGGCAGGTACGCCGCGTCGCGGAAATTACCGCGTTCGTCAACCGCTTCCGCGCCAGCGCCACCAAGTCGCGGCAGGCGCAGAGCCGCCTGAAGATGCTCGAGCGGATGGAGCTCATCGTACCGGCGCACGTCGACAGCCCGTTCGAGTTCGACTTCGCCGCACCGCTCAAAACACCGCGCCCGCTCCTGACTGTTGACAATGCGGCGTGCGGCCACGCCGGGCGCAGCGTGGTCACCGCGATCAACGTTGCCATCAGTCCCTTGGACCGCATCGCGCTGCTCGGGCCGAACGGCGCGGGCAAGTCGACTCTGACCAAGATGCTGGCGGGCGAGGCGGCGCCGCTCTTAGGCTCGCGTGTGCCGGCGGCCGACCTCGCCATCGGGTATTTCGCTCAACAACAAATGGAACAGCTCAAACCGGAATGCGACGCCTTCTGGCATGTGCGCAATTTGGGAGGACCGGACTACGCAACGGGCGATGAACAACGGGTCCGTGACCACCTGGGGAGATTCGGATTTCAAGGCGATCGCGCGTTCGAGCGGGTCAGCCGGTTCTCGGGCGGCGAGAAGGCGCGGTTGACCCTGGCGCTGTTGGTGGCCCGACGACCGAATCTGCTGCTTCTGGATGAACCGACGAACCATCTCGACATCGACATGCGCGAGGCGCTCACCGTCGCCCTGCAAGGCTTCGAAGGCGGTCTCGTGGTGGTGTCGCACGATCGTCATTTGATCAAGACGGTCGCCGATACTTTGTGGCTGGTCGCCGACGGTAAACTGAAGGTGTTCGACGGCGATTTGGACGACTATCAGCAATGGTTGAAAAACCGGGCCAAGGCCGATCAATCCCAACCCAAGCCGAAGGCCGCCAAAAAGCCTCCGCGCGACGTGCTCGACCAACTGCGCCGCGAGCTCACGCAGATCGAGCGCCGGATCGCCGCAAATGCCGCGGAGCAGACGGCAATGGGCACGGTTGCCGATCCGACGAGCGATAAGAGGCTGGCCGACAAGCGCGCCCGGCTGACCCGGGACGCAGCGTTACTCGAATCTCGATGGATGGAGGTGGGCATCGCCATCGAGGCGGCCGAGGCCCAGGCCTGAAGATGGCTAGAGGCGCCGCGACGCTATGCCTCATCATCACGCTGGCGTGGGGTTCGTGCGCCGTCTGGAACTCCGTCAAACCTCTGCCGCGGGGAACGCGCGTCGCATCGTTACCGGCGCGGCTCGACGAATCGCAGGTCGATTTTCTCGATGACCTTGCGCCGCCTGGTGCGCTTCTCAAACGCGAAACGGAAGCCATCGGCCGCGCCGAACAAACCATCGTGTTGAATCAAAGTCCGTTGGCGCGCGAGCTGGCGGACGCGCTGCTGCTGCGCAAGCGCCAGCGGCCGAATCTCAAGATCATGCTCGTCACCGATCCTCGCAACGAAGTGTACGGGGGAACCCCTTCGCGGACCTTGAGCGCGCTCGAGCGGACGGGAATCGTCGTCGTGCGCACACGGCTCGAGCGCTTGCGGGACCCGAATCCGTTGTATTCAAGCCTTTGGCGCCTATGCGTGGGTTGGTGGAGCGATCCCTTCGACGAGACTCCCGGCAAGGCCACCCTAAGATCTTCCCTTCGCAGACGCAATTTGAAGGCCGACGGACGGCAACTGCTGGTTGCGGATGACGGCGCCGGCGGCTGGACCAGCATCGTCATGTCGGCGGCATCCACCGGCGCAGCGGCATCCATCGGCGGAGCCGTTAGCGCCGGACTCGGAGTGGAAATACGCGGGCACCTGGCGGCGGCCATCGTCGCCAGCGAGTTGCAGCTCGCGGCCTGGTCGACGGACGATGATCGACTGCCCGCCGCACCTCCTGCCGACAGCCGTGGCGTCGGCACCATCGACGCGCGCTTTCTTACCGAAGGCGCGATACAAGCGGCCCTGCGAGACGCCATCGCGATAGCCGGCAGCGGCGATTCAATCAAAATCGCCGTGCAGGCGTTCGGCGATCGGAAGATGGTCGATGCCGTGGTGCGTGCGGCCGCCCGGGGCGCGCGAGTGCAACTCTTGCTCGATCCCGGATCTCCCGAAACACAAGCGGCGGCCGGCGAACTGCTGCGCGAGGAGCCGGGTTCGATCGAAGTGCGCTGGCGCGCCCGCGATTCCCGTGCCGAAGCCGGGTACGCCGTGATCCAACATCGCAGCGACGTCTGGTTCGACGTGGGCTCTGCAAACTTCACTCGGCGCGCGCTCGATGATCTGGATCTCGCGGCGGACATCGAGTTGCACATGCCGGCCCGGGCAGGCCCGGCGCGTGCGGTAACCGACCTGTTCGCGAAGCACTGGTCGAATGCCGCCGCGTACGCCTCGCATGCAGACGAATCCACGGAAACTTATTGGCGCTATCGGGTCGCGGAGGCCACCGGGTTATCGGTGTTCTAACGCTTCGGTCAGGGTGCGCGACGTACCCCCGACGATCTCGACGAGCGCGGCATTGACCGCACGCTCATAGGCATCGACGATGGCGGTCAGGCGATTGTCGGTGGCGGTTTGCCGGGCCCCGGCGGTGAAAGATGCGAGGACGTTGCGGTCGCGCGTGCTCGCCACGCGGGCCAGCAAGCGCACGTTGATCGTGGGCGGAGCCCCGGCCGAAGCATATTCGGCCTGAAAATCGGCAATCTCGATTTCCAGCCAGTAACCGCTCGCGAACGCGGACGCGTCGGAGCTCACGTTCTGCAGTCGAGCGCCGTTGCGGAAGGCCTGCACGGCGAGATCCTGCACCACGTCATCGAGGGGCCCGCTCCAGCGCGCATCGGCAAAATAATCGAGACGGCGGTCCGGGTAGAGCACGGCGATTCGGTCCGTATCTAGCCCCGCTCGCACGCGGGGCTTCAGCACGGCGAGATCGGCCGCGAGGGGGGCCGGCGCGGCCGGCGCCGATGATGCGGCGGCGTTGATCCCCGGCGGCGCGGAAAGCAGATAGATCGACGGCGGGACGGCCTTGCTTCGGAACAGCGATCCGCTGCAGGCCGTCACCCAGCCGCAGACGCCCAGCACGAGAATCGAGGCTCGGACGAGATCGCACCAAGGAGCCCGTCTGCTCCTGGCCATGCGCCTCACCTCGGCACCTCCACGCCGCGGGAGTTCGTCTCGTACAGAAGCTGCGACGGGTTTTGCTTCAATGAACGGGATAGATCGCGGAAGTCACGCGCGGCCGCACGGCTTTCCCGCAATAGCTGTTCGAATTGCGGCAGACTTTGATTGGCGAAGCGCGACAGGCCGGGTTCATTGTCGGCGACGAATCGATCCAAGTGGTCCGATGTGGCTGCCAGACTTTCCGTGACGTGCCGGACGTTCGCCAGCGCGGCTTCGACGTCGGGCGCCGTCACCTTCGCAAGGCCGTGCAGGTCGGCCGCGGCCAGCTCGATTTCTTGCGAGGCACGGCGCACGTCGGCCACCAAGTCCTGAATACCGCGCAGGGTGGGCGGTAGGCGCTCGCTCGCGAGCCGCGTATTCTCGAGCATGGCGTGGATGGCGCGCACGTTGTCGTCGCTGAAGACCTGATTGAAGTGGTCGACCAACTCGATGGCGTGCGTCGCGAGCGCCGGCAGGCTGCTCAACAGCACGTCGAGGTCCGAGGGCACCGAACGAATGATGGGATATTGCTGGCCCTGGGCCAGCGGCCCCGATGCAGTGACCTTCCTGTCCTGCTGCAAATCGATGAACAAAAGTCCGGTGACCCCCTGCAGATTCAAGGATGCCAGCGTCCGGCTGTCGATGGGCGCGGACGAATCGATGTCGGCGATCACCAGTACCTGGTTGCGCTGTTGTGGATCGAGCATGATGCGTGCGACCTTGCCGACGTCCACTCCCAGGTAGCGCACCGGGCTGCCGCGCGTCAGGCCGCTGACGGTCCCCTGGAAATAGATCTCATAGCGCTCGTAGCTGCGCTTATCGCGCTCTTCGGTGTACCAGAATACGAACGACACGGCCATGGCGACGACCAGCAGCACGAACGCGCCGACCGCGACGTAATTTGCGTCCCTATCCATGACCCTGTGCCCCGCGTCGCTGCTCCCCCGACCGCTCCGCCATTTGTGCGCCGCGCGCGCGCGGCCCGTTGAAGTACTCCTGTATCCACGGGTGCGGATTCGCCAGCATGCCGTCCAGGGTATCGGTGATCATCCGACGATCGACGATCACGCCCACCCGGGTGCAGGTTCGAAACAAGGTATCCAAATCGTGCGTGACCATGACCACCGTCAGCTTGAGCCGCGAGTGAAGATACAACAGTAGCTCATCGAACGCCGCTGCGGAAATGGGGTCGAGTCCCGAGGTAGGCTCGTCGAGAAACAGCAATTTCGGCTCGAGGCTGAGCGCCCGCGCGAGCGCCGCGCGCTTGACCATCCCGCCGGACAGCTGCGCGGGATATTTGTCGGCCGTGTCCGGCGGCAATCCCACCAAAGCGAGGTTCAGCTGAGCAAGGTCGTTCAGCGCCGCCTCGGACAGCGAGAAGTACTCGCGCAGCGGCAGCTGGATATTCTGCGCAACCGTCAAGGAGCTGATCAAGGCGCCGTTCTGAAACGTGACTCCATAGTTTCGCACCAACGCGGTGCGCTGGTTCGTCGACAGATTCTGCATGTCTTCGCCGTACATCTCGACGGTGCCGGCATTCGCACGCCGCAAGCCCAAGATCGTGCGCAGCAATACCGACTTACCCGCGCCGGAGCCGCCGACGACCCCGAATATCTCATCCGGCTGCACCTCCATGTCCAATCCCTCGTGAACGACCTGCGAGCCGAAGCGGCTCGTGAGGCCGCGCACTCGAATGGCCGGCTTGGCTTCGGGCTCGGCCATCAGAAGTCGATTTTCACGAAGAGAATGGCGAACAGCGCATCGGCGAGAATGACCATGAAGATCGATTGGACTACCGCCACGGTCGTCAAGCGACCCAGTTCGCGGGCCGATTCGCGCACTTGCATCCCTCGATAGGCTCCCACGGTGCCGATGAGCAGGGCGAATACCGGCGCCTTGACGAGGCCGGCCCAGAACGTCGTGGGCGCCAACGACTCGCGCAGCCGGTCCATGAATTGCGGCAGCGGGATATGCAGATTCAGCAGCGAGAGCAGACCGCCGCCGGCGAGTCCCATGGCATCGGCGATGATGGTGAGCAGCGGCAATGCAATGACGAGGGCCAGCACCCGCGGCACAACCAGGATTTCTATCGGGTTCATCCCCATGGCGCGCAGCGCATCCGTTTCCTCGTTGAGCTGCATGACGCCGATCTCCGCCGCGAATGCGCTGCCGGAGCGCCCGGCCACGATGATGGCGGTCAGCAATACCCCCATCTCCCGAAGCACGGAGATCGTCACCAGATCGACCACGAAGATGTTGGCGCCGAATCGCGATAGCTGCTGCGCCCCGAGATACGCGACGATCACGCTGATGAGGAATGCGATCAGGGAAACGATGGGGATGGCCGTGATGCCGGTCTCGTAGATATGACGCACCAGCGACGGTACTCGCAGAGCGTCGGGCCGGGTGAACGCTTCGCGGAGCACCATGACGATGCGGCCGTAAAAGCCGACGGCACCGCGCGCCTCGATGCCCTGCGCCAGGGTCCACCGTCCGAGCGCACCAAGGACTCCCTCGGTGCCGGGTTCAGGTCTCGGGCGGTCGAGCGGATGCCGTTCGTCGTGCAGCGTTTGCAGAAAATCCAGCATGTATGGGGCGCCGGTGTGCGTGATCGCGTGGCCGCCCGGGTTCCGTTCGGCCAACCCGTGCAACAGCGCCCATGCGGGTCCGATTCCCGGCGCCTCGGCGTCCGACCAATCGCAGACCAGAGGGCCGTCGAAGACGGTGGGCAGGTTCTTCAGCTCATCCTCGACTGCCGCCATTGCCGCGAGCGACCAACTTCCGCGGAGCTGCAGGCGCCAACTAGAGCCCTGCCGCTCCAGCGCCACTTGCGTCATGGGTCGATGGCTATCGGATTCATCGGCAATATGCTACCAGGAAGACATGCATAACGATCCGCTACTGCAGATTTTGATCCTGCTCGCTGCATCGATCTGCGTGGTCGCGGGCGTGCGGAAACTGGCGTTGCCCGCGATCCTCGGCTACCTCGTCGTCGGCATGTTGCTCGGACCGCATGCGCTCAGCGTGGCGGTCGACAACGAGACGACTCAGCTGCTGGCGGATTTCGGCGTGGTATTCCTGGTCTTTACGCTGGGGCTGGAATTCTCCCTGCCGCGATTGGTGGCCATGCGCTGGGAGGTCCTCGGCGTCGGCGGCGCGCAGGTGCTGGTGACCACCAGCGTCGTGGCCGTCATAGTCAGCGCAGTCTTCCACGCCGCGCCCGCGGTCGCGGTGGTGATCGGCGGGGCCGTCGCGATGTCCTCGACCGCCATCATCATTTCGCAGCTCACCGAGCAATCCGAGAACAATCGAACCCACGGCCGGCTGTCCGTCGCGATCTGCCTGTTTCAGGATTTGAGTTTTCCGCTGTTTCTCGCGCTGATTTCCGCGCTTGCCGGCGGCGGAGCCGGTGCCGACATCGAACAGATTGCGGCCGCCGTCGGCAGCGCCGTGCTGGCGCTGCTGCTCGTGCTGGCGGCCGGTCGCTGGCTGTTGCGGCCGTTGTTCCTTCTCATTGCGTCGGTGCGTTCGGCCGAACTGTTCTCGCTCGCGGTATTGCTGGCGGTGCTTGCCTCTGCCTGGGCCACGCACAAGGTCGGCCTGTCTCTGGCATTGGGCGCTTTTCTCGCCGGCATGATGCTGGCGGAAACCGAATTTCGTCACCAGGTGGAAGCGACGATCCGCTCCTACAAAGAGGTTCTGCTCGGTTTGTTCTTCATCACCGTGGGCATGCTGCTCGACGTGCGTCTGCTGTTCCGCGATTTAGCGTTGGTCACCGCGCTTCTCATCGGCATGCTTGTGCTCAAGGCGGCCGTGGTCACGCTGGTCGCCGAACCGGCCACCAAGAGCTGGTTCAAATCCCTCCGCACCGGAGTCGTGGTTGCGCAGGGCGGGGAATTTGGCTTTGCCTTGTTGACGCTATCGCTGCGCCACGAGCTGCTGGACCCCGCCATCGTGCAGCCGCTCCTGGCAGCGACGGTTCTGTCCATGGTTCTGTCGCCGCTCCTGATCCGGCAAAATCGCCGCATCACGCGCGCGCTCCTCGGCGAGTCGGGGAGTCCCACCACCGCAGCCTTGCGCGAAACCCAGGCTACGCTGGCGGTGGCCAAGCGCGACCACGTAGTGATCTGCGGCTTCGGTCGGGTGGGACAAAACATCGCCCGGGTGCTTGAACAGACCGGCTTCGAGTACATCGCGTTGGATGTCGATCCGTACCGCATCCGCGTCGGACGCCAGGCGGGCGATCCGGTCATTTACGGCGACGCCGGACAGGTAAAGGTGCTGGAAAACGTCGGTTTGACCCGCGCCAATTGCATCGTCATCACGTTTGCCGACCCCGAAGTCGCGTTGCGAATCCTGCGCTCGGTTCGAGAGCTGCGAATCGACGTGCCGGTGCTGGTTCGGACCCAGGACGACAGTAAGCTCGAAGAATTGCAGAAGGCGGGCGCGACTGAAGTGGTGCCGGAGACCTTCGAGGCCGCCCTGATGCTGCTGTCTCACCTGCTGTTGCTGCTGAAACTGCCCGTATCGCGCGTCATTCGAACCGTAAACGACATCCGCAGCGACCGCTACGGGATGTTACGGCAGTATTTCCCGGCCGCCGGGGCGGAACCTTTGGATGACAGTCACGCATTTCGTGAGGAACTTCACAGCGTCATCCTGCCGCCGCATGCTTGGGCGGTGGGAAAGAGCGTCGCGGAGCTGTCGGATCGGGGTTCCAAGGCCGCCGTGAGCGCGGTGCGGCGCGACGGCATCGTCGGGCGGGAGCCCGGGCCAGATACCATATTCAAGGTCGGCGACGTGGTCGTGGTATGCGGAACCCCCGAGGCGGTGGAGCATACCGAGACGCTGTTGCTGATGGGCTAAAAAACCTCTTTACAGGAAACGCGCGGCATCTCATAGTAGGGGTGCTGTTTAAGGGCAAACCCGCCGAAAGGTGGGGACGCAAAACCTCCGGTCTTAGGGGCTTCATTGGAAGCCTGACGATAGCGGGGTCGCCAGTTTCGATACCTCTCGAAGCGTATCTAGGCCAGATGGTTTGTGCTCCCGGACAGCAAGCTTGAAGTTCAGCTTGTTATCAGTCTTCCGGGGGGAAGCACATGGTATCCAAAGTCAATCGCTCTCCTGGTGCGGATGCATCGGGCGTTTATCGTCGGCCGCGTCTCGTGCTGCGCGCAAAGCGCTTCGAGGAAATCCCGGCCATCCTCGCCAACCGTAAAACCTACCCGACGCCGGTGCGCATGGTCGGGGCCGACTATTCGCAAACGCGGTGCGTCGGCGGCGACGGGGGAACCACTGTCGACACCAGCGGCCTCGACAAGATTTTAGAGTACGGCGAGGACACCGTGCGCGCACAGGCGGGTGTCCGCGTCGGCACCCTGGCGCGAGCGCTCGCCGAGCGCGGTCAGGAACTGCTGCTGACGCCCGAGATGGGCAACATCTCCTTGGGAGCCCTGGCGGTGACCACTTGCCCGCAGGCTTCGCACACCGCCGGCCTCGCGCAACTGTCATCACTCGTCACCGAACTGAAGCTCATCACGCCGCAGGGCAAACTGATGACGGTGCTGGAGCGCGACCGTGATTTGATGCGCGTCCTGCGCTCGAGCTTCGGGCTCCTCGGCGTCGTGCACGAGGTGGTGTTGCGCGTGCAGCCTTTGGCGCCCGTCAAGATCGATTATCACGTGCTTTCCTTGAAGGATTTCAGCGCGCGCTTTTCCTCCATCGTCGCGGCCCCCGGGGCATTGCGGCTGCACATTTCGCCGTTCGATGACCGAATCATCGTCGAGCGCCGCACACCCCTGGATGAAGGCGTGAACCTTTCGCGCTCGGGAATCTGGCAGATCCGCAATTCGGTGATGCGCAACGTGCTGCCCGCGTTCGGCTCCACGGTCGGCAGCGTACTGTCATCTCCGGGCCTGCGTTCGGCGGTGGTGTCGGGGGTGCAGCGTGCGCTTCGCGCCACCTTGGACCGGACTGCGAAGGGAGTGGTCATGCACGCGCACGAATGGATGCGCGAGCTGCCTCCGGAACCCTGGAAGGCGCGCTACACCTACAGTCTGTGGGCCTTTCCGCAGGACAAGTTTCCGAAGGTGCTGGGCGCCTATTTCGCCTTCTGCAAGGCGCACTACAAGGAAAATCGCTACCGCTGCAACGTCGTGAGCGGCGCCAGCCGGCTGCATCAGGATCGAGGTTCGCTGTTCAGCGCCAGCTACACGGGTTCGATGTTCACGTTGGAGCCCTCGTCCACCGGTGATAGGGGCTGGGACGATTTCCTCATCGACTTCAACGATTTCGCGTCCGCGTTGGGCGGCACACCGACGTTCAACCAAACCCGGGCGCTGCAGCCGGAACACGTGGCCAAGGCATTCGGCGACCGTGCGAAATTATTCCGGGCGCTGCGCCAACGGACCGATCCACTCAATCGGCTGCGCAACAGCTATTTCGCCTACCTGCTCGGGTAGCGTCGGTCGGCAATGGGGCCGGGCCCGGGCGGGCGAGCCCGCCGGGCTCAGTGCGCTGCGAGGAAGTCCTGCACCGCGGCGATCGTCGCCGCGGGCGCTTCCTCCATCAGCCAGTGGCCGGCGTTCGGCACGACGAGTTCCTGCACGTTCGTCGCCGCGTTGCGCATGACGACCGCCACGTTGGCGCCGAAGGCCTTCGCGGCGCCGATGGCGAGCACCGGCATCGCCAGCTGACTGCGCAGGGACATGAGTACTTCCCAGCCAAATGTGTTACAGTTGCGCCATATGAGTAAGACAGTGACAATCCGACTTACGAAGGAGCTTGCGACCTGGCTTGAACAGGCGTCAAAGCAATCCGGGGTTCCGAAGGGGCGCATCGTCCGTGAGCAGCTCGAGAAAGCACGGGATGGCGGAAAGGAACCTTCATTTATGAGGCTGGCCGGTTCCGTCCGTGGAGTGCGTGATCTGTCGACCCGCAAGGGATTTTCACGGTCGTGAAGGGTATCGCTGACACTGGCTTCTTGGTGGCATTCGCGAATGCCAATGACAAGCACCACAAGTGGGCAGCGCAACTTGCGACTGGAGTGACGGAACCACTATTGACCTGTGAGGCAGTTATCGCCGAGACGGCATTCCACCTGGAGAGTGCGGCAGTGGCTTTGGCTATGATCAATGAAGGACTCGTCGCGCTGACGTTCAATTGCCAAGAGCATCTCCTTCAGCTCGCACGTTTGGCCGATCGCTTCGCGGACCAAAAGCCGGATCTTGCTGATCTGTGCTTAGTCCGGATGAGCGAGTTATTTCCGAAGCACTCCGTGATTACGATCGATCGTACTGACTTCCAGGTCTATCGGCGAAACAAGCGCGAGGCGATCCCCCTACTATGCCCGCCGGAGCGTTGAATGGCAGCGCGCATACGGCCTTTCTACAAG
>Ga0179587_10000068_pt1 | contig 48525 bp, 54 predicted proteins | sample CZODoug2_1_08_16_FD_185932 | JGI IMG/M metagenome (GOLD analysis project Ga0179587, IMG submission 185932) | Vadose zone soil fungal communities from Angelo Coast Range Reserve, California, USA - CZODoug2_1_08_16fungal | ecosystem: Environmental > Terrestrial > Soil > Vadose zone | place: USA...
CCTTCCGCATCGGCCGCGCCGGAGAAGTACCCGGACTTCGATTATCTTCACATTGGCGAACTGAGTGAAGCCACCGATTACCTGGTCGCGCGCCTTGATGCCACCGTTGCCGCGGCACCGAGGCAGATTCACTACTCGGGCGCGAAGCGCCTTGCGCTCACCGATTTCCCATATCCTGCGTACCATCTGATCCAATTCAATAAATATCTTTTGGGTACCCTGCAATTCTCCTCGGGATGTCCCTACCTTTGCGAGTTTTGCGACATCCCGAATCTTTATGGACGCCAGCCTCGCATGAAATCGCCGCAACAATTGATTGGCGAACTGGACTTCATCCTGTCGCAGACCGGCCATCCGGCCAGCCTTTATTTCGTCGATGACAATTTCATCGGTCATCGAAAGGCAACGCGTGAAATGCTGCCGCACCTGGTGGCCTGGCAGAAGAGAAGCGGTTATCCGGTGTCGTTCTCCTGCGAGGCCACGCTCAATATCGCCAAGCACCCGGACATTCTTGCCATGATGCGGGAGGCGCGCTTCGACGCCGTGTTCGTCGGCATCGAGACGCCGGAGCTCGATGCGCTGAAGGCGATGCATAAGGAACACAATGCGTCTCTGCCCATGCTGGAGGCGATTCAGACTCTCAACAGCTATGGGCTGGAGGTCGCCTCCGGAATCATCCTTGGGCTGGATTCCGACACCGTCGAAACCGAGTCACATCTGAATGATTTCGTGAATCGCTCGCAAATCCCGATGCTCACCATGAATCTTCTTCAGGCATTGCCGAAGACCGCGTTGTGGGACCGCCTGGCGCGAGATGGACGTCTCGTCGAGGAGATCGGGCGCGAAAGCAATGTGCAGTTCTTAAGACCCTACGATGAGGTTGTCGCCACTTGGCGGCGCTGTATCGAATACGCATATAACCCAGAACGCCTGTATGCGCGCTTTACCCACCAGATCGAGAGCACCTATGCGAACCGATTGGCGACGCCCGGAGCCGCCCGGCTCACTCGATCCAATTTGAAACGGGGCTTGACGCTCGTGGCAAACCTGCTGATCCGAGTCGGCCTGTTCGCCGACTATCGCCGGCCGTTCTGGAGGATGGCATGGCAGGCCGTCAGACATGGACAAATTGAAGCCCTGTTCGGGGTCGGGTTCATCGCCTATCATCTCATCGAGTTCTCGCGCGAAGCGCTGCGCGGTCGGCAGAACGCCTCGTTCTATTCAGCGCGGGCACTGGCGCGCCGCCCGTAAGCAAATGCCTACTTGAAGTCGCGCATGGCCAGCCTACCCAGCCCTCGCCTTTTCCGTAAACTTGCTGCGTTAGTCACCAATAACTAAAGGGAAGATTTATGAAATCTCGTCATTTGTTCACGGCCGCGAGTTTCGCAGCCGTTGCCTTGCTCTTGAGTTCAGTGTCATTCGCTGCCACCAAGGCTCAGATCGATGAGCGTGTGCACGTCGCGATGCAGCAGTTTTATCAGCTCAATCCGGCACATCGAGAATTGGTCGGCCGCGCCAAAGGCGTGCTGGTGTTTCCGCGCATCACCAAAGGCGGCGTCGGCGTCGGCGGTCAATTCGGCGAGGGCGCATTGCGTATCGATGGCAAGAATGTTGCCTACTACAGCATCACGTCTGCTTCGGTCGGCTTGACGCTCGGCCTGGCAGAACACAAAGAAGTCATTCTGTTCATGACGCAGGAAGTACTGGATAAATTCACCACCAGCCACGGTTGGTCGATCGGCGCTGATACCGGCGTCGCCGTATTGGAGAAGGGTGCCGGCGGCGCTTACGACACCAAGACCTTGCAGCGACCCATTCTGGGTTTCGTCTTCGGCGAGAAGGGTTTGATCGGCGACATTTCGCTCGACGGCTCGAAGGTCAACAAGCTCGACCGTTAGGCCCGTTGGGGCTTTGGTGCGCGGGGCCCTGAAGGGGGTTCCGCGTACCGTTCGGCACATCTCGCCGCGAGCAGGCGATCCTAAGGTACACTGGCGCGCTTGCCCCGATGGCGAAATTGGTAGACGCAACGGACTTAAAACAATTGAGCGGCGGTCGCGGAAACGCCCTGCCGGATCCCGTCAAAGTCGGCGAACCCCCTGGGATATCCCGAGGCAACGCCGAGCCAATCCGGACTGTGCAGAGCGGCCGGCAGGTGTAGAGAGTGGACGGTGGGGACCTAAAGGCAGTTTTAACGAACTCTCATGGTCGTGGCGCACTCCAGACCCCAAACGCGCGTTGGCGCGGCGGCGAAAGCCGTGGCGGGTACGAAAATCCGTTGGCCGAAAGGTCATGCCGGTTCGACCCCGGCTCGGGGCACCAACTTCCGGCAGTGTTACAGCGCCAGGCGCTCAGGTGCCGGCACGCACCAGATGTCGATGGGTCCCCGGCGGCCGCGCAATTCGAATTGCGGCAGTTGCAGGAACGATGTCGATCCCGCGCCTCCATTCCTATCCGCCGAAATACGCAGCGCCGCGGCGACCGTACAGGAGAACAACACTTCGCCGGCGCGCGCTCGGCTGCACAGTCTCGCCGCAACATTCACGGTATCCCCGACCAATGTCGTGGCCTTGCGTTTCGCTGGACCCAAAACGCAAAAGGCGACTTCGCCCAAATGCAGTCCTATTCCAATACCCGCATCAATGGCCAGTTCTTGGCGCCAACGCTGCGCAACCGGAGCGAAACCGTCCAACATGGCGTGGCCGGCAGCCAGCGCATCGGCTGCGCCGCCGCCGCTCTTGGCATTCATGCCGAATCCGGCCATGATTCCATCACCGGCCATGTGATAGACCTCGCCGCTGAATTGTTTCGCTGCCGTACCGAGCACTCGGAAGAATTCTTCCAAGAGCGGCACGACCCGCACGGCCGGCAAGGTCTCCACCATGCCGGTGTAGCCTCTTAGGTCGGCAAACAGCACCGTGACATCGGCGGTGCGTATTTCAGTCGGCTGCCGAACCCGGGTGACGAGGATGGAACCTGCAGCGCGCAGACGCGGAGTTCGAGAATCGGACATGCGGGCGATTATGCACTATCTGCGTGTGACACTTCACCTCGACCACAGCGGCAAATCCCGGCGCGGGCTTGCGAAGGAGTGCGGATAGGCGTAGTTTTTGGGCGCAATCGGAGTGCGCGTGAAGAAGAATCAGCATCTCGTCGATGCGTGGCAGCGGGACCTGAAGCTCAAAATTGGCTGGGCCCTGGCGGCGAAATTGCTGGGATTGGCGCTTCTTTGGTTCCTGTTCTTCCGAGGGCACGGCCCATGATCGATTTCGACGTCGTCACCCTCTCGCGCCTGCAATTCGCGCTCACCGCCCTGTACCACTTTTTGTTCGTGCCGCTCACCCTCGGCTTGTCCATGATTCTGGTGATCATGGAGGCGGTGTACGTCATGACAGGACGCGAAATTTGGAAGCGAATGACCCAATTCTGGGGGGTGCTGTTCGGCATCAACTTCGCCATGGGTGTCGCAACCGGCCTCACCATGGAATTTCAGTTCGGAACCAACTGGGCATACTACGCGCACTATGTCGGCGACATCTTTGGCGCGCCGCTGGCCTTGGAGGGCCTCGTCGCCTTCTTTCTGGAGTCGACTTTTGTGGGGCTGTTTTTCCTGGGCTGGAACAAAGTGTCCAAGATTGGGCACCTCATCATCACTGCGCTGGTGGCGCTGGGCTCGAGCCTTTCCGCATTGTGGATTCTGATTGCCAACGGCTGGATGCAGCACCCGGTCGGCGCACACTTCAACTACCACACCATGCGCATGGAACTGTCCTCATTCAGCGCAGTGCTCTTAAACCCGGTGGCGCAGGCCAAGTTCGTGCACACGGTTGCCGCCGGCTATGTCATGGGCTCGATATTCGTGCTGTCGATCAGCGCCTGGTATTTGCTGCGTGGTCGCAACATCGCCATGGCCAAGCGCTCGATGGCGGTGGCCGCCAGCTTTGGCCTGGCATGCTCCATCTCCGTCGTCGTCCTGGGCGACGAGTCGGGATATCTCGATGGCGAAAACCAAAAGATGAAAGTCGCCTCGATTGAGGCGGAATGGAACACGGCGCGAGCGCCCGCCAGCTTCACGCTGTTCGGATTTCCCGACGTGGCCGCACGCAAAACCCATGCGGCAATCAAAATTCCCTGGATGCTGGGCCTGATCGCGACGCGTTCGACCGATCAGCCCGTCTTGGGTATTTACGATCTGGTCGCGCGGGCACGCTCGCGCATCGTCCTGGGGATGGAGGCTTATTCAGCGTTGCAGGTGCTTCGCAGTGGTCCTGCCGAGTCGCCTGATGCGGCGGCTCTGCAGCGCTTCGAGGCGAATCAGGCCGACCTAGGCTATGCACTGCTGCTGCTGCGCTTTACGGACAAGCCGGCGGCGGCAACGCCTCAGCAAATCGATGCGGCCGCGTGGTCCACGGTCCCGAATGTACCGGTGCTGTTTTGGAGTTTCCGGGTCATGGTTGGGTTGGGCCTGTTTTTCATTGCCCTGTTTGCGACGGCCTTCTATCTGGCCACGCGGCACCGTTTCGACCGGAATCCCTGGTTTCTGAAGTTGGCCTTTTTCAGCTTGCCGTTGCCTTGGATTGCCGTCGAATTGGGCTGGATCGTCGCCGAGTATGGCCGTCAGCCATGGGCGGTTGATGGCGTACTTCCGACATTCCTCGGTGTGTCGCGCACAGCGGCGGGCAATGTGTGGTTCTCGTTGATCGGATTCGCGGTCTTCTATTCCGCATTGGCCGCTGTGGATGCCTTTCTGCTCACCCGCACCATCAGGCGTGGCCCGGACGGATTGGGGTACACGCCATGACTTCAGCGCTCATTGGCTACGCGACCTTGCGGGTGATTTGGTGGCTGATCATCGGCGTGCTTCTCATGGGGTTCGCGATCACCGACGGGTTTGATCTGGGACTGGGCGCGAGCTTTACCTATCTTGGCCGTACTGACGCCGAGCGCCGCGCCCTGCTCTCATCGGTGGAACCCGTATGGGAAGGCAACCAGGTGTGGTTTGTGGTGGGCGGCGGGGCGGCGTTTGCCGCGTGGCCCCTCTTGTATGCAACATCGTTCTCCGGCCTGTACCTAGCGATGTTTCTACTGCTGGTCTCATTGATCCTACGGCCGGTGGGCTTCGCATACCGCGGCAAACTAACCGCGGTTCGATGGCGAGCCGCCTGGGATGCGGCATTGACCCTGGGCGGCGGCGTACCCGCGCTGTTGTTCGGGGTCGCATTCGCGAATTTGTTTCTCGGGCTGCCGTTTCACTTCGACGCCATGCAGCGGCCGGTGGTGACGGGCGGATTCTTCAGCCTGCTGCATCCTTTCGCGTTACTGGGTGGAATCATCAGCCTGTCCATGCTGGTGTTGCACGGCAATGCCTATGCCGCCATGAAGGTCGGCGAGCCGATGGCTGCGCGGGCGCGCGCGCTGGGACGTGCCGCCTCCGCGATTTTTCTCGTGGCATTTCTGGTCGCCGGTGTCTGGGTGTCTTCAACGCTGGCGGGCTTCCAGGTGACCAGCGTCATGGACCATGCCGGACCATCCAATCCCATGCGAAAGACCGTTGCGGTTGTGGCCGGCGCCTGGCTCAACAATTTTCACGCTTGGCCGTGGATGTGGGCGGCCCCGGTCTGCGCCGTCCTCGGGGCAGTGGCTGCCCATGCACTGCTGCATCTGCGGCGCGCCGGCGCCGCCTTCATGGCGAGCGTGGTGGTCCAGGCAGGCACGATTCTGACCGGCGGCTTCGCGTTGTTCCCGTTCTTGATGCCCTCCTCCACCTTTCCGGATCAAAGCCTGACGGTGTGGGATGCCTCCAGCAGCGCGAAGACACTGTTCATCATGCTGGGCGCGGTGCTGGTATTCCTGCCGATCATTCTGATCTACACCAGTTGGGTGTTCAGAGTTTTACGCGGCCGCGTGACGCTCGAGAATATGCACGAACACGAGGGCGGATACTGATGTGGTACTTCAGCTGGATTCTCGGTACCGGCCTCGCGCTGTCCTTTGCCGTGCTCAACGCCATTTGGTATGAAATCATCGAGCAGCAGCCGGAAAAGGCCGCGGAGGACCCGGCGGTTTCTCCACGCGACAAGAAATGACGGCGCGCCTCTCAGCCCCTCAAAAAGGGTAGTTCAGTCCCGTGAACACCGCAGCGCCGTCTCGGCCATAGCCGACGTCGACGTAACCCACGACAAAAGGTCTCGCGATCCCGCGAAATCCCACCCCTGCGACCGGATGCAAATGATCGAGAGGATTGGTACTGGTACGCGAAAAGACGCGGCCGAGATCGACGAAGGGCGCGACCTCGATGTCGAGCTTGGTTGTGACGGCATCGAAGGTGAACGCTCTGTGGCGCAACTCGACCGTGGTTGAAAAGGAATTTCGGTCGTAGAAGCGGCCGGCGCCGAAGCCACGCAGCGGCTGCTCGCCGCCGATCACGCTCTCCCCGCCTCCTATGCCGCTCAAGCCCCAGAACGGCACGTCGCGTACCGTGGGCATATAGCGCAACGACAGATGTGTGGCCAGCAGCGTGTCGGGAGTCAGCGGCCAAAATGCACGGCCGTCAATGCCGACTTCGCTGTACGAGGAATCATTGATCAAACCTCCTCGTGCGGCAGCACCGACATAGGCGACCCATTGCATGCCATGGGTCGGTATCGTCAAGTCATCACGCGTGTCATAGACCAAGGAAACGCGATTCAGCAGTTGTTGATCGGTGCCGAGATTTCCCGGGAATCGCGTTTCAATCGACGGAACACCGCTCAGCGTGCCGGGCAACACGTCCACCACCTGCAAATGCACGGTGTAGAGAATCTGCCAGGTATGGTTCAAATTCAGGCCGATCTGTACCTGCCCGAATTCCTGTTGGCTGGTGTAGTTGGTCTGCGCACGCTGTCGCGTCTGATTTCCGATCCCGAAAAATCGGGTGGTCCCGTCGCGGTCGTATATCAGGCTATAGTTGATCGTCCAGCGACCCTCGCGCGAGCGCCCGATTTGATATTCGCCGTCAAATTCGCGTTCCACGCTTTGCTTGATTCCCGCGACCATCGACCATTGTTCGTCGGCGGAAGAGAACGAGAAGATGCGGGCATGTACGCCAAATCCGAAGTCGGGGTTATAGAGAATGTCAGGCGCAACGATTCGGCTGACATTGTGATTGTCATCGGTCGTTACCCACGTGGGAATCAGCCCGAGCGTCAATCCGCTATTGGGATCGGCCGAGATCAACGGCACCGGAATGAACGGTGCGGTCTCGGGATTGAACCATTTCGTCCAAGCCGGCGTCGGCGCGGGCGGTGGGGCCGGAATGGGCTCCCCCAGCACTTGCTTGCCCGCGTCCACAGGAGGGTTGTCTGACCAGCACGGCGCAGCCAGCGCCATGCAGGCCGCGCTCGCACTCGCGATCAGTAAACTTCTCACCGCAGCAGGCCGATGTGCCGCATCAGGCGAGCTTTGACCTCGACCGGTGTCATGGAGGGGCGCGGCAAATCCCCGGGAGTCCCCGCGCGTATCTTCAAGCGTGCAAAGCGCGTGCCGCCGTTTGGCGGCTCGTTGAGCCAGGCCGAGATTTGCGCCAGGTCATCGGTTTCGAGCGACGAGGCGTAGCCGCAGGCGGCGGCCACATCGGCGAGTGCAACACGGGGTGAGACCGTCGCCTGACCTCCGGTCGAATCGTGCACGCCGTTGTCCAGCAACAGGTGCAACAGATTCGGCGGCCCATACGCCCCCGCGGTGGCGAGAGCTCCCATGCGCATCAGCGCGGCGCCGTCTCCGTCGAGTGCCAGCACACGCAGGTCCGGACGGGCCAACGCAAGCCCCAGCGCCAGCGGCAAAACACATCCCATGGAGCCGACCATGTAGAGATGATTCGGACGATCATCGATTGCATACAATTCGCGGCCGCAAAATCCGGTCGATGCCAATAGCACGGTGGACGCGATCGGCGTCTGCGCGACCACCAGGCGCAAGGCATCTTCTCGGGACGGTCTTGCGTCCAGGGCCACGCGGTGCGGCGTCGTCACCGCCCGCGACGCGATCGATCGCTCAGAGAACGCACCTACACCGCTTTTCAAGGAATGTGGGGCAATGCTGCCCTTTTGCATCAGCAATGCGTAAGGCCGTCCGGTCCGATCCATGTGCGCAGTCGCGCGGTCAAGCGCAGGACCGACATCCGCGATTTCCGTGGGAAACAGCTCCCAGGGTATCTGCATGGTCGCCAACAGGTCCGGGGTAATCGGCCCCATCAAGGCATGTTGCGGCTCATCGGCAATGCCCGGTTGAGCGCGCCAGGTCACGATCAGCAACTGCGGCAATCGAAAGGTCCAGGTCAGCGAGGTCAGCGGACTGACCGCGTTGCCCAGTCCTGAATTCTGCATCATGGTGATGCCGCGCCGATGCGGCGCGCCGGCATCCCCCGCGATCGCGATGCCTGCGATCAAAGCCACGGCATCGCCCTCGTTCGCCATGGAAACATAGTGCAATGAGGGGTCCTGCAGGACGTAGTTGATGAAGGGCGTGAGGAATGAGCACGGCACACCCGCATACCAGTGAAAACCTCGCTCGCGCGCTGCTTCGACGAACTGCCGCGCTTCAATCATCGATCAAACGGCGCCTGTTCGTGGGCGAAATCCACCGCCTGACGCAGGTCGTCCAAATCGTTGACTCCCCGCCAGTGGCCGTGCACGTACAGCACTTCGATGGCTGCCCCCGCGCCGATGAGCGCGTTCAGCAACACCGGCATGTCCAGCGTGTCAAAGGCATCCTCTGCGCGCAGTTTCGCCAACACCGCCTTGAGCTTGACCAAGCCGGCACGGCTGACATTGAGCATGCCAATCCAGCGTCCTTGTGGAATGCACTCGGCATCGGCCGCGCCGGTCACGCGCTCCAGGAGTACCGGCGTGCCGAATAATCCCCGGTCATCACCGCGCGAGCAGTATGCGAAATCACGTACGGTGTGGTTGCTGGTGCCGCTCATGAGCGAATCGACCACGACTGAAAAGTCAGCTTTGCATTCCACCAAATCGCGCAGCACATAGCTTCGAAACAACAAATCGCCGTAGGCAATGACCGCATCGGAATCGAGCGCGTCCACGGCGCAGGCCAGCGAAGCCAGCTCGCCGGTCTGCGCGTATCGCGGGTTGAGGACCAGTTTGACGCCGGCGGTATCGATCGCGTCGGCCCGATAGCCGCCCACCACCGTGATGTCGTTGATATGTTCCTTCTTGAAACCATCGACCAGCCATCGCAGCAGCGGCTTTCCGGCAATCGGCAGCATGACCTTGGGCCGATCGATGGTCAGGGCTTCCAGACCGCGGCCACGGCCGGCCGCCAGCACCACGGCGGCCCGCGGCGCGCCTGAATTGGATAGATAAAGCCGCTCGGCGGCGGAGTATTCGTCCGCATCCTGCAAGCGGAAGATCTCGTTGACCGAAGCGATACGATCTTCGACATTCACCAAGGTCTGGCTCTCGAAGATTTCTTTCGCCACGCTTTGCATCGCGCAGGCCGCTGAGCGCACCAGATGATTGGCCCAGATCACCGTGCTGATCCCGGCCTGGCGAAATACCTCGGTGGGTGTGCTGTAGTAGCGCGTCGGCACGATGACCAAGGGCGAACGCCGCGCCCACTCCTTGGCGAACCTCACTATTTCGTCCGGCTTCGACAATTTACTATGAATGAGAATGGCGTCGGCACCGGCGAGCCGGTAGGCCTCCGCACGGCGCAGTGCCTCCTCCATGCCCCAGCCCGCTATCAGCGCCTCGACACGTGCGACGATCGAGAAATTCGGATCCTGCTGAGTATCCTTGCCGGCGGCAATCTTGCCGACAAATTCCTCGATGTCGGCGAGCGGCTGGCGCTCTCCGTTCAAAAAGCTGTTGGTCTTCGGAAACTGCTTATCCTCGATGCAGACACCGGCGATACCCCGCTGTTCGAGCTTGCGCACCAGACGGCGCATGTTGTTGAAGTTGCCGTAACCCGTGTCGCCGTCGAGCAGTATCGGCAGATCACTGGCATCGGCCATGAATTCCAGCACATCCACGACCTGAGTCCAACTGGCCTCGTTGTTGTCGCGTACGCCGAACTGCGCCGAAATCGACAGTCCGGAAGCCCAAATGCCCTTGAAGCCCGCTTCGCGCACGATGCGCGCGGACAGGCCGTTGTGCGCCTCCATCAGAAACTCGAGTTCCGCGCTGTGCAGCATCTGGCGCAATTTCGCGCCGCGTGTTTGCGCGCCGCTCTTGGCGTTCATCTGACGAACGGATTCTGCCGCAGGGCGAATCGATGCATTCATGGTTTACCTCCCGATAAGGGCTGGAGCTGCGGCAGCACATCCTGAGCGGCGCGCACCACATCGTTGGGAAAATCGATTTCGATCCACGGCAATCCCGTGACATCGGCAACTTCGAGCACTTGGCTTCTCTCTCTGAGTAGATCGCGCACGGCTTCCTCGTGAGGCATGTGCGCACGCCCTGTGTCGACGTAGTCCGCGACCAAGGCCGCCAGACGCCGCGCAGCGGCTTGGTCGAAGCGAAAAAAACCCACCGATTCGCCAATGGTGTCGAATTCCAGGTCGGCTGCCAACTGCTTGCGCAGTTCGACCGGCACGCCGGCCCGCAGGCACAGCTTGACCGGCTCATCACCGGCCTCGAAATCGCGATCGATCAGCAGACGGTTCACCGGGCGGCTCCCCGCCACCAGCGCACTCAGGATGCGTTCGTCATACAGCACATCTGCGTCCATCAACAAAATATCACCGCCACGGGTCATGGCAGGGGCGGTGGTATGCACCGTGAGAACGCTGCCGAGTTCAAACTGCATGTTGATCACGATCTCCGGCCGGGGCTCCCAACTCAAACGCGTCAGCTCAGCCTCCACGAGTTCGTGGCGAAATCCGACGGCAATCGCGACCTCCTCGACGCCGGCGCTCTTCAGCATGCGCAAATGCCGCTCGAGCAATGTCATGCCAGCGAAGCGCAACAGGCATTTCGGCAGCTGGCTGTCCTCAGGTAATTGCAGACGGACACCTCGCCCGGCGGCCAAAATGATCGCGCGCATCAAAATCCTTCCATACATCAAGCGTTAGGGATGGTAACTCAAGGCGGAGTGGCGCCGACGGCGGTAGCGACAGCGCGCGAGGAAAAACGCAAATACAGCAATCCGGGCAAACCGAGCAACAATTCACGTGTGCGCTTTGCCAGCGACAATGCCAACGCCGCATCGGGCGGCAGGCCTGCCAGCGGACCGAGCAGCAGATACCCACCTTCTTGCACACCCAGGGCGCCGGGGATTGCGAAACCCGCGCCGCGAATCGCCTGCCCCAGACTTTCAAGCAGCAGTGCTTCGCGCCAGCTCACCGGCGTACCCAAGAACAGAGCAATCAGGTAGACCTCGCCCGTACCGACAATCCAACCGACCAAGCTGAGCAAGAAGCTTGTCGTGACGGCGCCATTGCGCCGATACGTCCCTTCAACGGCAAGATCGATGGCCTGCGCCTGGGTGACCCAGCGGGACCAGTCGCGCTTGCCCGAAAAGCGCCGCACCGCCCTCATCAGCCTGCTAAACAGTCCGCGGCGCTGAATCAGATAAAACCCACCCACCTGCACCGCCAGAAAGGCGCTGGCAATCAGCACGGACGTGCGCAGCGCCCCGGGTGAGAAATGGCCGGTCTGCGCACCGAGTAGTATCACGCCCATCAGCGCGAATGCGATCTGTGCAAAGGTCTGCAAAGTCGTACTGACAGTGATCGCGGCGGCGGCATCTTCCATGCGCATGCCGCGCTGGGCCAAATGGCGGGCCATCAAAACCGGGCCGCCGATTTGTCCGGCCGGCATGAGACTGTTGGCGGACTCTCCCACCCACCGCGCCAGCAACGAATCGCGGTACGGACTTCGGCTCGATCCCTGCTCGAAAAGCACGCAAATCGCGATCGCATCGAGCACCAGCGGCAATACATGAAATGAGGCGACCAGCAGTAGTCCCCAACCGGCATGGGCCAGAGTTGCCATGATGGCCGGCAAGTCCTGCGACACCAGCACGCCAACGAATAGCAGCACGCCGATGCTCAACAGCCAGCTCGCCGTCCGCGTCATTCGCCCCGGCCCGTGAGGCGATGAAATACCTGACGAAAACCAAAATAGGCAAAGGCGTCCTTCATATTGGAGATGAGGCGCCACCACGGGTGCATATGCGGATCGGTCACGTATTCAAAGGTCAAGGAGACGCGGGTTTCCCCCGGCTGCGACGGGGTGATTCGATGCCGCACGGCGTCGCCGTCGAAGACCACCAAACCACCGGGCGGGATCTTGATCGAGCCTGACACCACCGACGCCGCCTTTTTCCGGGTGTGCAGTTGGTAGTCCAGGCGGCAAGAGGAGTCGTCGATCACGCCGAGCAGCAGCGTGTAACGACGGCCCGCATAGTACGACGTGTCATAGTGCCAGCCGATGTGATCGCCCGGCTTGGTATAAAAATAGAGCGCGTAGGCGTGCGGATCGTCGGGCGGCGAGAGTTGTAATCGCTCTCCCGTCAGTTGTTCGAGCCACGCAAGCAGCGCCGTTGAACGATAGAGTTCGGCAATGACAGGCGCTTGTTTGTCGATCGCATACCGGCTGACGCTTCCGCCCTGCTTGTGTCCGGGCAAGTAGTTGCGATTGATCGATCCTTCGACCGCGGCAGCGGCGGCGATCAGCTGCGCGGTGATGTCGGCCGGCAGGAAATCTTCAACGTACAGAAAAGAGCCGTGCCCGGCGTACTCGCCGCGCAAGCCATGCAGGTCGAGAGAATCCAAACGCGAAATGAATGGCTGCCCGACTCCGGTTGCAGTCGCCGCCACGCTTATCCGGCGACCCCGGGAGCCATGCGGCGAACTCGGCGCAGCGCCCGTTGATGGTCGATCACCACCCAAATTGTGTACAGGGGTGCGAAGATCGAAGCCGCGAGCAGCATCGGCGCCAGAGCATTGCTCAAGGTCACCAGCGGGAAAAGATACAGCACATCTTCCGTTTCAAAGCCGCCCAGCGAGGCCTGCCGTGTTGCGGTCTTGCCGTGCAATTCCTCGATTCGCATGCGCAAATAGAAAATCAAAGCGATCGCGGTGCCGGCCGCCATGCCGAGAAGCGCGGGGGGAAAGCCCAGGTCCAAGCCAGGCTTCCCGGTCAAGCCGACGCCGATCGCAATGAACAGCAGGATGGTCACGACGGCATCGCTGGCTAAATCATAGATATGGCCGATGCGGCTGGTCTTGCCGCTGATGCGCGCCAGTTCGCCGTCGGTGTGATCCAGAAAATTCGACAGCACCAGCAACAATGCTGCGAGATTGGACCAGCCGAAGCTTCCCGGCATGAAGGCTGCGGCCGCCGCGAAACCGACTCCCAAACGCAAAGTAGTCAGATGGTTGGGCGTGACCCAGCTATGGATGAGCGGCGCAACCAAACGGCGCGCCAATCGAGCGTCCCATGGACGCGGACCTGAACTGCTGAGATGGGCCAAGGGTTGTGGGTTTTGCATAAGGGCATCGCGTATCACTCTATTTCACTAATTTTACGACAGATTGTGCTTTGTCATCTAAATGAAATCTCGATGGGATATCCAGCGCTTACACATTGGATCCGGGATTTCGCAAACTCGGAGCGCGCCTTCGTGGTGCCGGCCATCATGACGCTTGCCGGGCGACGGAAGTGGTATCCGGGCCGGCGCCAGCCGCTACTTCATCGGCACGCCGCAGCGAGCCAGCACGCCGCGCAAATCTCTGATCGGAGGAAATACTTCGTTGTTCCAGTCAGCCCCTTGCGCGTCATAGGCTCGCTGCTCGTATTCCACGATGTCCTTGTCTTCGCGAAAAATATTTTCGGTAAACCAGGTCACGAACGGCCACGCCGCATGAATGATCCCCGGAAAGCCCGGCTTCTTCACCGACAAATAGCCATACGTTCGATTGGTGCGTTGCGCGGCATCGAGCGGCGTATACCCCAGCCACACATCGAGCACGGGATCATCGGTTTGCTTGATGTCCCTTCCCACCCACACCTTCAGATTTTGCGTCGGGTAATCGGTGCGAATCCGCATGTGATCGGAAAAATCCTTTTTCGCCTCGCCGCGCTTGCGCATCAAATCGACGATCACCTGTTCGCCAACCGATGATTTACCCTCGGTGCGGCTAAAACTGTATTCGACTTCCGCCCAATTTTCGCCGTGATCGCGGCCCAGGCAACGCGCCCTGATCGAACCCATCTGTTTACGGTGCATGAATTGATGATTCATGTCGAACAGGTTTTCATGCATGAAGGTGTAGTGACAAGCAACCTCGCGGTTGAGCCGGCGCGTCTTGTAGTCCTTGCGTTGCGAGGAGCCGAGACTGGCAGGCGCACGGCTCTCGGCGAGCGCGGCGTCACCGGGGAAAACGAATATCAAACCATCGATTTCACGCACCGGATAGCTTTTGACAGCGGCAGGCGAACGCTCGGGGCCCATGTAGGGCACATTGACGCACTTGCCGCTGCAGTTGTAGACCCAGCCATGGTAGTGGCATTTCAAGTCATCGCCGCTAACCACTCCCAGATGCAAGGGAACCTGGCGATGCGCGCAGCGATCTTCCAGCGCAAACACCTGCCCGCTGTGGCCGCGATACAGAACTACGGGATCACCCGCGAAGCGCCTGCCCAAGGTCTTGCCGACCTTGAGTTCGTCCGACCAGGCCAGCGGGTACCACTGGTCGGGATGCGCGCCAATGCGGCGCAAATCGACCGAGTTAGGTGATGGCGGCGCGCGCAGGGCAGCTAAATTCGAGATTTCCTCGGACATGAGCTTGGATTCTACCCGTTCCTGTCAGCGCGTTGGTGTGGAGGCTAAGGTCACCCCCGCATTAGCTGAATTTTTGGCTAGTTTTAAAGACTTTACGTGATAGCGCCTGAGCTGTTACCCCGAATACTTACCCCATTGAAAGATCGGCGCTACACTCCGCGCATCCCCCAAAACACGAGGCCCGGCATGCCGCCCGACACGATCGACGACGCTTACGCGAGCCTCTCGGCGACGTTGCCGGGCATCGACTGCCGCCCATCGAAATATCAGGGACCATCGAAACGCCGCCAGCCGGCCGAACCGCGAGCGGTGCGCCAGATCGCCGCCAGTATCCCGCGGACCTTGGCGCCAGATCCTGATGACCAACTCGGCCCCGTGCAACGGCTGCCGCAACACGGCCAGGTGTACGCGGGAGAAGATCCTGTGTGACGCGTTCGTACTGTTCGCGCGTTTTGGCGATCGATGCGGCGCTGATCGCTGGAAATTCGCTCCACGTTTTCCGAGCCGCCTCATCCTGGAACGCATGCTCACAACGCCGCGCGGCGAATCGGCCCGAAGCTGAGCGCCGGCGAGCGCGCGTGGCGATGCTGATCGAGATGCGGCGGGAGGCGACGACGTAAAACGGCTATTTATGCTTCTTGGCCTGGCCAAAATTCTTGTGTTTTTTTGGCCTATGTAGACCGCCGCCATGCGTTGGCGATCCCAGCGCAGCCTTCACCTGATGTTCCGCAACGTAGTCGGTCCTGCGCGTGGACGGCCAACAGAACGACCACCAGGTAACCCCGTCCTTATTGGTTATGACGAAATCGCCAGTGACAATGATGTCCATTCCAATTAGCACATCACTACCATGCGGAAGAGTGCCCCGCGTTACCTGAACTTCCTGGTAACCGACGCCGCTCGGCAATTGAATGCTGACCAGAAAAGTGGGCTCCATGGTCACCGAATTGACGCCATGTACCTCTGTCAAACCGGTCTGCGTCAGTCCGCATTCATCAATGACTTTCTGCGAGACAACTGAGTTTGTAGCGCCGGTATCCCAGATAGCGGAAAACGGCTTACCAGGCGGCGGCGCTTGTGTTAGCGGGTTGAAGGCCAATCCAATTGCACAAGGCGTCTGCAGCACGCGCAGGACGCCCTTCTGCGGAACCTTGAATGTAAAACTATTCGATGGGAGCGGCATTCTGAGAGGTGAATGCTACCCGCGAGTGAAATGATTGCGTGTATGCACCGGTCCCTGGTTCAACTTTCTGCACGAAAAATGAGCCGAGCGCATGTTTTTTCTGTGTCTCGGTAATTGCTGTGATTTTGTCGTCGTACACGCCAATCACTTTTTGGCCCATGATAACGACGACCTTGCCATTGTGCTTCTCGACTAGCTCGGCCTGGTGGGCGACGTAGTAGTCGAATTCTGTTTTGAGCGGTGTGGTCATGTTACTTAACTTGGGGTCTCCGTCCCTGAAAACCAGAGGCGAAAGATACCCCAACTTCTGTTGCAAGAGGTAATTCATCCCAAGAATTTTGCGCTACGGCACATTCCATGGCCATTTAGCGGTCGGGCTGCGTAGGACTGAATGGAGTTCAGCCCACTGTATGGATTCCCAGCGCCCTGGCGCCTAGTCGCTGGCCGTCACCCCCGACCTGGCGCAGCGTAACCCGCATCTTCGCCGCAGTGACAGCGCTGAATCTGGTGCGATCATTCGGAATTGTCAGGCAAACTAGACACCAGCAACGGAGGTAAAGCGATGGTTCATATGGAAGTGGGGAATGCGGCTGAATGGATGGCCGCTCTCGGGTCGGTGGCGACCGCCATCATCGCAGGCTTGGCGCTGAATGCATGGCGCGACCAGATGCGCGGCACCAGCCGCCACCTAGCCGCGTCGGAAATAGCCGAAGCCGCAAGGCTGATGAAATATCATTTTTATGACGCGCGAAACGCTCTCTATATGGCTTCGGAGTTTCCGCCGGCTTACAACGCGCAAACCACACACACAAATCAAGAAGAAGCCGAGGGATGGGGTTTCGTATTCCAAAAGCGATGGGATCTGCTAGGCCCGCAGATAACTCACCTCGCGAAATTGCGCGCGAAAGCCGGCGCCATATTGAGTGAAGACTGCGCGACCGCCCTTGGCGACCTCGCAAGAAAAGCGCGCGAATTGCACAATTTCTTCAGCGATCGAGTCGAACAATACCGGGTTGGCCCCAATATCGTCAGGCAATGGAGCGACCAGAATTGGGTCCAGCGAGTGAAATCTTCCGTACAGGTTATTCCGGACGATCATAGCGATCCCTACTCAGTTGAATTTGAGGAAAAATTCGCGGTACTCAAAGAGTTGACAGACCCGTTTATTTAGAGCCTGTCACGGAACGGAGTCTGCTTTTGCGGCGTGAGTCTCCGAAAGGGGCAGCACACGAGAGCAAGCTATCTGTGCAAACCAATGGGAGCGGGAGCTGATGGACAGAAAACTCGGGCGGCAAGCTCGCCCTAAAAAGTTCGCGATTGCACTCGTGGGCGCGGTGATCGCGCAAGTCGCCATTGCGGACACGTGTCCTAACACCGAGTGCAACTACCTCGATCCACAGTTTCAGGCGGCTCTCACACAATACACTGGCTGCATGAACAACTGGGGGGCCAATTTCGAGAAATACATGCGCACCCTGGCCATCTCGCACCCCCGCTTTGGTATTGCGTGGGGCGCTTATCAGGATGAAGTAAAGTCGGCCCTTCACGACGATGGCACGATGGATAGCGCGGCCATTCAAGCAGCAAAACAGCGTTTCGATGATCGCATTTTGCGCACGGCGGAGCCGGAGGCTCTTGAGTGGTACAACCTCTACATGACAAAGATGCGTGCAAACCCATCACCCTGTGGAGCAATGCCTGAGCCGCCGAAGGGGCAGCCTGCCGCTCCGATGAAATAACGAGGTCGGCCGGGCGCGCGCCGTCAAATCTTCGTCGGCTTCAATCGGTACTGATTCATCGGCTGGCGGGTCTCGATAATGCCGCGCTTCTCGAGCAGTTCCGCCGCGGTCTTAAATTCTGGCAGCTTGCCAATGCCGTGCCACCCCTTGGGCCGCTCGCTTGACCATTCCAACATGGCCAACATCGCCTCATCGACCGCGCGCTCGGCTTTGGTGAGTTTCTTCTTCGCCATTTTTCTATAACGTAGCGCAATCGCTGCAGCGCCGCCAGGCTTGAGTGTCGTCGGAATAGGTTCGTGAAGGCTTCGCGCCGCGCCGGTCCTGGCGCGTTGGCGGCGGTTTGGTGAATGCCTCGCGCCTAGTAGGGCGGATAGAACGACCAGGGGCTCTTCGATTGTGACTGAGCTTCCCATTTGCATCGTGCAACGATTTTTCCCCTGTATTCATGAAATCCCTGTCGTATTTCGAATAACGATATCAACAGACAAAGATTGAGAATTGTCCCGCCGATGGTCTGGAAATTGGCGGAACCATGTAGCGACTGGTTCCGCCAACTGTAGATAAGATCAAATGGATCCTGGTTAACATCAAAAGACTGGATGTGCCGTCTGAATCCGTCCAAAAGCACTTGAAGATCCGTTGCCGCCACCGATATGTAGTGCAAAAACAGTAGATCCCGGAGACTGCTGCACTGGTCACCTGGGTCGTACTGCCTTGGTTTTCCACTTCTCTTCGGGATCGAAAAACTCGATATGACCATCCCATCGAGCGAAACGAAAGTCGCGCACGCGCGCTTCAAAACGGCCTCGAGCAGCGGAAACGCCAAGTATGCAAGGACCAAACTGGATTCATGAAGAAGCTGAGTCGCATGGTGGGGCTGCATCTGTCGTATATTGCTTTGCGCCTGCCATTCTTCCTTGGAGGCAGGCGGCTTTTGGCAATTTGCCAATGCCGCATGGATAACTGTTTCGTATAAGGATTTTATTTCGCGCTGATCGCTCGGATACAACGAGGCAATCGGACTCAACAAAAGCTCCCCGCACCATGACCAAAGCGCAAAATGATCGTGGTCAACTATCGTGTTTAAGCCTGGTCGAAGAAGTACTTTAGACAATCCCATGAGTGTTGCGCACAATCGCTCGTGGTCCAATTCGTGAAACACTAGGCCATTGCGGAGCAACCGAAATTTTTCGGTGTGCCCACCTATGCTGAATCCCGCGCCGCTGGGACTCGATGCGTCACACCAATTATCACAAAGCGTCGCAATTTCTGCGGCAGTCGGCTGAGGCATGGGGTCGCGCGTGCTCACGGCCGCGCCGCCCTTCGTGCCTGGCGCCTAGCGGCCAGCACGCGCCGCCTCTCTGCTTCTCTCTCGGCAAGGATCTCGACCGAGCGCTGCTCTTTGTACGCCTTTCTGCTCACGTCCCAAATGTGCTGCGACAGTCGAATGATTTTTCCTTCCGTTTTCGCGTCGAACATCGAGGCGGATTTTGCGACGGCGCGCAGGCGACGAAGGAAAACGTCAAAGCGAACTTTGTTCGTATGTTTTACCATTTTTTCACTCCCTTGAATTGCCGGCGAGCCCCGCGGCAGCCCGGCGTTGTGAATCATCCCTGCATGGCGGGCCCGCACCGCGATTCGTCACTATACCGCCAATGGCATGAGCCGCCCCACCGCTTAAGCGCCGTCAGGCGCGGGAAGATCAGACTGGTACGTTTGCGACGGCCACCGGACGCGCCTGCCGTGGAACGTTTAGGGCGCTCTGGCGGCGCACGATGGGCTCGCAAGATCGCGGCGCAAATACCGGCCTGATAAAGTGTGCGGTGTTCAAGCAGCGCATCGGCAACGGCGCAAATATCCTTCCATCGGTGTTCGACGAGCAGCTCGGCGCGCCGCCATATGAGCTTCGCGTAGAGGGTGTTGTATTTGTCGTCATTGCCCTGGAGGTGAGACATGAGCACACGAACACCCTCGAAATCCCAACTGCCGCCGCGCCTCCACCGGGATCGCGGCGCGAGCTTGCGGCTCGCGAGCGGCCCGGCGTACAGGATGACGACGCGCTTTTCGGCGCGATCGATGCCGCGCCGGCTGTCGTCGAACAGGCCCTGATCGGCAAACTTGACTGGGAAATGCGCGACATGTCCAAGCGAATCAGCCCGGGGAACAATCGTCGCCCGGCGAATGCGCTGGTGAAGGTAGAAGGCCGCGACGGCGTGCCCGGCCTCGTGAATTGCGGTATTCCGTTCGTCCATAGCCCTATATTGCTCCTGGTAGCTCCGCGATCGATTGCAGATGCCCCTGCGCATCGCGCAGCTCGTCCGCCACTTCGAGCAGTCTGGTCGAGACGGCTTCAGGCACCGCCTTGGTTTCGAGCGCCAGATCGAGCAGCAGCCGCGCGTTTGCTACGTGGTAATTCGCCCGCAGCGCAAGCGCGCGCCAGGGCTTAGAATTGACGTCAGCCATGATTTGAATCCTTGGTTCAAGTTGTGGTCAGGCGGGCGGCGGTGCTAGTAACACTGCCGTTCGCCGTTCTTTATTCGATGGCCGCTATTTGGCCCACCTCCACAACACAGTTGGCCATGATCGTTAACTCTTGCGACGGGGCGGAGGATTGAACACGGAGCCACCCGTCTTGGGCGCAGGTTGGTAAAGGAACTGCGCCAATTCATGCTGGATGTGTTTGGTGATTTCCATGACGCGCGCCGTGCTGTTGCCGTTCATCAACGCGCCACCCATCAGCATCCCTTCCAACTCATCGCGCGGGATCGAGATCGACAGCCCGCCATCGCGTCGTCGTCGGATCTTCATTGGATTTCATCCTTCTCATGCGCCCGAACGATTGCTCCCCTTCGCCGGCTTGATGAGCCTGTGCTTGACCAGCAGCAAATCGACCGCGTCGCGGAGAAGCACTTGCTTGGGCAGCCTGGTCTGCGCTGCCAGTTTGTCCAGGAGCTTCGCCTTGTCGTGGTCGAGATAGATAGCCTGCTGATGCCGTGTCGTGTTGCCCATCGCGTGGTACTATAAGCCTATAGCACCATTCGCACAACCTGCACACCGCACGGAGGTAATATGGCAGAACAAGAGACAACCCCAGTGTTCCCCGTATCAAAGTGGCACATCGGTCCTGTCATCAGGCTGGAGATGGTGGTTGTCCGCTTTGAATTTCTATCGCATCCACTGCAAAAACCTGCAGAAGCTGATCCGGGTCGAAACTATGCGCTCTCACCAACTCAAACTCGGATGCTGATAAAAGAGCTGGAGCGCTCACTTGATCAGCTCGAAAAGTTTGGACCTCAAGCCCCCGAGGGGCAGAAACACTAGCGGGTTTTGCCTGCTGCCGGTACTTGCTGGCGTCGGCGCGAGCCTGTTTGCGTCGCATAGAATTAACCTCCCTTCCTCGCCCCGCGCCGCGCCGCCGCCGCCGCGCTGGATAAATGTTGCCTCATCGATCAGAGTGCAAGCCGCGCCACGAGCTGCAGCACTGTCGAGTTGGTTTGTGGAACGGGCGAAGCCGCCGTTCCTGATCGAATCTTGAATGAAACCGCGCCACGTAATATCGACGGGTCAAGTCCAATGTATGCGGCTCCCGCTGAGGTGTAGGAGATCGCGTAAGCGGTGCCTGAAATGGTCAACAATTCGTACCATGTGCTGCCGCCGTCCGGTGAGGTTTGCAGCGAGAGGCCGCCGGCCGCCGCTACCCAGTTTGATGGGATTATCAAAGCAACCAAACTTTTTGTGCCGATGACGATTTGCGGAGAAAGCGACTGACCGGCCGCGATCTGAACTGTAACGACGTCAACTTCTGCCATCACCCGTGCTCCGCCTGCACTGGCATGCCGGAGTTATGGCATGCCGGTACAGCGGGGAAAGTTTGCACGTGCAAAAACTTTCTGTGAGTCTCGTTCACTGACGGCCGCCACGCCGGCTACGAGTACCGGCTGCGAGCACTTGCGGTTTTTTCTTTCGGACACTCACAAGTTGTCCCATGCGTTGTGCCTGAAACGGGCGACGCACCGCGCCCTCATCAAAAGATTCATGGTGTTCGCCTATGCACGCGGGCTTGCCACAATTTGAAAGGCGGTTGATCCAGCGCCGCTGCGAGAAGATCGAGCGACCTAGGTAGATTGCGCTCAGCGCAGGCAACTTGCGCCCACTCGATCAGCGCGGTTGCACGCCGAAGTCGCCATTCGCCGCCGCCAAAATCTTGGCTGGGGGTCATGAGGATGTCTTCCGGCCGCCACGAGCCTTCGCTCCGGCGCGTTTACGCTGGACGGGCACACGCGGCATCGAACGATTTATTTCTCCGCACGGGCCCGGCTTACTGGGCTCGCTGAAACGAACGCGCCGCGGGGTGATCAATTTGCACCCCGTATGAGCGCCTGGGCGCGCGCTTCGCGGTCTGCCCGCGTTTCATGGGCGCGATCGTCACGTGAGACACGCTCGGCGATGGCTCGAGCGATGGCCACGCGATCAGCGGCCGTTTCTCGCCCGCCAATCTGCCTGCAAAGTGCTCTCCCCAAAGTGACGGCATTAATGTCGCTTGGAACTACCACGCATGAAATTTCTAAAAGTTCCTGACTCGACGGCGTGATCGAGCTGCTGGCGCCTGCCCAATGCGGGATGAATGAAGCGGAAAAACCGTCAAGATATTGCCCGCGGTAAAGTTGAAGCGCAGTCTCCGCAGCCTCCGAAATTTCCGGCTCGGCGAAATTCGCCGTGGCTAACAACGCCTTTCCCGTGCGACCGGAGCTCAGAGTGATGGTGCGCACCTCGAAATCATCGCAGGCGCCTAAGACCGAGCGAATTCCTTCGCGCAAGTCCCCGTGTGAATCAACGAGAGGCACGCGACCGCTGCGGGGAAATGTCCATTTCGCCATGTCAAGAACGAGCGGGTCGCCGCGTACCGGCTCGTCTGAAGCCGCTATGATCTTAATGCTGCGAGGCCCGACGGTCGCCGACGCGCCACGCATGATTGAACCAGTACGTTGAATCGGTGTAGTTTTCATGGCGCGGCCCGCGGCATCGTAATGTTGTCGTAGTCGATCGGTTGCGTCCTGCGCCTTGACGGCGCGGCGACGGAGCGCGGCAGATGCGTGACTTTCGCACTTGTCAGCGCGAGGTCGATCTGATCGATCGCGAGCGTAAGATCGGCCAAGCGATTGCTCAAACTCTGGAGCGCCGCAAGGGGAGCACCGCGGGCCCGCTCGGCCGCGTCCACTGCGTCGCGCGATTTCATGAGCCGCCCATACAGCGGCCCTGACATCGATCCGTGGTTGGGCACAGCCTTGGCCGCGAACGTGTTGAGATCAATCCAAGCAGTTCGCGCGGCCGCGTGCGCTGTCTGCGCTGTCTGCACCGCACTGCGCGCCGGCGGCAGTGCCTCGAGAACGGATTCGCGCTCGCTCTCGAGCTCGGTGCGCCAGGCCTCGAATTGCTGAACCGGCGTCACGAGATGAGCTCTTTGTCGCGCAGCCATTGTTTGAACATCGCCGCCGGTGTCATGCCCACGCGATCTGGATCGCCGAGCACGGCGCCGGCGGGGAACATATGAGTCGGCAAGACGGATTCGTTCAGCGAATATCCCGCGCCGATCAATCGGCCGCGAAGTATTCGGTTGGCCTCGAGCGCAGTGTGAAGCGCGGTAGCGGCCTCGAGCGCAGCGCGCATCGCCTCGGCATTCATGGCGGCGAAGCGCTCACAGACCTCGCGCGAGATCTCGCCTGCGATCGCGTCGAGCTTATCGCGGGCTGCAAACATTGCCTGACGCAAAATGACCATCTCCTCCCGGGCCGCCTCGAGTTCGGCCACGGGCGAAGAACTCGTGATAGCGCCGCCGGCGACAAGCGCCCGCGCTCGATCGGCCGGGCTGACTGTAGAGAGCTGACCTCGCTGGCGGGCGAGTGCGACGCGCTCGCGCCGCTGCGCTTCCTCAAAACGGCGTTCTAGCGCCGCGAACTCGTCCTGCGCGGCTTGGTACTTAGGATGCTCCTCGATCCGCTCGATTTTTATTTCGGCGGGATCACGCAATGGTGTGAGTTTCATCGCTGCTCGCATGTAGGTTCCTCGTATCGTCGACGGCAATCATCCTGCCGTAGCATCTGGCTCACGAAAACGGGTATTTGGTGAGCCACTAAAAATCGCGCGGATTGTCGGCTCGGCAGGTGGGTCGCCGAGCTTCAAGAGCCGAAAGAGAGCGGCGCGCAAACCATTCAAGCCGGGCGGGGGCGTCGCAAAGGGTTTGTGCGCTGGCCATCGGCCCTGTTCGTAACGCTTGATCGCGCGCGAGAGCGCGGCGGCGGCGGGACGGCCGCGCAGCGTGCTGAAGTGCTTAGCTGCAATGGTCCGGATGAGATCGTCCCGCTTGGCGATCCTCTCGGACTCCCAAAAAGGCGTCTGACCGGGTGTTAGACGGAATCCAAACGCATCGCCGAGAGTCAACCCGTGCCGCGCGCCCGCTTCAAATTCCCGCAGTGCTGTCGCAAACCATTCTCCATCCTCGTCGCCGGGCTTGCCTAGCCGCAGAGCGAGCCGGCGCAGACGATCGATTGGGCTGGCTTTGGCGGTCATGGCTCAGCGGCTCGCCTGGGTCTTGCAGCCGGACATAGCCCTACTCTGGTAAGCCCAGCCGGACGCCCTGGGACCAGAGCCCCTGGGCAAGCGGTGGACGCCCTGGGTAGGCCAGCCCGCCCGCTTGGCGGACGCCTGGCAGTCTGCGCCTGGGCCAGCTTGGCGTCGCGTCGCGTTCGGCTCTTTCGGCTCGGCTCGACCAGGCCGGTTTTCGGTGCAGCCACGACTCGGGTCTCGAACCGCGCGGTGTCGCCGTATACAGCGTAGCGTTATTCGCAAGGGGGACGATGTTTCGAGAAACGCGCGATACATTATTGATGAACAAAGGAAAAAGGCGAAAAAAAGGTGACGCGCGACTCATGTCAGCGAGCCCAATTCACGTTGCCCATTCGCAGTGCAGACGTCTACACGGCCGGCGAATAGCGGGTCGCATTCCTCCGCGATGTCGGCGCACTTATCCGCTAAGTACCACAGCGCTTCTGCGGCGCGCCGCCGGTCTGCCTCCAAATCAATCTTGATGAGAACTGCTGTTGCCTCGTCCAATGCGTCCTCGATTGTCCGCATCAATGCGTTGTACCGCGCGTGCATCGCTTGGCGCTGGTCAGTGGCCATGTTTGGCGCCTCGATCCCCGTTCGAAAGAGGTCGGGGACGTACACCCTCCCTCCAAGATCTAGAAGGTGGACTGCCGGCAGACCCGATGGACGGCCCTGTCTGGTCCGTCGGCAGACCCGATATGGGTGTTTTCTGCTCCGCGGGCAGACCCGATGTGGTCCGCGGGCAGACCCGATGATTTACCGCGCTCTGGTCTGCGGGCAGACCCGATGTCCACTTCGCCCAGTCATTCGACGCGCTTGTCGTTGCACCCGATTCGATCTTCCCGGCCAGATCATCGATGGGTTGCCAGGTGACCGCATACAGGCACGGTCCGAGCGGCTTCTTTCCGCCCTGCCGGGTTTTCTGGATGAGCCCGCGCTCGAGCAGCGTTGATAATCCCGAGACGAGGTGCTGCTGCGAGACGATTCCAAACTCTCGCGCGGTCGCTCGGGTCATCGCAAGGTCGCCGTTGTTCTTGCCGCGATATTGGGCCGCGATCGCCAGGAGCACGCGCACCGCATAGTTCGGCAGCGTGATGCATGCCGCGCTCTTGAGAACCTCGACCGGGAGCTGCGCGAAATGCCGCCCGTTCATTCTTCGCCTCGGGTGCTTCCTCATCGCGCAGCACCTCGCGCGAACAGATCGTCGTTCCAATCTTTGTGCGGCGACGCCGGCGCGCGGATCTCGACACGGATCTGGCCTTGCAACCGCTCGATCAGCGTCGCGGCGGCGGTCATGCCGGGTAGATCGCGATCCGCGAAAACGATCAGTCGCGAGATATTGGCCGGCGGTGTGAACTTGGCGAGTAATGCCGTGTTGAGCGCCGACCACACCGGGACGTTGTCGTGCAAGACGCTCGCGGCGATCGCCGTCTCGAGGCCTTCGGCGACGCCCATGGAATCGCCGGTAATCGGATATAGGCGGACGGCGCAGGCCTCGCGCCCGACCATTGGCGAGAAGATCTTCCGCGGTTCGTGCTTTGCGAGCTTGCGGCCATTTGCGAGATACGTGACGTGTGTCGTGACGAGCTTGCCCGCGAAGTCCTGGACGTCGGCGACAAGGGCTGGATAGCGGTCGATGCGCTGGCCGTTGTCGTAATATTCGACGCTCGCGTGAGCTCGCAGGCTAGAACTCGCGGCGGCAGGCCACAAGCCGCGATAATCGAGATACTGGATCGCGTCGTCGCAATCCTCAAGGCGGCAAAGCTCGGTCCGTAGGCGTCGCACGCGTGCCGGCGGTCTTGCCGCGGCCGCACTCGGTTTAGGTGCAAGTCGAGTGCTTCCTACATCTGCGCTAGATTTAAATCCTGCCGCCTCGACAACCCGATCGCGTGCGGTTCGAAAATCCCAGCGATGCACGCGCATCAGCAAATCGAATCCGCTGCCCGCACCGCAAGCGCGGCAAATGAAGTCCCCGCGCCCGCGGCGGTTGTCGAACGTGTACCGATCATGGCCGCCGCAATTCGGACACGCGCCAGATTTCTTCAAGCGTAGTGCTTCCGGCGGGATACCGAGCAGCGCAAGCACTGTCGGCCAGTCGATGCGCGCGTGGATGTCGTCGGCCCGCATCATGCAGTTTGCCGCCGTGCGAAGGCAATCAGCCGCGCCTTGATCCATCCCGCGGTGCTGGACGTCAATGCGCTCGGCATAGTTCGCCAATAGTTGCTCGGCGGCTTTTCGATCTTGAGCTGAAATTTCTCCTTAGTGTTGATCCAAGCCCACCAGCGTCCGGAATTAGGTTTCTCGCTCCACTTCTGCGGCCAACGATTAGCGTAATAGGTCAACGCCTCGCTGAAAAATCGCTGCGCGTCCTCTCCTGCGTAAACCCGCTGTACGCCGACCTCTTGGAGATCTGCATCCTGAACTATGACTGCCTTCGGTTTTGGCGCCGGCGCCCAGCCGCAGCAATCGCACGCTGGGCCATCCTCGGACACTAGCCACATGTGCACACATTCTGGGCACGTCCTCGGCGATTCCGCCGTGCGCTTGCGATCGGCAGTGCGTTTAGCAATGGAGCGATTGACATTCTTGCTGTCATCGAGCGACCAATCGATCGCCTCATCCGGCATGCCCAGGTTTTCAACGACCCGCCCGTGATCAATCACAATCAAAAACTCTTTGCCTGGCGAGGGGCGCATGCCACGGCCGACCGCTTGTTTGTAGAGCACTATCGATCTGGTAGGCCGCGCAATGACAACGCATTCCACACTGGGAATATCAATGCCGTAGGACAGCAAGAAGCAATTTATTAGGATCTTTGTTTTGTCCTGCTCAAGGCGATAGATCGCTGCTTCGCGATCCGGTTCCGGGTCCTCGTCCGTAAGCAGCTCCGCGGCGGTGCCTGCCTGTCGGAATTCCTGCGCCAACGCGGCGCCGTGGGATTTGTCGCATGCGAATATTATGGTTCGCTTGCCGTTTGCAATTCGCAGCCAATTCTCGACGACGTTGCCGACGAGTTTCGGCCGTGACATTAGCGCGCCTAATTCGCTGACCGCATAGTCACCGGATTTGGAATCCTTGCGCACGGCCGATAGCTCGCTCGAGGTGACCACGGGCGCGCTGTAGATCCTGGGCCGCACCAGATCTCCAGAGGCAATCAGATTCTTGGTGCTGGGTCCGCAAATGAGCACGTCGTATCCTTCACGAAGCGAGCGGCCAGAGATTTTCGCCGGCGTCGCGGTGAGACCGATCCGCGTTGCGCTCGGATATTCACCAAGAATCCGCAGCCGGCTTTCTCCAAGTGAGAGATGCGCCTCGTCGAAGATCACCACATCCGCCGAGGGCAACGGCATACGTGCATCGACAATCGAGCGGCGATAGAGCGTGTCGACCATTGCGATCTGAACAGGCGCCGCGGCCCATACTAAGTTGGGAAGTGCAGCGGCGACGACGCCATGGGGAACGCCAAAGAGTTCGAACCGTTCGCGAACCTGCAGCGCCAGGCGCGTCCTCGTCACGATCACCAAGACCCGATGTCCAGCGGCGACAGCCGCGGCAGTGATCGCCGCCATGCAATGAGTTTTGCCGAAAGCCGTGTCGGCCTGCACCAGGATGCGCGTATGGCCGGCGCTAAGTGCATCGCTGACCTTGTTTATCAATGCATGGTGGTTCGGCCGCAGGCAGCTCGCGGAAGCTGGCAGTTCGTCCAGGAACGTTGGGGCGATTTTTTTTGGTGCGCTACGCATTCCGCAGCCCTAAAACACGGAGCAGCAAATGCACCAGCGCCGGCGACAGCGCGCCGCTAATGCCGGCATCAACCAATCCGGCTTTCAATCGGACGCGAATTGCCCCTAAAATGCGCACGTGTGGAAAAGATTTGCCGGTGCCCGCCTGCCAGCGGGGCCGGCGTTTCCGCCGGCTCGGCAACCTTCCGTTTAAGCTGCTTCCGCGGCCCGAGCGGCGACCAGAGACCGCACAAGCGCGCGAATTTGGTCCTCCGACTTGCCAGCGATGCGTGCCGTGATGACGGCGCTAATTTCGTCCTCAGGCCACGCACTAGATCGCTGTGTTAGCCTGATCGGTGGCGTGAGTAATTCTCTCTTCACATGATCGTAGATCGCGGTAGTGCGCAATCCCAAGAGACTAGTAACGCTTGGGCCTGAATCGGAGGTTAGGCGGAGGAGTCGGCGGCAAGAATCCATGGTGGCGTTTTTCCGTTGGCGTCGGCGGCGAATGCCGGCGGAGTTACGCTAGAACAGATCTGTGGCCTATTTGGGCAACGATTGGCTCACTTACTGGCCTAGGCCAAAGCAGGCCATCACCACTTCTTGATGCGATCCCATCTTTTGCTGACCGTAGCGCGCGCGCAAGGCACTCTATCGGCAACGTCGCGCTGCGACGGTTCCTTGCCCTGCTTTTTGCGCTCCAAGTCATAGGCCTGCTGAATTCCAGCCAGGTGGTGGTCATGCTTCACGGGCTTCGCGAGTGCTGTGAGTTCCCGCGGAATTTCCCAGCCGAGTGAGAGCGCCATTGCGGCGACATCGGCCAGCCGCACTATCCGATCAGCGTCATCGAGCGCAGTTCCCACGCTGGGCAGCGCCTCCACATTGCGTGTCGCCACCTCGCACCGCTTGTTGAATTCCTGCGACTCGTCGAATCGCCACGTCGGTCCGCTCCAGGAATCCAGAATTGTCTTCGCCATGTCCCCAATCTTATCGTCGCGGCGCGCTGTCGCGGCCGTGGCCGCCTTGAGATTAACTCGCGTGATGGCCTTCGGATCGATGTCGAGCGACAGCGCGACTGCCTCCCATGCCTTGACGGCGGGGATCTGCAGCCAGAGAGCCCAATCCGGCGTCCGAGGCCGTGCGTCTGGGCCGGTCACGCCGCGACCCCTTGTCTAAGCTTGTCAAGGTAGTTCGCCCAGGCCTGCATCATCTTGCGGCGCTCTGGCAGGTACTGCGCCGCGTTGTAGGCCCCGCGGACTTGGTCGCGCTCGCCGTGCGCGAGCTGCCGCTCGATCGCGTCTCGGTTAAATCCTCGCTCGTTGAGCAAGGTGCTCGCAGTGCGCCGGAAACCATGGGACGTCTGCTGGTGCTTCTCATAACCGATCGCCCTCAGTGCAACGTTGAGGGTGTTCTCGCTGATCGGCCTCGATGGGTTTCGAACCTGGTGCGCTATAAATCCGTCAGGTCCGGTCACAGGCTGCAGCTCGCGCAAGATTGCGACAGCCTGGCGCGCGAGCGGGACGATATGGTATTCGCGCATCTTCATGCGCTCGGCCGGGATGCGCCACTCGGCGCTGTCCAGGTCGAATTCCTTCCATGTCGCCCATTGCAGTTCGCCAGGGCGGACGAACACGAGGGGCAGCAGCCGCAGTGCTTGGCGCACTACAAATCCGCCGTGATAGCCATCGACCGCGCGCAGGAGCTGACCGAGCTGCAGCGGATCGGTGATCGCTGCGCGGTGGGTGACCTTCGTCCGCGGAAGCGTATCAGGGCCGCGCACGTCGGCCACTACATTGTGCTTGACGTACTTGCGCTGGCGGGCGTAGCGGAAAAGCGAATCGTTGTCAGAGAGTGCCCGGTGCGCGGTGTCGACGAGGTTCCGCTCCTCCATGCGCCGGACGCAAGCCATGAAGTCGTCGTCCGTGACATCAGCGATATCCTTGCGCCCGAGCCACGGGGTGAAGTGCACCTCGAAGCGACGCTGCACCCGCTCGAGGTGATCGGCAGTCCATTTGCGCGCGGTCGCCGTCTTTGCGAGCCACTCCGCTAGAACGGCGTTGTAGGTGCGCTCGGCCGCCGTGCGCTGCGCGAGCTTCTTCTCTTGCCGCTCGGCCGACGGATTGATGCCGTTCGCGATCTGCTTACGCAGTGCCGCGCCTTGAGTTCGTGCATCGGCCAAAGAGATGTCAGGATAAACTCCGAGCGACAGAAGTCGCTCGTGTTGCGCAAAGTGATATTTCTGGCGCCACCAGCGCGAGCCGTTCGGATTGATGATGAGGTACAGTCCCTCCACATCGTAGAGTTTGAAGGGCTTTTGCCTGGGCTTCGCGCTGCGGATCTTGGTGTCAGAGAGCCGTGGCATGGTGGGGTAACCCCGCTCCTATGGGCCACCGAACTGGCCGTTACCCCTGAATGTTACCCCAGATAGGTGGCGAATGTCCACGTAAATCAGCGAAAGCCTGCGAAGGAACTTTAAGCGAGATTTCACGAGATTTACAGTGATTTTTTCAAGTAAATCGAAGGTTGGCGACAGTCGGCGAAGGCTAGAATTGGAGGCTAAGGTCGGAATCGAACCGGCGTACACGGCTTTGCAGGCCGCTGCATGACCACTCTGCCACTTAGCCCAGCATCAAAAACAGCAAACCCCGGACTTGCCGGGGCTGCCGCAAGTTACTGGTCTGCCTCGAAATTGTCAATTTTTTGTCGCACTTCAAGATGCCGTGAAAAAACCCCATTGGTTCGCTGGCAAACAGACCGCCCCTGCGTCGGCAGGTATTCTGCAGTTTCCGCTAGCGGCAGGATGCGTCCGGTACTATCATTGATGACTTGATGTTGTGATGCTATGATGCTACGTCTCGATTGAGGAGCGTAATCCAATGCGTACGACACTTACCTTAGATCCGGACATCATGAGCGCCGCGCGCCAGATCGCCGCCGCGAAATCCAAAAGCATTGGCGAAGTGATATCGGAGCTTGCGCGTCGAGGTCTTGAGGCACGAGGTAAGACCGGCACGCGCCAAGGCTTCCCTGTCTTTCAGGTTACGAAAGGTGCGGCACCGCTTACGCCGGACGATGTCCGCCGGGATCAGGACGAAGTGTGAGCGTCCATTTGCTGGATACTAATGTATTGATTGCATTGTCGTGGCCGCACCACCTGCACCACGCCAAAGCGCATGAATGGTTCAACGGCACCGGGCGCAAGGCATGGGCAACGTGTCCGTTGGTTCAAATCGCATTCATTCGCATTTCATCCAACCCGAAGATCATCGCAGATGCAGTCACTCCCCGTGAGGCGCTGGAAGTGCTCAAAAAGATCATGGATGTGCCTGGCCATCATTTTTGGCCTGACACGGTTGCACCGGCGGATGCCAATGCCTTTACCAGTGCCGCGTTCGTAGGTCACCGGCAAGTAACGGATGCGTATCTCTTGTCCCTGGCTCAACACAACAAAGGCAAACTCGCCACCTTCGACAATGGTACTGCCGAACTGATTCAGGCGAATAAGGAGCGCCGCCAGCACATCACGGTGATAGAGGCGTAATCCCAGGATCGGTCGCGGCGTGTTCTTGCAACTCCAGCGAGCCGCAACCGAGCTGCTCGAAGAAAATTCAGAAGATGGCGAAACCAACAAAAAAGGACGGTAAATCGGCAGCCGGGTTCGGATTAAATAACGTCATCGTCTCGGAAGTGGGCGATGCGAATCCATTAGGTGTCGGTGTAAATCGAGTCATGACTTGGCTTCCTGCAGTCTGCGACGACGCCATTCCCCATACATACAGATTGCCGGCGGCATCAATTCTGAGATTGAGAAACGAACTGCCTACCGGCAGGTTGTCGACGATGCCGGCAACCGGGGTTTCCGTATCTGCCCCATCGACCCCACCCTGTAACATCAGTACACCCGTAGCACCGGCAGGGGAATCAATAGTGGCAGTTGCGACGTAGATATTTCCAGACCGATCGAGGTTGAGATCCACGACTTGCAAATTCCCCCCGAGAGAGATCGTCCTTGCGGGCGTCGCGTTGCCCGACTGCCCACTCGTAAACAGTAGGATCCCGTTCGGTCCGTAACCCGATCCAAACGGAACCAAGGGTACGCAGATGATATTTCCCTTCCCATCCACTGCCAGAGCCGCGCAACCCGCAGCAAAGTTAATGGTGCGTATGGGAGCTGCGGCGCCACTGGCGCCAGCGGCGAACTCGAGAATGGCAAAGTTAGAAGGCGGAACAGTGGTGGAGAGACTGGTCGAGACATAAATGTTTCCGGCGCCGTCTACGGCAATTGCCGATGCTCCAGCGAAGCCGGGTAGTGTGATTGTTCGTACGAGCGCCAGCGCTGACTTCGCCGTAGGCGCAACGACCAACACTTCAGCAGCAGGGGAAATATTCGGGACGTACCCGAGATTTGTATTTATTGAGGCACTCACGTAGACGTACCCACGGGAGTCCGTTGTCAAAGTAGAGATTATTCGTTCTTGGAAATCGGTCTGCCCATAGCCTGTAGACGTCTTGACTGGCCCGCTGGTATTTGCCGGATACCCGAGCACGCCGGTTTCACCGTCCATCATAAAAGAGGTATAGATCGTCGTCCCGTATGCGGTAACGCACGTAATACTGACGCCGGTCACGTTCGCAGCGCCAACCGTTCCCGAACCATTGGCAACGGTGCAGCTCTGCGCGGGCAGCATGGGCTGAGTCTTCACGGTAACGGCATAACTGGCTCCAGAATCAATCGCGGTTGAGAACGAAGCCGGACCATCAGTAGTGATCGAAAGATCGTTTCCGCCATTGAGTTGCAAAACCAGACCCGTTCCGGTCAAGCCTGAGACCGTCACACCAACGGCGTAGGTGAGCTTTACGCAAGCAATGGCGATGCCGGTCACGTTGGCGGCAGTGACTGTTCCTGACCCGTTGGCCACCGTACAAGTTTGCGATGGTGACGAAGGCTGTGTCTTTACGATGACGTCATAGCGCGTGCCGGAAGCCAATGCTGTTGCAAACTTGGCGTTGCCATCGGCCTTGATTGCGAGGTTGCTGCCCGCGTTGAGCTGCAATACCAGTCCTGAACCGGACAGGCCGGAAACGTTCACGCCGATGGTGTACGTTGGGGGGGTGCTGCTACCGCACGAGGCAAGAAAGGTTACGAGGATCACTGCCGTCATTCCCCGTAGGCTCTCTCGCATCGCCTGCCCGTTTTTCTTTGACTCCATGCACAAATCTCCCTATCGCGGCGAACGAGCGCAGCCCATGTATTCGCAGACTGGCGGGACGGCGGATTTATTCCCAGCCTAAGGCCGGGTCACAGTGGGGAAAAACGGCGGACGCGGGGACAAGAAGATGTAGACCGGGTTTCTTCGAAGGCAGACAGCGCGTGGAATCTCCCCTAGCGAGATCAGCGGGATCAAATCCTAGGCTTTGGATGCCGCCGCCCAGGGGGGATCTCATGCCAGTACCCTGGCAAGGCCGTTGATGACCAGAGAAATTTTGGAGCGGGAATCGAGGCTCGAACTCGCGACCTCAACCTTGGCAAGATTGTGCTCCAGATAGTACAAGTCTTTGATATAGGTACGTATTATTAATTTTAGTGGGGGCACTCAATGGTGCACAAAACGCGCGTCAAGTGCTAAACGAGGCAAGCAGTGGGAGGGATTGCTAGGGCGGTATTCTATTCGTCTCCGCGATCGTCTATCTTTACGAGCATGGCTGAGGAAACAACGACTTTGGGTGTGGATGATAGCCTGCTCGAGTCGGCCGCCCGCTGCCTCGATACGAACAGCGTGCGTGCGTTGAGTGAGTTGCAGCTCGACGAGGCGGCGCAAGGGCGACTGGATGTCCTGGCGCAAAAAGCCAACGAGGGTCAACTTACGCCGCTAGAAGCTCGCGAATACGAGCGCTTCATCGATCTTAGCGACATAATCTCTACGCTACGTTTGAAGGCCGAGAGGCAAGTCGGCGGCCTAGCGCACGCACAATGAATGATGCATTGCGGCGCTTGGCCCGGGATCGCGCGGGCGGCCGCTGCGAATATTGCGGGCTGCCGGACTCGCTCCCGCCGCTCGAATCGTTTCATCTCGAACATATCGTGGCCCGCCAGCATGGCGGTAAAACAGAGATGGAGAACCTTGCCTGGGCCTGTCACCGCTGCAATTATTACAAAGGCCCCAATCTCACGAGTATCGATCCAGAAACGCAGGCGGTTGTGCCGCTATTCAATCCACGCCGTGCCGTCTGGAATTTACACTTCGTACTCCAAGGATTTCGTTTGATCGGACTAACCCCCATGGGAAGAACTACCGTGGCGCTCCTTCAAATGAACGCAGACCTCCGCATCGAGCGACGGGCCGAGCTTGTGAGGCGCGGGCTATTCTAGGTTCCAGGCGAACAACGGTCGCAGGCGATCACCGGCTTGCGCGGGCGAGTTGCAAAGCAACGCATCAGCATTGTGCTCGACGCACCGATCATCGCGCGCTACAGGCAATTGCCGGGGAACGTGGATACCAGACACTGATCAACGACACCTTGCGGCCTGCCGTCGAAGGAGAACATTTCGTCCAAGAAATGCGTAACGCGATTCGCGAGGAGCTTGTCGAATACGCGATTGAAATAAAGCGAGGAAAGTCGTAGCAGTAATTTTTCGACCGCAACGGTTACCCGTCATTCAGCGCGTTGCAGCGTATTTCGTCGAGTTCGTCCGCAGTAAAGAGTCCAGCCTGGAACAGTCCGAGGAACTCTTCCGACAGATATTTTCCGAATACGAGTGCGTCGTCCGTATTCACGGTGACTTTGACGCCCGCATCGTACAATGTGCGAATCGGGTGGCTTGATAGGCTTTCAACTCGGCCAAGCAGGATGTTCGATGTCGGGCAGACGTTCAGGCGAATTCTATGATCAGCCAGAAATCGCATGACGGATTTCGATCCCGCCGCCGCGATGCCGTGCTGAACCTCATCGAGCTCAAGCACCTCCACTGCGTGCTGTACATCCTCAGCCGTTCCCCATTCGCCGACATGCGCCTTAAGCCTCATGCCCTTTGCTTTCGCGGCACGATACAGAGGCTTGAAAACCTCGATGGGCTGTGCGAGCTCGTCGCCTGACAGATCCAACGTCTTGTGGAAACCGAGCTCCAGCCACGGCGCCATCCATTCCTGCAGCCATTGCAGCTCGCAATGCCGAGAGAGGCCAAGCTGTGGAATCCATTCAACGTGCGGCGCAACGCGCGTGTGAATGCGTGTGATGGACTCCACTAGTTCCTGCGGTGAGCCAAGTCCTTGAGTCACCATCCACACATCGTCGCCGAACTCGATGCGGGTCAGTCCGTCTTTCAACGCTCGCACGAAGCTCGCTTCGATCCACAGAGCGCGGCCCTGCGGTCCGTCGAAGAGTTCAGCGAGATTGGCTTTCGACCACGCGTGCATCTCATCCATCGACTTCAGAGGCACCGAAAGCGGTGCGATGTCGCGGCCGGTCCTCTGGCGGATGTACTCACGATCACTGTTGGCACCGCAGTGGGTGTGCAAATCAGCCTTTGCGCAGGCCCGTACCGTTTGCAGGTCGCCGGTCGAAAGGCCGACAGAAAAGCTCGTTTTCATCGATTGAATGCAGCCATCACTCGGCACTTCGAATCATACACACTGGACGGCATGGCGCCCCTGCGCGGAATGCGATGCACGCAGCGAGATGAAATCCGCCTATCAAGACGGCAAACAGGCGCGCCCACCAAAAGTGAAGCGGGTCGGCGAGCATCACTACGCCATGCGTGGTCCGGCCCGCAAGTCTTTGACAAACTGAAAATATTGGAGCGGGAAACGAGGCTCGAACTCGCGACCTCAACCTTGGCAAGGTTGCGCTCTACCAACTGAGCTATTCCCGCGCTGAACAGACGCGCAATTGTAGGGCCGTACCGCTGGGAGTCAAGAAGAAGTCTCTGAAAAATCCAGCTAAGGCATTGAACGGGCCGAGAATTTCCGTTATCGATGGGATGCGCCCCGCCCCCACGGCTACAGGCTCGAGCTGTCCCGCAATTCCGGCCACGCCAATCGTAGATACAAAATCATCGACCACAGGGTCAACACCGCTGCCACGGCCGTGAGCAGCACGCCGAGCTTGTAGATGGGAATGCCGATCAGATCGTGCCGGAACAGCATCATCGACAGCCCGGTGATTTGCATGATGGTCTTGTACTTTCCCAACATTGAGACTTTGATGCGGCCGCGGGCGCCGATCTCCGCCATCCATTCGCGCAGTGCGGAAACCGCGATTTCGCGGCCGATGATCACGGTCGCCATGATGGCAACGAACCAGCGTGGATCCGCGCTGACGATCAGCACCAGCGCAGCCGCGACGATCAATTTGTCGGCGACGGGATCCAGGAACGCACCGAGCCGCGAGGTCAACCCGAGCTTGCGCGCAAAGTAGCCATCCAAGGTATCGGTGATGCCCGCCAGCGCAAAGCCGACGCCCGCGGCCGGATGCGCCCACCAGAAAGGCAAGTAAAACAGCACCACCACGCCCGGAATCATCAGAATGCGCAACCACGTCAGCGTATTGGGCAGGTTCCAATGAGACTTAGGCTTAGCGGCCGGGATGGAGGTGTTCATAGATTACCTGGGCAAGCTCGCGCCCAAGGCCGCGAACTTGGATGAAGTCATCGATGCCGGCACGAAGTATTCCTTGTAGGCCACCGAACTGCTTTAGGAGTTCGCGCCGTTTCACCGGCCCCAAACCCGGGATGGTTTCGAGTATCGACTGGCTGTGACGTTTGGCCCGTTTTCGGCGATGCCCGGCGATTGCAAAGCGATGTGCTTCGTCGCGCACGCGTTGAATCAGATGCAATGCACGCGAGTCCGGCGCCAGTATAGTGGGCGTATCCTGGCCCAACAAGAACAGTTGTTCCTGGCCGGCCCGCCGATCGGCGCCTTTGGCGACGCCGATCAAAGTAATTCCCTCGACGCCCAATTCGTCGAGAACCTGGGCCGCTTCGGCCAACTGTCCTTTGCCGCCATCGATCAAGAGCACATCAGGTTTGATGATTTCGCCGTCGCGGATCCGCTTATAGCGCCGCGTCAATGCCTGATACATCGCCGCATAGTCATCGCCCGGTTGGATGCCGCTGATGTTGAAGCGCCGATAATCGTTCTTCAGCGGGCCTTCCACGCCAAACACCACGCAGGATGCTACGGTATCCGTGCCCCCGGTGTGGCTGATGTCGAAACACTCCAAGCGATTCGGCGCCTCCTCCAGATCGAAGGCGTCGCGCAAGTCCTCGAGACTTGACTCGATGCCGGCGCGCGCCAGCCGGCGCATATTGAGCGCCTGCTCCGCGTTGTTGCGCGTCATCTCCAGCCAACGGGCGCGAATGCCGCGTACCGAAGAAGAAATCCGCACCTTGTGCGACAAGCGCTCTGCCAGCGTCGATTCCAGCAGCTGCATTTCATCGAAGTCCTGCTCCACGATGATCTCCGCCGGCGCGTCGCGTTCCAGGTAATACTGCATGACAAAGGCCGCGAGAACCTCCGGCAGCTCGGCAAACGGCGCCTTCGGGAAAAACGTGGTGCTGCCCAAGCTGCGGCCCGCTCGCACGAACATCAGCGCCACGCAGTACTCGCCGTTGGCGGCGGCGATGGCGACGACGTCCGCATCATGATCGGCGCCGGCGGTGACGATTTGTTGGGCTTGAATGACCTTGAGCTTCGCCAGTTGGTCGCGAATCTGCGCGGCTTCCTCGAAATCCAGCCGCTCGGCCGCCGCTTCCATCCTGCGGCCGAGATCTTCGCTCACCTCATCATTGCGGCCTTCCAGCACTTTGATCGCCGCGCCCACATCGCGCGCATAGTGCTCCTTGGACACGAGACCGACGCAAGGCGCGGTGCAGCGCTGGATTTGATACTGCAGACAGGGCCTGGAACGATTGGCGAAATAGGCATCGTCGCAATTGCGTATGCGAAATAATTTCTGCAGCTGCTGCAGCGTATCGCGCACTGCTCCGGCCGACGGATAAGGCCCGAAGTATTTGCCGGGCTCCTTGCGTGAACCGCGGTAAAAATTCAGTCGCGGAAACTCGTGGTTGGTCTCCAAATGCAGGTACGGAAAGCTCTTGTCGTCGCGCAACACGACGTTGAATCGCGGCCGATGCTTCTTGATCAAATTGTATTCGAGCAGCAGTGCCTCGGTTTCGGAGTTGGTGATCGTCACTTCCATGTTCACGGTCTTTGCGATCAGCGCCTGCACCTTGGGCTGGACGTTGCTCGGCTGAAAATATGAAGCGACCCGGCTTTTGAGGCTGCGGGCCTTGCCCACATAGAGAATCTGCGCGTCCGCATCCAGCATCCGATAAACACCCGGGCGCCCAGGAAGGCTATCGACGAACACTTTAGCGTCGAAGCGCGCCTGCGGCGGGGAATCACTCGAGGACAACTCGGTGCTCACGGCGTGGTGCCCGTGTCGCGGCGAGGCTCCGGAAGCGCCAGATCCCGCGCCCTTTGAATCACAGCCTCGAACATGTCCGTGGTGAGGCGCCGTGTTTGCGTGTTGTAGCGGCTGCAATGATAGGAGTCGAGCAACACCCGGCCCGCGCCCAAGTCGTGCTCGGCCGCATGCGCAAATCGGAATGCCGCGGCCGGCAGGTCGAACACCCGCAGTACCGCCGTGTGTGCAATCGCTCCGAGCGCTAAAATCACGCGCGCGTTGCGGCTTTGCTGAAGCTCCGCCCGCAGGTAGGCGTTGCACTCCTTGACCTCCGCGGGGAGCGGCTTGTTGGCTGGCGGCAAGCACTTCACCGAGTTGGTAATTCGAGCGTCCTTGAGCTCGAGCCCATCATCGGCAGCGATCGATTCGGGGCGTGAGGCCAGTCCATACTTGTGCAGGGTGCGGTAAAGCAATATGCCGGCATGATCGCCGGTAAAGGGCCGGCCGGTCCGGTTGGCGCCATGCATGCCGGGCGCCAGGCCGACGAGAACGATGCGCGCGCGCGGGTCGCCGAAGGGCGGCACCGGGCGGCAGTGGTAGTCGGGTTCTTCGGCGTGAACGGCATCGAGAAATGCCGCGAGACGCGGGCAGCGCCTGCAATCGGCGTCAAAAATAGGATTCATGCTCGAGAAGGTTACACAACGCGGTGCGTACATGAAAAAACGGGCTACGCGGATCACCGCGTAGCCCGCCATCGATCGCGCTTGGACTTTGGACTAACCCGAGCGCAACTGAACCTGGCCCAGTAGGCTTAGAACCCGTCAGACCCCCGCATCAGGGAAAAGATTCCTCGCAGTTAGCCAATTATTTTTGTTGGCTGTCCCTGGCCTTGAGCGGCCATTTGGCGCTCCAGGATCGGGCTGCGGGGAAGGTTCCAGATCCAGAATAGCACCTGCTGCCATGGGGGCAAGCCGGGTTTTTAAAAACTGCCGCCGCAAAAAGACTAAAAATCGAGAAAAGCTACGTATATATTTGATTTTACTACACTTATTTATTATTACCGTCCCTGGGCGTCAGCAACATTTTCATTCCGTGGCGCGCGCGCAGGGTGATCAAGCCTTGGGGCTCTACCGGGTGTCCCGGCACGACCCGCAGGCTGAAACGTTGCGCCAGGGTCGCGAGCAGAACCGTCGCTTCGGCCAGGGCGAACGCGGCACCAATGCAGATTCGCTTGCCGCCGCCGAACGGAAGATAGGAAAAACGCGCGCGGGTGGACGAGCGCTCCGCTGAGAAGCGTTCCGGATCGAAGCGTCCCGGATTCTCCCAAAGCTTGACGTGTCGATGCAGCAGCCAGGGAACGATCATCACGGTCGAACCCTTCGGTATGCGCCGGCCCACGAGTATGTCATCGGCCATCGCCTGCCGCGCCATGGTGTGCACCGGCGGATAAATCCGCATGGACTCTTCGACCACCATGCGCGTATAGGTCAGTTTGCTCAGATCGTCATGATTCGGCACGCGGCCGCCGAGCACGGCATCCAGCTCGGCATGCAGCTTCGCTTCTTCGATCGGATGCTGCGACAAGAGAAACCAAGTCCAGGTCATCGCCATGGCGGTGGTTTCGTGACCTGCCAAAAAGATCGTGATGACTTGGTCGCGGACTTCTTGAGCCGTCATGCCTCCGCCGGTTTGTTCATCGCGCGCTGCGATCAATCGTCCAAGTAAATCCTTGGGACCGCTTCCGGGATCGCGCGCGCGTTCGTCGATCAGTCGATCGATCACCCGGTCGAACTCACCCAGCGTACGCTTGGCAACCCCCAGGCGCGGCAGCGCTGCCAGCCATTTTGGCCAACCCAGCATATCCAAAATATTCGGGCGCATTTCCAGCTGATAACGCCCCGCGCTGCGGCCCATGATGCTGACGATGTCGTCGGAGTCGCTGGAGAACATGGTGCGCGAAATGATGTTGAGCGTGACTTCCATCATCGCCGTGGAGACGTCGATGCCCGTGCCGGCCGGAACCTTGCCCCACTCGGCAATGAGTTCCTCCGCGGCGCCGGTCATGACCGGTGTATAGGCGGCAATGCTTCGATGATCAAAAGCCGGCGACATGGTGCGGCGGTGTTGCCGCCACGTTTCACCTTCCGAGGTAATCAGCCCCTTACCGAGGCCCGGTTCGAGAATCCGGCGCGTGATCTCGGTCTTTTGATAATTTGCAGCGTTGTCGATGAGAACGTACTTGATCGCCGCCAGATCGTTGACGACGAACACAAGGCGTCCAAACATCTTCCTCTCGATGATGTCGCTTTCGTACGCTTCTTGCGCAAAGGAAGTGATCGCGCTGTCGCGCAGCGCCCGCACGAACGCGAAGAAGGACAGGCGACGTTGCCGCGGCACCGGCGCCGGCAACACCGGGGCCGCTGCGGGATTATTGAAGGTTGTCATGCCCGCAATCTAGCACGATGCCCAACGCGGACCTGTGGGATCGACTGAATCTGTTAAATGTCCGTCCCGCGGTTAACTGAGGGTTAATTCACGGTTAATTCTTGGTGATATCGCCGCGCTCAGCGAATCGGGGGAGGATAATCCGCCCATGAACAACCAACACGATTTGCTGCCCTGGATTTTAGGCGGTCTATCGGTGGCGGCAGTGGCGGTCGTCATCACGGTTGCTTCCGCCGGCAAGACGGTGGCGCCCAATTTGAGCCCGGGGGGCTCAACCACCGCGCAGGTGACGTCCGCGCCGGATTCGCTGTCCTTGCCTGCCCCGTCGGCGGTGGCAACTGCTGCCGCGCCTGCCGTTGCGCCGGCGCCGGCATCCGTACCGGACCCCGAAACGGCGCCTCCGCCGGCGGCCGAGACTCAGCCTTCGGCGGATGCCGCGGTAGCGCGCGGCCAGATTTGGGAATGTGTGACCAACGGCGTCAAGACATTCTCCAATAACCCCTGCGGCGAGAACTCGTCACTGATCGAAGTGCGCGCGATCAACACCATGAATCCGACCCCGGTGGTTCGATACGCGCGCACCAATGCACCGGAACCACGATATTCGCCGGGATATGCCGACCAGAATACCGACTCCGACCAAGAGTCCAACGGCGCGCAAGGCGCAGATACCGCCGTCAACTCTTACACCGTCGTCCAGGGATTTGCGTTCCTTCCGCGAAGAAGGCCTGACCATCCCCATCATCGGCCGCCCTTTCATCACCACCCCGGTGACAACTCTGGTCACAACGCTGGGCTGCCGCGGAGAAACTAGTCTCGTTGAGTTGCGATCCCAACATTGACCTGCGCGTCGAATGTTGGGACCCTAGCCTTCAGGGAGGACCTGTGGCTGCAATCGCAATCTCGATGGCGAGCGCAACTCGAAGCGCCGGCGCGCTTGCCGTGTTGGCACTCTCATTGCTTGCCATTGGGGTTGCCGCGGAACCGCCTCCCCCATCGGAACCGCCCCCTCCATCGGAGGCGCCAAAAGCGCGGGTCGACTCGACAACGGTGGAGGCGCCAAGAGACCGCGCGGCCTTGGAGCGCCAGGTCAGAACATTCGTCAATGCGATCGCGGTCAGGCCCGGCGACGAGTCTCTCGCGCGCTGGCAAACGCAAATTCCCCTGTGCCCCCTGGTGGCGGGCATGCCGAACAAGGATGGCGAATACATTCTGTCACGCGTGTCGAAAATCGCCACCGCCGCCGGCGCACCGCTGGCGCCGCCAAATTGCAAGGGCAATTTCTATGTTATCGTGACCTCGGATCCTGACGGCGTGATCAAGGCTTGGAGCAAGCGAGACGTCAGAATGTTCGGAGATGAGGCTGATCAGGGTGGAACCAAGATTCGTGAATTCAACGCATCGAATCCCGTGCGGGTTTGGTACAACACCGAGTTCTATAAGCTGGATGGGACGCCGCTCGGCAACACAGAGGGCCGCACGAGCCAAATGGCCAGAGCGACGAGAATCGAGACCAACAATTATCGCGCCCTGTCATCGATCATCGCGATCATCGATACGCGGCGCTTGAAGGACGTTTCCTTCGGCCAGGTGGCGGCCTACGTCGCCATGATCGGCCTTGCGCAAATTCGTCCGCAAGCGAACGTGGCCGATGCACCCACCATTTTGAATCTATTCTCGGCGTCCGGAAGAGCGCCGCCCGGATTGACCGCATGGGACGAATCCTTTCTCAAAGCGGTATACCAAACGCGCAGCACCGACAAGGGGCAAATCGCGGAGATCAAAACCGCCATGGTGCAAGACGTCGCGCCTTGAGCCGGCAGGCGTGGCGCTCGTGACCGGTGCCTCGCGCGGCATCGGCAGGGTCATCGCCATGCAGCTTGCACAACGCGGAGCGCGCGTCGCGGTTCATTACCGCAACAACCGCGATGCCGCTGAACAGTGCCTGGAGGGCCTTGCCGGCAGCGGGCATGCCATCTTCGCCGCCGATTTGTCGGATCCGAAAGCGGCGTTGCTTCTCTGGCAGAGAGTCGTCGAGCAACTCGGCGCGGTCGATGTCCTGGTGAACAATGCCGGCCTGTACGTCGAGAATTCGCCCCTGAAAATCGACTACCCCGGTTGGACATCCGCGTGGCAACAGACGCTCTCCACCAACCTTTTCGCGGCGGCGAATCTTTCGCTGCTGGCGGCGCAGAGCATGGCGGCACGAGCCGAACCTCGAGACGAAGCATTCGGCCGCGGCCGGATGGTCAATATCTCCTCGCGCGGCGCCTTTCGCGGCGAGCCCGACGCGCCCGCCTATGCCGCCAGCAAGGCCGGACTCAATGCCCTATCCCAGTCCCTGGCGAAAGCACTCGCGCCGCGTGCGATCTACGTCTATTGCGTTGCGCCGGGCTGGGTCGAGACCGAAATGGCCACCAGCCATCTTGAAGGGCCGGACGGCCCTGCCATTCTGGCGCAGCACCCGCTGGGGCGCGTGAACCGCACCGACGAAGTCGCGCATGCCGCCGTGTACTGCGCTCTCGATGCGCCCGCCGCGATGACGGGATGCGTGATCGATGTCAACGGCGCAAGCTACCTGAGAACCTGAAACCCCCGACGCACGCGAGCGTTTCCTCCGGGTGCCCCGGCCGCGCACGCGATGAACGCGTGATCCAATTGAAGTCCGGTGTGATTACTCAGGCAACCGGCCTTGCAAGAGATCGCTGAGCGACAGGGCCCCGGTCAGCTCGAAGTATGTCAGCACCGGCAGCAAGACCAGCGAAATCACCGCTGAGACCCGCACAAACCGCGCCAGCAGAAGCGATTTGCAATTCTTGGCGCACAGGTAGGTGGCGACGGTGATGTACAGGCCGAAAAAGAGGCCGAGAATCGTATAGACGCGCATCAAGAATTGATTCTCCGGATTGAGAAACAATTCGATGGCGCCAAAAAGCAGCGAGCCCACGACGCCATACAGCCAAATTACCTTCGCCAGCGATGTTTTTCCTTGCAGCGGCTCCTGCAAAAATTCGGTGACGGTCACGAACTTATTTCAAGTCGCCAACCGCCGCAGCGCTTTCCCCGCCCGATAGCCCGCACCCGCGCGCCGCGCAATCAGCATCGCGAGCTCCAGCGCTTGTTCGGCGTTCAACCGCGGGTCGACTTGTGATCGATACGCTCGAGCCAGGTCGCTCTCGGTCAATCCGCGCGCCCCGCCGATGCACTCGGTCACATCCTCGCCGGTCAATTCGATGTGCACGCCGCCGAGCATCGAGCCTTCTTCGTTGTGAATGCGAAATGCGGCCTCGACTTCGCCCAATATATTATCGAAGCGCCGCGTCTTCACGCCGCCCGCCGTGGTCTCAGTGTTGCCGTGCATGGGATCGCACACCCATAGCACCTGTGAGCCGGTCGCGTGAACCGCCCGGATCATGGCGGGCAGCCGTTGCTCGATGTCCTTGATCCCAAAGCGATGGATGAATGTCAGGCGGCCGGGCTGATTCTGTGGATTGAGCACCTGAATGAGCTCCTGCAGCCATTCCGCACTCATGGAAGCACCTACTTTCACGCCAATCGGGTTGGAGATGCCGCGGAAATATTCAACGTGCGCGCCATCGATATTGGCCGTGCGCATGCCGATCCAGGGCATGTGCGTGGACAGGTTGTACCAGCGTTTCTGGCGCTCGATGTAGCGAGTCTGAGCCTGCTCCGAGAGCAGGTGCAATCCCTCGTGGCTCGTATAAAAATCGACGCGCGTCGCCGCATGCACCCGCTGGCCGCTCATCGATTCAAAGAAATCCATCGACTCGGCGATGGAATCGACAATTTGTTGATAGGCATCGCGCAGCGCTGCGTGGCGCAAAAATCCCAAGTCCCAGTATTCCGGATGATGCAAATCAGCGAATCCGCCGTCGATCAGGGCACGCACGAAATTCAAGGTCAGGGAAGCTCGCTCATATCCGCGCAGCAACAGTTCCGGATCCGGTTCGCGCTCCGCCTGCGTGAAACCAGGACGGTTGACATTGTCGCCGCGATACGAGGGCAGCGTCACACCGTCGCGGGTTTCCGTGTCCGCGGAGCGGGGCTTGGCGTACTGGCCGGCGAATCGACCGACGCGGACGATGGGCTTTTTCAGGCCCTGCAGCAACACCAGGCTCATCTGCAGAAGAATTTTCAGCCGCCTCGCAATATTATCGGATTGGCAGTCCTCGAAACTCTCGGCGCAGTCGCCTCCCTGGAGCAGGAATTGCTCGCCACGCTGAGCCTGCGCCAGCTTGGCGGTGAGCGCCTCGATTTCCCACGAGACCACCAGCGGCGGCAACCGGCTCAAAGCGCCTACGGCACGCTCCAAGGCTCTCGGATCGGCGTATTGGGGCTGTTGGGCGGCGGGACGGCTCTGCCAGGTTGCGGGATGCCAGTTCGTCAAGGCGGGGGTGGTCGACATCGCAGAGATGCTAGCGTTGTACGCCGTGCCAAGTCAAAATGCGGCCCCTTCATCATTGACCGCCGCCATCGAGATTGAACTATGAAGCACAGCAACAATCCACTCGAGTCCCTGGGACTCAAGGACATCAACGCCGGTGCATGGTCGGGAAGCCACGGCTGGAGCGCAGAATCCACCGGTCCCTTGATCGACTCGATCAATCCCGCGACCGGCCAGCGGCTGGCGCAAGTGCGCGGCGCCACGACGGCGGATTACGAAATTGTCATGGCCGCGGCGGTGGCGGCGGCGGCTGCGTGGCGGCGCGTGCCCGCGCCGAAGCGCGGCGAGGCGGTGCGCCTCGTCGGCGAGGAACTTCGAGCCTATAAGGATGCGCTCGGCAGCTTGGTATCCCTGGAAAACGGCAAGATCAAGGCTGAAGGCGATGGCGAAGTTCAGGAGATGATCGATATTGCCGACTTCGCGGTCGGACAGTCGCGCATGTTGTACGGCAACACCATGCACTCGGAGCGCCCCCAGCACCGCATGTACGAGCAATGGCATCCGCTCGGCGTCGTGGGCGTCATTTCCGCGTTTAATTTTCCGGTGGCCGTATGGGCCTGGAATGCATTCCTGGCCGCCATCGCCGGCAATGCCACCGTTTGGAAACCGTCGGCCAAGACCTCACTGTGTGCGCTGGCAGTGCAGCACATTTGCAATCGAGTGCTCGAACGTCATGGGTTTCCCGCTATTTTTCAAATCTTCATCGACGCGGGTACCGAACTCGCCGGCCGATTTGTCGATGACAAACGAGTGGCGCTGGTCTCATTCACCGGTTCGACGCAGGTCGGCAGGCAGATTGGCGTGCGCGTCGCCGAGCGCTTGGGAAAAAGCCTGCTCGAGCTCGGCGGCAACAACGCGCTGATCGTCGATGAGGTCGCCAACTTGGACCTGGCGGTGCCCGCGATCGTATTCGGCGCGGTTGGAACCGCCGGTCAACGCTGCACCACCACCCGGCGGGTCCTGGTCCATCGATCTCGCGCCGATGAACTCGAACGGCGTCTGATTGCGGCCTATGCTCAGGTGCGCATCGGCGATCCGCTCGATGCCCATACGCTGATGGGACCCTTGATCGACGGCGGCGCCGTGGCACGGTATTCCGCCGCGATTTCGGCCGCGCAGGCCGAAGGCGGAAAGCTGTTGTGCGGCGGAAAAGTACTGAAGCGGCCCGGCCATTTTGTTGAGCCCACCATCATTCGAGCCAACGCCGGGATGGCCGTCGTGCGCACGGAAACTTTTGCACCCATTTTGTACTTGATGAGCTATGACACGTTCGATGAAGCGCTGGCGCTGCAGAACTCAGTGGCATACGGACTTTCTTCCGCGATATTCTCGGACAGCTTGCAGGCAGCGGAACGCTTTTTATCCGCCGACGGCAGTGATTGCGGCATCGCCAATGTCAACTTGGGCACGTCCGGGGCCGAAATAGGCGGTGCGTTCGGCGGCGAGAAGGATACGGGCGGCGGCCGCGAAGCAGGATCTGACTCCTGGAAGACGTATATGCGCCGCCAGACCAACACCATCAACTGGAGCGGTCAGATGGCGCTCGCGCAAGGGATTCGCTTCGACGTCTAGGAAGCGCGGGGCAGCACCGGCCGGCCCAGCCACGCTATCGGTCCAGCCAGGCGTCGATGTCGGCGGCTCGCTGTTCCAAGCGTGCGGCGGAAATCGGCGCCAAGGTCTTCAGTTCCTGGGCATATAGAGAAACGCGGTATTCCTCGATCCAAAATCGAAACTCATCGAGCTTGGGCGACCAGCGCAATTCGGCGCCAAGTTGTTTTTCCAGGTCCTGATGGCGCATCGACCATTGGTGAGCTTCTCGTGCGATGTTCGGCGGCTCGCCGCCGCGCACGGCATTGCGCTGCCAGCGGCGCAGTTCGGCCTTTAGATAGCGCGGCAATTGGCGCAGCCATTCCGGCGCCACGGTTTGCAACACACGAGCATCCAACAGCCGGCGCAGATGTTGGCGGGTTTCCTCGGCGGCATCCGCTAAAAGTCGAATGCGAGGATCGTCCAAAACCTGCCGTACGCTTTGCGCCTCGGCAAGCCACCGCGCCACCATGGCGCTCGCCTCCTCGAGACCGGCGTACAAGCGCTCGCGCCCGCGGTCGACCGCAAGTTCATACGCGGTGCGCGTACGAGGCGCGTCGGCATCGCCGAAGCACGCGCCGCGAAACGCGAGCTGCAGCAGCATATCGGTGAGATCGTCGCTGTTGATATAGGGGCTTGCGCTCAGCAGCAGGGGCACCGAGCCGGCAATGGATTTGCTCAAGTCGCGCACGTGGTGCTCGAGCATCGTCCTCGCCAAGCGCACCGCGCCCTCCTGCCAGGCGTGCTGCGCTTCCTCCGCGGACCATTCATATTGAATCTGCAGCGACGATCCCTGCTGCCTCAGCGTGGGATACACCTGCAGCGTGCCCTGTTCCAGGACCAATGTTGCGCCGTCAGGCAATTCGTCCACGGCAAATCGACGCCAGGGCCCGAGAGATCCATAATCCTCCCGCGCCCGGCGCTGCAGCTCGGCGCGCCCGGCGGCGGCACAGCTGCGGCGCAATTCCGCAAGATCGGAGCCTCGGGCAATCTCCCGGCCCTCCTGCGTCACCGTCAATTGCACCGTCAGATGCGGCGGTACCGCCGCAAAATCAAATCGGAGCAGCGCATCGGGGATGCCGCGCTGTTCCTTCAGCCATTTTTTCAAGTGTCCGGCATCGGCACCGGCAACGGTCGCACTCGCCAGAAACGCCGCTACGGTTTCCGCGATCGGAATCAGGCTGCGGCGCGCCTCTTTGGGCAGTGAGCGCAACAGCGCCTCGATGCGCGGCGCCGCCAAGCCCGGAATGGCCGCATCGACCCTCGCGCGCGTCAACATGGGCAACGCCAACAGCGGCACCTTGAGGTTGGCGCCATCCTGGCTCTCTCCGGGCGCGAAACGATAATCGACAGCGACCGACAAAGACTCCACCCGAGTGTTCTCGGGGAACTGCGCCAACGCCTCTGCTCCGGGCAGGCGCGCGAAAATCTCCGCGGGCGTCAAGGTCAGGGCGATCCGCTGCTCAGTGCTTAGGTGTCTGCTGAAGTGCTCCAGAGTCGCGGCGCTCGACACCTGGCGCGGCAGGTGTTGATCATAGAACTCGATGAAGGATTCGCTGCTGCGCAGCAGATCGCGGGTACGCAGGCGCTCCT
>Ga0179587_10000069_pt1 | contig 48199 bp, 41 predicted proteins | sample CZODoug2_1_08_16_FD_185932 | JGI IMG/M metagenome (GOLD analysis project Ga0179587, IMG submission 185932) | Vadose zone soil fungal communities from Angelo Coast Range Reserve, California, USA - CZODoug2_1_08_16fungal | ecosystem: Environmental > Terrestrial > Soil > Vadose zone | place: USA...
CGAGAGCAGCAATAATTATGGAAGGCAAATAGCGTGGACTCGGGGGTCGTCGTTGCCGAAAATTACCGGTTCTACGCGACCCTGCGGCCTTGACCTTCCATAATTATGGACCGAGGATAGCGGCGCTTATCCATGTATTTTCATAAAAGGCGGGGCTGGTTGTTCAGCGACACTGTGGCAGGCGCCAAAGCCAGCGCCAATCTCTTTTCGTTCGTGGGGACCTGCAAGGCGAACGGTATCGAACCGCATGCTTACTTGTCTCTGCTCTTCGCCCGCTTGCCGCGTGCGCGCACCATCGATGATTTCGAGTCGATGCTGCCGTGCAACGCCAAGATTTCCTTAGCCGCTGCACATTGAGCCTATGAGTCGGATCACGGTGGATAACCTCACTGCAGCGATCCGCAAGGTTCGCTTCATGAGTCTTCAGGAGAAGGAAGCGTTAGCCGACGAGATCCATCGGTGCCAACCGCATATGCTGGCCTCCTGCTTGGTTCAGTCGCGGCTCGGTGTCGAGCCCGCCGCCGTGGAGTTCCTGCTCAACATCCTGCTCGTGTGCTATCAGTCCATGAAAGAGTCCGGCTTGCAGTGGTCGGTCATCACCGAAGATGAGCAGGAGCGCCAGATGCAACGATGGATCGGCGCCGTACAGTTCTCGGAGCACGCCGTTGGGTCCGCCGCGGATGGCGCTCGGGAGCAATACGCCAGTCAACATCCAGAGCAGCCGCTGCTAGCATTTGTTCTGAGTGAAACGAACCAGTGGCTGGGCGAGATTGCCGAGCGTCATGCGGAGGCTGAGCCCGACAAGTTCATTATGATGGCATCCATGAACTTGGTGAACTGCATCGCGGGTGCTCCCGTTTTGTCCGCAGTTCATGGGTAATACCTGGATTGTTGACCTGGGCACTACCTCGACCCATCGGGGGCGTTCGCCGACATGCCTTCCCGTGCGAGACTGCTCGCCGAGTACTTCGCCGCCATCGTCGTCGATGCCACGGCCAACCTTGATGACGAACCGAGCGTCCGCTGTCGCCGGCGTCCGGGACGGCGCCGTTGCACCGGGACCGTAATGTCCTATCCCGGTGCCGATGACCAGGATCGCATCTATGGGTACTGCCCCACCTGCAATGACAACGGATTCATCAGCGGCTGGCAGCGGGAGAGCGGTACGTTTCGGACGGTGGCGCAGCGCAAGAGGCACAACCCAGAGCGGGGAAATGAATCCGCTCGAACCGACCTGAGCAGTGTGCTCAGGGTGTGAATCTCGAGGGAGTAACCGGCGACCATCGCGACACGAACGATCGCAAAGCGCTTAAGGTGATGGTACGGCTATAGCGATTGAACAACCTGGAAATAAGTCAAATTCGCCGCGCATCCCGCAGCATCTCTCCGCCCGGGCCGGTTTGACAGCGGTGCCCTTTCGATCTAACAATCCAGGCACTATCCGGTTCGGGGGAGCCGGAGCATCACAACAAACGCTTAACTTACGGGGTGGCAACATGCTCAGACCAACTCTGTGCGCCGCGATCGCGGCAATCTTCATCTCGACCGTCATCATCGACCAGGGCCTGGCCGCATCCACCACATCCAAGAAGGATGCAGGCGAGGAGAGCGAAGCTTTGAACGCAGCGCAGGCTTGGTTCCAAGACCAGCGCATGGCACCGAACCTTTCCATCAACCCGAATGCGTTCGCATCCGTACAAGCCCAGGTCCTCGCTCTGCCCACGATAGGTAGTGCCTGGACCGAGCGGACGAGCCCGGTCAACGGAGTCGATTTCTCCGACTCGCCGCAATACATTGATCCGACCAGTGGATTCAGCAACTCGGGCGCGGGCGACCGCTGGGTCGCGGGCCGCGTGACCGCCTTGGCCGCGGCGCCAGGGGGGGCGCTCTTTCTCGGCGCGGCCGACGGAGGAGTGTGGAAATCGCTCGATGGTGGCGCGCACTGGAACCCGATGACCGACGCAGAGGGAACGCTCTCGATCGGTGCTCTGCTCGTAGCCCCCGGCGTGTCCGGATACACCGTATACGCCGGCACCGGCGAAGCCAACACCAGCTCTGACAGCTACGCGGGAATCGGCGTGCTCGCCTCCAGTGACGGCGGCGGCACCTGGGCACGGGTCGGCGGCGACGAGCTCAATGGAGCCCTGATCTTCCGCCTCGTGCAGAACGGCTCGACGATCCTGGCAGCCACCTCGCACGGCTTGTACAGCTTCAACACCGGCTCGAGCACTAACTGGACCGCGGTACTGCAACCGGGCGGACCGCCTAGCGGCGGCAACTTCAACCTGAACGTCGCCAACATGATCACCGATGTGGCGGTGATCCCCGGCACCAGCGGACACCGCGTTCTCGCGGCGGCAGGCTGGCGCGGCGGGGCGCCCACCAACGGCTTGTACGTCTCGAATGACGGAGGCGCCACTTTCACCTTCATCGCCAACCCGCAGGGATGGGTTCCGGCAAAGGCCGAGGGCCGCACGACGCTCGCCTACTCGGCGTCCGGCGACAGGCTTTACGCGATCGTTCAGAGCCCGCAGCTTTTGAATGTTGGAACCAACGGCAAAACCCTCCTTCAGGGTGTGTATCAGTCGGCGAGCGGCAGCCCCTCCGGCCCATGGACCAAGATCGCGACGTCCGAAAAATTGCAGGCCAGCGGCTCGGCCCAGAAGATCAGCCGCATCGGAAAGGGCTACGCCCCGGGCATCCAGGCTTGGTACAACCAGTTCTTGGCCGTCGATCCTGCAAACAGCAACCACGTCTATCTCGGTCTCGAGGAGGTGTACGAAACCCAGAACGGCGGATCGGGTTGGAACACGATTGCACCTTACTGGAACTTCGGCTTCAACTGCTTTTCCTACTCGCCGTTCGAAGGCACGTGCGATCACAACCAAGCGCACTCCGACCAGCACGCCGCCATCATCGCGAGCGGCAAGCTGTACATCGGAAACGATGGAGGCGTTTACGCCAAGTCGACCGGCGACCACGTCACCGGCAATTGGACGAACCTGAATCAGCACCTCGACGTGCTGCAGTTCTACTCCGCGGCCGCCAGCGCCGACTCGGTCGCGTACGGCGGCCTGCAGGACAACGGGAGCAGCAAGATTTTTCCAGTCACCGGCATCGTCAAGGACGATAACGGCAATAACATCATGGTCGATTCCGTGCAGGTCTTCGGGGGCGATGGCGGCTACACGCTGGTCGACCCGAGTAACTCACAAAACGTGATCACTGAGTACACGGGCCTGACAGCGCTCAAGTCAACCGATGGCGGCGCCAACTGGCAATTCATCGTGCCGGCTGACCCGGACCCCCGCTTCATCGCACCCATCGCGATGGATCGCACCAACCCTCAGCACCTGTTGGCGGGAGGAGCGATCGTCTGGAATTCCGAGGCGGGCATTGCGGGAACCACCGCCGGGGCCGGCGCTTCAACCGACTGGCGTAATATCTTCGATGTCCGGACTGCTGTTGGAGGCAACGCCGCGGGCGAGGTGACGGCGCTTGATGGAATCACCGTCGGCGGCACCGAGTATGTGGCGGCCGCGTGGTGCGGCCCGTGTAATGCGAGCTTCGCGACAGGCACCGGATTTCACGCCGGCATCGTTTTCCTGCAGAACAGCGGCGCCGGCTGGATCGTGACCTCACAGGTCTGCACCGGCGGGGGAGCGTGTGCAGCATCGGGGCTGCCAAACCGATACATCAGCGGGGTCCGCATCGACACCGGCAACCCGAGCCATGCCTACCTCGCGCTGTCGGGCTATTCGCGCCGCTGGATGATCGGGGCCGATGATCCGGGTGTCGGGCACGTGTTTGAGACAACGAGCGGCGGCTCGAGCTGGGTGGACCGCTCGGGCACGCTGCCTGACGTTCCGATGGACGACATCGCGTTTGAGCACGGCAATCTCGTCGTGGCCACGGACTTCGGTGTCTTCTCGTCCGCTGACAACGGCACCACCTGGTTCCGGTACGGCTCTGGGCTGCCCAACGTCGTCGTCGATCAACTCACCTTGGACCCGAACGGGAACCTGATTGCGGCGACACACGGTCGCGGTCTGTGGACGATCGCCGCCCCATAGTGGTCGGCAAGGCCGCCCGTCACCTGATCGGGTGACGGGCGGCAGATCTGAAGGTGAAGTCACTAAATGCGCGAATGCCGGGTCTGGCTCGGGTTGATCCGCAGCATTTGACATTAATCGCCGAATCGGCCGGGGAGTTGCGGCCTCACGCCAATCGGCGTACATAACTCCTCACTCTGCCCACGTTTTCTGCTGCGGGCGGTCACTGCTTCGAAGCCCGGGAGACCGGGCAATTATAAAATACAGGGGAATTTATATGAAATATCGAATTTCTAGTCAAGGCTACTTTGGCTTTGACTTGCGCGCGGGCACCGCGTTGGCTGTGGCGCTCGTGCTCGTGACACTCGCGAGCCCCGGCCGCGTCCTTGCGGCGAGCGACCGCTTCAAGGCAACGATCGCCGACGGCGGCGCGGGAGAGGCGGGCGAAATGCGAACACCGTTGGAGTTCGAGCAAGGAGCGATTGACCATCCGCAGACCGGCTCGCAGTCCTTGTTCTCACGATGCCGGCGCCCCCCGTTCAGCAGCACGGTCGCATTGTACAACCCGCTCACCGCACCCGAGTTCGATGCGGTCGTCGGCGATACGGCGTTCGGCTTCGCCGATGGGTCATCTTGCTATAACCCGCAAAACGAGCAAAACATTCTCATCAATCCTGCCAACGCGCAGAACGTCGTGACCTCTGCCAACGAATATCGCGACAACGTGCACGCCGTCTATTACTCACGCGACGGTGGCCACACGTGGGCCAATGTGTTCCTGCCGGGCTGGACCCGATCGTCGGGCGGCTCGGGGGATTTTTCACACATGGATTCCTGCGGTGATCCGGCGCTTGCTTTCTCGCCCGACGGCGCAAGGCTCTACTATGCGGGGCTCGTCTGCAATTTCGATAAATTTCCTCGCACCATGTCGGGCGTTGCCGTGGCGGTGTCGACTGATGGTGGCGCAACATGGTCATTGCCAACGATGGTGGACTATCGCGCAAGCGGCGATTTCTTCAGTGACAAGGAATGGATAGCGGCGGGTCCGAACAACACCGTCTATGTCACCTGGACCAAGTTTTATCAAGGTCCGCGCGGCCTCGGCTACCTTCGCTCGCCGATCGTGATGTCGAGTTCATCCAATGGCGGGAAGACCTGGTCCTCGGTCAAAGCCGTGTCCGATGACGCGCATCCATTCAACTCGGGGTCGCAAGTGGGCGTTGCGCCAAACAGCGCGCTGATCGTCTCGTATGAGGGCTCAGATCCCAACACCGGATACGCCACCGATCAACTCGTCATTGCACGCTCGACCAATGGCGGCACCAGCTTCAGCAACAAACAGGTGGCGCGCCTGTATGACGATTTGGATTGCTATCCAATCCAACTGCCGGGTGCGCAAGATCGCCAGACGCTTACCAACGAGCAGTTCCGCATCAACAGCTTTCCGTCGATGGCGATCGACCGCAGCACCGGTGGTTTCGCGATTGTCTGGGCCGACGACCAAGGGGCCGGAAATTGCGGTACCGGCGGCACCACGTTCAGCGGCGTGACGTCGAATCAAGTGAAGCTCGTCACTTCCGCGGATGGCATCAATTGGACGGCGCCGCGGACACTGACCACGGGCTCAGCGGACAAGGTCTATCCGTCGGTGGGAGCCGGCGCGGGGCGTGTCGTGGTCGGCTATTACACGCGTGCTTTTTCACCCAGCCCCACGGCCGGTGATCGAAGCTGTGGGATTGCCGAACTCGATTCGGTGACAGGCAATGTCGTGGCCCCGACCGATGCGGGCCGGGCCGCGGCAGCGGTGTGCCTCGATTGGGCAGTGCGCTCATCGGACAATGGTGACTTCGCAACCGAAACGCGCGTGACGAAACAATCCTCCAATCCCTACATCCTGTTTGCAGGGTCATTCATCGGCGATTACACCGGCACGGCGGTCGGAGCCGATGCCAAGGCGGTCACGGTTTGGACGGATTTTCGGGGCAATCCCGGTACGACGACGCCCAATCAAGACACCGTCGTCGGCGTGGGATACTAAGGGTCGACGCGTTATGAGAAGGGTGCCGCGGCCGCACGCCGCGGCACCACCGTCCTGACGTGTTTCAACCAATGGGAGCGACCAACTGGCTCAATGCGGCGCCAACATCTTTGCGGTCGACATTTAATTCACCCACTGCCGATGGTTACTTGCCGGTCGAAGCGGCGCGACTTGCCGATTATCCAGTCGCGAAACGCAGCTCCCGGCGGCTTATCGAGTGCCGCGCAACTCCATGCGAGAAAATGCGATTCCGCCAGAGGCAATTCGGGAGGAAGTACGTGCACCAACATGCCGAGCGCCACGGCGCCCCAGACCGCGAGCCCCGTCACCAGCGCGACGGCCAGCGTGGTCGAATCCCTTCGGGAGCCGAATTCGGTCACTTGAATGATGTTGTCAGATATGACAACATCATTCCTATGTCGACAGTCGGGCGAAGAAGCGGGAAAGAAAAGGGTGGCACGTCGCCGGCAGCGGCAGTCAAGATCCTGCTGGCGAGGCGGATTGTCAGCGCGTTGGACCGTCAGGGGTTGACCGTTCGGGAGGCCGAGTCCCGGACCGGTAATGCCGCAGCCGACTTCTCGCGACTGCGCCAAGGGCAACTCGAGCGCTTTAGCATTGAGCGACTGCTGGAAATGGCCAGCCGTCTTGGCGAACGCCTGACACTCACTGTGCGGGCGAGACCCAGTGAGCCAGGGCAACGGGCACCCAAAGCGCTGGCAGTCCACCTGAAGCAGCTCCGCGCTCTGTGCCGGCGGTTTATGGTCCGGCGACTGAGCGCATTTGGGTCCGTGCTGGGATCGGATTTCGATCCCACCAGGAGTGACATCGATCTGGCGGTGGAGTTCGGGTCATCGCGGCGCTACGGACCCGCGGACCAGTACTTCGAATTCAAGGCTGCGGTGGAACGTCTGGTGGGGCGTCCGGTCGACCTGGTAGAAACGAAAGCCATGGCCGACTCGCGCCTGAAGCGGGTCATTGAGCGAACCCAAGTGCCCGTCTATGAACAAGCGGCCTGACGTCTACCTCGAGTTGGCACTGAGAGCACTGGAGCGGGTGCCGCGATTTCTAGCCGGCCGATCACTGGAAGCTTACCTAGCAGATGACCTGTGCCAGTCCGCTGTCGAGCGACAACTGGAGGTGGCCGGGGATGCGCTGGGTCAGGTGCGCAAGTTGGATCTCGATCTTTTCGCCCGCGTGCCGGAGGGTGCGCTGATCGTCGCGTTTCGCAACGTGCTTGCCCACGGCTATGCCACCCTCGACCATCGGCGAGTGTACGACGCGGCGACGCACAAGGTGGATGAACTCATCCGCACGCTACACGTTCTGCTTCGTGAACGCCCCGAAGATCCGGCGGCTTAGGTGTGCTACAGAAAACATACCGTATCTAGGATTTCAAAGGCTTATCAAGGGGTAACTGGCGGTTTCGTAGCACAACTGATTTGCCAAAATGCCTTGTTTTCTAGATACTTACGTTGCTCGGAATACGCGTCTTCGAACCAGGGGGTCAGGGGTTCGAATCCCTTCGGGCGCACTTTTTATCAAAAAAAGTCCTTCGGCAGCCCCGGCCGCGAGATCGGAAACGAGCAGATCGAACCCCTGACGGACAACAAGACGGTTCGACTACCCGGCGCCGCACCGGGTTGGACGTCGCCGCTTCAGTGGCGGCGGTCTGGAGCGAAGCGGAGGACGAGCGGCGCAGCCACGAGCAATCCGTCCGGACGCTCCATTCAAATTTGGTCGAAGCCACCAATTAGTTGGCTTGACGGCCAGCTTGGCGGACGGCCTTATATAGTAATACGGCAACTGGTTAAGGTCCGAACCGCCCGGATGTCGGAGCCGCTTTGATGATTTGGTACTGCCGAAAGTTCTGAGCGATACCCCACTGACGCAAGTTCCCGGCGTCACCTCACCCAACTGAGCAGAGCCTGTCAGATTGTGAGGACGACTCTGCCGAAGGGGCGGCCCTCAACCTGGTAACGCAGAGCATCAGCCGCCTCCGCCAGCGGGAAGGTCCTAGCCACGATCGGTTTGATTGCGCCGGAACGAAGGAGAGAGACGATGGTATTCCAGGCGTCAACCCAAGCCGCCTGCGGCTGAGCGAACAGGATGAAGCTCTTGATGTTGGCCTGTTGCCAGATCAGATTGGTGACGTCGATGGTTGTCTTACGTGGCACCGCAGGCGTTCGCCCGCGTCGTCGAACTGGGCGGATTCACGAAAGCGGGAGATTCCCTGCAGTTGCCGAAGTCCACTGTGAGCGACCTGGTGCAGAGCCTCGAGAAGCACCTTGGGGTGCGATTGCTCCAGCGCACCACGCGGCGTGTGACCGTCACTCCGGACGGTGCCGCTTTTTACGAGCGCTGCGCGCACCTCCTTGCGGATCTCGATGAGGCAGAGGCCTCAGTCATGCAAGCTCGCGTCGCACCGAAGGGGAGATTGCGCGTCGATTTGCCCGGTGGACTGGCGAGGCTTTTCATCGTTCCACGACTGCCGTCGTTCCTTGCCCGCTATCCAGATCTGCGATTGGAGTTGGGAGTGGGGCTTCGACCGGCGCATCTGCTGGAGGAGGGCATCGATTGTGTCGTGCGCTTCGGCATGCAGTTGGATTCGAGCTTGGTCGCACGACGAATCGGTACAATGAGCCTCGTCTGCTGTGCGAGCCCTGCGTACTTGCGGGAGCGTGGAACCCCGCTCCGGCCCGAGGAGCTGTCCGCACACCGATGCGTCAACTATGTTTCAAATCGCACTGGACGAGTCCATGGACTGGGAGTTCGCGCGAGACGGACAGAAGGTCCAGCTCACACTCGATGGCATCCTGGCTGTCAACGATCACGACGCCAATGTCGTCGCCGGTCTTATGAGTTTAGGAATCGTGAAGGTGGCGAACTACGTAGCCCGACCGTACCTGGAGTCGGGGCAACTTAAACAGGTACTCACTGACTGGACGGCGGAGCAATTTCCCATATCCGTGATGTATGCGCAAAGCCGTCCCCTTTCGGCAAAGGTGCGCATCTTTGTCGACTGGGTGAGCAAGCTGATTCGGCAAGATCCGATTCTCCAGTCTCGCCGGAGCCGTCCACAATCACTTACGTAAGTCGTGACGCGTAAAGGCAGTACGTCACGCGGGTTAACACGAGCCGCGCATAAATTGGCGAGCAGCAACCAGCGCAAGCGCGTTCGGAAAACCAAATACTGTTTTCGTCTCTCACCACTTATCGCAAGGGTTGCACTGCAGCTACATTCACCGTCGCCCGGTTCGGCACGCCGGCGGTGCCAAAGCGCCGCTCGACGCTCTCGAGCATCAGATCTCGGATCATCTCTCCGCTGATGCCGCCGGTGCTCGCGCACCAGGCCATGGCTTCGCGTCGCAGGTATCCAACGCAAAGGCCACGCGGACCACTTGACCGTCCCAGCAGGCGATCTCAAACCCATCCGAGGTCCAGCGCAGGTTCGGCCGGATCGTAATGATCTTGCCGTCGTGAACACGACCCACAGATACCGCCAGACCCGTGGTCGCTGCGCGCCGCTCACGGCGCGGGCGAATTTCCGCGTATCGCAGGTGAATAAGGCGTCTGATTCTACGGCGTTTGGAATGATGTCATTGCAGGCTCCTTTCTCAAGCGGTCGCAGATGGTCCAGAAATTGACGAAAGACGCCTAAAACACAGGTACTCCAGAGTCTCACACCCAGGGGGGCTCGAGCCCCACCTGGGTGGCCTCGCGCAATCCGCCTCAGTCGTCATGCAGGAACGGCGCTTTCTCCAGGACGTATCGGGCGACATCGCGACCCTGCTGCAGCCCCACGGTGCAGGCGCGGCGGAAATGGATTCCGACCAGCATGCGCGAGAACGCGTTCTCGCGCGCCGCATCGAACACGCTGTCGTAGGAACGCGTCAGTGTGGCATCCGGACCGGCGCCGGCCGCAGTTGTCGAGGTGTGCTGGAACGGCAGGTTGGGGCCGAGCAGGGCGGTCAGTACTTCAGCGGCGGCGGCGCCTGCCGCGGCGTGCCCGGACGGGTAGTCGGGAACCGGCGGTGTGATGAATGCGGGTTCCCAGTAGGGATCCTTCACGGTCAGCGGGTTGCCGTCGGTGTCCGCTGCACGAATGGCCGTCAGCGGTCGCCAGAAGTTGTAGTAGAACTTCGATTCGAGCGTGGTTGCAATGGCGTCGGACATCGCCGCGTTCAGCGCCGCATACAGCCTTGCGTGCTGCATCAGCGACAGGCCGCCTGAGATCTTGCGTGCGATCCGATTCCAGGCGAATGAGCCATTCTCGTACCAGAAGAATGCGATCGCAGTCTGATCGGAGCTGCGCGCTGACTCGCCGGCCTTGCCCAGAACCGCGATCTCGTTGACATCCATTGCGTACTCGAGGCTCTGCAACGAGTACGGGCGCGGCGCGCGGAACTGCGCCGAGGAACGCACGCCGAACGTGCTCAGCGCGCCCCAGCCGGCAGCGGAGACGAAGTTTGTCGGTGGAGTGGGCTGGTAGTCGCCGGGCTGGGTGCCCGGTGTATACGGCGCGTTAAGCGCCCCGAGCACGTCTTCGTTGGCGCGGCTCGCGAGCATCGCGGCGGCGGCGGCCTGGCCCACGTCGATGCCGCGATTCTTGGCGCTGCCGGCTGAGATGGCCGCCAGCTCCGCCGTGTACACGCTCTCGAAGGGCGTGTTCGGACCGAAGAATATGCCGAACTCGGCCACCAGCACGTCGTGAGCCGCAGCCGCGACGGCGGCGTCGACGCTGGTGTAGCCGGCATTGTTCGGGTGCGTCGCCGACTTCACGGCGTCGAGCATCGCGATGTGCGCCATCGCATAGGCACGCATCTCGACCATCGGTGTCAGATCAAATAGCGGCAGGCCGGCCGAGAAATCGGTCATGGCGATATTCCAACGCTCGATGCTGTCGGCGCTGCCGGTCGCGAAGGCGCGCGCCGGCATGAGCAAGGCGAGGCCAATCAGTACGGCGGAAAAGAAAGCGATTGCCTGGAATGGACTACGTTTAATCATCATGTCGTTCTCCTTGAGTTCTGAGATGTAAAGTGCATTCAAAGGGCCGCGAGGAAGACCGGTAAGTTACCGGTGGCGAGCGAGAATTCAGGGTGTGGGCCAGCACCCCGCGATGCGACTTTCAAAGACAGGCAAAACAGTGTTCCCCATTGACGCAACATGATGGTCCCCTTGCAGTGGTTTACCGTTCTTGGATGTCCCGGACCCTCTGACTCCGACCGCAGCGGCACTGTTTGATGTCAGTAGGCCAGGAAGTCCAAATCAGCGCTTAAGTTTGCGACGAGTGGGCGCTTTTCGAGTACGAAGCCCTTCAATCCGGGCACGAATTGACCGCGGCGCTTCGGCAATCTATGACGAAGCGGTTCGCGCGCACCGCGCGGGTCTGGCTCTGCCCTGCGTCTTCGTTGAGAGTGTTGGCTAGAGTATCTCGCGCAACCCTTTTGTTTGGCGCAATTGGCCAGTGGAGGAAGTGCTCGAGGGCTGGCTTGTCATTTTTCGCGATCGCCTGATCGTGTGTCCGCCGGTTATACGGCCGATTTGACGGCAGCGGCTCCCTGGCCGCGCACGCAGTGCATTGGAGTGCGGTGGCACTCGCGGTATCCGCAACGTTTTATCTGTGGCGCGTGTCGAGCACCACGCCAACCGGAGGGTCAGCGTCACAGGTAGTATTCGACGCTTCCCGCGATTCTTGGCGTCAGGGGCATGCCCGCACCGGGCCGAGACTCCCTCGCGGGGGACACGAAGTGCAGTCGTTGCCGGCGCGTCAGCGCCCCTGCACGAGTTTGACCGGCCGCTTCTTGTCCTGGGTCTTCTCGAGGTAGAAAGCCGTCAACGTGGGTGCGTGGATCTGATTGACGGCGTTCTCGATAGCTTTTGCCTTGCATTGGAGCACTTCTGCAGACATCAGCGCCGTCGCGCCCAAGCTGCGCATGTGCCACGATAGGCTGCACAAGCTATCCGCCGCCCTGGACAGGCGGCCATACACGGCCGCCGCGCCGTCGCGTGAGTGCAGGTTGAGATCGGCAAGTCGGACCACCCTGGAGTGTGTGGCTTCCGAGGAATCGGCCAAGGCGATGCTCGATGCTGCGAGGGCGAGCGCGAGGCCGGTGAAACGAATGGCTGATTGCGTCATCTTGCTCTCCTGTTTGAGTCGATCGGAAATTCGTTGCGAACCATGAACTACAAGTGAACGTGTTTGCTGTTTTCGTGAAATTCAGATTGAAATTCTCTGGGCTCTCAAAACGTCCCTATGAATTGCGGGTGATCACCTGCCGGAAAGGGTGAGCCGGCCATAGGGGTCAGTGCGCCGGTCGAGGCGTCCAGTGTGAAGCCGCTAACATTCGCCGCGCCGTCATTGGTGACATAGAGGAACAGGTTGGTGGGATCTACGGTTATTGAATAGGCATTCGCGCCCGCGGAAACCGGGAACCCTGGGAGCTCAGTGAGCGCGCCGGTGGTCGCGTCAATGCTATAGCCGACGATGTTTGCGCCCGACGTAACATACAGGTAGGCGCCCGTTTGATCGGTGGCGATGTAATGGCTTACCGGCAGCGGGAATGGGGACCCGCTGAGCCGCGACAATACCCCGGTAGTCGGGTCGATACTGAAGCCCGATATGCTTGGATTTGTGGCGTCGGGGTTCGCCGAGTAGAGGAACGCGCCCCCGGCCCCGAGCGCCAGGCTGAGCGGGTTGCCGCTGGCGGGAAACGGCGATCCGGGCAGTGGGGTCAGGTTGATATGAACCGATCCGTCGGCGGGGTTTTGGGACGCGTTCGTAGTAAATGCTGAAATGTCATTCGAGCCTCCGTGGTTCGCAACGTAGACAGCGCCAAGTTGAACACCTTGAACAATCGACGTCGGGCTCATGCCCGTAGCAATTGTCGAGGGCGCGCCCAGTGTTCCAGTGTTCGGGTCGATGACGTAGGCGAAGACGTTGTCTGAGCCCGCATTCGCAACGAAGAGATAGGAGTACCCATAGTCGATAGCCATGGCCTGAGGGTCGATACCGGCAGGAAAGGGGGAGCCGGGAATAGCGGTCAATGCGCCAGTGGTGCTGTTAACGGCAAAGGCGGAAACGTCATTGCTACCCTCGTTGCCGACGAAGACATATTTCTTGTCATCGAGGTAGTTGTAATCGAGACCGACAATTGCATGAGGGGAGGTGCCCGCGACAACCGATGTGCCGATGACTGCGAGCGCGCCGGTGGTCGGGTCGATGCTATAGGACGAGAGCGTATTGTCCGCGGCATTGGTGACATAGGAGAATTTCGTACAGGACACCGTGACGCTGGTGTCATTCGCGTTTTGAATGCTGACTACCGCATTACTGACTACGCAGTTCTGCGTAGGTGAAGAAGGCTGCTGGATAATGTCGACGTAGTCGCTGGGATAAGAAGAGTCCAGGGTGAACGCGCCGTTGGCACCGACCTGCAGCACACTGTGGCAAATTGGAGGAACCTGGCCAGGATCGCGGCCTGATCCCCTTCCAAATGTGCAATTGGTAAGTGTCAAACCTGAGCCCACCAGCCCCGATACCGTGACTCCAACCGTGTAACCCGCCACAGTCGAACAAGCGACAGCCACGGCGGTAATGTTCGCTGCTCCGACCGTGCCAGAGCCGTTGGTGACAATGCAATTCTGGGCCGGAGTAGAGGGCTGCGCTTTCACGGTCACCGTGTAGGCGGCACCGCTGCCAAGTTGGTTGGGAAAGGTGAACACACCCGCCTTGGAAACTGGAACAACGTCGCCTGCATTGGTTTGCAGCACCAGTCCGGAGCCGGTCAGTCCTGTGACCGTCCCGCCGACCGTGTAAGTGGCTGGGGGTGGTGGCGGCGGCGGCGGTGAACCTGAGTCACCGCCCCCGCACCCGACCATGAACAGAGCAAGGAACGTCACAGATCCGATTGAGCGCAACATGATGATCCCCTTGTGGCGGTTTGCCGTTCTTGGATGTCCCGGACTCCGACCGGAGGCTCTCTTCGAAGTCATTAGGCCAAGAAGTCCAAATCAGCGCTTAAGTTTGCGATGAGCGGGCGCTTTTCGAGGACGAAGCCCTTAAATCCGGGCACGAATCGACCGCGGCGCATCGGCAATCCATGGCGCAGCGTCTCGCGCGCACGGCTCGGGTCTTGCTCTTCCTTGCGGTTTCGTTGAGAGTGTTGGGAGAAAGCAATTCCAGCGTGGCCATTTTACTTGTCAATCATTACCACAGAGTTGGATGTGAGGCCGAGCGCACTGCCGGCGGCAACGGCGGGCGCTCGGTTGGGAACTGCTTTAGGTCTCGGCGCTGTGATCGCGTTTGCGTTGTCGCTACAGTATTTCGCGCAACCCTTTGTTTGGCGCAATTGGCCGGTGGAGGAAGTGCTGGAGGGCTGGCTGTTCATTTTTCGCGATCGCCTGATTGTGACTGTACTTATCGCCGCCGCGATCAGTGCAACGGCGCTGGTGCGTACCGAGTCGCTGCAACTACGGGCGGTATTGTTGGCAGTTGGAGTGGTCATCGGTGCGGTAAGCGGCGAATTGATTGTCCGCCGGTTATACGGCCAATTTGACGGCAGCAGCTCCCTCACCGCGCACGCATTGCGTTGGAGTGCAGTGGCACTCGCGGTATCCGCGATGTTTTATCTGTGGCGCATGTCTTCCGACGCAAATGAACAATTGCGTAACGAAACATTGCGCCGCTTGAACACCGAACATCTGCTGACCAATACGCGGCTGGCTGCGCTGAGGAGCCAGATTGAGCCTCACTTCCTATTCAATACCTTGGCGACACTGCGCTGGCTGCAGCGTACTGAGCCCGAGGCCGGCGCGCGCATGCTCGCGAGCTTTATCGATTACCTGCGTCGCATGGCGACGATGCTCGAGTGCAGCGAGGTATCACTCGGGGAAGAGATTGACTTGATGCGAGCTTATCTTGAGGTTGTCGAAATGCGCATGGGCGGGCGCCTGCACGTCGCAATCGACGTCCCGCTGGACTTGCGGCGCGCTCGAGTCCCCCCGCTGGCGCTGGCGACGCTGGTCGAGAATGCGGTTAAGCACGGCATATCACCCGCGCAATACGGCGGAGAAATCGCCATCCTCGCGCATGAAGTCGCGCATCAGCTTGTTCTTAGTGTCACCGACACCGGGGCAGGCTTTAATCCGGGCTCCGGCAGCGGCACCGGAATCGGGCTCAGCAATGTGTGTTCACGCCTTTCGACTTTGTATGGCGCGCTCGGGTCTTTGCGGGTCGAGGCCAACACGCCGACAGGCGTGCGCGCCACACTGAGGTTGCCCTGTCATCTGGTGCCGCCACAATGATCGGCGAATCGAGCACGCGCCGTCGGCGGATTCTCGCTTGGGGTACGGCCTGGGGCATCGCCATGACAGTCGTCGAGCAACTGGCATTTACACCCGGCGAGGCCTGGGCCACGGCAAGTATGCTGTTGTGGTGGCTGACGAAGTGGTTGACTCCCGTGTGGTGTCTAGTGGGATGCATTTTTGTGTGGGTGGCTGATCGCGCTGTGCGCCAGCACAAGATTCGCGGCTCACTGCTCGGGTGGCTAACGGTCGCGGTGATTTCGGCCATCGGGCAGCCTTTACTTAGCATCCGCGTGCAGACGTGGATTCGCGAATTCCTGCCGGACGCGGCTGCATTGACAACGCACGGGGCCGGGCAAATCCCGCTTCATCCACCCACGATGTCGCTCGCGGTATACAACCTTTGGATCAATTTGTTTTACGGCGGCCTGCTGATGATGGCCTACTCATTGACGCTGCGACGCGAGCGTATGCGCTCCTTGTTGCACGCGACTGCGGTCGCTCGCAATCATACCCAGGCAATCCTTGATGAGGCCCGACTCCAGGCATTGCAAAGACAAGTGGATCCCGCTCTGTTACTGAATTCGATGGGTGAACTGGAAAAGCGCTACCGCAATGAGCCTGAGCGGGCTGAGCGCCTGTTGGAAATGCTGGTTGAGTTTCTGCGCTGCGCAATGCCTGGTCTGCGCGAACCCATATCCACAGTAGAAGCCGAATTGCGCCTGGCGCGCGCCTATGTAAGATTGCAGGAAGAGCGCGGATCGGGCGCTGGCTGGAGCATCGAGGAGTTACAAAACGGAGCTTTGCAGGCGCAGTTCCCGAGCCTGTTGATGCTGCCCCTCTTGGCGCTGGGAGCCGATGGCTCGAACTCACTGTTGACAACCCAGGCTGCCAATGGCCGCGTCACACTGACCTTGAGTGGCCTTCGCGAAGCGTCTCTTGATTTCGTGCAACTTCTGCGAACTCGCTTACAAAGCGTGTACGGCGAGGCTTTTACCGTCAAACGAGATCCATCGACAAAGACCGTGCTGGAGATAACGTTGATCCCCGAACCATAAGGAGCATTCAATGAACCCCGAACAACCCGATGGCTTGCGCCGGGCCTTACTTGCGCTGCTGCCCATGCTCGTCATCACGGAAGACTCGAGCGCCCAAGATGCCGTTCAGAGCCAACCGCAGAACTATCGCGTTGCATTCGAGAACGATAAGTTGCGCGTGCTTGACAACAACGGCCGTCCAGGTATGGGGGTCTGTGGTGATGGAATGCATTCGCATCCGGCACATCTCACCGTCCTGCTGTCGACCGGCAAAGTCCGCATCAAAACGCCGGACGGCAAAGTTCAGGTCCACGGTGATGTCCCGGTCGGCGCGGTATCCTGGAGCGACGGGGAAACACACGAGGTCGAAAACATCAGCGGCAGCAACATCCGTCTGCTCCTCATTGAGTTCAAGAGCACTCGCGGCTGAATTTCCATGAGCCCACCGACCGCAATTCTCGCAGAGGACGAAAAGGTTTTGCGCGACGAGCTGCGGCAGCGGCTGGGCGAGCTGTGGCCCGAACTTATCGTGGTAGGAGAGGCCGGCACCGGGATCGAGGCACTGCAACTGTTGGAAAAACAGATGCCTGATCTGATGTTCCTCGACATTCAGATGCCGGGATTAACCGGTTTGGAGGTCGCACATCAGGCGCAGGGACGCTGCCACATTGTATTTGTCACGGCCTATGACGCGTATGCCGTTGCCGCCTTCGAAACCGGTGCGCTGGACTACGTCTTGAAGCCTCTGGAGCGTGAGCGTTTGCGATTGGCGGTGGATCGCGTCAGGCAGCGATTGGGCTCCGCCCCCCAAAATATCGAAGTGCTGCTGCGCGATCTGATTAGAAACGCCGAGCCGCGCAAGTATCTGCGTTGGATAAATGCATCGGTCGGACACCTAATGCAGCTGATCACTGTGGATGAGGTAGTGTATTTCCAGGCGGACGCGAAATACACCCGGGTGGTCACCGCAACGTGCGAGGCGCTCATTAAAAAGCCTTTGAATGAGCTGCGCAATGAACTTGACCCTTCAGTATTTTGGCAAGTTCACCGCTCGACCATTGTCAACGCTAATGCAATCGCAGGTGTCTCGCGAGACATGCTTGGTCATATCAACCTAAAACTTAAGCGCCGCGATGAAAAGTTGAATGTCAGCGAATCGCACGCACATCTTTTTCGCCAAATGTAAGTGTCACTGTGAATTTCCCCTAATTCCGTCGTATAGCGCATGAGAATGTCGGAAGCGTTAAATGTTGTCGGTCCCGAAAATCTAAGGCTCGCCGGTCAGCAACGATCGCAGCGGCGAGCTCGACAATGCAATCGTCGCGTAGGGCACGGGCGTTTAGGGGCGTTTTCGAGCCTGGCGCTCATGGCGGCTACGACCGCCGTGCTCTGGCCGCCAGACCCTGCCTTCGGGGATGCACTGCAGGAAATTGTGGTTACAGCTCAAAAGCGTGACCAGGCGGCGCAGGACGTCCCCATCACAGTAACAGTACTGACTGCCGACGCATTGGTCGCCTCGGACTCCAAGGATCTGTTTCAACTTGCCAACTATGTGCCCGGAATGGTGTTTTCGCGCGCTCCGGATGATGGGCTGGCGCTCAGCTTTCGAGGGGTACGCACCGGCGCAAGATCTCAGGCCTTTGACCAGTCGGTCGCGCTGTTCCTCAATGGATTGTGTTTGGCCAAGGGCCGTCTGTACTCCCAGGCTTTGTTCGATGTGCGACAAATCGAATTCACCAAGGGTACGGAAAGTTCGCTGCTCGGCAAGAACGCCAGCGTCGGCGCGATCAGCATCGTGACTCGCGAACCGGGATCCACTTTAGGCCGAAGGAGTCGAGGTCAGCGCCCGAGGAATCCGTCGTCGAAGCGATTGTTGTCGATGGCTCCAGCGCCACGTACGCCGCAGGACGTAAAGACAGCTCATGGGGTCGATGGCGGGGCATCCGTCCTAAGACTGTATGCACTCAGGTAGATGCCGCGCAAGATAATCAACAAAGATCCTAACGGCAGGCAGTAGTCCAAGACGATGCGGCAGTAGCGCTGTGAAGGTGGATTCGCCGGCAAGCCACCCTGGCAGGACCCGAGTTAGCTGCCTGCTGCGTAGCTCACTTTTGCAAACGTACGCGGGTAGAGCGGCAATCCCCGTTCCGTTGACCGCTGCTTGCTTCAGAGTGGACAGGTCATTGCGGTGTGGCTGACGCTGGGGGCCGAATATCGCCTCAAGACACGCCCCCGATTTTTTCCCCAGGCCGGTTTTCGAGCGCTATACGGCGGTCGGCCAGCGAGTGCTCCTGATCTATAGCACAACCGGAGTGCCAAAATTCCTTGTTTTCTAGTGACTTGCGTCGCTTGGAATACGCTTCTGCGAACCGGGGGGGCAGGGGTTCGAATCCCTTCGGGCGCACTTTTTATCAAAAAGCTCTTCGGCAGCCCAGGCCACGAGATCGGAAACGAGCAGATCGAACCCCTGACGGACAACAAGACGGTTCGACTACCCGGCGCTGCGCCGGGTTGGACGTCGCCGCTCCAGCGGCGGCGGTCCGGAGCGGAGCGGAGGACGAGAGGCGTACTCCAGCACCATTGGGCCGTCCGACAGATCGAAGTGGCTAAGGATGTAGGGCGTCGTCACGTTGGAGCCGAGCATCGTGCTTACGTCGCGATAGCCCTTGATCAGCACGATGTCGCCGCTCCCCGCGCTGGCGCCGGCGTCGGCGATCAAGCCGTCCTTGGCGCTTTGCACCCCGACGATCGGTGTCGCCCACAGGTAGCATTTGCACCGCGCGCTGGAAGTCCATCGTGTCGAACAGTTTGGATGCGGTGGCCGGGGTGGGCACTGCGAGATCGAAGACCAGCTTGCCGATCGGCGAAGGCCACGACGGCCGCAAAATCGAGAGAGCTAGGCATGCCATTGAGGCGCCGACCGACTTCGCAGAGCTTAGTTCTTGGGCCCAAAGGTGAAATCGTCGCAAGCGACGAGCCGGTTTGTGCTTGCCTGCATGAGCATTAGTGCGGGCGATGTTGGCGGAATACCAAATTTTGAATGCGGGGGAAGGTATGTACAGATTTTGCGTCGCCGTTGTTGGATATCTGTGCGGTTTCGGTATGTTGTCGAACTTTGCACACGCACAGAGCGCGGCACCGGAGACACTGGCGATGCCCGAGATCATCGTAACGGCCCAGAAGCGGTCGGAAAACGTCAATTCGGTACCCATCTCGATTTCCGTCCTCACCAACCAGGACCTGGTCACATCGGGCGTCACGGGCACGGAGCAACTGCAACTGGCAACCCCGGGTTTAGTGTTCGGCGACACCAATGGCTTCGCTCAGCCGTACATTCGCGGTATTGGAACGGACCTCATATCGCCGGGCCAGGAATCGCCGGTGGGGTTCTACTTGGATGGTGTCTATCTCCCCTTCACGTCAAGTTTGGTGCAGGAGTTCGGCGACATCGCTCGCGTCGAGGTGCTGAAGGGCCCGCAGGGCACGCTCTATGGACGCAATACGACGGGGGGTGCGGTCAACATCATTACCCGCGACCCGGGTCAGGCGTTCACAGCGGACGCCAACGTAATGGCCGGCAACCTCGGATATGCGAAGGGAACCGCCTACGTCGCGGGGGGTATCGCGGACGGACTCGCGGGCAGCATTGCCGGGGTCTACACTATCCACAATGGCTTCTTCGACGTTTTGAACACGGGTCAGCGCCTTGATACTCTCAATCAGTATGGCGTCCGCACCAAGCTCAAGGACGTCGTCAGTGATGATTGGAACATCGTATTCAGCGGCGACTACACCCACAAGAACGACTCGTCCGACAGCGTCTTTACGGCGCTGATCGGTTCCGATTTGGGCCTGCCCAGGAGCGTGGGACCCTCCTTCGTGCCTCGGGACACCTATACCGATTTGGTCCCTCATCCACACCGCATCGCGACGGACTACGGGGCAAATCTCACCGTTCATGGGCACCTGCCGTTCGCAGATCTCACGTCCATCACCGGTTTCCGCGATGACTACCTGTTATCGAGTGCCGACGGTGACAGCACTTCGCTGCCGCTGTTGGCCTATCAGTCGGCGCTTTCGAGCCAGAGCCTCACGCAGGAATTTCAATTGGCGTCGGCGGATTCCTCGCCACTGCAGTGGTTGGCCGGCGCGTTCCTGTTGAAGGGATCTGGGGCTTTTGGTCCAGTGGATGTTTGGGCCGGGATGCCGGCGACGGGCGTCCCTAATGCCGGGCTGCTTCTCGGCCGGACCCGAATCACGTCCTATGCCTTGTTTGGCCAGGCGAGCTACGCGATGACCGATTCATTTAAGGTGATAGCGGGTCTGCGATCGAGTTATGAGCGTCGGTCATTGACGACACAGACGAATTTTGCAACGGATTTTCTGGATCCAGCGACTCGAGCTGCCGCCGGTCTGCCGCCCCTTGATGGCTCGAAACGTTCTACGAGCACCGATCCAAAGGTGACGTTGCAGTACGAACATTCGGGCCAATTGGTCTATGCGACGTATTCGACGGGCTTCAAATCGGGTTCCTACAATCTCATTAGCGTGACCGGCCCCGGCCCCCTGGAACCGGAGAAGATCAAAGCGTATGAGGTCGGGGGCAAGCACGACCTTCCGGTACTCAGCGCTCATCTCGATTGGGCGCTGTTTTACTATAAATACCGGAACATTCAGGTCAACATTCAAGATCCGGGCGTCGGCGGAGTCGTCGCCGCGCAAAACGCGGCCTCGACCAAGGACAAGGGCGCCGATCTCGATTTGACGGTACCCATCGTAAACACACTGTCCGCGACGGTCGGACTCGAATATCTCGACGCGCGGTACGACACGTTCCCCAACGCATCCGTTCCCAACATCGTCGACGGCGAGTTAGGCACCGTGACGCCGATCGGCGCAACGAAATCGGTCAATGCGTCGGGCAATCGCGCGATGCGAGCGCCGCTGCTGACATCGACCTTCAAGGTGAAGTGGTTGGTTCCGACCGCCGTTGGGGATGTCACGTCGACTGCGACTTGGTACCACAACAGCGGCTTCTTTTTCGACGCGGGCGACGAAATCTCACAAAAGGCTTACAACATCGTCAACTTGAACGTCCAATATGCGCCGCCTGGAGGTCGATGGACCGTTTCCGCATGGGCCAACAACCTGACCAATGAGACCGTGATTGCCGGAATCAATGCGTCCCCCTACGTTCTTACCGCGGGCTACAATGATCCCCGCCTGTTTGGGCTCGGTGCCTCGATACATTTTTAGCAAAATGTTGATGGAAATCGGCACGTGAAAATCAACTCGAACGACCGATGCCTGAGACTCGCATTGCGCGCGCTCGATCTGCAATCTGGGCATTAGTGGCCAGGTCAGCCGCAGCAACCCGGCCGATGCAGCGAAGGGGAATTTCCTTGCGACATTCGATGATGGCAAAAGTCTTGGTGGAATGAATGTCAGATAGAAATAGCACTTGGCAGAATACGGCCAGAATCGCCGAGCGGATGGTCACGGTAGGCGGCCATTACCTCTGGGAAAAGGCGACCCATTCCAAAGCCGTCATGGCATCGGATGTTCCGGGGTCTGCATTCGACATCACGCCGCAATGGTTAACGGCCGTATTGTGCAAGGACATGCCGGGGGCGCAGGTGCTCGATTGCAGCGTGACGGGCGGCAGCAGTGGCACATCGGAACGGCAAGGATTGGCACTGGTATTGAATGAAACAGCCCGCCAAGGCGGTCTCCCCGAGCGCTTATTCACCAAGTGCACTAAGAGCTACCGGCAGCGCCTGACTTTGGGACTGGTCGGTATCATTGACGGAGAGGTCGGTTTCTATCCGCAGATCCGCCCCCAGCTCGATATCGAGGCGCCACGCGGGTATTACGCCTGCGTTGATCGGTCCTCATGGCGCTCTATGATCCTGATGGAGGATATCGCGTGTACTAAGGGCGCGAAATTCATATCGACCGAGACCTACATCACAAGAGAGATGATGGAGGATCTGCTGTCAAACATGGCAAAGTGGCATGGCCACTTCTGGAATAGCCCACAGTTTTCTGACCAGTTGCGTTGGATGCGAACGCCGGCCGATTGGTTGAACGCCATCAATAGATTCATCGCGCACAAGGACCGGTGCCGACTCGGCATCAAAATGTCCGAGGCGGTGATCCCGCCCGAGTTACTGGGGCACACTGACGAACTCTTCGATTGCGTGTTCGAATGCCTCGAGATGGCGAACCATGGTCCGCAGACTTTCCTGCATGGTGATCCTCACATCGGGCAGGCCTACATCACGAATCAGAGCAGAATGGGCTACGGCGACTGGCAGATCGTCATGCGTGGCAACTGGGCATATGACTATGCCTACGCGTTGACCTCGGCGTTGACGGTGGAAAACCGGCGCACATGGGAGAAAGATCTCCTGCGCTTCTATCTGGATCGGCTACAAGAGTCGGGTGGCGAACCACCTCCGATCGAAGAAGCTTGGTTAAAATACCGGCAGAATGCCATCTATGGTTACTTCTGCTGGTTATCGACCATTGCCGGCTCGGCCAAAGGTACGACCCCCGACATGCAGCCGCACCAAGTCGCGCTCGACATCATCCACCGAACGGCAAACGCGATCCGCGACCTTGATTCGCGCGGCGCTGTTCGAAATTGATCAACGTGATAAGAGAGTTAGTCCAAAATCCCATCATGGATCAGCTTTGTCATCATCGAAAACAAGTGTTCGCATTCCATTTCCACACCGATCGGACGAACCAAATGAATGAAGCCAAATGAACCAATTTAAAGTCGAAAGGCTATGTACTTGGAGCGGATTGGTCGGTGTAACACTCTTTTTTCTTGGTTTTATTTTTTCCCATTTTATTCCACCACCGTCGCCTTCGTTAAGCCAGGAACAAGTAGTGGCGCAGTATCAGCAGAACGCCAACGGGATTCGCACGGGGATGGTACTGATGATGATCAGTGGAATGTTTATTATGCCCATGGTAGGGGTTATTTCGGCTCAGTTGAAGCGTATAAAGGGTATAACTCCCGCCCTGACTTATGCCCAAGTTTCCGCGGGCACGGCAGGCAGCGTATTGTTCATTATTCCAGCCGTGTTGTTTCTGGTTACTGCTTACCGGCCTGATCGTCCCCCTGAACTTACCTTTCTGATGAATGACCTATGCTGGATCATGGTCGTTCTTCCTTGGCCGCCGGCTTTTATCCAGAATATTGTGATTGCAACCGCCATCATCCACGATGAAAGTCCGCAACCTATTTTCCCGCGTTGGGTTGCCTTCTTCAATATTTGGGTGGCGATAGGATTTTTGCCTGGTTCCCTGCTCCCTTTCTTCAAAAAGGGACCCCTTGCATGGAACGGTATTTTTGCGTTTTGGCTGGCTGGCACCGTCTTTTTTGTCTGGTTTATCGTGGTGACGGTGATGTTGCTGAAAGCCATCAATCGGCAGGAACAGGAAGCTACGCTATCTTGATTCGCTTGACATGGAGATGCACCCAAAGCGGGAGACCGCTACACGGGAGAGTTCAAAAAAAATGAACGCCGCAGATACCAATACTCCACTGCCACGTGAGGCCGATGTCATCATTGTCGGTGGTGGTCACAATGGTCTCGTCGCGGCATGCTATCTGGCGCGCGCGGGTGTCGACGTGCTGGTGGTCGAGGCTTATGAAAAGGTGGGAGGTATGACCTCCACCAGCCCGATGGCGCCCGAAGCGCCGGATCATATGATCAACGACGGCTCGATCCAGGCATCGCTGTGGAATTCGACGACCATTGATGCTGATCTCGAACTTTCTGCCAAGTATGGTTTGCGTCCGGTTTTCACTGATCCGTTTCACGTGCATCTGGCGCCGGGCGGCGAATCGCTGGCGTTCTGGCGCGACCACCGCAAAACCGCAGAAGAGATTCGCTACTTTTCGCCCAAGGATGCTGACCTCTGGCTGCGCTATTGCCGGACCGTCGACAAGGCGGTGGCTATGGGCGCGCCGCTGATGAGGACCAGCGCTGTTCGTCCGGAGCTAAAATATCTGCTCCAGTCAGCGTGTGCAATGCTGACTGGTTTCCGCGAGCTAGGCAACATCATTCGCTGGGTAGTCCCATCCTTTGCCGAGGCGGTAGAGACCTTCGAGCTGGATTTGATTCGCGGCGCCTTCACACAACTGGTTCCGTTTCAGAATTACCGCTCCGATCTCGGCGGCTGGAGCACGATTTATTTCGGCCTTATCCATCGCTACGGCGCCTGTATGTTCGACGGCGGCACGGGCGCGCTGCCGCTCGCGCTGATGCGTTGCTTTGAAGCGGCGGGGGGCAAGACGCGCGTCAGCGCGCCCGTTGAGAAATTGACTTTGCACAACGGGCGCATCTCCGGCGTACGTCTCCAAAGCGGCGAGGAAATGGTGGCGAGAAAAGCTGTGATGACCACGCTCAACGCCAAACGAGTTTTGCTTGAACTGTTGCCAAGCGACGTGCTGTCAGATGTTTTGCACAGGCGCGCCAACCACATTCCGACGCTGGAGCGCGGCATGGCGGACTTCAACATCAACTTTGCCCTTAACGGCAAGCTCAGCCTGCCGCGCCATCAAAAATGGCGCAAGGACAATATTGACTTGCGCCGCCCCTGTGTGACTTGGAATACCTATCAGGAGGCGTTATCGGCCTATGAACAGGCCAATCGCGGCGAAGTGCCTGCCACCACGATTCCTGGTCTCGCCCATATCACCACGGCGATTGATCCGAGTATGGCGCCGCCCGGACACGATACGCTCTGGTATTGGAGCGGTGTCGGACCATCCAAGCCGCGCGAAGGCTGGGACAAGGCGCGCGAGCAGCTTACGCAACGCGCCGTCAAGGATCTGAGCCTCTACTACGAAGGCATCGAAGACCTGCAGATTGCACATCGCACGCAGGTGGTACCGGACATCGCCAAACGCTTCAACGCGGTGGATGGCAATGTGTTCCATGTAGATACCTTCATTACCCGCATGGGGCCGTTGAAACCCGCGATCGGTTTTGCGGGCTATCGCACTCCGGTGCCCGGTCTGTATCTCAGTGGCGGCAGTACGCACCCGGTATCCGGTATTTGCGGCTTGCCCGGACAAAACGCTGCCAGAACTTTGCTGCGCGACTTGCGCAAGATGTAACCCGATTACGCATGGCATGCCGATCATGTGGTACATCGTCAATCCAGGTCTAGGTGCGGGCCGCGGACTGAGCCGCGTTCTGCTGCGTTAAGCGGTGTACAAAAGTACGATGGCGGTGCACACCGCAACGACCCAAATTTCTGCGCCGATGCGCATCGGAAGCGGTGCTCGCCGGATTTCCATGAAGTCGAGTATCACGTAACGAATCTTGATAAACGCGATCACGAGGATGGCAATGCCGGCCTCGCGCCGGTCATGGATCAGGAAGCCCCGGCCGAAGCGCCAGGACACGAGAGTTACTGCGACCAACGACAGCCACACCGCCGTAATGCGCCCGATTCTGATGGCCTATCCTCCTATTTCAACAGATACAAGAGAGCAAACAGCGCAATCCACAGTAAATCGACGAGATGCCAGAAACTGGCACCGCTTTCAAAGTGCCCGATCTTGATCGGTGCGAAATCACCCTTGGTTGCATATTGCGCCATGAAGGCGAGCACCCCCATCCCGATCAGTACGTGAAGGAAGTGGATGCCCGTGAATACGTAGTAATACATGTAGAAGTCATTGGTGTTGATGACGATACCCGCACTAATTTCTTGTGCGTACTCGGCTATCTTGATGATCGCGAACCCCAACCCACAGGCAAAGCCGAGACGAAAGAGAACGACAGTCGACTTGATTCGCCGAGCTCGCGCCGCCTCCACCGCCATCGCGACGCACCAGGAACTCGTCAGCATGAAGAACGTGTTGATAAGACCGAATGACTGGTTGAGGTGGCTCTGCGACGATTGGAACAATTCCAGGTCGTCGCGACGGTAGAAAAGGAAGACAATGAACATGATCGAGAACATCATCATGTCGCCGCAAATCATGACCCAAATACCCGGTTCTCCCGGGAGATGCCTTATGCGCCTGGAAGCCTGCCGTTCCTTTGTCAGGATCATTGCGTTTCGCCTAGGCCGGACTTCGATACGGAACGGGTATGAATTTTGATGTCGATCAAAAAGTCAATCCGAACGGCAAAATCTCCGCATGCCCGCAGACTGCGCAGAGTTTTTGAGCTGCTTGATGGCACACAATGAGCTTACGGCCTCGAGTCCGAATCGTCGATTACGACATTGTTATTGTACGAGATGCCGTTGCCGTGCAATCGCCAAAGCATGTACCCGGTTGCTGGCTCGCAGCTTCGTATTGATGCTGCGTAAGTGCGTCCTGACCGTGCTCTCCGAGACAAACAATTTCTCCGCCATTGCGTCGTTCGAAAAACCTTGTGCGAGCAAATCGACGATCTGCAGCTCTTTGCGCGTGAGCGTCTCGTCGGGCGCCACCGGCGGCGTGGATTCCGACGAGGTGGGCGAACGCGACCGGGTCATTTTCGTGAGGTAGGCGTTCAAAGGGTCGCCATCGCCATGGCCGTCCTCAGCTTGCCTGTAATTGAGCACGCCGCGCAGCATCTCTTGAATGCGCTCGCCTTCCTCGTGGAAAATGCTGACGAATCCCTCCTGGGCACTCGATTCGGTGGCCCTGAGAAGGGTCCGCATGGCGAGCTTGTGCTGCCCGTCGATTTCCAGGGCTTCGGCCTGCAGAATGCGTAATTTCAAGGCACGCCGGTTGCGCTGGCCCGCGAGCGCAATCGCCAATTCCTTCTTGATGATTGGAAGCGCCGCCGCGGCCTCGCCGCTTCGAATCATCCAGCGCACACGCCCGATCGAAAGCGTCACCTTGTCGTTCGCGATATACGAGCGGCTTGTCACTTCTTCCCAGTTCACGGCTGCGGCGGCGAGATCGAGCTGTTCTCCTGCAGCGGCCGAATCCCCTCGTATCAGCAATGCTGCGGACTTTTCAATGCGGGCGCTTGCGATCACGCGGTGCAGTCCGAGGCGGTGGCCGAGCAGCTCCAGTTGTGTCAGCACTTCCAGCGAACGGTCGGGATCATTTTGCTGCTCGACGATCTTGGACAGCAGCGAGTGGGCGACGATCAACTGATCCGGTAAGCCGAGCGTTTGTGCCAGCGGCAGGAACAGGGTCAGTAGGCCCTCGGCCTGCTTCAACTCGCCCGATTCGTACAATGCTTCGGCCAACAGGACACCGGAAAGAAGATTGCGATTTCCGCTCTGAAAAAGGTCATCGCCCGACACCCCGGCGGCCAGCCGAAGTTCCGCGAGCGCCTGTTTGAGGCGGCCCTGGATGAGATCGATCGTGGCATTGATCGAGCCTGCCAGGCCGACTTGGAGCGACGAGGCTCTCCCGCTGTGCGCAGCACGCGCTTGGTCGACGTAGCGACGTGCTTCCGAGTAGTTTCCCAAAATCATGCTGTCGACGGCCAGGGTTTGGGACAGAATGGCGTAGGGAAACGCGTGTTCAGGTTTCAGAATCTGGATTCGCTCGAGCCCGAGGGAGAAGGATTCATCGATACGATCCCGCATCGCGAGGAGTGTGGGCTGCATCGCATGGTATTGCGCCAGGGCTGCGCCGGTGCCAAGTTCAACCGGGTCAATCTTCTCCACGAGCGTCAACGCCTCCTGCGGACCGCGCGTCAGATTGACTGCCCAGATATGCATCAATCTCAGGTTCGGCGATGCCTTGACGGGCGCAGGGAAAGTTTCCAGCCAACGCGTCAACATTCGCAGGCGTCCTTGGTTCAACAAGATCTCCGCGTTTTGTTCCAGCAGCGGCATGACGTAGCCCAAATCGCGCGTTGCGAGCGCATGCTCGATTGCGGGAACCGGCCGATCCGCTGCGAGGAACCAGTCGGCCGCGGCGCGGTGCAGTACCGGTACCGTCTCACGGGCGGTCTTGTATAGCTGAGTGCGCAGAAAGTCCCGGAATAGGCTGTGATAGCGATACAGATGCTGCTGCTCGTCCACGACGGTCAAGAACAGGCCCTGCCGCTCCAGCCGGGGTAAGAGCTCGGCGCTATCGGTGCGGCCGCACACGGCGTCGCACAGCGAGGCGCCGAACTGCGATAGCACGCTAGTTTTCAGCAAGAAGTCCCGCACGTCGGGAGGTTGCCCTGCCATCACATCGTCGGCCAGGTATTCCGCCACCGCAGTTGCAGATCCTGCGAAACCCGACATCAGATCCTCGGTGTTGGTCCGCCGCTCGAGCGCGACCGAGGCCAGCCACAGCGCCGTCGGCCATCCTTCCGTACTGCGGACCAGGCGCTGGACCTGTTCGGGGCGAAGCGACAAGCCGCGCCGCTGCGTCAGGAACAGACTGGCCTCGTCCGGTGAAAAACGCAGTTGCTCAGGTGTCACCTCAAACAGCTCGCCATGAGCTCGCAGCCTGCCAAGCCCGATCTCAGGGAACGTTCTCGAACCCAGGACCAGCCGGGCATTTTGCGGCAACCGGGCTATCATTTGTTTGACGAACGCGAGGACGGTGGGATCGCGGATCACATCGACTTCGTCCAAGAACATGACGAAGGGGGTGTCGCTCTGGCCGAGTTGGTTAGCGACCACGGTCGTGACGTAGCCGGTATCGAAGGACAATTGGGCGTCCATGTCCTCAAGGGCGGGATCCGGGCGAAGATGTCCTCTCAGGGCCACCAACAAATAGGATAGAAACCGCGGCAGATCGTTGTCAGCTTCGTCGAGATTGAGCCACGCCACCGCCGTGCCCTCCTTGCGGTAGCGTTCCCATAGTTGCGCCATGACGGTGGTCTTGCCGAATCCGGCTGGAGCCCGAATGAGAACGACCTTCGAGCCGAACGCAAGAAACACCCGACTGCAGATTTCCGTTCGATCGACGGAATACCGTGAGACGGTCGGGGTGGTCAATTTTGATGTCAGCAACAGCTTCTGCATGAGACTCGAATCTGCGCACGCGCCAGCGAATCGATCAAGAACCACTTTCTTCCCATCTTATCACGCCTGCCGAAACCATCGGACACGTGATGGCCGTGCGGTCGCCTGCAATTTCGTCGAAACCGACGATCCACGCCCGCGTCCCAGGTACCACCATGGGTTCAGGAAGTTCTCCGAACTTGCCATAACTTAAGTCGGAAGAAGAATGCAACATCAGGCGTATATCTATGACGCGGTTCGCACGCCCCGCTCCCGCGGCCGAGCGGACGGATCGCTCAATGAAGTCAAGCCGGTCGAACTGGGCGCTGGGTTATTGCGGGAGCTGAGGCATCGGCATGATCTGGACACTGGGCGGGTCGGGGACGTCATCATGGGATGCGCGGATCCGCTGGGCGAACAAGGGGGAGCCATCGGCAAAACGATCGCCATGGTCGCGGGGTACGATGAATCGGTATCCGGGATGCAGGTCGACCGCTATTGCGGGTCTGGTTTGGAGGCCGTCAACATTGCGGCCATGAAGGTCATGTGCGGTGTCGAGGATCTTGTCATCGCGGGCGGCGTCGAATCGCTGTCGCGGGTGCCGATGGGCTCGGGCGGCAGCGCCTGGGTCAGCGATCCTGATGTGGCGACCAGAACCGGGTATCTGCCCCAAGGCATCGGTGCCGATCTGATCGCGGCCCTCGATGGAGTGACGCGCGAAGACGTCGACCGCTTCGCCTTGGAATCGCAACAGCGGGCAGCGGCCGCGAGATCGGCGGGTTTTTTCAAAAGTGTGGTTGCCGTTCGCGATCCTCTTGGCCGGACCATTCTCGCGGATGATGATTTCATCAAACGGGACACCACGATGGACAAATTGGCGGGCTTGAAGCCGTCTTTTCAGGACATGGGGACGATGGGCTTTGATGCGATAGCGCTCGGGCGTTATCCCGACCTCGAATCGATTCCGCACGTGCACACCGCCGGCAATTCCTCGGGTATCGTGGATGGAGCGAGCGCCGTCCTGATCGGCAATGAAGCGGTCGGCAAGGATCTTCGGCTCACGCCGCGGGCTCGAGTGTTGGCGATGGCAAACGTCGGCAGCGAACCGATGATCATGCTCACGGGGCCGGCGCCGGCCACACGGAAAGCGCTTTACAACGCGCAGCTCAAGTTGAAGGACATCGACTTGTTCGAGGTCAACGAGGCGTTCGCGTCCGTGGTGTTGCACTTCATGCACGCAACGGCCGTCCCGAGCGACAAAGTGAACGTCAATGGGGGTGCCATCGCGATGGGGCATCCCCTCGGGGCGACCGGCGGCATGCTGATCGGCACTCTCCTGGATGAATTGGAGCGTCGTCGCGCACGCTATGGGATTTGCACGCTCTGCATCGGAGCGGGGATGGGCATCGCGACATTGATTGAACGGATTTAGCGGCAAAGAGCGAGCCGCAGAGTAAGGAACATTTATGTCAGGCTTTGCGATTCAAACCGATGCGGATGGAGTGGCAGTCATCACCATGGACATGCCGGATCAGGCCGTCAACACGATGAACGATACCTACGCGGGCTTGATGAGCACGACACTGGACGCGCTCCGTGCAGGCATCCGCGATGGATCGATCAAAGGCGTGGTGCTGACGTCGGCCAAGAAGACGTTTTTTGCCGGCGGCGACATCGCAAAAATCATGGAATATCAGGCCAAAAAGGCGTGGGACGAATGTTTTCAATCGCTCGGGGTCATTAAAAGGCAGTTGCTGGAACTCGAGTCGATCGGCGTCCCGGTCGTCGCGGCCATCAACGGTACTGCGCTCGGCGGCGGGTTTGAAATCTGTCTCGCCTGCCATCATCGGGTGGCGCTGGATGCGCCCGATGTGTTCGTGGGTCTGCCAGAAGTGACGCTCGGGCTGTTGCCGGCGGCAGGCGGCATCGTCCGTTTGGTGCGTCTGCTCGGGCTCAAGCAGGCCATCCCGCCGTTGATGGAAGGCACCCGCCTGCAGGCGGCGAAAGCCAAGGAAGCCGGTCTCGTCGACGCGCTTGCGGGCGACATCGAGGATTTGATGGTCAAGGCCCGCACTTGGGCGCTGGCCAATCCGGGATTCCAACAGCCGTGGCTGCGCAAGGGATTTCAGGTTCCCGGGGGCAATGCATTCGCCCCGGCGAATGCCGCATTGCTGTCCATGGCGCCGGCTGTGTTGCACAAGAAAACCCGCGGGCTTCTGCCGGCTCCGCACGCCATTTTGTCGGTTGCCGCGGAAAGTTCGGTGATCGGCTATCACGCGGCCATGGCCGTTGAGTCGAGACATTTCGACAAGTTGATCCGCGGCACGGAGTCGGCCGCCCTGATCGGGACAATGTACAGGCAGCTCAACGAAATAGGGGCAAAAGCGAGCCGGCCTACCGGGCCCAAAGTTCAACCGGTCAGGAAAATCGGCGTGCTCGGAGCCGGCATGATGGGGCGCGGAATCGCTTATGCGTGTGCCCTGGCGGGAATCCGAGTGGCTCTGAAGGACGTGAACTTGGAGACCGGCCGCGCCGGCAAAGATCACGCGGCGAGGTTGCTAGAGAAGCAAATCGAGCGTGGGCGGATCACCATTGCCAAGCGCGACGCCGTGCTGAAATTGATCGAACCGACCATCGACAGGGGCGATCTCGGCGACTGCGATATCGTGATCGAGGCTGTGTTCGAGGATGTCGATCTGAAGCGCACGCTCACCCAAGAGTTGATGCCGATCCTGCCGCCCCGGTGCATCTTTGCGAGCAACACGTCGACCTTGCCGATCAGCCTCCTGGCCGAATCCCATCCTTACCCGGAGTTGTTCGTCGGTCTGCATTTTTTTTCCCCAGTCGACAAGATGAATCTCGTCGAAGTCATCAGGGGCAAAGGCACCAGCGATGCAACCCTGGCGTACGCTTACGACTTCGTTCAACAGATTCGCAAGACACCCATCGTCGTCGGCGACGGCCGGGGCTTTTACACCTCGCGGGTGTTCGGCGCGTTCTGCGACGAGGGGGTACGGTTGCTGAGGGAGGGTGTCAATCCGGCGTTGATTGAAAATATTGCCAAGCAGAGCGGGATGCCGGTCGGCCCGCTGGCGGTGATGGACGAGGTCGAGATCACGCTGATGGCGAAAGTGGCGATGACCAATAAGCGGCTGGATGGACTGCTTGGCGACGATTTCTCCGCGGTTCACGAGTACATGAATTCGATGGCCGAAGCGATGGTGGCCGAAGGCCGCACGGGGCGGGCTGCCGGCAAGGGCTTCTATGACTATGCTCACGATGGCTCCAAAACCCTCTCTCCCCTCTGGAAGGAGCGGTTCGGTGGCCGAGCGGAAGTACCGGCTGACGACATCCGGGACCGCCTGCTTTTCCGGCAGAGCATCGAAACGGTCAATTGCATGGAGCGGGGCGTGGTCACGAGTGCCCGCGATGCCAACATCGGCTCCATCTATGGCTGGGGCTTTCCGATTCACACCGGCGGCACGGTGCAGTTCATCGAGGGTTACGGCCGACGCGCATTCGTGCAGCGCGCTGCCGAGCTCGTGGCCCGGTATGGCTTTAGGTTCAATCCTCCCCAATCGCTTGATGCGTTGCTGGAGAAGGCGGCATGACATCAGCGCCGGCGGTGCCCTCCGCGATGATCTTGCCGCAATCGCGTCCGCAGTCCCCCGGACGACTCCAGGATGAGCTGGAACGGATTTTCGCCGCGCAGCGGGCCGCATCGCGTCTTGATCCCTTTCCGAGCGAAGCGGTCCGGCGGGACCGATTGACGCGATTGATCGACCTCTTGTGCACGAATCAGGACCAACTGTGCAGCGCCGTTGTGCGGGACTTCGGACGACGCTCCGCCGAGAACACGAAGTTGTTCGACATCTTGCCGCCCATAAATGCACTCAAGTACGCGGCTGCGCACCTGACCCCGTGGCTGCGTCCGCGCCGCCGCCGCTCGAATTTTCCCTACAACTGGGTGGGCGGGAAGTCGTTCATACAGTTCGTGCCGCTGGGCGTGGTCGGAAACATCGCGCCATGGAATTTTCCGTTGACGCTGGCGTTGAGTCCCATGGGAGGCATTCTCGCCGCCGGCAACCGGGTCATGCTGAAACCGTCGGAGTTCACGCCGATGACATCCGATGTGCTTCGCAGCTTGATTGCCCAGTATTTTGCCGAGGACGAGATCCATGTGGTGACCGGCGGGGCCGATGTGGCAGCGCGCTTCGCGGCGTTGCCGTTTGATCATCTGTTGTTCACCGGTTCCACGCCGGTGGGACGGCGGGTGGCGCAAGCGGCAGCGGTCAATCTCGTGCCGGTCACGCTCGAGCTCGGCGGTAAGTCGCCAGTGCTGGTGAGCGAGAGCGCCCACTTGAGCGAGGTGGCTTCCAAGGTCATGTTTGCCAAGTCGACGAATGCAGGTCAGATCTGCCTGGCACCTGATTATGTGCTGGTGCACCGCTCACGTCGGGACGCCCTGGTGTCGGAATTAAAGAAGGCCGCGAGGGCGCTGTATCCCAACGGGGCGGCCAGCAAGGACTACGTCAACATCATCACGGAACGCCACGCACAGCGACTTCGGGCGCATCTCGAGGATGCGGCGGCTCGGGGCAATCCGGTCATTCCGTTGTTCGACGGGCCCGAATCGGAGGATCCACGCTGTCTCGCACCGCGGTTGGTGCTGATCGGCGGCGAGGGAGGCTCAATCATGGAGGAGGAGATTTTCGGCCCCGTGCTGCCCGTCGTTGCCGTGGACGGAATGGCCGATGCGATTCATCGCGTTGGCTCCCGCGCTCGGCCGCTGGCTGTTTATTACTTCGGCAACAATCGCGCTGAAATCGAGCTCATCACCCGGGAAGTCGCGTGCGGCGGGTTGGTGATCAATGACTTGATGATGCATTTCCTGCAGGACGATCTGCCATTCGGCGGGGTCGGGGATAGCGGCATGGGCGGCTACCACGGTCCGGAGGGATTTGAGCGCTTCAGTCACGCGAAATCCGTGTTCAAGCAGTCGAATTTTGCCGACATCGGACAATTGCTTCGCCCCCCCTATGGGGCGCGGACGGCGCGGCTTCTAAAAATGCAGATCAGGCGCTGAAGGTCCGACGGCCGTGCTCAGCAACCTCAAAACAGTCGTCATCACCGGTGGGGCCGGAGGCATCGGTAGGGAGTTTAGCCGGCTTTTCGCCAAAGACGGCTACCGCGTAGTCGTGTTCAGCCTGTTGGCGGAAGAACTCAAGGCTTTGACACAGGAGCTGCGTCGAACCGCCCCTCATGCGGAAATTCTCTCGCACCAGATTGATCTGTCGCAGCCGGACGCCGCCGAGAAGGTTATGGCGTGGTGCGACAATCGATCCATCGAGATCGACGTGCTCGTCAATAACGTGGGCTTCGGGCTCCTTGGTGAGCATGTGGAACTCGACCTGGCGCGCGTTGAACGGATGTTGACCCTCAATAATTTGCTGCTGACGAAACTGACCTTGCTCGTGGGTCGCAAGATGAAGCAACGCCGACGCGGGCACATCCTCATCGTCTCTTCCATGGTGGGGTTTTCGCCGGCGCCGTTTTTTGCCGCCTACAGCGGCAGCAAGGCGTACGCCCTCGCCTTCAGCGTGGCGGTGGCCCGCGAGCTGAAGGACTACGGCGTGACGGTGAGCTGTCTGTGTCCGGGAACCACCCGGACACAGTTTTTGGACACGGCCCAAACGGCGGTCGAGTCGGCTCGTGGGATCACTCGCTTCGTGTCCGCTTACACGGTCACTCCCGACGTCGTCGCAGCTGCCGGCTACCGGGGGCTATTTGCGGGAAAGCTCATCATCGTTCCCAACGTCTTCCTCACGATCCAATCCGTGTTCCTGAGGTGCCTGCCCATGCGTTGGGTGTCGGGGTTTGTGCATCGCCAGGCGCGCCAGAAGGCGACTGCATGATCGCGCGAACGATATTTCGGCGCGATCATGAGCAGTTTCGCAACATGGTGAGCGCCTTTGCGCAGAAACAGGTGATTCCGCATTTGCTGCGATGGGACGAAGAGGGTGCGGTGGATCGGGATTTTTGGCGCACGTGTGGTGAGCTGGGAATACTTTGCCCCACGATGCCCGAAGACTACGGCGGGGCGGGGGTGGATCGCTTGTTCAGCATGATCGTGCTCGAGGAACTCGCTCCGCTCGGAGGACTTGGCATTTCGTTGTCGATGCATTCGGACATTGTCGCTCCCTACCTATTGTCGTTCGGCAGCGATGCAGTCAAACGAGATTGTCTCCCCCGCATGGCCACCGGGGAGATGATCGGCGCGCTGGCAATATCCGAGCCGGGCGCGGGGTCGGACGTCAAGGCGGTTCGAACCACCGCGGTCAAGGTCGACGGCGGCTATCTGGTCAACGGCTCGAAGATCTTCATTTCGAACGGATTCGAATGCGGCGTGGCCGTGGTGGTGGCGAAAACCGATCCGGGAGCCGACGCCAAGGGCATTTCGCTATTTGCGGTCGAGTCGTCCATGCCCGGCTTCGAGAAGGGCCGCAAACTGAAGAAAATCGGTCTCAAGGCCCAGGATACCGCGGAACTCTTCTTCAAGGATGTATTCGTGCCAACCAGCCATCTCCTCGGTGAGGAGAACAAGGGGTTTGGCTATTTGATGCACGAACTGCCCTGGGAACGGCTTCAGATAGCGATCGCGGCGGTGGCGAGCGGTGAAGCCGCACTTAATCTGACCATCGACTATGCGCGCGAGAGAAGGGCGTTTCGCAAACCGGTGCTGGACTTTCAGAATACACGGTTCAAGCTCGCTGAGCTCAAGAGCGAAATCCAGATTGCCCAGGTGTTCGTGGATCGCTGCATGGAACTGGCGCTCAAGAATGAACTGGATCCGACCACCGCCGCCATGGCGAAGTATTGGTGCACGGATCTGCAGTGTAAAGTGGTCGACGAGTGCATGCAGTTTCACGGCGGATACGGTTTCATGCAGGAATATGCGATTGCCCGCGCCTGGGTCGATGCGCGTGCGCAGAAAATCTATGGCGGCACCAACGAAATCATGAAAGACATCATTTCCCGCGGTTTGTGAGAACGACGATGCACCCATCGGAACATGCGAAGACAACTCCGGACAAGCCCGCCTACATCATGTCGCCGTCGGGGTCCGTGGTGACGTACGCGGAACTGGACGACGTCACGATGCGGGGCGCCCGGTGCCTTCGCGGGCTTGGAATCGCGCCCGGGGAACACATCGCGATATTCATGGAGAACAACCGGCACTACCTCGCGATCGTGTGGGCTGCGCAGCGCGCCGGAATCATCGTCACGCCGATCAGCAGTCACAGCCAAGTCGCGGAGGCACTCTATATTCTCGACAACAGCGACTCCAAGGCCTTGCTCATCTCGGCGAAGATGCATGCCGTCGCCGCGCAGCTCCGCGAGGGGGCGCGCACCGTCGCGCACTTCATGATGGTCGACGGCGTGGCGCCGGGGTATGAGTCATGGGAGGAAGCGCTCGCCCACGAGACTGCCACGCCCCTGGCGGACCAGTGCGCCGGAGCACTGATGATGTATTCGTCCGGCACGACCGGGTTTCCCAAAGGAGTGTATCCCAAGTGGCTCCCAGGCCGGCCGATCACCTATATGGAGCCCGGCCAGCAGCTCATCAAGAAGTACTTCGGCTTTGATGCAAGCACGGTATTTCTCTCGCCGGCCCCGCTTTATCACGCCGCGCCGCTGGTCGCCAACATCGTGGTCATGTTCCAGGGGGGCACCTCGGTGGTCATGGAGCGGTTCGACACTGAGTCGAGCCTCGAGCTCATGGAACGCCATGCCGTGACCCACAGCCAGTGGGTGCCCATCATGTTCATACGAATGCTCAAATTGCCCCCGGAGGTGCGCGCGCGTTACCGCTTCGGCGCGCACCGGTGCGCAATCCACGCGGCCGCGCCGTGCCCCAAGGAAGTGAAGCTGAAGATGATCGAGTGGTGGGGGGGGATCATCCACGAGTACTACAGTTCAACCGAGAACGTCGGCATGACGGTTCTGAACACCCCGCAGTGGCTGACGCACCAGGGCTCGGTCGGCACGCCATTGGGCTGCAAGCTGCACATCGTGGACGATGCCGGGGTCGAATTGCCCGTGGGGGAAGTCGGCAATGTTTATTTCGAGAGCGCAGCGGTGGGCTTCGAATACTACAAGGAACCCGAGAAGACCCGCGGCTCGACCAATGACCGAGGCTGGGTCACGATCGGAGACATCGGCTATCTCGATCAGGACGGATACCTATACCTGACCGACCGCAAGAATTTCATGATCATCTCGGGTGGCGTCAACGTCTACCCTCAGGAGGTGGAGAACGTGTTGATACTCCACCCGCGGGTGGCGGACGTGGCCGTCTTCGGGGTTCCCAACGCCGAATTCGGCCAGGAGGTGAAGGCGGTGGTTCAGCCCCGTGATGCCTGTGAATCGGACCCCGAATTCGCTGCCGAATTGATCGCCTGGTGCAAGGAGCGCCTGTCAAGGATCAAGTGCCCGAAGTCAATCGATTTTGCCGCGAGCCTGCCGCGCCGCGAGAACGGCAAGCTGTACAAGCGCGAGATCGCGCAGCGCTATGCCGATCGTGTTTGAGTGAAGTCTGCGGAGAAGACGATGATGAAACCCAGCTCGGAGCCTTGGGATCAATTGCTGCATCACGACGGCGTGCATGGCTCTGTCTATGTCGATCCGCGCGTGTATGAGTCGGAACTGCAGCACATTTGGCGCAAGACATGGGTCTATGTGGGGCATGAGAGCGAAGTTCCGCGGCGGCACGATTTCGTCATGAAATCCCTGGGCCCCGAACCGGTCATCATGACTCGGGACGGGGATGGACAGGTGCGCTTGCTGCTGAACCGCTGCAGTCACCGCGGCAATCAGGTGTGCACCAAGCAGCGCGGCAATGCAGCGGTCTTCACATGCCCCTATCACGCGTGGTCGTTCGGCAGCGACGGGCGCTTGAAGCACATGTCCTTGCCCGACGGCTTCCCGGACTTCGACCGGAGCACGCTCGGGTTGGCGCAGGTCACCCGGGTGGCGAGTTATCGTGGCTTCGTCTTCGGGTCGTTTGCGCCCGAAGGGCCTTCGCTGGCGGAACACTTGGGGGGCGCGCTCGAGGTCTTCGACCGGCTGGTGGCGCTCTCGCCGGAAGGCGAAATTGAAGTCACGGCCGGATTTCTGCAACACAAGGTAGCGGCCAATTGGAAACTGATGCTTGAGAACGAAACGGACGGGTATCACCCTTCCTTCGTGCATTCTTCCATATTCGGCGTGGCTGACAGCGGCATTGGAAAACTGTACAGCCGCAATTCGGCAGCGCTGTCGCGCGACTACGGCAATGGCCACACGGAATGCGATTTGCGCCCCCAGTTTCGCAAGCTGGATGTGCCGCTGGGGTGGTTTGGGACCACCGAGGAGAGGCTGCCTGACTATGCGCGCGCCATGCGCAAGGTCTACGGGAACGAGCGGGCGCGCCAAATCATGATCGACGGAACACCCCACGTCATGATTTTCCCCAACTTGTTCATTGCGGAAATCCAGATTTTCGTGCTGCAGCCGGTCGCCGTCGATGAGACCGTCCAGCACGTCACCGCGCTCCAGTTCAAGGGCGCACCCGATCTGAATCGCCGAATGCGCCAGCAAACGATGGGTTCCGTGGGTCCGGCCGGCCTCTTGTTGGCTGATGACTCCGAGATCTATGAGCGCACGCACCAAGGGCTCCGCGCGAGCGGCCCGCAATTCACGTTCATCGGCCGGGGTGTGCATCGCGAGCGAACCGATGATGCCGGCTTCCGGATCGGGGACATCACGGATGATCTGCCGTCGCGCGGCATTTGGCGCCATTACCGGTCGCTGATGGAGCAGTCGTCGTGAGTGAGGCGGCCGGCGACCTGCTGCGGGAAGTCGAGGCGTTCATCTACCGCGAGGGATATCTTCAGGATCGCCATCAGTACGACGCCTGGGAGGCGCTGTGGACGGACGATGGCGTGTACTGGATTCCGGCGAATGACGATGACGGCGACCCGGAGAAGGAGATGTCGATCATTTACGACAATCGATCGCGGATCGCTCTGCGCATTCGACAGTTTCACACCGGGCGGCGCATTGCCCAAGAGCCGAAGTCCAATCTCGCGAGGGTGATATCGAACATTGAAATCATGAGTCTTACCGGCGACGACATTCACGTGCGGGCCAACGCCATGATTTTCGAAAGTGCGGCGCGACGCGACACCATCTGGGGAACACGCTACGAATACACACTGCGCCGCATTGACGGTGCCCTCCGTATGGCGCGGAAGAAGGTGATCCTCGTCAATAATTCCAAGGCTTTACCCAACATGGCATTTCTCATCTGATGGCCGGCGCTGCGATCGAAGAGATGGTGACCGCCGGTCCGGCGCTGCTGCGCCTGCACGGTCACGTCGCGCACCTCGAACTCAACCGACCCGAGGCGGCCAACGGCCTCGACATCGAGATGCTCGAAGGGTTGCATGCGGCGCTGCACCGCTGCATCGCCGACGCGCGCGTGCGCGTCGTATTGATGAGCGGTAAGGGGGCGCACTTTTGCGCCGGCGGCGATGTGCAGGTGTTTGCCTCGAAGGGGGCGGACCTGCCGCAATACATTCGGCGCGCAACGGCGTTGCTGCAGGAAGTCATCGCGGCGCTGATTCATCTCGATGCGCCCGTAGTCGCCGCCGTGCATGGTTACAGCGCCGGCGGTGGCGGCATGGGGCTTGTGTGCGCGAGCGATCTGGTGATCGCGGCGGAGTCGGCAAGGTTCCTGGCCGGCACGACTCGAGTCGGAATGGCGCCGGATGCGGGTCTGTCGGTCACGCTGCCGCGGTTGATCGGGGCCCGCCAAGCCGCCGAGCTGTTGCTCATGAACGGCACGTTGACGGCCGAGGATGCCTTGCAGCTGCGCCTCATCAACCGAATCGTGCCCGACGCCACGCTCTTGTCCGCCGCCATGGAGTACGCGCAGAAGCTGGCAGGCGGCGCACCGCTGGCGCTCGCGGCAACCAAGCGGCTGCTATGGAACGGCGTGGGTCTCGCTGTCGACGCCGCAATGCCCGAGGAGGGCCGCACGGTGGCAGATCTCTGTCGGACGTCGGACGTGCGCGAAGGATTGGCGGCGGTCATCGAGAAGCGCAGCGCGCGCTTCGAAGGTCGATGACCGTGGGCCAGTCGCTGAATCTCGCGGGACGCCGGGCCTTCGTCACGGCGGGAGCCACCGGCATCGGTGCGGCGATCGTTCGCCGTTTCGTGGCGGAAGGCGCGGCGGTCACCTTTACATCCCGACGCGCGGTCGCCCCGGGCAGCGCGGGGAGCAACGACGCGATGCTCGTGCAGCTCGACGTAACAGACCTCGAAGCCGCGTACCGGACCGTGACCGAGCGCGGTCCGTTCGACATCCTGGTGAATAGTGCGGGCGTCGATCAGCATGCCTTCTTCACGCATACCACCATGCAGCAGTGGCGCCATCTGCTCGCCGTCAACTTGGAGGCCGTGTTCGCCACGACGCAGGCCGCCCTGCCGTCGATGCAGTCGGCAGGTTTCGGCAGGATCATCAACATCGCATCCGAAGCGGGGCGGCTTGGCTCCAAGGGCGGCGCGGTCTACGCCGCGGCCAAGGGCGGGGTGATTGCATTTACCAAGTCCATCGCCCAGGAGAATGGGCGCAAGGGGATTACCGCCAATGTCATCGCCCCGGGTCCCATCGATACTCCGTTGCTGCGAAAAGGCGTCGAGACCGGAGGCGAGAAATTGCTGAACGCGATGCGGGCTGCCACTCTGCTCAATCGGCTTGGCACGGCGGAGGAGGTGGCCGCCGCCGTCGCATTCCTCGCCTCCGATGAGGCGGCATTCATTACGGGCGAAACGCTCGGCGTATCCGGCGGCATGGGGTGCGGCGCGTGACCGCCGAGAGCGTGACAGATCCCACCGCGGAGGCGATCCGCCGCGTGCAGCAGGTGTATGGCTCATGGCGACGCGATACACCCGTTGTGCAGATGCGGGAGGACTGGGATCGGCTGTTCGCGGTGGCGCCGAGCGATGCCGAAACGCAGAGCGTTCTCGTCGACGGCATGCCATCGCTGTGGGTGGCCACACCTGGCAGCGAGCGATCGCGTGTGCTGCTCTATTTCCATGGCGGCGGCTACAGGCTGGGCTCGGTGCGGTCCCACGTGGACCTGATGGCGCGAATTGCAAGAGCGGCCCGCTGCCGGGTCCTTGGGGTCAATTATCGGCTGGCTCCGGAGCACCGCTTCCCCGCTCCCGTGCAAGATGCCGTCGCGGCCTACGAATGCTTGCTGGCGGAGCGAGTGCCGGCTCACTGCATCGCCCTGGCCGGCGATTCCGCGGGCGGCGGCCTCGCTGCCGCCGCGCTGTTGGCCCTGCGTGACCGGGCTCGACCGCTGCCCGCCGCTGCTGTCATGTTGTCGGCGTGGACGGATCTGACCGCTCAAAGCGACACCTATGCGACGCGCGCAGAGGCGGATCCAATCCATCAGCGCACGATGATTCTCGCCACGGCGCGCCATTACTTAGGAGAACAGAATGAGGCATCGCACCCGCTGGCGTCGCCGCTGTTCGGCGACCTCGCAGGCCTGCCGCCGCTGTTGCTGCAAGTCGGGGATCGCGAGACGGTGCTGGGCGACTCGACGCGTTTCGCCAAGAAGGCGCGCGCCGCGGGCGTCGAGGTCACGCTCGAGGTGTATCCAGACATGATCCATGTATTTCAACAATTCGCGGATTTGATCCCCGAGGCCCAGCAGGCGATCGACTCGATCGGCTGCTTTCTCTCCAGGGTGTGGGCGCAAAGCCCGGGAGCCCACGCATCATGCTAGGTATCACCGGCTACGGAGCCTACATCCCGCGTCTGCGGCTGAGTCGCCAGGCCGTCGCGCGAGCGAACGCCTGGTTTGCTCCGCAATTCACCCCGAGGGCGAACGGCGCGCGGGCCATGGCCAACTGGGACGAGGATTGCATTACCCTGGCAGTGGCTGCAGCTCGCGATTGCCTCGGAGCCGGCGAGGACCGTTCGTGGATCCGGGGTCTGTATCTCGCCTCGTGTACGCTACCGTTCGGCGAGCGGCTCAATGCCGGCGTTGTGAGCGAGGTGCTCACCCTCAGCGAAACGGTCGAGGCTTTGGATATTACCGGCTCCCAGCGCAGTGCATTGTCTGCACTGTCTGCGGCCCTCGCCAAGGCGCCCAGCGCGGGTCCGGTTCTGGTGCTCTCCGCGGACTTGCGTCAAACGCGTGCCGCCAGCGCCCAGGAGCTGGATTTCGGCGACGGCGCCGCGGCGATGTTGGTGGGCACGGAAAACGTGATCGCCGAGTACCTCGGCGGCGGAACGGTGTCGGTCGACTTCGTCGATCACTTCCGCGGTTCCGATGCCGATATCGATTATCAGTGGGAAGAGCGATGGGTGCGCGATGAAGGAATCGTCAAGCTGATGCCGCGGGCGATCGCCGCCGCGCTGGCGGATGCGAACGTCGCTGCGGAGGCCATCGATCACTTCATATTTCCTAGCGCCATCGCCAAGCTGGATGCGCAAGTCGCCAAGACCTGCGGCGTCAAGGCGGGCGCCGTCGCCGATAATCTTGCGGCCGTCGTCGGCGACACCGGCACACCGCACGCGCTATTGATGCTGGCGCAGGTACTCGAACGAGCGACCCCGGGACAAAGGATACTGGTGGGTCAATTCGGCAGCGGCGCGCAAGCGCTGGTGCTCCGGGTCACCGACTCCATCGATACGTTTCGTCCGCGGGTGGGAGCTGCCGGCTGGCTCGCCCGCGGCGTCGAGGAGACAAACTATACGAAGTTTCTGGCCTTCAGGCATCAGCTTGAACTCGACCGCGGCATGCGCGGCGAGCAAGACAAGAAGACGGCTCTCAGCACACTGTATCGTCACAGAAGCGCGATCTTGGGCTTCGTGGGCGGCCGCTGCTCGGTGAGCGGCGACGTGCACTATCCGCCGAGCCGGATTTCCTATACGCCCGGCGCGCCGGCAATGGATACCCAGCGACCCTACAAGCTCGCCGAACGCCACGGAACGGTGCTGAGTTGGTCGGCAGAATACCTGTCCTACTATCCCTCTCCGCCCCATTACTACGGGCAGGTCGATTTCGACGGCGGCGGCCGCGTGCTGATGGAGTTCACCGATGTCGGGCACGGCGATGTCGAGAGCGGGACGCGGCTGGAGATGGTTTTTCGGGTCAAGGACGTCGACGAGAAGCGCGGCTTCGTGCGCTATTTTTGGAAGGCGACCCCGGTGCACGACACCGCCGTCCCGGTTGAGGAGTAAGTCATGGCATCGGGTATCAAGGACAAAGTCGTGATTCTCGGCATGGGCTGTAGCCGCTTCGGTGAGCGCTGGGACGCGAGTCCGGAAGACCTCATGGTCGAGGCCTACGTCGAGGCGATGAGCGACGCCGGGATCGGTCCAGAACAACTCGACGCAGCCTGGTTCTCCACGCATATGAGCGACGTCGGCACCGGCCGTGGCGGCCTGCCGATGAGCATTGCGTTGCGCTTGCCCAACATCGGTGTGACCCGCGTCGAGAATTTTTGTGCGGGCGGGACCGAGGCGGTACGGGCGGCGGTTTATGGCGTCGCGGCGGGAGCGTGCGATATCGCGATTGCGCTCGGCGTGGAAAAGCTCAAGGACACGGGCTACGGCGGCCTGCCGGTGGCAACGGTCGGTACGTTGACTCCTCAGTGGTATCCGAATGCGGTAGCGCCGGCCAATTTCGCGCAGCTCGCCACCGCCTACCGCAGCAAACACGGTGTCGACGCCGGTACGTTGAAACGCGCCATCGCCCATGTCTCGGTCAAGAGTCACGCCAATGGCGTCAAAAACCCGAAGGCCCACTTGCGGAAGACGCTCACCGAGGAGCAGGTGTTGAATGCCCCGATTATCGCTGAACCGCTTGGCCTGTTCGATTGCTGCGGCGTGTCCGATGGGGCCGCGGCGGTGATCGTCACTCGGCCCGACATCGCAACAAGCCTCGGCAAGCGTGAGCTGGTGGCCTTCAAGGCGCTGCGGGTAGCGACTTCGAACGGCTGGGAGATGCATTCCAGCCAATGGGACGGAAGCTATTTTCACACCACCCGCATCGCCGCGAAGCGCGCCTACGAGGAGGCCGGAATTCGCCACCCGAGAGCGGAGGTAAGCATGCTCGAGGTCCATGATTGCTTCTCCATCACGGAACTCGTGACCATGGAGGATCTGTTCCTGTCTCAGGAAGGCGCTGCGGTGCGGGACGTCATGGATGGAGTCTTCGATGCCGACGGCAGGATTCCTTGTCAGATCGATGGCGGGCTCAAGTGTTTCGGTCATCCCGTGGGGGCGAGCGGTGTGCGCATGCTGTACGAGATGTACCTGCAACTGCAGGGCCGGGCGGGGCCCCGACAGTTGAAGGCCCCGCGGATTGGCCTCACGCACAATCTGGGCGGGCAGCCTTCGCAAAATGTGTGCTCTGTCGCCATCGTCGGCAGCCTTTCCTAGGACCATGCCGGAATTCAGTAAATTGCTTGTTGACAGCCCGGCGCCCCGAGTCCTTCGCCTGCTCATCAACCGGCCCGAGAAACGAAACGCCATCGACTTCGAGGTGCGCGAGCAGCTGATCGAGGCTCTCTCTCGCCTGCCGGCCAAAAGCGATTGCCGGGCCATCGTGCTCGGCGGCGCGGGAGGCAATCTGTCGGCCGGAGGCGATCTGCCGAGCATGGTCGGTCTCGACGAAGCGCACGCCCGCAAGCGCATGCAGCACATCGCGCAGCTGTGCCGTTTGGTCTACACCTCCGGCTTGCCGGTGGTGACAGTCATGCAAGGCATCAGCGCGGGGGCGTGCGTGGGCCTTGCGCTCTTGGGTGATCGAATCGTCGTCGGAGAAAGCACCCGGATTCTCTTTCCGTTCATGAAATTGGGACTGGTGCCCGATTGGGGGCTGCTCCATACGCTGCCGCGACGGGTGGGATTGGGCGCGACGCGACGACTGCTCGTGTCCGGCGACCCGCTGTCCGGAGTGCAGGCTCATGCGCTCGGGCTTGCCGACGAGCTGGCCCCGGATGCAGAGACCATGTCGACGGCGGTGCGCTGCGCCGTCGATCTGGCCGCGCTGCCATGCGAAGCCTTCGCGCGAATGAAGCGCCGGCTATCCCACCCCTCGGCGTCCCTGCACGAGGAACTGGAACGCGAGGAAGACGATCAGACGAATCTGCTGCTCAGCGCCGATTTTCAGGAAGGGTATGCGGCCTTCGCCGACAAGCGCCCACCGAATTTCACCGGAGAATGACCGAACGTGTCCGCAAATGAGCTCAGCATCGGCGTCATCGGAGGCGGGACTATGGGCCGCGGCATCGTGCAGTTGTTCGCCGCGGCGGGCTACCGTGTGCGCTGCGTCGATGCCGTACCGGGCGCCGCGCTGCAGGCGGCTGACCATGTCGGACGGGCGCTGAGGCGTTCCGCCGACAAGGGCAAGCTTACCCACGCCGAGGTCGACGCGATTTCCTCGCGCATTCACGCCTGCGACGCGCTGTCGCAGATTGCAGGTTGCGCGATCGTGATCGAAGCCATCGTCGAAGACCTCACGGTGAAGATCGATCTGTTCCGGCAGCTGGAGGAGATAGTTCCCGCTACCGCGATTCTCGCCACCAACACCTCGTCGCTGTCGGTCTCCGCGATCGCCGGCGGCTGCCGGCATCCCGAGCGCGTGGCGGGACTGCATTTTTTCAATCCGGTCCACGTGATGAAAATCGCCGAGATCATTGGGCCTGCGCACCAGCTCGGCCACGATCGATGATTTACGGACGCTCATTGCCGCGACCGGACACCGCGCGGTGTTGGCGGCCGACCAACCCGGCTTCCTCGTGAATCATGCAGGTCGGGGGTTGTACACGGAAGGCTTGCGAATCCTGGAGGAGCAGGTGGCCGATGTCGCCGACATCGACACCTTGCTGCGCGAAGCGGCGGGATTTCGGATGGGGCCGTTCGAACTCCTGGATCTGACCGGGCTCGATGTCTCCGGCAAGGTCATGGAATCCATCTACGAACAGTTCCACCAAGAGCCGCGGTTTCGTCCGTCGTCTTTGGTACGGGCGCGGATTGCCGCGGGGCTGTTGGGGCGCAAGAGCGCACGCGGATGGTACGACTATGAGAGCGACACGCACGCATCGACAGCTTCGCAGCCAGCCCGGTCCGCGCAGGGCCTGCGCGTGTGGATCGATCCCGATGCGGATGACCGTGACACCATCGCTTCGCTCGTGAGTGCGGCCGGCGGACAAGTGCGAGGCAATGCCCGGGAGGTCGATCTCATCATCGTCGAGTTCTGGGGGATGGATGCCACCGGCTACTGCGCCGCCAGGGGTTTGGACGCGCGGCGCTGTGTGGCGGTGGACCCGCTGCCCGGGTTGACCAAGCGGCGCACCCTCATGCTCACAGCGGCGGCGACGGCGGAGGCACGCGATGCCGCGGCGTCGGTAATGTCAGTCGACGCCATGCCGGTCACCGTCATCAACGACAGCGCCGGCTTCGTCGTCCAGCGAGTGCTCTCCATGATCGTCAATATCGCCGCCGACATTGCTCAGAGGCGCATCGCGACGGTCGAGGACATCGAAGCGGCGGTCACCGTAGGCTTGGGTTATCCCTACGGCCCGTTGACGTGGGGTGATACCATCGGCGCGGATCGCGTCCTCATGATTCTCGAAAATATGCATGCGACCACCGGCGACCCGCGCTATCGGCCAAGCCCGTGGCTCAAGCGCCGTGCCAGATTGGGGCTCTCGCTCTTGAGTCCGGATCCGGAGCGCGTTAGCGCCACTGCGACTTTGGGAGGTGCATGTTGAATCCAACGGTCGCGCAACTGTCGGCGATACTGTTGCATCTGCGCCAGGTGTTTACCAGCCACGTACGGGCCATGGCACTCGTTTGCGCCGTCGACGGTGCTCTCGATGCGCGTCAACTCGACCGCAACCAGCTGCCGAGCTATGAGCTGGCGTTCGCCAGCGCGGAATTATTCGCCGCCGAGACCGTATTGGCCGAGCTGTCCGCCGCCAGTTCGGATCTCGCGATTCTTTTGGCCACGACCTACGCGGCCGATGCCTGCAAGACCGTGAGTGATCGCTTGCTCCAGGTGGCGCTCGATCTCGAGGGGGATGCCGGGTCGTTGCGACAGTTCGCATCGAGCGCCCAATTGGCGGAGATTTACCGGACGGTCTTGAGCGGTCGAGCGCTCGACGACACCGGCCGGCTGTTGAGCGAGAGCCGGGAAGAGATCGGCCACGTCCACCTCGGCGAGGAACTCGCCATGGCCCAAAGCCAGTTCCGCCGTTTGGCGGCCGAGATGATCGCACCCGCAGCCATGAAGATTCACCGGGATGACTTGATCGTGCCGGATGAAGTTCTCGAGGCGCTGCGCGAGATGGGTGTCTTCGGTTTGGCGATCCCCGAGCAATTCGGCGGCAGTGCGCCGGATGACCGCGAAGACACCGTGATGATGATCGTCGTGACGGAGGCGCTTTCTGAAGCGTCTCTGGCCGCAGCCGGCAGCCTCATCACAAGGCCGGAAATCCTCGCGCGAGCGCTTCTCACGGGCGGCACGCTGAGGCAAAAGCAGCGCTGGCTGCCCATGATCGCGCGCGGCGCACCGCTGTGCGCCATCGCCATCACCGAACCCGATTATGGGTCGGACGTCGCCGCCGTACAGCTACGCGGAACGAAAGTCGAGGGTGGCTGGCGGCTCAACGGCGCCAAGACCTGGTGCACCTTCGCGGGCAAAGCGGAGCTCATCATGGTCGTGACGCGAACCAGCCCCGACCGGTCGCTGGCTCACCGGGGACTGTCG
>Ga0179587_10000070_pt1 | contig 47344 bp, 77 predicted proteins | sample CZODoug2_1_08_16_FD_185932 | JGI IMG/M metagenome (GOLD analysis project Ga0179587, IMG submission 185932) | Vadose zone soil fungal communities from Angelo Coast Range Reserve, California, USA - CZODoug2_1_08_16fungal | ecosystem: Environmental > Terrestrial > Soil > Vadose zone | place: USA...
CTTCATTTGTCAAGACACTAAATACAGGCACGGAGGACACCTACACCACAACCCCTTGTGTTAACTACTTTACAAACACAAGACACTACGTCACGGAGGTACTGTTTACCTTTTTGCTATCGGTGGGAAATTCCAGGTAGGGGACTCTCTGCTCCCGCTGGTCGCATGATCGATTGAAGTTATTCATTCATCAAAACCTAAAGGCAAGATAGCACGACATTTGCCAAACTTTAACGGAGCGGATCTTGTTTTTTCGCCGGCGACTCATTTTAAACCGCGCAATCATTGAGAAACCTTCCATTCACACCCTGTACAGTATTCCCTTGACACAAGCCCTAGTGGTGGATAGATACGGTACCACACAAGATGTAGTGCTAGTAGTTCCAGTACACAAGTAATAGTGTCTCTAATCACGGAACATACTACTGGTAGTGGGAGCCACGGATTTCTGAACTACATTTTGTGGTGGCGCACTCTTGACCCCCGTGAAAACATATTCACAAAACGAGATAATTCGCTCCGCGCTCAGACGTTGGCCATCCCAATCCCCGCTGAATTCAGGGCCGAGGCCACGCGAGGGGTTGTGAAATGAACACTGACCGTATCCGTCTGGGAGTTCGACGTAGAGAACCCATTCGTAGCCAGGTGTTTTCGGATCGCGCTTCCACCCCCAATTTATTTTTGTCTCCAAGAGTAGGCGGCAGAGTTCTCCGATGGACCAATTCTTAACATCGTAGGCAGCACGCTTCCATTTTCCGCGCCGATAGTCCTTCGCTCGCTTGGAACGTTTCTGTGCGCGGAAGAGTGCGACCGCGATTGGACCGAGAGGTTTCTTGTTCGACAGTTCGGCGTAGTAATTTTTTGTCACGTCGCCGTTATTTTGGTAGAAAACTTCGTGCGCTCTCATGGTCGCTCCCAATTCCAAAGCATCCGATTTCCTTTTGCCGGGATTGGCGGCTCGAAAACTTCCATCAGTTCAAGATGCCAAGCGTAGCGACCATCATCGTAGTTTCCGAAAATGCGTTCACGCTCACAAAGTATTTCGCGCAAATCCCGCGTCTCTTGAATGTCAACGAGGTTAACGATGCAGAGCACACAGCCGAGTGGCAATTTCTTTGCCGCGTATACGTCATATTCACGCCTGACATTGAACACGTCCGACAATTCATTCCTGAATATTTCAGTGTTCCGAGATGCTCCTAACCAGTACGGCGGCATCTTTGCCGTAGCGTGAATCGCTAAGGGGCCGCGATAATTCGTAGCCCAATCCCGCGTCTCATAGCGTTTCTCGCGGAGAGCTACCAATGTCGCCCACGGCTGCCAGAGACTAAGTGCTTTCATAAAACCTCCGCTTGACAACGTGATTACAACGTGTAACACTCTGCCCGTGAAAGTACAAGTTCAAATTAGAGTTGAGCCGAAAGACCTGAGGCTCTGGAAGAAAACAGCGAAAGAATTGCGACTTACCCTCTCCCAGTTCATCCGTACTCAGGTGCATCGGTTCTTCAGGAAGCCGATACCTGACGAAGAGGAACTGGGATGATTTGGTTCTATCTCTTTCTCTACTACGTGGGACCGCTGGCGGCGGGGCTTGCGATTTTGTGGTGCGGCGTGCGGATCGTGCGACATGCGTGGAAGGCGTGAGATGAACAACCTACCAAAGTATGCAGGTGGATTCTTGGAAGTGGGAACCACTGGCGCGGGCGAAGTGATTGTCAATCACCCTGACCTAAAGCCCGATGAGAACGGAGTCGGCCACATCGTATTTTCGATAGACGAAGCGCGTAACCTGGCGCGTCTCTTGAACGAAAAAGCGAGTGATGCTTACGACGAGGTGCGCGACCTAAAAGAAAAAGAATGGCGAGCGCAACAGGAAGCAACCGTTCCTCCGGTTGACAGGTCTGCGCGAGTCCTCGCTGATGGCAGCCCGGAAACAGACGACCACCGAGAAATTAATCCTTCCACCGGGCAGCAAAAGGGCTACATCGTTCTCAGTGCCGAGGAGCGCGCAAAAGGATTCATCCGCCCGGTTCGCAGGACGTACCGGCACAAAACCTGCAACACAATCACGACTTGCTCTCTTTCAATAGCGGAGACGTATGCGCGTGACCCATTTTTCTACAGCGGAACTTTCTGCTGTACTTGCTTGAAGCATTTCCCGCTGACAGAGTTTATTTGGGAAGGAAGCGACGAACAGGTGGGCACATGATTCCGATGTCGCTGTTGATGGACGTTGAGCAGTCGCCAATTATTCGGCCAGAGGAACCGCGACTCTATCCCGAGCAACTTCTCGCAGTGAACGCGATGGGAGTCTTGACCGCTGGAACTGAGGAAGGCAATCCAGTTTTTATCGTTCGCATCGACCTTCCGACTGGCGAGGCGATTCTCGCGCAAACGACTCTGCGACTTTTGCAACTTGCGGTAAAAGCGTTCAGTGCGCGGTACGGAGAAATAGAATAGTGGACACCTACGTTATTCGCTGCGACGGTTCCGAAGTAGGCCGCGTATCCGGTGAGGGGTTGTCATGCGGACAAAGGTTGACCGGGCCGGAACTCATGGGTGGTGAGCTTATAGACGACCCCAAATTGCTCCGCATGAAGCGCGAAGGAAAAACCATCGCCGTGTTCTACGTGAGTGCAGAGGAAAATGTTACAGTGGAGAAGGTGGCAATGTCGGAGCGTGGTGCAACCATCGAAGAGATTCGTAATCGCTATATTAATACGCCCGACATGCCGCAGCGTGGAGGTCCGGTAGAGTTTGGATTGTGGCTAGAACAACTGAGGAATGAGGTGGGCGCGTGAGAGACATGCTTGGGAATGAACTGAATCTTGGTGACTTGGTGCACGTCAAGTACGGAACCGAGTGGGTTGGCGGCGTGCTCGTCAAAGTGCAGAACGGTGGATTGTCGCTCGGGATTGCTAATCCCACGATGAAAAACGCTCCGGCGCAACTCAGCGCTGACGTGATCGTGTTGCAGGTTACGATTCCACTTGGCGGGAATCCTGGCCAACCGCAGCCACTTCTCGTCCGATTGGACTCCAAGAGCATGACGGAAAAGATTGTTGAATCTGCTATCAAGATGTGAGGAGGCTTCGTGCCGGAAACTGAAACAAAAGTTCAAGTGATCGACCTTGTACGCCAAGAAGGAAATGTGTTCTGGGTGGGAGCCACCGGGTTCGCGGCCAGAGGAGAGCGAATTATTATACGTGAGGACGAACACAAGTCCGGCTACGAGTGCTTGCGCTGCATGGACAAAGAGCACCGCACGTTGGAGGGGAAAGAAGTTTCAATCCTCACCTGCGATGCGTGCGCCGGCGAAGGGAAGCGACTAAAGGCCGGAAACGACGCGCTGACCGTGAAGTGCTCTGACTGCGAGGGGCGCGGATTTATTCCCTGTCCCGACTGCGATGGCAAGGGAACACCAAAAGGCGGCGTGATTATTCCCGACTCGCAGAAGAGTGAGCCAATGACCGGCGAAGTGGTAAGCGTAGGGCCGGAAGCAAAAGTGTACTCGCTTGGGGACCGCGTGATGTTCCCTTCCTACTCAGGCCATCGGTCAAAGGTTACAGCAAAAGAAAAAAATACTGATCGAGAAGAGGAAGTAGCCCTTCGTTTTATCCAAGAAGGCGACGTGATCGCGCAACTGTACGGAGAGTTGGAACTGCGCTCGTTCAAGGGAACGCAGGCGTTGTATACGAATGAGTGAGCGATGGAACGGAAACTTAAAATCTATCGCCAGAGATTCATTGATGTTCCAAACGACGGAATACTCATCAACGTGTGGGTTGTTGAATTTCCGGTCCTAATGTTTATGACGTTCCCCACTTGGACCGATGCGGTAGACTACTGTCGAACTTACTGGGAAATGAGGCGCAAACTTGAAGTGGCGATTACTTCCAGTACCTGAAGTTGGAGACGACTACGAAACACACTTCCGCAACACGCGTCTCAACAGTCTCGGATCACTCTACTGGTTTGCAAAATACTGCGTCGGATACTCTCGCCTGACCACTCTCCACAAACTCTTGTGTAAGAGCCTGGAGAAAGAACATCTCTTTCTTGTCATGGAAGTTCCGATGTCGCACTTCAAGACGCGGCTCGGTATCGCGCTGTCTATCTGGTGGGCACTTCCATTTTCCGAGTTCGATGAAAAGCACATGCGCGAGTTGGGTTACGGTGATGAGTGGATTCGCTACATGCGAAACGTCCACGACCAGAACCACCGCACGCTTATCACTCACGAAATCGCTGGACAGGCAACCAACATCGGGCGTGACGTTGACGACTGCTACCGGAACAACGACGTGTTCCGAGCAACCTTCCGAGAAGTAATTCCCGATAAAGAGTGCACATGGAACAATGCGGAAAAGTTCCAGAAGCGAGTGAAGGGAGGAGACGCCTCCACGGGAACATTCGTGTACCGCGGAGTCGGTCAAGCGTTGCAGGGTATCCACGCAAACTCTATCATCCAAGACGACAACTTTGGAAAAGAGGCGCAGGACTCGCTAATGAAAGGCGACGGGCGAGTAGCGGAAGATTTAATCAAGTGGCACAAACAAGTAGGCACGCGCTTCGATCCGAAGGTTAAGAAAGATCGCCGGCAGGTCGTGATTGGAAACAAGTGGGCCGCGCTGGACCTGAACGGATGGATCAAGAAAAACCAAAAAGAATTTAAGTTCGAGACGCATAGCGCAGAAGGTGGATGCTGCAAACTGCACCCGGCAGGGAAACCGATTCTAGCGTCCGAGTGGACGATGGAACTCTTGCAGAAAGAAAGCGACCGACTCGGCCATCTGGACTACGCGCACTTCTACCTGAATATCGCTACGCTCCCAGAGGAGCAACTATTCGGCAAGGATTGGCTGCGAGTGTTCCGGCACAAGGAAGCGGACCCAAGATTCTCGAAAGACGATTTGCGAAACGCACTGATGATCGAGCACGCCGTCTACGAAGGGAACGCCCTGAAGGACATCATGGCCGGGATACTCGAAATTACGATCATCGTGGACCCGATGCACGCTCGAAAGGTGAAGCGGGAGAAGCACGTCATCTGGAGCATCGGCTTTGACCCGGAGAGTTCGCGCATCTACCTACTCGGATTGTGGCAGAAAGACTCCACCTACTCGACGCTCGTAGAGGAGATGTACAAACAATACGGAAACTGGACGATGCGAAATGGATTAAAGCAGGTAAAGACGCCGACCGTATACATGGGAAAGACCGCGCACGAATTGTTAAGGTTCTACTTAGCCGAGCGCGACAAGCGGGAAAAGATTCTTCACCTAGATCCCATCGAATTTGAGGACGACGACTCACTGGCGGCGATGAAGAACAGGATCGAATCACTGGAGCCAACTTTCAAGAGTCACCAGATTTGGTGTAATCCCGAGCAGGGGCAGCAAGCAGAATTTGTGGAGGACTACGAGAACTATCCAGCGGGGAAACTGGATGCGCTAGACGTTCTGGGACGCTACTCCGGGATCGTAGAGATTGCGGACAACAAACAGGCGAGAGAATTTCTGCGCCAACAGATGGCAGACTTCCAGAGCAGGCAATCAGGGATTGCGGGGTACTGAGATGCTTCCACCGGAACCGGAATGGCACAAGAAGTGGCCGACAACAGACACGGAGTGGTGGCAGAGGTCCCCGTTATTTGAGGCAGGTGTTAAGCATGTAAGCGACGAAAGGCTTATAGAACTAATTGATAGAGTAAAACAAAGCACCGATGATTCGTGGAAACATTTCGCTCTCCCAATCGTAGAAAGAGAATTAAGGCGGAGGGGACATTTGTGGTAGTATCCCCTCATGGCCGCACCCGCAGTAACCACCAGCATCGAGGATGTTAAGCCGGATTCTTTCGAGCCATGCACTATCGAGTTCGGCGCCGATGTTGAAAAAGAAATAAACCGATTTCTCGAACGCCACATCAACTCCCGCATCGCCCAACTCCGCAACATCCACACCTCCAACCTGCCAAAGTGGAAGCGCATCGCTGAGGGCAGGCCGCTCCAGAAAAGCCGCTCGTTCCCGTTCGAGGGAGCTTCTAATCTAGTTCATCAAACTGCCGGCGAAGCGATTGACGACCTTGCGGCCCGCGTGTTGCAGCTTACGTGGATGACTTCGCCCATCGTCCTTTACCGCTACTTCACGGGAAAGGTTAAGCAGGAGCAGGCGCAGATATTTTCGGAACGCGCAAAGACGCTGATGCAGTTCATGGACTACGCGGCGTATGACCCGCGAGAACTGAATCTCTATCCACGAGAAAACAAGTGGTGGTACGACGGTGCGGTGTGCGGGCGGTCATGGCTGATCGTGGCGCCAGAGAGCAGAATCGAAGCGGTCTACACCGGGTACAACAACAAGAAGAAAGCGACGTTTGAAAACAAAACACTCTACGAAGGGCCGAAGGTAATCAACGCGGACTACGAAGATATTCTGTACGACCCGAACGTGAAGGTATTCGAGGAGACAGATCCGCTACCGCGCCGCTGCACGCTGACCGTGCGGAAGATTCGAGAGCGCGTATTCAACGGTACCTATCGCAAGGAGGATGCGGAAGAAGTGCTGAAGCATCCCGACCGCTACGGACCCACCGACGTAAAAAAGCGCGAGAACCAAAAGAAGGGAGTTGTGGACACCACCGATGACACGATGGCAGAGTGGGATATTTACGAAACCTACTTCTCGTGGTGGCACAACAAAAAGAAGCATCGCCTCATCGCGTGGTACCATCTGGCGACCAAGAAAATTCTGAACTGCGTTTACAACTTCATTCCCGACAACCAGATTCCGATTGTGGAAACACGGTTGACGGTGGAGGGCCGCGGCTTCCCCGATATTCTGGAGCACTACCAGGAAGAAATATCCACGGCGAAAAACCAGCGCAACGACACGATCACGGTGTCCATGTGGGGAATCAATACTGTGGACCCGCAGAACAAAAATCTAGGTCCCAACTTCCGCCTCGCGCCAAACGTATTCCTGCCCGTGAAGAAAGATCAGTTCATGCACTACGACGTTGGCAACGCCGCCTTCGCTGGCCTCTCGCTGCAAAACGAACAGGCGATGATTATGCAGTCGAAGGAACGCGCTGGCGTGGGACCGGCAATCTCGGGAGCGGGCGCGGGTGGAACGAACAAGAAGGGCGCGTACTCAGCGATGGGCACGCTGTCCGTGGTGCAGGATGGAAACTCCCGCAACGATCACCGCACATCCGATTTCCGCCACTCGCACGTTGCTCTGATGTCGCTGCTCACGGACTTCTACGGATTCCTGGGACTGGGCAGGAAGGGGAATTCTTTCGGATTAGACGACGATGTTTTGGAAAAAGCGTTGGACGATTACGTGACCCGCAAGATGCGGATTCCCACACGCGCAGCCTCGGCAAGCCTAAACCGGGAAATCAGCAAGCAAAACCAAATCATTTTGAAGCAGGCGCACTCCGCTTATGTCAAGGAAATCAGTTCGCAGTTACAGGCGGTGATGAACGAAACACTCCCGATGGATTACCGGAAGTGGCTGCTAGGTGTTGTCAAGTCGAGCACAATGCTGATGCAGCAAATCTTCAAAGACTTTCAGGTGTCCGACAACCCGATGGAGTACGTTCCCGATATTGAAATCAAATTAGCGGAACCGGAAGGAAAGCAAAATGCCGCGGCGCAAGGACAACAACCCCAACCAATCTCTGCGATGGCCAGTGCTCTTCAAAGACCCGGAGAAGGCGGAATCCCTGTTCTCGGCGGAGGGATGGACGGAACTGCTGGCGGACCTGCGCGCTAGGAAAGAGGAGTTGAGCGCAGGGATTGTTCACGACATCCCGCACACCCCGGAGAATGTGGCGCTGCAAAACTTTGATCGCGGATGCGTTTCAGTTTTAGAAGATTTACTTGAACTCGCAGAAGAGTACCGCAAGTGGAAGGAGCAGATGCGAAAATGATTATCTATAAGCATGTGAACATTGCTAAGGGACGACGCGAATGCTATGGCGACCTTGTTCGCCTAAGAGTGCCAAACGGGGACCTTCACCTAGTAACCATAGGTTGGTGGAACCGTTTCCTCGATAACCAAATAAAAGACTTGACAGCCAGTGCGAATGGTCTAACATTCGGTACTAGAGGTAACGGTACCTATGTCCATTTGGAACCGCGAGAAGAAGCCGGGCGAAGAGGAATCCAAAACGCCGCAGGATGATTTAATCGCAAAGTTCAGTGCCGCACTTGATGAGAAGTTGGCTCCGATCAAGCAGCAAGTCGAACAGCAGGGCACCGCAATAACAACCATCACAACGAAGTGGACCGCACTCGAAAGTGAAGGCACTCGCGCCGCAGAAGAAGAAGCCGCTCGCCGCCGCGCCGCCGAAGAAGGCGAACTCACTCCTGAACAAAAAGCAGAGAAAGAGCGCCAAGGACTTTTCGCTCAGAGCGTGTTGACGAACGCACGCATCACGGAAAATGAATGCGCGGTAACGCTGGAGCGGGACTTTCCGAAACTGGTCCCCGAGTTCCGCCAAATGTGCGCGAACACAAACTGGCAAACGAAGGCACTGCCAAACTACCAGCAACAGTGCATGCGTGCGATTGAAGGACTGATTGGCCGTGAAGCCCTCAAGAGTGGCCTACGTTACCAGCCCAAGACGGAAAAGTTTGTGATCGAGGACGGTGGCGGGCGCAACAACGGCGAACGCGATCCACTGGTCGGCGGAGACTACGACTGGACCGATGAGCGCAGCGGTCGAACACTCACCGGGACCGAGCAGCTTTCCAAGATGGGTCTGAACGCCAAAGACCTTGCCGAAATGCAGAAGAGGGGGATGGTCTAATGCCAGTTTCGATGAAGGGCATCCCTCGAAAGTTAGTGGAGACGATTGTAGAGAACAACGGCAATGATCCTTCACGGTGGAATCAGGAACTCCGCGATTTGTTCGACACCACCATCGAGCCGGAACTTTGCTCCACCCCGATCTCCGGCAAGGTTGACAAGTTCTTAAATCCCGACTTTCACTACTACTGGGCGTTTGACCGAGCCGAAAGGCACGAGCGTGTGGAAGAGTTGCGCTACGCTGGGTGGGAATTTGCCACCACCAACGACGTGAAGATGTGCGCTGAGTCCAGCGTCGTGAGCCGCAAGAAAGAAAAACAGTCCAGAGATGGCGGTGAAGGATTCTCCGATGAAATCCGCAGCGGGGATCGCCGCTTGATGAAGTTGCCGATGAACGTCTGGCGCAAGCACAAGAAGGCGCAGAACATGGCCGCGTGGCAGCAGACCTACCCCCAGGCATTCGGCACCAACGGGCAGCAAATGGACGCAGCTTCGTTGATTCCCGGATTCAGAACGGAAATTATGGACCCCGCTGCCATTGAGCAGACGCGGCAACGGGCAACGTCAACCAATTCCGTAATGGCAAAGGAGCGATAAACACATGCCAGCTTTCGCAGACGCAATCGAAGCATACGGCGACACCGGGGGAGCAACCTCTTACGACATCGAATGGCTCCCGGAAGAGTCCGGGCAAACCTTTCCCATTGGCGTGCCGGTTCAGGTGAACGCTGCGGACGGCGGCATTCAGCTTTGGGATGGCGCGACACTGACGGCAGGGATCGCGGGATTCTCTGTCGTGCAGGCACAGAATCTTGGGACCACCGGACTTGGGGCAGCGGCACCATTCGGCCCGATTACAGGGCCGGGTTCCAACATCGGCAGTTACGCACCAAACTCAACTCAGGCGCTAGCGGTAATCTCGCCTCCCGGCGTCCCCATTTCCATCGGCCTTTCCGGTTACGCGGTCGCCGCGCCCATCACCAGATTCATCGCAAAAGTTGGAAGCAGCGCCGGTACACCGAATGCCGTGGCCACAACCAACCAGCAGGTCGGTGCCGCTTTCGGACTCACGAAAGACGCCATCAGCGGATTCTGGTACGTGGACACAAACAAGACCGGAGCGAGCGCGGCAGTTCGCATCGTCGGACTTGGCCAACTGGAAGCAGTCGGCACGGTTGGGGGGCACGTACTTTTTGTTGTACTGGCCTCGGTCGCTCAACTTTTTGAGTAACGAATTGCACGAACAGTGCGTGGAGGATCGTTAAATGCCTGGAAATATTTTGCTGAGAAACAATTTCCCGCCGCTTCTTGCGGCAGGGCTTCGATACATTTTCTGGCAAGCTACCGACCTCAAGGAGCATACTCCGCAGTTCACGCACTACATCAACGAGATGACATCGGAAGATGCCTACGAGATCGACTACGAACTCTCGGGCACCGGGCCAATGCCGATGATGCAGGAAGGCTCCGCGCCGGCTGCTGACGGTATCATTCAGGGCGGCACCCGGAAGTACGTGCACATCCAGTACGGACTTTTGACGGAAGCCACACGGCAACTGGTTGCGGATGACAAGTACGGCATCATCAACAACGTGCCAAAGTCTCATGCACGCTCCGCTCTTTACGCAGAGGAGGCGGTTTGCGCGTCACTGTTCAACTTAGGCGGAACCTCCATTACCACCACGAACGGAGTTTCGCTGTTCAACACCGCACAGCCTTTGATGGGAGGGTCGCAGGCAACCGCCCTGGCGCCGAACATTTCCACGATCATCAACTCAGCGGGAACCTATCCAAATCGGCCAACACCCGATTCCGACTTGACCAACACCGCATTGCAGCAAGCAACTACGATGCTAGCGTTGCAGCCGGATGATCGCGGTATTCCGATTCACGTCAAGCCAAAGTACCTTGTACACGCTGAGCAGAACCGCCGCAACGTGCGCGAGCTTTTGGGATCTGGTGGCGTACCGGGTTCGAGCAACAATGAATTGAACTGGATTCAGGGCGAGCACTTCGTCGGCCTTGAATTGAACTATCTGACCACGCCGTTTGGGTGGGGCCTGCTGGCCGAAAAAGAAGGGCACCAGTTGAAGAAGTATAACCGCGAACCGTTGATGGCCGCGACGGACGACGATTTCAAAACGGAAGTTTTGCTGTTCAAGTCCACGATGCGCTTCAGTGTCGGTGCAACGACGTGGCGTGGTACATTTTGGTCTTACGGAACGTAAACAGGTGAACTGATGCCGCCACCGCCATTTCAAAGTAACGCGCTCGGGATTTCGCCAGAGACACTGAACCAGTTCTGGGCGCAGTTCCTTTTCTCCGGTAATCCTAACGGCGCGGTAATGGGAACAGTCGCTTCTGATATTGGCGTGAGCGCACTACTGACCACCGCGCAACTGCTTGCCTTGCAGACTACGGCGGTGCAACTTGTGGCCGCTCCCGTAATAACGGGCGGAACAATTTCACTTCCTCCAGGTGGATTTCTCTACGTCCCAACGGCGCTTACCGCCGATTACGACTTCGAGGGAACCGCTTTCACGATTGGGAACGCGGACAACGCCTTCCAGATCGAATACACTGGGAAAACTACAAACCTGCTCTCAATGGCCGTGACTGGACTTGTGGACCAGGCGGCAGACACCGTGGCAACAAATTTCGCGGCTGCAACGGGAACCAAATTCTCTGCTGCCAATTCTGCAAACTTGGGTTTGGAAGTGAAGTTGACGGGCACCACTCCAGCACTCACGCTCGGAAACGGGAATGTGACGCTGAACTTGCTGTACAATGTGTACTGTCTCTCCTGAGGAGGGTTTAATGGACTCGATGTTTCCACTGGATTTCGCGGACAAGTATCCGCAAGGGAAGTACAAATCCCTCCCCGGAGCGGCTGGCGGGTTGGTAGCGCTGCAACTTACGAGCGCGCAGTTGCTTGCGTTGCAGACAACCGCCGTGCAGCTCGTTCCGGCGCCAGTGATTGGACCTGGCTACCAGTTGTATCCCACTTCGCTCTACGCTGAATACGTTTTCAACTCCACCGCGTACACCATCGGCAACGCGGACAACGCCTTTCAGATCGAGTACACCGGGAAAACCACGTCTCTGCTTTCGATGACAGTCACCGGACTGGTGGACCAGGCGGCTTCCACCTGTTGCGTTTTCCAGCCAGTTCTCGCCGGCGCGAAGATCGCCAAGACGAACTGCAACGGCCTCGGCCTCGAAGTTAAACTGGCCGGCACCACGCCGGCGCTGACGCTCGGGAACGGCGTTGTGAACCTCGTTCTTGGATACGACATTGTTACACTCTTCTGAGGTGAGCGATGCAGCATTTGGCGAAACTGACTGTCGGACGGTTCGAGGCACGCCCTGTCCACATCGAATGCTCCTGCGGTCCAGCGGGAGACTTCGATAGCGAAGAGGCTGCCCGTTCATGGATGCAGCATCGCCATTTCGACGGACTCACCGGACTTTTTGAAACGGAGATCATTTCGTTTTTGCCAGATCCCAATGTAGTTCCGGAAGAAGCTCCACTACCGAATTTCGTTGATTCTGCCACCCCCACGCCTCCCTCTCCTGCTCCGGTTTCGCCACCGGAGTCGGGAGCGGAGGTGCACTCAGAAACTGTCGGTGACGCATGATCTGGAGAGGCGCGGGAGACTACACATATTTCACTTGCATGCGTACAAACTACAAGTGGCCAGTCGAGGATATGTCGTGGGACAACGGCCTGTTGGTCTGTAACTGGGCAAAAGACGGAGCAATCAACGGATCGTTCGAGTTCAGGGTAGCGATTGAGGCATCGCGTGACCGACGAGAATTGGTACCCGATCCGAAGATCATCAATCCGAATGACCCGAGCCAGCAACTTTTCGGTTTGTCCGCAAGCGCTGGAGGGCTGTAACCCGTGTCCGATATTTCCGGAAACCCTTGGAACTTCACAAGCGCTGACGCGGCTACGTCCAGCGCAATCACTTCGATTGTGCGGAACAATCAAGGCTCTGCGCTAATTACCGTGGCCAGTACTGCTGGCATCGCGGTGGACGCATACATTTCCGTGCAGGGCACAACGGTAATTGGATGGCGCGGCGGGTATCGCGTGCTAACCGTACCGAGCGCAACCACCCTGCTGGTGGCCATTACTCCGCAGCAAGCTACGCTGGCCAACAACGGAGCGAACGGAAACGTGCTCACCGCGGCGTACATGCAACTCATAGAAGTTACGCAAATGCTCTGGGATGGGGCGACCACGGGAAGTCTTTTGATAACCGACCTTACCGGAAGAATTGTCTGGAACCCAACCTCTCCAGCACTCAGCGGAACACTCACATACATGAAAGCGTTTCCTGTTTTTGGTTTGGTCATCAACACGCTGGGTGCGGGCACGTTGCAGATTTCGGTATGAGGACGTGATGTGGCGATCCAGATCAAGGGCGACGGAACGTTTGCTATCGAGTATGAAGGACCATTCCAGGGCCTAGACGTAAGCAAGCCAGAAACACTTATCTCCGATAAAGCCTCTCCAAATCAAAACAACTTCATGCTCCGCAACGCGGAGTTGCGGTCACGTCCTGCGTTAGTACAACCATTTGGGGCGTTCGGTCCATTCCAACTCGGTGTCACTTCTTTTCTCGACCTCAACGGAACCTACCACACGGTCGGATGGGCGGGAACGGAACTGTTCCAATTTAGCCCCGGACTACTTCCAGGAAATCCGTGGGTAGACATGGGAGCAGCGGCGCCTGGCAATATGGAAACAAACCCTGTCGCTTACCGAACTTTTGCAAACACCGTCTACTACACCTGCATTGGATTCATTGCTGGTGCCCCGCACAGAAACATTGCCGGAGGTGGCGGTGGTGGACGGCCCCCTACGACCCTTCCGTTCATGGGGTACTGGGATGGGATTCTGGCAGCCCCGGTTTTCAGCACCACATTTTCAGATACGTCTGTCGCGCTATCCGCTGCTGGAATTTCAAGAACCAATTCTCCTACGGTTGGCGGATCGCTTCCTGGTGGACCAACAATGGTCGGTCCCCTAGCCATCGGAGCGGGGTTTATCGGTGAACTGAATAACCAACTTATCCTCGCCAACGTCGTCGTCAAAGACCAGGGAACGGGAACTATTTTCAACTTCCCGAACTTAATCTGGTGGAGTGCGAACGGTCTGCCTTTGCAGTGGGACCCGACAGTAAACACAAGCGACGGATTCAATCCTTTTCTGGATGTGCCTGACCTGATTACCGGAATGGCCACACTCGGAATTGCTGGCTACATTTTCCGCACGAATGGAATCACGCAGTTCGCGCCGACAGGTAGCGCGGTGACGCCTTTTGCATTCGATCATATGTGGTCGTCAGAGCATGGGATTGGAAACGTGCAACCGTGGTCTATTGCCCAATATGGGCCAAGCGCTGCGTTCGTTGCGGAGGACAACATTTACACTCTCAGCGTGACCAACGCACAGCCTATCGGTGGAACAGCGCGTGACGCGATCTATGCTGACATTGCAAATGCGGTTGCGGCACCGTTCGCAAACATCACGCCGATTTTCAAAGCCGGATACGTGTACCTGACGTATGTGATCCTGATCCCAATGAACGGTTTCGTGAGAAAGTATATTTACTCGTTTGAGGAAAAGAATTGGTCAACTTGGGACTTACAGATTACCGGGAACCCCGTGCAGTACGCACTGACATGCGCTCCGAATCTAGTGTGATGAATATATGCCCGCGCCCATCATCGTCTCACTGACCCCGAACTCAGGACCAGTAGGTTCAACTTTCCGTATCTTCGGAAGTAATTTCTTTATCCCGAGCCACCCAGACCAAGTTCCCGAAGTTCAAATAGGAAGCGTTGGCGCCATCGTTCTTTCTTATAACGGCAGCAATATCTTTGTCCAGGTTGCACCCGGAACGAGCACGGGGAATGTGGTTGTCTTTGCGATTGGCGGTTCGAGCAACGGAGTTCTGTTCACCGTAACGCCATCTGCGCCTCCAACCATCACTTCGCTGACTCCAAATCACGGAACAGCGGGAACGCCTATAACAATCGCCGGGACGAACTTTGGAGCCTCGCAAGGATCGAGTACAGTGAAATTCAACGGAGCGGCTGCAACCGTTTCCAGTTGGAGCGATACTTCCATTGTTGCGGCGGTTCCCGGAACAGCGACGACAGGGAATGTTGTAGTTACGGTTGCGGGAGTAGCCAGCAACGGAGTTGCATTTACCGTTGGCTCTCCATCAAACGGCGGAACTCAGCAACCCCTGAACTTATTCTTAGTTCTCGGCATGAACTTCGGAACCCCGGCAATCTGGACGTTTGACCCTACGAACTTTGACGATCCGGGAATAGGGGGATTCTACTTCTGGAAAATGGAAGATGTGATTGCGGGGCGCACGCCAACGCTGAGCCGTTTCATAGTGTCTTACCGCAATCTTGGAGTAACCACCTTTACGCTGACAATTACAGGGACGAATGACAATGGGGACATCGTAACGAAATCAAAGCAGGTCACTGTGGGGACTGTTGCGGCGACAGGACGTATTGCATCCAAACTGATTGGATTGGCTCTCTCCGCGCAGAACCTACAAGCATCTATTTCTCGTGACCCTGGCTCTGGACCGCTTTCCATCACGAAATTAAGAATTGAAGGAAGGGTAGAAACTACGGTGCTGGCATGAGACCACAAACGACTTGCTTGGGAGATGAGAAGAATCCGCGCAACCTGGCGAGGTGGAGCGAGCGCCACGCGAAGGTGCTACTCGGAAACGTGAACTACGGTTCAACGATGTCGAATGCCGACAAAGACAGCAACATGCAGTGCTGGAAAGCGAAAGGGACGACACCGGGGACGCCGAATACAGACTTCACGATTCAACACTCGCTCCAGCGCGTGCCTCTGACGATCAACGCGCAGGACACGAATAACGGCGGAGTAATTTACCGCAGTCCGGCAACGCCGTGGACTAAAAATACTGCGACATTTCGCTGTACGAGCGCATCGGCAGCGTATAATCTCATTTTGATCTAGGAGGAAGAGTGTCCACGCCGAACCTAAACGTACTCCTGAACGCCTCCATAGCGACTTACGACAATCTCGCTCCAAATACCCCCCTGCTTTCCAACGTCAATCCGGGGAGTCTGCCATTCGGCGCGGCTGCGAGCTTCCGGGATGATTACCTGTTGGCATTAACTGGTTCAACTTCCATTCCTCTTCCCGCTGCGACTTCCTATGTTGTTTGGGTTCGTAATCGGGACGCCGCAAACACTGTGGGGGTTTCGGTTACTTTTCTTGTTGTCGGAGTGCAACAGGTATTCATCGGACCTGGAGATGTTTTTCTATATTTCAACGCCAGCAAGACGAGCGGGTTCACGGCTCTGGCTTTGACGGCACTGGTAGGCAATGCAGTGTGCGAAGTGTACGTGGCGGGGTGATTTAATGACAGCACCTCCAGCATCAACGAACATCACTATCAACAGCCTCATTCCTGAGGTGCAAGGTTGGTTGCAGAATAGTTCGGATGCAGACGAATCGAATACCAACGTCACCATGCGGCCTTCGTTCTGGCTAAAGCGTGCGCTGCAAGAATTGACCGCCAACTACGAATTTGAAGAACTGAAAGTCAGCGGCCCAATCGTGAACATCGGTCCCGGATTGGGATACAGAGGATCGAACTATGCGTATCCCGTTGCGTACTTTATGAATCCGGGAGACGACGTAACGCTCACATTTGACCCAGTGATTTTCCTGACGCCGGGACAAGCACAGCAAGCGGGTTTGGCAGTGACAAACACGAACAGCGGCGGCGCTTATCCAATGGATTACATGGATGAGAAGGCTATCCAGACAATCCTCTTCGTGCCGGGTGGAGTCCCATTCAAATACACGCGGCATGGGAACCAGTTCTGGTTCGGAACGCAGCCTGGAAGCATCTACCAAGTCTATTTGCCGTACCAACTGCGGCATCCCTTCATCGAAGGGAATTTAACTACTACGCCAGTGCTACTTCCTTCGGACTGGCATGAGATTGCTTCGGTGGCGGCCGCCGAGCGCGGCGCGGCGAAATTGCGGTGGAACGATCAAGCAGCTTTCTTGCACAACCTGCTCCACGGCGACCCGGAGCAACCTGAGAGTCTCGGCCTCATCGCAAAGCATTTGCTGCAACCAGAGCGAGACAGAAGGCTTTCCCCCATGACTTTACAAGTGGGGTATGATAGGTACTGATTATGGCATCCATTGGCAATCCGGTGATGGCGATGGACTCGAACTGGTCGAGTCTTTTGCCTGGGCGCAACCCTACGGGTAGCACAGGGAGCGGAGTATCGAGCGTTCCGTCCACTGGTTCTAAGAGTGGACAGAATCCCATTATTCCACCCGCAAACCTGCCACCTGGAGCACCCGCACCGAATCCTTATGGTGGAGGTTCGATACCAGCATTTGGAGCGAACTCGGGAGGATACACGCCGACAAGTTTAGTTGGCGGTGGCGGAACATCGGCGCCTGGAAGTAATCCGCTAGGCGGTATCGCTAACATGTCACCAGCCGACACGAAACGGTTGCACGACGAGCTTGGAGCCACGTACGGGAACGGCGTAGCGGCTGCGATCATGAGTTTTCTGCAAGGCGGAGCAGGGTTCAATCAGAGCGCGATTAACAATATCTTCGCCGCTTTGCAGCCTGGAATTGAGCGCGGGACGGAATCTCTGGCCGAACAGTTCTCGACAAGCGGGAATCGCTTTGGTAGCGGAGCGCAAATTGGAATGGCGGACTACCTTTCGCAAGTGCAGCTAAACGAGGGACAAATTGAAGCGCAGATGTACGAAACGTCTGTCTCCGATTACATCAACACCTTGATGGGAATTACGGGATCGACGAAAGAGCACTTAGCGAACAGTCCTAGCTTATTTGAGCAAATCACAAGCCCGCTTGCAGACATTTCCGGTTCGCACACCCTTCCTGGTTTTGGAGGAGGAGGTAGCGGGGGAGGCAGTGGCGGTGGGATTGGCCAGCAACTCATGCAACTACTTTCCACGGCGGCGCTAGCGTAATGGCTACAACTCCTCCATTCATGCCGGGACAGATACCGGGAATCGGTAGCGGTGGAGGCGTGCCAGGAATCCCACCTGCCCCACAGGGAGGCTCGCCAGCGCCGCAAACGGGCGACCCGAACGAGAAGGCGAAGCAAATTCTTGCGACTCTCCTGCAAGCCGCAGGGCGCAAACAGATGGCAAACACGGCTGTCCCTGGAGCTATGTCCCCCGTAGACAACTCGCAATCCTACCGGCAGATCGGCATGAACACGGCGAATCCGGCAGGGTGGAGTACGGCGCGTGGGCTGGGAGCGATAACCACAGCGATTAAAAACGGTGTCTCCCTACAAAAGAATCAGCAGTTGCTCAAAGCGGAAGGTGACTGGACGTACCTGCAATCGGCGCTTAACGAACTCTACACGGCACAGCAATCTGGCGACCCCGCCGCGATCAAAGCAGCGCAAGCCAAAGTCGATGTCACGATGGGCGATCCGAAGAAGCTAAAGAACATGGCGAAGGCGTTGAATCAGGATTGGCTCAACCCGGAAAAGACGACGGCATACGGTGAAGCACTGAAGAAAGTGACCGCGAAGCAGCAGCAAGAGGATGCGACCAACAAGAAAAAGCAGGGCGCCGCGCAAAATCTAAAACAGATGTTCCAGCACCTTATCCAGAAGGCGCAGGGTGGGCCGAAGCCACAACTCAGCGACGAACAGCGCACGGCGATGGGACGCGAGATTCAGGAGAAAGCTCCGACTACACAGGGAGTCACGGATCCAAAGGCAGCGGCGGAAATCATGCGTGCGGAAGCGGAATTGATTCGAGCGCAGAAGAGTTCCCCTGAAAAATACGAGTTCAAAACGCAGAAGCAAGCCGATGGTTCCGAAATCATCGTTGCGCTCGACAAGACAGACCCCACTAAGCCGGCCATCGAAGTGAAGTCGCACATGGGCGAGAACGTGAAACCGGGAGGCAGGAAATTCGTAGACGACGGCAAGCTCGAAGTGGTAAGTGGGGTTCCAACCGGGCGTGTAAAGCGGGAAGGAAACTGGATTGCTCCCGGACAGGCAGGTTATACCAAGCAAGACGAAGAGGCCGTGAAGCTAGGACTGAACGCGCAAGGATTCTCGGACAAGCAAAAGGAAAAACTCGCCGCAATTCGCGGTGAATCTTATGCGCGTGGCCGTGCACTCTACAGTTTCAAGGATGTCACTGACACGAAAACCGGAGAAGTACGAGAAGTCAGCGCGATGGATATGGCGCGTGAACCGGGACGGTACACTGGCGCATCCGAACAGGAGAAAGTATCAGCACGCGACGCCGTGCATGAGAGTTTGACCACTAACTTTAAGGCGCTAGAAAAGTCCCTCGACAAGTTACCAAATGGATTGGACGCAGAGACGCAAGCCACTCTGAAACTGGCCATGCACTCGAACGATCCCGGCCTATTTGAAACTCTCATTGTGAACAAAATTAAGCAGGGCGCTCCCGATGAAGTCCTGCAATACCTGACGAACATGAAGGCGATGCAAGAGGACGTGATGGTGTTGCGCTCCGTTGGCGGAATGGGCACGGGTTCCGACACCATGCGGAATGCGATGGTTGCTCTAATTCCCGGACCTGGTACGAGTTCTGTCAAGGAAGCGAAGATGCAGATCGGCGCGGCGAAGCGCACGACGGAAGCACTGTTCAGTCGCAGACCGCAGTCGAAGCTCCCCGACAACACCGGAACCGTGACATTCAAGGAAGGAAAGACGACCTACCAGATTCCCGCTGACCAAGTGAAAGAATTTATGAAAGACAAGCCCAAAGCCCAGCGCGTACAGGTGCAATAGTGCCGGATGACAAGTGGGCAAAATACGCGAGCACGGACAGCGGCGGCGATAAGTGGGCGAAGTACGCTACAACGGTTGACACGCCAGACCCGACAAAACCGGACCCAACGGCGGCAGGGTTAGTTCGAGAAGCTGGAAGCAAGGTTGCCACTCCCTACGAGATGGGCCAATGGTTCGCACCCGGTCTTGGTGGTCCACGCCCCAACATGCCGCCAGACGCGAAATTCACGAGTCAGGGGCGGCAAGATTTCATCGAGAGGCAGTTGCCGAAGGTTGAGCCATTCATCCACGATGTTCGCAGGAACGTAGCGGAAGCTGGTGGAGCGATGGCCGGAGGAGAATTCTTCGCCGGAGCATCGAAAGGATTGCCGTGGTTGATGCGGTTGCTGGCTTCTTCTTCTGGTGCTGGGGCTGGAATGGGGGTTGGAGCATTGGGAACTGGTGCTAAACCCAAAGAAGCACTGGAAGAATCCGCACTGGGAACGATGTTCACTGGCGCGGCGGAGGGTGGAACAGCGGCACTATTCAAGACGATAGACAAAATCGCTGGTTCAAAACTGGGGCAGCAAATACTCAAGAGCAAGGTTACGGAATTAGAAGAAAAGCACGCAGCGGAAACGGCGGCACAGGAGGCACAACACCAAAAGGAACTCACGGCGCACAGGGAGAAAGTTCAACAGGTCAAGGATGATTACGCGAAAGAGATTCAGGCTCATTCGGAAAAGGCAAAAGATGTTTCCGCTCGTCAATCTGCCGTTGAGGCGAAGCAGGGAGCGGCAGTAAAACATCAAGAGGACTTGGCCGGGCTGCTGAAAGAGAATCTAACCCTTGCTGACAAAAAGATTGGCTCAGAACTTGGGAAGGAATTCGATGCAGTGAACGAGGCCGTGCAAGCCAAGAACCCTAAAGTAAAAGTGAACGATGCGGAGCGCGAAGCACGCGGACACCTCTACAATCCAGACAGTGTGGCATCCTTCAACAACATCATGGAGAACGTCTCTGGCAAACTGAAAATGTCGGATTTCTCCGTTCTAAGAAAGACGTATTCAAATTTGAACGACCTGTTGTACGGCGGCGGTGAAATGCCGGCCGACTTGTACCAGGCCGTTAAGACAGTCCGCGATTCCCTCGGCAAGGATTTACAGGCGGCAGCTAACAAGGTTGGACTCGGAGGGAAATATAGCAAGGTCATGCGGGATTACGGGGAGTACAAAGATGCGTGGGCCGATACCTCATCCATCGCAAAGGGCGGTTCTCCGATTCGTCGTATTCTTGACGCCGAAGATCCTGCTTTTGTAATCGACCAGTTGAAATGGAAAGCAGGAGATCGTCTCATTGAGCAGATTGGAAAGTACCAAAAATACGGAGCGGACAAAGCTCTTGCCGGGAGATTGAAAGGCTTCATTGAGCAGGTGAAAGGGATGCCTTCCACTGCTGGAGAGATTCCCGCCGCGCCAGAACGTCCGAAACTGCCAAAGGCTCCAGAGCGGGAAACATTGCAGCCGTTTGACCGTGAGGCGGTTGCGCGAGCGATTCTTGCCGACCGTATCAAGAAAGCGTTAATGTACGGAGGCGCGGCGGCAGGCGGAGGATACCTGTACGAGAAGTTCGGCGGAAAAGGCGCTACCCCTGTTCCATGATTTGATGTAGAGTAGCAACTGCGAGGAGGCTCTATGAGCTACTATGGTCGCAAAAAGGATGCCGCTGCGGATTGCGCGGAAGCGGACATTCAGATCGACGGAAACGAAACATCGAACACCAGTCCCGTGCTGCACGGTTCCAACACCGCGGGGATGGCACCGATGAGCGGATCGCATGAATTTACTCACCAGCGGACGCGGCCTGCGTGGAAAACTCCGGTGAAAACCACGCGCCGGTCGTACCCCTCCGAAGGCGTGAGCGGCGGGAGTTAATTTCCTTCATGCGAATCAGCCTCGCCAGCCAATTTGGGGAAGGCGCATGGCTGGCCTGGCTGATGTCGCAAGAAGGCCACGATGTCAGCGCAGTGGTCAGTGAGGAGCGGTACGCGGAAGCGCTGAAGGGCATGGTTACGATGATGCCCGGCTCAGAAAAATATTACCCGGAGCGCTATGAGTGCGTGGTTTTCGACGCTACGGGGATGGGCGAGGATGCCGACGAAGCTCGCGAAAAAGTTCCTACCATTGGTGACAGTTCCCTTGCAGACCAGTTAGAAGAAGATCGAATCTTTGGCCTGGAATTCATGCAGCAGTGCGGATTGAAAGTCAGTCCGTGGGAAGCGTTCGATAATCCCGCAGACGCAATCAGACTTATCAAGAAAACAAAAAAGAGATATTGCTTCAAGCCTGTCGGAGAACAGTCCGACAAATCCACCACCTATGTTTCGTGTAACGCGGAGGACATGCTTCGGTACTTTGATGTCCTGTTTAGAACCGCTAAAGTGAAAGACTTTATCCTGCAAGAATACGTGGCAGGTGTGGAAGTCAGTACGGAAGTGTACCTGAATTCCACTGGGTTCTACGCACTCAACGGAACGGTTGAAACAAAAAAGTTCCTCAACAACGAACTAGGTCCGAACACAGGTTGCTCTGGATCACTGTGTTGGATGATGCCGAGAGAAAATGCTCTCTTTCAAAAAGGATTAAAGAAATGCCTCGGGCCGTTGCAAGAAATGGGGTACGTTGGCCCGATAGATTTAAACACAATTTGCAACGCGGAAGGTGTATGGGCATTAGAGTTCACGCCTAGATTTGGCTATGACGCCACAGCGCTACTCACGCGCATGTTGCCTATCGGATTCGGGGATTTTCTATTCGCAATCGCTTCCGAGCAGATACCCCCTGACCTGACTTCGCGGCACCCGTTCTGTGCTAGCGTGCGCCTATCAATCCCCCCATATCCAACCGACAATTTACCGGACAAGTTCTATCGCTCTGGCGTCCCCATCGAAGGACTCACGGAAAAAGACCTCGACAAGTTCTACGTTTACGATGTGCGGAAGCGCGGAGAATCGGACGAACTGGAAACGGCAGGACTCTGCGGCTGGATCGGCTCACCGCTGGCGACCGGCGAGACGCCTGGCGCGGCGTTCGATGACGCCTACGAAATGCTCAAGCATGTGCGCGTGCCAAATGGCCAGTACCGCACCGATGTTTGCGAGGCAGCGTGTAAGCGGTACTGGGTGCTGCGGGAGCAGGGGTTGCTGAAATGACCGCGTGGATTGCAGAATGGGACTGGTAATTCTACGGTTCCGAGGAGTTCTATTCTTGATTCAGCAGGTTAACGTCGAAATTGTCCCCGCAAAGTGTATGCGCTATAGAACGGTAGGAGACTGGCTCTTTCTTTCTCCCGGCTGCTTGATGATCCGTGTTGCCGACACTGGAAACTGGAAATACAACATCCTCGTTGCCATCCATGAACTCATCGAAGTGGTTCTTTGTCGAGACGCTGGCGTAACAGAAAAGCAGGTAGACCGCTTCGACCTTGCGCACCAAGACGAAGAAGATCCTGGCACCCACCCAAAGGCCCCGTACCGAATCCAGCATCTTACAGCGATGGGCGTAGAGATGATTCTGGCAGCGTGCATGGGCGTGAACTGGCGAGTTTATGAGGACGCGCTGGACGCCATCTACTACAAAATACCGAAGCGCAAAAAGCCTCTTTGATACTGAGAGTAACGGTACTATGATGTAGTCCATGTGGCGCTTACCATCCCTCGTCTTACTAACCCTCCTGCTTTGCGCTTCCGCCTTCGGGCAGTCAACGACCGTGAGCGGTTCGATCCAAGATTCTCCAGATGGGCAGTTGTGGTTCGGAGGCACCTACAGTTTCGTTTTCCGCGTTAGCCCCACAAGCCCCACGGGAGCATACTTCTGGCAAGGCGCGCCATTCTCCACCCAGCAAACGATTGCAGGGGCGCTGGACGGCTCCGGCCACTACTCCGTAAGTATTCCCTCGAATACCGCGATCACGCCGGCAGGAAGCACCTGGGACTTGACGCTGTGCCCGCTGGCGACATCGCCGTGCTTCACGGTTCAAAAGATTACGATCACGGGAGGGACGCAGACAGTTGCTCCGGCGCCGCCGAGCGTGAGAATCAACATGGGAAGTCCTGCCCCCAATACTCGCGCTTACAGAGATGGCGAGTTGGTCGCAGGATCGCTGGGGCAAACATATTTCAATGTCACGGACGGACTGGTGCACGTCTGCAATTTAGTTCCCTGCACGGTATGGAATCCCATCGGAGGTGTCATCAACGTGGCCGTGGCTCCGACTGGAGCGTGTACGCCTGGCTCGATCCCGGAACAAGTTATCAGCACGGGTGTCATCTATACGTGCCAAGCGTCCGTATGGGCACCGATCGCTTCAAGTGCTTCTGCGGCCGGATCGCCAGGCCAATATCAATTAAACAGTGGAGGAGTACTCGGAATAGGTGGACTCTCCGAATCTGGGGGATCGGTCACGAATGCCTTGGACTTAACCAGCCGCGGCCCAAATCCTGGTGGTGTGGACGTGCGATTCTTTGGAGCGGTAGCGTTGAATCCCAATTCAGTGCCCGCTCCCACAGGCACCATCACGTCAGGCACAAACTCGCTGGTAGTGTCTGCTGTATCGGGCGTATGGGCTAAAGGGATGGGTATTGCGGTTGCTGGAGCTGGAACGACGCATTCAATGGTCACGCCTGCTGCGCCAACGGTGACACCATCGTGCAGCACTTCCGAGACGCACATGGACTACACCACCCCGGCTGGGGCTGGGTCCACGGCTTACCAATATCAGCTCGCTCTGTGGAATCCGTCTGGAGGGTATACCGCTGCGTCCACCACTGGCACCACATCCACGGGGAACGCTTCGCTTGGCGAGAATACTCTGACCATCACGAGTATCTCTACTGGAACTGGACAGCAGAAAACTGCCCTCGTTTCCGGATCTACCGCTAACTTGGCGGTAGGTTGCGTTGTGCACATCGCGGGCACGTCAGACGACGGCGAATACGGCGGAACGCAAATTGTCGATGGCCTACCCGATGGGACGCACTTCACCTACACGAACGGCACAGACGTAGCGCATGGTATCTCGACCACGACCGCAACGGGCGGAACGGGATTCTACTGGCTCTGCAACCACATCACAGTTCCAGCTCCAAACGCTGACGGGCATCAGTACATGGTTTTCGGGCGCACTTCCGGCTCGAATGTGTTTCTTGATTTCACAAAAGTAATCAACCTCGGCTACACCGACGCCACCTATCTAAGTTGGGATGACTACGGCCCAACCATGATGGCCTCGCCACCGACTTCGTGGTTTGTTCCAACTTCGCCTCCGGTCTCAGCGGTGCAGAATACGCTTTTGGCATTCGTTGGAAATATCGCTGGAACCACATTCACGCTCGTAGACAAGACAGGTGCGGCGGTGAATGCTTCCAACTCTGTCACCTCCACGCCGACGCGGTTCGACAACATGCCTGCCATCATCGCAGCGGAAGCGGCCACGGGATTTGTCACCAACGGTGGCGGCGGAACGATTCGCTTCCCGGCATTCGAGAACGCATCCGGGAATTTCTGCTTTGTGACCAGCACCTATTTCTTGGTGACTGTGAAAGCGGTCATTCAGGACGGCCCAGTGTGTAATGCGGCCACGATTCAACTCGCTCCTTCGGGCGTATGGCGTGGAACACTTTTCGATGCTCCACGATTGTCACTTCCACAATTCGCGTCTCAGCCCCTCATCCCGATTATCAGTCAGGGGGCTAACCCGGTAATCCTGCTCAAAGGCGGCGGCTCGCTCAGCAACCTCACTGTCACGCTTAGCGGCAACGGCGGCATCGGCGTGTTCAAGGTTGCCGACGCTGGCTCATTCTATTACGAGAACCTCAACCTCGCCTCCACGGGCGCTGGCGATTACATGAGTATCCCCTGGTATGACTATCAAGATAAAACCAGCGGGTCATTCGGCGGCGTGATGGACAAAATCACCTGCACCACTGGCCCCAATCAGACGACAGGCGTAACGCTCACGCCTTGTATGGCGTTCAAGTACAATAATCAATATATTCTATCGAACATCGCGCAGAATCGCAGAGGGATTTTCATCGTTCCTTTCAACGGAGCAGGCTACGACATTTCCATGAATGCCGACTCGCAAGGAATGATTACTCCGCTAGTTGCGGTTTCGCAGGAAATCAGCGGCAATGTTCCGGGACACCTGAAGCTCCACAATCTCAATCCCGATACGACCGCATTTCCGGTATTGGCCAATCTGTCTCCGGCATCTGGCTCGATTGGTTTCTCCGTGCTGATTGATGGATGGAACAACCCATCTTCCAACGGCCCGGTTGTCAGCGGCAAGCCATTCACCTCCGGCCTCACGATGCAGCGCGGAGTGCTCCAAAGCGTAAACGAAAAGAACATCGGACAAAACGTAGGCGTGAACTGGGAAGGCGGCAACAGCGGCAACAACCCCGGCTACAACATCACAGCCTTGCGCCAGATGGTTGTCCACTACTCCGGCAATCACACGACGCTGGCCAACGAAGCGGCAGTAGTGTCAGATGCGACGGGCACCATCACGATTGACTGCACGATCAACGGAGCGGTCTGGGACGTTTACTCGCAGGCAGGAACGACAACGGTTGCGCCCAGCGCGGGATGCACGCTGTACGCGAAAGGAGCCACAGGAAGTTTCATATTGTCGAACAGTCAGGGCATTCGCATTCAGGTAGACAATCAGGGCGGCGCGGCTAGAGCGCAGGGTGGTGGCAGCACTGGTGGGTCATCTGCTGGAAGCGTCCATGCACTGCAAGGCGGCGATGGCGGCGGTGGATTTGAAGGCACAAACACACCTACGGGGCCGGGGATATTTAGTCCTGTCTACGACGAACCGACTTCTGCTGGTGTCGCGGCTGCCATCCGACTCCCCGGCGTTCTCATCAACCCGCAGACCGGAACAACCTACATTATCGGCTCAGCAAATTATTGGTGTGACCGTGGCACAGTCATCACAGCCAGCAATGCCGGTGCTCAGACCTACACGTTAGTAAATCCATCCACTACGTGCTTTGGATTCAACCACTTCTTCATAATCAAGAATATCGGCCCAGGCACGGTCACGGCAGTGTCTAGCGGATTCAAAATTAATGGAGCCGACCCTGCCTCCTTGCTAATTGCTCCGAGTTGGACTGCATTTTTCTGGTCTAATGGCGTGGATTACTTCGCCTCTAGGCTTCCTGACTTTGGAGCCTTCCCGAATTGCGTCGGCGGCGGCAACGCGCTCCAGTTCACGACAGCCACGGGGATATTCAGTTGCGGCTCGTCATCGGCGGGAGTGTCCAGCATCACGGGAGATGGAATCATAATTAGCAATTCAGGCTCAACAGGTGCGGTCACTCTTACGCAGGCCAGCATCGCCGCCCACAAGTTCATAATGAACAACACGGCTGGCTCGGCAGCTCCCGGCGCACAGACCCCCGGCAAGGCGGACTTGCTTGGCACTCTCGTCTACAACGACCAAATTAATACGTATGGTGCATTCAATCAGAACTTCTCGGCGGCAACGTGGGAAATCCCTGCTGCGGGCGGATTCGCTGTAAGCGCATCTTCCAACTTTGGCCTAGACACCACAGCCAAGACAATCAAATGTTATGTCAACAACGCGGATTCTACCTGCATGGCGACAACGGCCACGGATACTACGACAACCCACGCAGCCTTTGCATCGGCAACACCCGGCCTATATACGACTCGCGCTATCGTCCTAGGTGACCTTCCCACCCCATCTTTCCCTCTCACAGTAGCGGGCACAGTAACATCAGGTGGAATCCCCTGCTTCACATCCACCACGCAAGAGAGTTCGTCTGCCTTGATGACCGTGAACGTCTACATGAAGGGTGGAGGAGCGGGAGTCTGTCCGTCGCCCGGACTGACGACGGATGATGGCACAACCTCCACTTACACAGGAACGGGAGGAACAAAGTCGCCTGCATTCACCTCGACAGGAACCACCGCTGGCTTCGTGGATTATCCGCAAGGGACAACCAGTGCCGCAGTTGCGCCGTGCAACGTAGCGAATTCCATCTGCGAACAAGCTCCCGCTTCCGTGACAGCGTACGTGCTCAATAAACCGGGAGCGGCTCCGGTCAATAACAATTCCGCTGCTCTCTGCTCAAACGCCTCTCCTTCGGTTTGCGCGTTTACGAAGATGTCGCAGACGGCCTTCCTGACGAGCAACTATACGAACGCTACGACTACGTTTTCCAATGTCACTGGTATATCGTTCTCGGTGGAAGCCAGCACCAATTACAAAGTTACCTGCGACCTCGACTACCAGACCTCTGCGACAACGGCGGACATCAAAATCCAGTGGACTGGCCCTGCTTCGCCCACGGCGGTAACTTACGATTTGGCAACTGAAGTCACGGCATCCACATTGAGCGCGTCGGTGGCGACGGCCTTCTCTACGGCGCTATCTGAAGCGGGCACGCCAACGATAACTACCAACTTCCCGCTACGGACTACTCTAACCCTCATCAACGGAGCGAACGCAGGAACTATTCAGCTTCAAGCAGCGGCAACAGGGACGGGGACAATCACGGTTGTTCCGGGGAGTTGTTCCGCACAATGATTCTCAGATTCATACTTGCGTACGCGCTTGCGATTCTTCCCTTTCAAGGTGTGGGTGGGAAGGCTGGAATAGGCGGGACGGCTGGGACGGGCGGCGGCGCGTCCGCTGGCACCACATGGTCTATCCCTCACTCAGCGCTGGTTTCCAATGCTCAACCACAAGGGGTCGCCAGGTCGCTCACATATACAACCACAGCAGCGGCGACAACGATTGAAGTAGCTGTCATATGCGAAGCGGGAGGGACTGGTGCATCAAACAATGTTTCTTCGATAACAGACAACGCTACGGGCGGCTCAAGCACATGGCAAACTGCCGGTGCGGGCGCACGAGGAAGCGACGTTACGACAGCCGTCGTTTGCGAGACTTGGTATTCCTATATCAAGAGCGGCGCGACGACGATTACCGTCAATACGGCAGGCGGGAACGTTTACGTTTACGTTTACGAAGTGAATGGGATTAAAACGTCAGCCCCAGTAGACGTAGTGGGCAACGTGACGACGGGCGTAGGCAGCGGATTCAATAACGTTGGAGCTAGCCTTACCACCACGGTCAGCGGAGATTTCATTGTCGGAGCAGATGCCCCTAACGCAGGGACCATCACGGCTTGCAGCTCGGGTTACACAGCGGACAACACGGCATCTGGAATTGGCTTCTGCCACTTCACGAGCACGGCCGCGTCCGCAGGAGCGCATCAGGTTACGTACACGAACAGTTCAAGTGGAGACAATTATCTAACAACCGATGCGACTTTCAAACACAATTAGACTACTCGTGCTGCTTGCTTGCGCTCGCGGCATCTCCGCGCAGACCTACACCACCACCTTCCCGCTCACCGAGAATCCCATCTCTGAGAGTGGCAAGTGGATTAACGGTGGCGTGACGGGCCTCGACTGGGGGAATGTCCGTACGACGACGAATCTGGCCTTTGGCGCGTCAACGAGCGTTGGCTGCCCTGGAACAGTAGCTCTGTGCAATGACCCCAGCGCGGTTCTGTCCGGGACTTGGCCATCAGCACAGGCTGCACAGGCAACTGTTTTCGTAGACGCCACGCTCGGCACAAACTGCTGCCACGAGGTAGAACTACGGCTGAACGTGACAATTACGGCCCATAGCATCACAGGCTACGAGATAAATTGCAGCACCTCACAGAATAACTATTTTCAGCTTGTCCGCTGGAACGGTCCGCTGGGTAGCTTCACCCAACTTGCTTCCGTTAGTCCGGGCTGCGCCCAAGGCGATGTCATCACAGCAACTCACTCAGCTACGGGCGTGATAACCGCCTACAAAAATGGGGTCCAGCAATTTCAAATTACAGATACCACTTACATGGGCGGCTCTCCAGGAATGGGGTTCTTTGATAATCTCGCAGATGGCAAGCTAGCTTTATCCGGTTTCACCAAATACTCGGCCTACGTGCCGAACGCCTGCCCTTCGGCAGCGAACTACACGAGTCCCACGAATCCTACCGGCTCTCTGGTGACGCTAGCTAGCTTGGGTATCACCAAATGCTCGTTCATCGCTGCGAATGGATCGAACTCAAACGATGGGGCAAGTGAAGTTACCCCGTGGCTATTCTCGCCGGGGATGAACGCTTGCTCAGTGGATTGCACAAACTCGGCTATTACAGCGGGAGCGGGCTTCATCTTCCGTGGCGGCGACACGTGGCACTTCGGCAATTCAGGAGCCTCTCCCTACGCTGGAGTCGTCACGGCCTGCGCGACCAATGGAACGGTTGCAGGCGGCTTGTGCATGGCAGGGAGTTCGAGAAAAGGCACATCGGCGAATCCGATATACATCGGCGTAGACAAGTCATGGTTCACTGGCGGTTCTTGGGCGCGGCCCATCCTGACCGCCGACAACCCGGCTTGCAATGCTTTACTCGTCAACGGCACGACCTGCCTGACCTCTGGAATCACCGGCCTCAGCGGAGCAATACAGTATTACGTCAACGCCTGCACCTACCAGGTCGGAACCGCGAACATCCTCACCAATTTCAACGATGCTGGATTCCAGATATTCGACAACTTGGAGCTGTCCGGGCTGTGCGCTCAGGCCGTGGGGCAACCGAACGGAGCCAATACCTTCGTGCGGTATTCAACCCTTGCCGGACCAAACTCGTTTCTGAATCTCTACATCCACAACGCCACGCATCTTCAGTTCGCCGGGTTCAATGGTGGCCCGAACTGCACCGTGTCAACGGTGTGCTTCAACCTTTTTGCGTTTCAAGGCCGCGCCGCCACGGCAAATCCGGGAGAGAATATCCTCCTCAACGCGGTCGACTTCTCAGATTCCGATGGTTCTGGGGCAGGTCTGCTGTCCAGCGGCGGGTATAACGTAGCCTACAATTACATTGGGAGCACATCTCAGGCGCTTCCCAACACCGCTCACCTGTTCCACGACAACCTCTATGAGAACTTCTTCGAGAATGGCCACTCGAACATGATTGAGTCCGCCGAAGTGGCGGGGACAAATGCGATTTACAACAACGTGTTCAGGCACGTCGATACCACGGGCGCAACCGGCTCCGTCATGCTCTGGCCCGGCCCCGTGGCCAACACCGACACCGATTATATTTTCAACAATCTCGGCTACGACGTGGCGAGCGTCCAGTATCTGAACAACGGCGGCGTGGGAATCACCACCAACAACGGGAACTACAAGTATTTCAATAACACCTGGCAGTCAAATGTGAACCAGCCGATTTTACGCATCAACGGCACACCGCTCGGCACTGTGACGGATACAAACAACCACTACATCACGGACGGCTCACCCTATAATCTCGGTTCGCCGGGTAGTTGGACGGCGGCTAAACCGCTCTTGATGACCAATTCCGTGGCAACCGCGACGGGATACACAAGCTCACAGACGTTTGCCTTCGCTCCTACGTCGGGAGGTTCTCCTACGGTCGGCGTTGGCAATAACGTGACCTCCACGTTGTGCGCTGCCCTTACGACAGCAGCCGGAAGCGATGCCACGCTTGCAGATGCAGCGGCAGCTTGCGGCAAAGACACCCGCTACGCCTGCACCTACAACTCAACCACCCATACAAACACATGCCCCGCAAGAACTACCGTGGCGCGGCCGGTCAGCACGCCGTGGGACATCGGCGCCTACGAGTCTCCGGTCGTTAATGGGCCGATAGCTACGTTCTGCTCTCCCACGGTGAGTCTCGGGCTGGCCCCGTTTGGCCTAGCAGGGAATCCGGTAGCGTGCTCGCTCACAAACACAGGCGCTTCCAACCTCGTTAACACGCAAATAGCCCTGTCATCGAACTCGTTTTTCGTTTCCAGCAATACCTGCGGCTCACCTGCCACGATTACGACCGTTATTCCCGGCACGGGCTTTACGCTCACCCCCGGTCAGTCCTGCACGTTCAACGTGGTGTTCCAGCCGCAAGCCGTTGGTTTCCAGTCAGGAGTTTTGGGATTCACAGAGAACACGATAGGGCTGGTGGATTTCTTGGCGCTCAATGGCACAGGAACAGGCACCCCGGCTCCTTGCGCCAACTGTTTTGCGGGCACGATGACTTCACAAGGAACGGTGAAATTGAAATGAAAAAGTACATCATTGCAGGAATATTCCTACTGATCGCGTTTCTTGTTGGCCGTGCCAGCAACACTGCGAAGGTAGAGGCTCAGGCACTTGCTCCCTCCGCGTGGACAATCATCGGCGGCGGGCCCGTCTCCACTTGCTCGAAACCCGCCGGAGTTACCTATATTTGCGTTGGCACGGATGATGTTATTGGCAGCAAGAACGGAGCCGCCCCGGTGTCTCTTTTTCCTAACCCAGTAGTAGCCGGCGTGATTGATGTCTCGGTAAACGGCGTGGTGCAAACCGGGCACGTTGTTGTGCCTCCGATTCCTACGAAGGCGACTTCGAGTACGACAACTACGATTCAATAGGAGGAACGATGCACATTCTAATTGCAACACTCACGTTCGCGGCGTTATGGGCTTGGGCGTTCGCGCATCAACTTATTATCAAGTGGGTGTGGGATAGTCTCGTTGAGCGCCTACCTCCACCGGACGAGAATTCCAGCAAGGTGTATGCCTATATCTACAGCGTGCTTCAGTTCTTCTCTGCGAACACTAAACGCACGCAGGACGCCGTAACTGTGGTCCGCGCACCAAAGACCACTTAACGCGATAAAACTAAATGCTCGGGGGACTCTCAGCGCTCGCTCAAATTAGCTTCGCACTGGCCGCGCTGGTGATGATTTACTTGATTCTGAGACTATTCATCCCGTTGCTTGACCGCTTGGCCTCTTCCAAGAAGAATGGCAACGGGCACAGCAACGGGCGCGACAAAGCCGGCGAACTGAGCGCGCAGGATTGGGAGGGCCGCATGACGCGAATGCACCAGGAGTCCGAAGAACGCCTGATGGGAGACATGCGGCTGCTGATGGAAGCAAGGACAATGACTCTTGTTGAGAAAGTGACAGATCCGATTGTGAAGGAACTTCGTGGATTGCGCGACGATATGGCTAGAGGTCGCCAGCAGTCAAATCGCTAGAAGTTGGATGAATGTACTGAAAGTGCCCCGGATCGCCCTTGCCGTTATTGATGTGAGTCCAGCGCCCGCCCCAGAGTAGCCCCAGTTGCTCGCCAATCGCCCCTAATTTAGCCCACAGAGGCCCGCCAGGGTTCCACCCCTTCATAGGTAGGTATTCCTTTGGGCACACGTCGAAAGCCTCGCTTTTCCCCTCTGGCGGCTGCGGTAGGTGCTTGCTGTGGGTTGTCCACGACACGCCATCGGCCAGTTTTTGCTCTTGCTCGGTGGGCGTCCGTCCGGTGTCCACCAAAAGGCAAGGGATACCTGCGGCTTGTGCGAGATTGAGGAACTGTTGGCAGGGATGTTGCATGTAGGAAGCTAATTCTGTGATCGAGTTGCCCATAAATTGGAGTGAAGAGGAGCCAGCGAAGCCCTCCAGCCCTGGAGTCGTTCCCCCGCTGGCCCCAACGTGACTACTCCACCTTTCCCCAGCTATCCGTGCGGCTGGTAAAACTTTACCGCTCCCTTGTAGCTCTCGCCTAGCGGCATCAGCGAGCCTCACGATTCTGAGCCGATAGAGGAAACGCAAACAGGCTTAGAAGGGAAAGGGTACATCTCCATAGTGATAATCCCGCTACTCCATGCAGGATTGTTTGGCCAAGCATACATAGTCCCCGATGGACATGACCAAGCACCTTCGTTCGGATTCGGCTGTCTTTGATTCCACGTTGGCTCAGATTGTCTGTTTTCAAGTGGCATCACCCCGCTTCCAAGCCCTCGTTGGGCAATCAAACTGCGTTCAAATCCTGCAACAGTCCTGCGAGGTCGAGGCCGCTGGGCGACACGCCAGATGCCTTGATCCACTCCGTTGAAACCCACGCATAAGCCTCGTCAACGTACTGCGACCAGAACTCCCAGTTTGCTGTGTACGTCTGTCCCCACGAAACAACGCGGAATCCCGTCCTGCCGTAGCCGCACGCGAGAACGGCGTGGCCACCTTCAATGCTTTTGTCGCCGCCGTTGTCTGACCATGACCCACCAGCAGGAACGTCCATGATGTAGGCTGGGACATTGAATCCCAAGTCCACGCCACCGAAGAGGTACAACGCGGCTTGAATCTGGCTCAGGTTGCCAGCGTCGAGTGTTACGAATCCCTGAACAGGGAAGTTCGCTTTGCAGTAGTTCTGCACGTCGAGCATGACCGCGCCTTGATCGCTGGACGGGTCACCAGGATTGTAGCCACCGACTTTCTCATAGAGCGCGATGGCATCGGCATCGGAGAATGTAAGTGGCGAGCCAGCGTGCGCGACTGATGCTTGGAGCATCCTGTGATGGAGCACGTCCGCGCAGGTGCAGTCACCGAGTACGTCGTTCCCGAGCATGTTCCATTCTATCTCTCGCTCCCACGCGCATACCGGAGGGTAGGCGACGGCGCCCATGTGGAGGTAGTTCGACAGTGGAAGGGATTTAAGACTGCGCTTCGCTGGACGCCTTCCGAGCTTCATTGATGCCATTTTCTATTTCCTCCACTGACTCTTTCACGTTGATTGACGTTCCCGAATCCATGACTACGACTGTGTATATCGCTGGCCCGGAGGATACGGCGTAGAGAAGTTCTACCGCATCCTCACGAACCGAAGCAAGGTCATCGTTCAAAGCGACAAGGTGTAACCGGAGCATCAGATACCGAACTTCGATGCTCCAGCGGCCGCGAGAGCCATGTTGTAGCCCACACGGATGGAATTGCTGGAGTTCGCCGCGCTGAGAGCCTTGCGAGCGGCCGGCGCCGGCGTGGGAGCGGGAATGATGGTCTGGAGTGCGACGACGATGACGAGCGCCGCCGAGATAGCCGCGGAGATGGTTGCTTGCGTGGCTGGATTCGAGATGTGCAGCGCCCCTTCGATGCCGGAGAGGTTGGTCTGAACGTCGAGCAGTGCGGTGTCAACCTGCTGCAGTACGCCATTTTTGGAAGTGCTTGCGTTGTACCCGGCGAGGAGTGTTTGAACGAGAGTGAGGTCAACCTTTGCCTGGTCAGCAGCTTTCTGTGCGAGAGCCAGGGCTGCGGGATCTGACGCCCCGCCGACAGCCCCGACAATCGAAATGATGGACGTTGCGATCTGGAGGATAAGTGGGAGGTCGTTGATGGCGGTCTGAAGCCAATCGGAAGTATTGCAGCCTTCGAGTGAGACTCCGCCGACCGCGACCACAGCGCCACCGACTGCCGCGCCTTTCAGGATAGCCCTGCGAGTGAGAGTTGGATTAATCATTGATTCTCCTTTGAATTGAAGTTACTACTTTGAACGTGGCCTAACAACCGTAAACTTTTGGCGATCCCCGCCACCAGCAACAGCCATTGTAGAAACTTCATGGCTGGCCACGCTCTCGTAATGTAAGTGGGCGTAAGCAATTCTCGCTATAACAGCTTTTCTTTTCATCATCCTCGTAGTACCAATGCCCATTATCCCAAGCTGCAACGCGGTCAGTCGGGTCGTAGACGTGCTTGCGAATCTTCAAGTAGTGCCCATTGACGCGCACTACCTGCCCCACCCTAAATTTAGCTCGTTTCTTGCTCATGGCTTCTCCGGTGGCACCGCCGACTTGAACATAGTGCACTCTCCCGCTCCATCTGCACTTTTCAGTGTCCACGCGAAACCGCTTTGCAGGCAATTATCCGCGATTGTTTTCCATTCAGCCATAGAAGTGGGATTGAAAAGCCTACGCAGCGTTTCCTCGCTGAATATGAATTGCGGCTGCTCCAGCATTGGCACATCCTGTCCGTGAGGCTGGGCGGGAAAGGTAATCATTGGTTGACCTCCTGAATCACCTTCCCAATGCATATTCATGCGGTGGCGCTTTCTCGCTGGCCTAGCAGAAAATTCTGAGCATGGCCTATCCCCGCAGTAAATGACGTTTGGCTTCACCAAGGACACGCCGGGCGTTGGTGCGGCGGGTGGAGCGGGCGCGGGCGATTCGTTGATTGGCGTGACAACCACTTTCCAATCGTAGCCCATCGCAGACTTAATCTGGATTTGGCGCGGGTCTTTCCCGCCATGCTCCCCGCAGAGGGTTGACCTCGACTGGTCGTTGGCGGAACCGTGCTCCCATATTACAAAGCCGTCATCGCAAATGACCCAATAGGTGGTCAGCGGCGGAACTTCCTTCACCGCTGCATCGACCTTCTTCTGCTCGGCGCGGCCCTGCATGTGGCCAGCGACATATGCCGCCACTAATATTGGAAGTCCAATCATCACGAGAGCTAATAAAGTTTGCTTACGTTCGCTCATTTTCCACCTTCCTTCGCCGGCTGGGCGGTGTAATAGCTTTCCGCTTTGTGCAAGAGCATGTTGAGTTCTGCGCGTATCAGGGTAAGGTCTGCGAAACCATCGTGGCCCTCAGCGGATTCTATGGCAAAGCCAACTTCTATGGCAGCTTCGCGCAAATGTTGAATCAGGTATTTCATTTGCCACCTTCCTTCGCCGGCTGCTGCTCGGGCCTGCTCTTAGTAATCGTTACTTTGATTGTGCCGTACCGTTGCAGGAGTTCAAAGAAGTCGCCCGCATACCTGAGTCCTGCCATTGTCAAGGCTCCGCGAAAAAACTCACCGTGCTCCTTGAACGTAAAGACTTTTTCAAAGGTGAATGCTTCGTGCTTATTGATCCACACAGGGTCGTCTTTTCGTTCAGCAAAGCCACGCACAATTGCGCGTTGGAGTTCCGCACCATTTACCTCGCAATTGTTCTCTATAGTCCACACGGGAACGATAGGTTCCGCCACCATTCTCAGTTTCCAATCGCTCACTTCGTCTCCTTCTGCTGCTCGGGCTGGGCCGCGAGGGCTACCCATGCACGAATCGCATTAGCGTTCACGTCGCCATGCGTGCAGAGCTTGGTAACGAAATCAGCGCACTCCAATTTCGCCCCTTCTTTCGCTTGCCTACGAATAACTGCAACGCAATCTCGCACCTCCTTTCCAGCGAAATAATCATCCGGCTTGCCGATAGCGCGGCTGCATTCCAATAGAGTTGCTGCTTCGGCTTGCTTGGCGGCAGTGGCCAGCAACGCCCGCAACGAATCAACGCAAGCATCCTGACTCGGATGCAACTTCCGCTTTCTGTCCCATTCGATTAGCCACGTTAGCGCCTCACTGGCTTTCTGAACTCCCGCGGCCGCTTCCAAACATTCCGCCTCGCAGCAAAATCCTTCGATGGGCAGAGGCTTTCCGCACATCACACAGCAATCGTCTGGACTGTCATTCTCATCTGCAACGTGAAGGTCGTCATCCCAGTCGCTCGCGGGATTGTTTGGCATATCGTCGTGGTGTTCACCTGTCAACGCTGTCTCCCGCTCCTGCACGGGTGGCGTACACGCTGGGCATAAAGCGGGAAAGTGGTCTTTGTTGAGGGTGGCGTGCGGCTCCTGCACGGGTGGGGCGGGTGACGGCAAAATTGGGCCTGCTACTCCGCTATGCTCGTTGCCGACGACTAAATATTGCGGCGGCTGCTCTCCGGGCGCTAGGGGTGGCGCGGCCTCGCCAGAGCTTCTTAGAATATTCCCAACGATTCCCTTACGTTCAAGGTATTCACTCGCTTGCTTTGCCCACTTTTCGTCTTTATGTTTGTGGATTCCACGGCGCAGATGACTGACAAGATTCATCAAAAGCAGTTCATCTTTCGGCAAATCATAGCGTTGGGCGGGGGCGCTAGGGGTGGCATGGCGAAAGCGCCTAAATCTTCCAGTTTTTGCTGGTCCATCTGCAATGCTTTACGCATTTCTCGATCTTCATCCCACATCATGTATCCTGCTAGGTGCTTACCTTCATGGCCCTTCGTTAACTCACATTGGCCCGTTTCGGGATGTTGCATCTGGCATCGCAATCGCTTGTTCTTTTCGCTGCCTTGTGTGCTCACGACTGTCTCCAATTTGGTGAGGGCCTAAGCCCCCACCCCCGGCCACACTTCCTTCTTCACGCCACACGACGATATAATTTCACAGCAGAACAATCCCAACATGGAAACCATCTGGTCAGAATGAACGACGTGACCGCCGCCACGTTTCCATTTACGCTCAATCCCTCTCTTGCCGCACGTTGGGCAATCTATGACTTCGCCCTTACCCTTCAGCATCCCAAGAGGTTTGTTGGTGTAGTCCTGCAATTCACCGCGTCCGCAAAAGGGGTCGCCTAGTCCATGCTTCTCAATCGGGCCGTTGGGCGTGTGCTTCATTTGTCGTTTCATAGACCGCTCTCCTTTGAGCGTGCCATGATTATATCAAACGCACTTTTACCATTTGAGAAACATGGGGCGAAGGCTGACGCAATCAAAAGACTTGCACCGACAAACGCCCCGATTTGACACGCACTATCGTCAGTGTTCATGCGGCCTTTCGCCTCGCCGTTTGGCAGTGACGCGAAATTAAGCGATGCAATCATTGGAGATAAAATATTCCCTTTCTACTTTTGTGGCGGCGTCGGTCTACCACAAGCGGTACACTTTCCATCCACATCGTAATGGAGGTCTTGGTCACACAAATAATCCCTGTCAGCCTCATCCCTTTGCGGCGGCGCTGGCGCTACCGGGGCGGCGAGCAGGGCGGCAATTTCAGCGAATGCTCGATGGCGTCCCAGTAATTCTGCTGCATCACAGTGAGCATTGAGTTCTATCGCACCAAACTTGCCCTCTTTCAGTTTCTGCTCGTGACCCAAGCATTCATCGCGGCGCATTTGGTCGATGTAGTCGCAATACGCTCGGCTGGACATTCCGCGCACCTTATCCACAGTCACCTGCGGCCCGGCTACCGCGTGCGCCAATGCTTCTCGGCAATCAATCAGCAATTTACTTACGTTTTCGTGTCGGGCCATATCTGGATTGAATAGCCCACCAGCAGTTAGATAGTTCGTGATCCGCTCCACCAGTCCTGCCAGGTCTTTGAATAGAGTCTCCGTCATTGCTGCGCTTTACCCTTTTCCGCTGGCCGCGACAACTCGGTGATGCGACAAGTCTTGTAATTATTCGGTTGTCCAGCAGATAGACCTCCTGGCATACGCTCAACCTCATCCAGCCGCACAGTCCGCTCCCAGTCGGTCAGCAGGGCCAGCGCTTGATTGTCATTCGTGCCGTCACTTCGCAATTTCAGCATCAATTCAAATCGTTTACGCTCGTTCGCTTTCATCGAGGCTCCTTCCTTCCTGCTGCTTGTTCATCTACGAAAGTCTTGAATAGCGGATCGCTGGTGAACAGGCTCCTAATCCGCCACCTCCACTTGCGCCACATGAAGCCCGTGATCCGGTTGCACGTCCGGCATTGCGAATACAGACAGTCCGGCCCTGAGCAATACACCTGCACGTTCCACGCGAAGCAATCATGCTCGGGATATGCCCTCGCCGTGCTTTCGTTCGCTACCTCCCGCGCCCGCTCGTCAGAGTGCATGGCCTGCTCCCCCGCCAGTCAAATGCTTTTCACACAGCTCGGGGCCGCATCAGCTTTTGGCTATCGCCCATCGGCAACCTCCTCACCGTTCAATTTCAGGCAAGCGCTGACACGCCTTGAGTGCCGCATCTATTTGCTCGGGCGTCAGTTTTACGCTGCGCTCTACCCGCTCGCCGCTCAGTACGTCCAACTTGACGCCAAGATGCTCAGCGAATTTTTGTAGATCAGGCGTGAAACAGACCAAATTTCCGTTTATGTGCATCGGCCTGCCTTGATTGAGCCGAGCGAGATTCCCCGGCTCAATCACATTCAGTGTTTTGCCATCAGGCAGCGGAAAAGTAATCATATCTTGCTCGCTTTGTTCCACGGCTGGAGCGCGGCGACTTCACGCGGGTCGGGGAACTTCCCATCGAATCGTACGGCGCGGTCATCAATCGTAACGACTGCTGGCGGCTTCCAGCGAGTGAACCGCACGTTTTCTAGCCCAACTTGGAAGGTGTCATACCAGAGCATTCCAGAAACCTGCTTGAGCCATTGACGCATGGCTCGAATCCCGCCCCAATATCGCGCTCGGCTGGAATGAATCACCACGTCATATCCCAAAGTCAAAGCTCTGTCCATGAACTCAATCGCGCCTTCTACGGGCGGGTCAGGAATATTTCTCGCACCCTGCCAACCACTGGTATAGCTGTGAACAACACCATCGAAATCTAGACAAATTATCGGCTTGCTCATAACTCTCCTCCCAAATTCTTGATGCGGTCGCCACCCAACGTCAGTCAAGCTCGGTGGTCGCAAAGTCCCCTACAAGCTCTTTTTGCCCTCGCTGGCCCCAACTTTTTGCTCTAAGATTCTTTCCGCATAATCCGCTACACAGTTGGCTAGTTCGGGAGGGATGGTGGCCGCCTTTGCTGTCGCTTCCTTCCGCTCCTTAGACTTCGAGGAGTTCCACGTAAGGTCAAATTGACGACGATATTTCTTGACTGCTTCGCGGTCGCCGTTGCGCTTGAGTTCGTTCACCAGCTTGCTATTTCCCATCACCATGTTTTTACGAATTCCCTGTGGAAGCAGGGGTGGGACAAGGCTTCCCCACAAGTAGAACGGCCCGCAGTGGTCAGTCGCTCGACCTACAAAGTCCTGTGCATGGCGCACATTTTCCATGATGTACGGAACGCCGGCCGCTTCTGCTAGGGCGCGGGCGTGATTAAACAGCTTGATTCCGGCTTCCGGATATGGTGGTTCAGCATGAAAATGCCGCATCCCAAACAAAGAAAAACCTTCACATGGGGAACTGCTCGCAAGCGCATCAATGCGAATCCATCCATACACCGGAATCCAAATATGTCGCGGCTTCGCCTTGAGCAACAGCACGTCGCATAGTCTGAAGTGGAAACGCTGGGGCGCTCCCGGAGGGTCCGGTGGTTCCACCAAATCCACGCCCACGCATTCCCATCCTCGCGCAGCGAAAGCGCGTGACCATCCCCAGCGACCGCAGAATAAATCAAGCAATCTCATCGCGTTTTGCCTCGCTGGCTACGGCTTTGGCTGCGGCATGTGCCTTAACCGCGAAGCACTTTTCGCAGTTGTAATCCTTGTCCTCGGGGTGGTCGCCGCTCAGAAGATGAGCACATTTCGCGCCCGCTTCGAGCAACCCGAGCAAGCGCCGCTCCAGCACGGCCAGCACTTTATCTCGCTGGGCAAACGTCATCTCAACGTCGCCGTCCCAAATTTCTTCAATCGTTTCCGCCAGCAAAGTTTTCGCCCAGTCGCTCACCGCTTTCCACCTTTCGGCTTCATCACCAATATCAGCAGCAAGATCGCCAGCATCACCCACTGCCACCACTGCACCGCGCCCAGAAGTTCCATCATCGTGTTCACCAGTCCACCCGGACGCCGGTTAGAAACCAGACCGCGATCCCTACGATAGCCAAGCAGCAAAGTACGATGCCCCAGGCGAGAAGGCTGTGTGGGCGCACAGGGGCGGGCGCTGGCGGGCGAACGGCTACCGGGATGGCTTCGGAGTCCAGGTTTACGTGCTGGCGGCTCCGGTGGGCATCTTTGAGTAGTTCGTCAATCCAGGTCATAGTTTTGCCCTCATGTAGCCCATCCACGACTGCAAAAACGCCTTCGCCTCGCCTCGGGATACCTGCTCATTCGAGAAGCGGAGCAGTTTGTAACCCAACATTTGCGCCACATTTTGCTTGATGTAATCATCTTCCAGCGCCGCGCCGCGCTTGTGCCCGCCTCGATGTAGTCCACCGTCGCACTCAATCAGAACTCTCACGTCCGGCAAGTAGACATCGGCTTTCCACTGGCGTTGTTCGTGGAAACGAAATTCGTATTCAATGCGGAGATCCTTGCGAATCTCTCGGATGTGGATGCCGAGCAATATCTGCGCGTCGCTGCGCTTGTCTTTCTTCATGCTGCCCTTCTCAATTCGTTGTGGCGTTTGCGGCACTTTGGGCACATCGTCTTTCCGTTGCTCTTACGTTTACCGCATCGAATGCAGTATCCTTGCGCCTGTTTGTCGAGTTGCCAGCGTCTCCTTCTGTCCATGCGCGTACATTCTCAGCTTGTTTCGTGAAAGTCAAGTACTGATTTAACTTTGGTACTTGACAGCGAATCCGCTACCTATTACAGTGCGCGTGGAGGAACAAACCAGATGGAATCTTTCTATAAAGAAGTTGAATGCGCGCTGATTCACGGCATCCCGGTGGAAGAACACCTTGCCGACCTACGGCTCCAGCCAGTCAAGGAAGGCTCACGGCTCACCAACGACCCGCTGCAAATCGCCCTGGCGCAACATTTCAACGAGCACCAGCGAGAGATCGAGCACGTGGGCGCGGTGGCGCAAGAGAAGGCAGCCTACGTCTTGGTGAAGTCAATCGAAAAGACGCTTGCCGATGCGGTTGACCACTGGAACGCCTGCCAAACGCGGATGCACGCGACAGCAACGAGGAACTGATTTTGTTCACATTCCGCCGAATACCACCAATAACTAAATACCAAAAGATTCATTTCTGGTCGTCCGTCGAGGTTGGTAGTGAGCACGCGTGTTGGCCTTGGAGGGGGCATTCTAGAAATAACGGGTACGGAATAACTAGTATAAAAAGGAGGACTTTCGTATCGCATCGAATAGCTTATGCTCTATGGCATGGGCGTCCTCCTCGGGTTGATCGTCCTATTGACCACCTGTGCAGAAACAAACTGTGCTGCAATCCGCGTCATTTAGAAGTTGTCACTAAGCGGGAAAACGAACGTCGCATTCCCAAAAAGACACACTGCCCAAGTGGACATCCGTACTCAGTGACAAATACTAGATTTAGGTGGAGAAGTCAGACATATGTCGATGGAACAATCCATCGTACCAGATGCAGGGAGTGTATTAAATGCCTGAACACACAGAAGCAACAAAGACGGGAACGCAATTACGCCTCAAAGGACTCGAACGCGCTGCCTCTCACCACAGCGTAGACCTGCGCCGTGCCCAGCAGATAGCAGAACTCATGGCCGGGATGGGGCGAATCATAACCGCTGACGATGTGCGCGAGTTGTTTGAAGTTCAGCACGGCAGACCGCTGGAGATCGGCAACGCGATAGGCAGCTTGTTTACGAACAAAAAGAAGTGGGAGTACGTTGGGCGCGTACGCTCAAAGCGTCCAAGTTCGCACACCCGCTACGTGTCCCAGTGGCAACTCAAGCAAGCCTATCGGCCGGCGCCGGCTAAGTTCGAGGTCGGCGTGGAGAACGGCGTGAGGTTCTGCCTCACCTGCTCGTTGGAAACAGAGGCTTGCACATGCCCGAAATAAAACTTCGTGGTCCGCGAAAAGTTCATTTCAACTTCTTCGGGAAGCCCTTTTGCCAAAGTAAAAACTGGCGAGGAACTTCTCAATGGTTCCCGTTGGCGAAACCTGGACAGCGCGTGACCTGTAAGAACTGCGCGAAGTTGGCGGAGGTAGGCCGTTGAAAAAGAAACTCACCCTTAGCGAGAAGATATTCGCCATCGCAAACGCCTGCTCTACGATCCAGCGCAACGGCATCGGCGAAAGCAGTAATTTGGAAAAGCCACTATTCGCCTACGCGAAGATCGAGGACGTGCTTGCGGTCGTGAATCCTCTGCTGAAACGTCACAAACTCATCCTCACCGGGAACGTGGCGAGGGAGCCGGTAACTCACGTTGGAAAAACATTCGCCAGCACTGAAGTACTCGTAGACTGGCTGCTGACGGACGTGGAAACGAATCAAAACGTAACAGTCCGCGTACCTGGCGCCGGAGTTGACGATCAGGGCAAGGGAATTTATAAGGCGCTTACGGGCTCCCGAAAGTACGCAATGGTGATGCTATTCAATCTCAAGTTTGGCGATGAGCCAGAAGAGGTGCGACATGCCCAAAATGAAAGTTCTCCAACTGCCGGAAACTAAATATGCCATCGCCACTGAGCATCGCATTCCTGAGGACGGGTTTAGCCACAAACTATTCGAGTGTCCCTGTGATCCGGATTACCAGCGTCAAGGTAACAAAGTAATAGTCTTGCACATTGAAGTGGCGGACAAGCGATGCTGAATAAGGACGCCGAGCTAAAAGAGCAGCGCGGGTACACGAACCCCAAGTCATTCGTCCGCAACGATGGAAGCGAAGTGCTCAAAGGCGAGGACTGGAAGCGCAGAAAGATGGAATTGTCAAAACGCAGCGCCGGTATGTGCGAACGCTCGGTTGTGATCGGCAGACCTCACGATGATTCCTGCTACGGAAGAGGACAAGAGCCGCACCATATCAAAAAGCGGAGTCAGGGGCGTGATGACAGATTGAGCAATCTAGCGAATCTCTCGCACGCCTGCCACAAAGCAGAGGACCCGCGCAAGCCACGCTTCGGAGAGCACGCGAGATGAGCCTGACCGACTACCGCGAGAAGTACAAAGCATTAGGCATGTGCGTAAGCCACCCACACACAAAGGCGATGCCAGGACACGTTCACTGCGAGACGTGCGTGCTATCCAAGCGTAAAGGTGGAGGGTGGTACAACTCCGGGAACAGGACGGCCATGATTCTAGGTGTACGAGTGAGACTGGGACTGTTGAGGAGAGTGCTGTGATGCGCTGGAAAATAACTGATGCGGGAGACGTTGCACGATTACTTCTCTCGCTCGGAGACTGGCTACGTTCGGATTGCATATGCAGTTGCGCTGCCTGCGAAAAGTTTCGCGCTGCATGTGAGAAATTCAGGAAGGCGCAAGCGAGAACTGACGCATTCGAGAAGAGGAAGGCGTGAGCGAAAAGGACAGGACAGGACAGGACAGGACGCCTTAGAGGTTTCCGTTCCTCGCTGGAATGAAATTCAGCGCATTCTAATTTCACGTCCAATCGGCGTTACTCCGTTCGATGGTCACAAAGTTCCACGGCCTCACCTGCAAGACGGTTCGCTTGTCCAGGTGAACGCCTATGTGAGCGACACCGGCGAGATCGTAGAACGCTGGTTATTGAGCGAGACTGACGAACGATGGTACAAACTGGAAGCATGGCGCGACAAATGGGTGACGTTGAAGATGGCGAAACGGGTAGCGATTAGCGGGTGAGACTGGGCCAGCTTGCCTACTGGCCCGTGACCGTTGATTAGACGGAAGGCTTGCGCCCGGAGAGCCACGCAGGACGCGAGGCAGAGGGGCAGCGAAGATTAAGATTGCGTACCATTCATATCCGCAATAAAGGCTTCGATATTCACTTCCTCGAAAACGGATGGTAACGCCCAACCACTCTTAGACTCGGCGGGAATCTCATGCTGGTCTAGCCATAGGCGGTATTCGCCAAGCATGTCGAAACGATGCCGTGGCAAGTTTGTACGCTCAAACAAATAATCGGTGAGCGCATCGCAATCTGCAAGGCATACGAGACAGCGAGTGTCCTTGCAATCGGGGTGGTGTTGAGTTGGAATTAATCCTGTCATGTTCATTTCTCCTTCCACTTGGCTTCTTCGAGGGCAGAATACTCGCCAATGTCGAACGGATTATCGTCCTTGCGTTCGCGTGCTAGCCACCAGTTCAGTGCCCACTCAGCACCGAACAGCATGGAGAGCAAGCCACAGCAGGCGAGGTAGCAGACCGCGATCCTGGCGGCGAGGGGAAGAGTGTTCCAGTCCATCACGCTGGCCTTTCGATTTGAAGCAATTTACCGCTGCGCTTGAGCCAATCCCACATCTTGCGGCATGTGGTAGCGTGCTCCACTTTGGCGTTGGCGTACTGACCTCGCGTGCGCTTTCTACGCGTGATTGTCAAACCGCATTCACATTGGCATCCGTATTTCATCGTAAGCCACCTTTCGTTTTTTGCTGCGTACTTCGCGCTGCCCACTGTCACCAGGGCAGAGCGCAATACGCTCAGTAAATCTTGAATCCGCCAGAGTTTTCAGCGAACTCCGCGAACTCTAGCACGTTCTCTGCCTCGAAATGATAGTACGTCTCTGACGGCCGCACAGTTCCTTTGCCGTGGCATCCGTTGCAGCCATTGCAGGAAGCGAACCATACCGCGCCAAACTGTTCTTTGCCACCTGGCCGGATGCCCGTCCCGTTGCACTGGCGGCAGGGTTCATCGGGAATGCTATCCATGTGGCGAACGTACTCGCGTTCAAAGTCGAGCACGCGGCCACTTTCACACAACTCGCGCAGACGTTTTGCGATTCGCTCGGCGCGTTGCTTCTCGATCAGGTAGCCATCGTTATAGTGACCGGCGTTGTGGTCCTTCTCGGTGAGCACGTCATTGCAATACTCACAAACGAAGTCCCACAGCGGTCGCCATGACCAGCAGCTATTGCGGAAATACTTCCCGCGTTCGTCCTTTGGTGCTTCTCCGTAAACGTCCATGCCCATGATTAGTTTCTCCTTTTTGTCCGAGTATCACTCGGCTGTGAGGCAAAACTGCCTCTGCGGAGATTGGCGGCTGTGCGCGGCCAACCCCCGAAGAGGGAGTCTAACGAAAACTCCCCGCTGCCACAAAGCCTAGAAAGTGAACGCAGTAGTGATAGCGCTTGTCGTTCACGCCACGGAACCCGTGGAAGAAGAAACGGCGAAACGACTTGTCAGATGACCAAATTAGAAAGTAGCCGTTTGGTTGTGGGGTTTTGTTCCAAAAGGTGAGGTGCATGTTAGCGGCCCTTCCTTTCTCCAAAGATAACGAACAGCAATCCAAAGAACGGAGAGATTAAGCCGAGGGCCATCACCGCGATTATCACGATTGCGCCAGTGTTTGTCATTGGTTTCTCCAGTTGTCGGCGGTCATCATCCGCGACTGGATGCCACGATAGCGCCAAGCTGGGAGCGTGTCAAGATAAATCTTGTGTCGGTGAGAGAATTGTGCTTTACTGGTCAGCATGAGAGCAGCGAGAATCACAGTATACCTTTGCCAGTGTAGGCGTTGCGGGCACAAATGGCGTTCGTTCAAGAAGCCAAAGCTCTGTGCTCGATGCCGCACAACCTGGTGGAATCGAGAGCAGATGAAGCGAGGTCGTCCACGAAAGGTTAGGAAATGACCCGCGAAGATGTTGAGAAGGCATACATAAATTGGACTGGCTGTGCTCAACAGAAAGCATGGTCAATGGTCTGCACCGCTGTGGCTTGGGGCGTTTTAGTGCGACCGAAAAAATGTTCAAGATGCGGATATGCTGGAGGAATAGAGGGACATCATCCTAGTTACGATAAGCCGCTCGATGTAATTTGGTTGTGCTTGTGGTGTCATCAGCAGGAGCACAAGAGCAGATTTTTTATAACGCCGATGTTCAAACTCACTAAGCGGCAAAGGGAACTAATTATGAGGAGCACGGACCTATGAAAGCCATTTCTTTGCAGCAACCGTGGGCGCAGCTTGTCGCGGATCGTCGTAGGCGCGTTATTGTGAAGGACTGGCCGGCAGAGCCAGGTGAACGCTTTGCCCTGCACGCTTCACACGTTAGGAATGTAGAGAAGTGCAGGGAGTTCGGATACCAAATCGATGAGGATACGCCGATAAATGCGGTTCTGGGCGTCATAGAGGTACGTAAGTGCATGGATAGGGGTTTGGCTCGCCAGAGTAAGTTTGATGTCTCTAATAGCCCCGTGAAGCGAAAGTATGCTATCGTAGTGCGAACCATAGAGAAGTATCGCAATCCTCAGCAATTCAAG
>Ga0179587_10000071_pt1 | contig 46904 bp, 35 predicted proteins | sample CZODoug2_1_08_16_FD_185932 | JGI IMG/M metagenome (GOLD analysis project Ga0179587, IMG submission 185932) | Vadose zone soil fungal communities from Angelo Coast Range Reserve, California, USA - CZODoug2_1_08_16fungal | ecosystem: Environmental > Terrestrial > Soil > Vadose zone | place: USA...
TCCACCACGATATAATCGGCGTCCATTTCCGTATCGTCGTTGAAGCGTTTCAGGCCCTGCAGGCAGGACGGGCAGGATGTCAGAATTTTCACTTCACCGTGGTGGCCGCCGCCTCGGATCTCCGCCACGCCGGCGCGTACCTCTTGCTCCTTGCGGAAACGCACCTGGGTCGAAACATCCGGCCGCGTGACGGCGAGCGTGCCCGACTCGCCGCAACAGCGCTCGTTCAAGGCTATGGTCCCGTTCCGCTCGCTGTTCATCAGTGTATTCACGACCGCGAGCGGATTGTACTTCTTCATCGGCGAATGACAGGGGTCGTGGTACATGTAGCGCGTGCCGGTGACATTTTCCAGCCGTACCCCCTTCTCCAAGAGGTACTCATGGATGTCCATGATCTTGGATCCGGGAAATATGCTATCGAACTCATAGCCCTGGAGTTGATCGAAACAGGTGCCGCAGCTCACCACCACCGTCTTGATGTCGAGGTAGTTGAGCGTATTGGCAACCCGGTGAAACAACACCCGGTTGTCGGTGATGATCTTTTCCGCCTTGTCGAATTCTCCGGCGCCGCGCTGCGGATATCCGCAGCACAGATATCCCGGGGGCAGCACCGTCTGTACGCCCACATGCCACAGCATCGCCTGCGTGGCGAGTCCCACCTGCGAGAACAGGCGCTCGGAACCGCAGCCGGGGAAATAGAACACCGCTTCGGATTCGCTGCTGACCCTGGCCGGATCCCGGATGATGGGAACGTAGTTACGGTCTTCGATGTCGAGCAGGGCCCGTGCCGTTCTCTTCGGCAGACCACCGGGCATGCGTTTGTTGACGAAATGAATGACTTGTTCCCTGATCGGCGGCTTGCCGGTGGTGGCCGGCGGCCGCTTGGTCTGCGCCCGGGCAAATGTATTGAGCGCCTGGTTGCCGAGCCGCTGCACTTTGTAGCCCCAATCGATCATGACCTTTCGGGTCAGCTTGATCGTCTGCGGATTGGTGGCATTCAAGAAAAACATCGAGGCGGCCGTGCCGGGATTGAAGCGCTTCTTGTGCATGCGGCGCAGCAGATCGCGCATGCCCATGGAAACATCCCCGAAGTCGATGCCGACCGGGCAGGGCGTGACGCATTTGTGGCAGACGGTGCAGTGATCCGCCACGTCCGATAGTTCGTCCCAGTGGCGAATGGATACCCCGCGCCGCGTCTGCTCCTCGTAGAGAAACGCCTCGATGAGCAGCGAGGTCGCCAGAATCTTGTCTCGGGGCGAATACAGCAGGTTCGCGCGCGGCACATGGGTGGCGCAAACCGGCTTGCACTTGCCGCAGCGCAGGCAGTCCTTGATGGCATCGGAAATCGTGCTGATATCCGATTGCTGCATGATCAGCGACTCATGTCCCATAAGACCGAAGCTGGGCGTATAGGCGCGGCGCAAGTCGCTTTGCGGCATCAACTTGTGCCGATTGAAGTGCCCCTCGGGATCGACGCGTTGCTTGTAGCCGCGAAATGCAGCGAGTTCCGCGTCGGAAAGATATTCGAGCTTGGTGATGCCGATCCCGTGTTCACCGGAGATCACGCCGTTCAAGGCGCGGGCGATGCGCATGATCCGCGCCACCGCGCGGTTCGCGGTGTGCAGCATGGCGTAGTTGTCGGAATTGACCGGAATGTTGGTGTGCACATTGCCGTCGCCGGCGTGCATGTGCAGCGCGACGAACACGCGGCCTTGCAGGACGCGCTTGTGAATGGCATCGCAACGCTCGAGTACCGGCGCAAAGGCGCTGCCGACAAAAATCCGGGCCAGCGTCGCCCGCACCTCGGTCTTCCAGCTGACCCGAATGCTTCGGTCCTGCAGCCGGTCGAATACGCTGCCCGAGTCGCTGTCCCCGTCGTCCATGTTGTCGAGCAGGTACTGCCAACGCGAGCGGATGCCGAAGATCAGGTCACGGGCTTCGGCCGTGCGCGCCGCGTCGCCGTCCGAGGCACCGCCAGAGGCGCCGCCAGAGGCGCCGTCCGAAGCGCTTTCGCCGGAAAAATAGTCCTCCAGGGCAGCCAGCAGTTCGAGCTTGTTGCGGATGGACAGTTCGATGTTGATACGTTCGATGGCATCCGTGTACTCACCCAGGCGCTCCAATGGAATGACCACGTCTTCGTTGATCTTGAAGGCATTGGTGTGCTTGGCGATCGCGGCCGTCTTGGCGCGATCCAGCCAAAATTTTCGCCGCGCGTCGGCGTTTACCGCGATGAATCCCTCGCCGGAGCGGGCGTTGGCCAAGCGCACGACATGGGAGGTGGCGGCTGCGACCGCGGTTTCGTCCTCCCCGACGATGTCGCCCAGCAGCACCATTTTAGGCAACGCGCCGCGCTTCGACTTGGTGCTGTAGCCCACCGCGCGCAAATACCGCTCGTCCAAATGCTCGAGGCCCGCCAGCAATGTGCCCCTCGTTTTTGCGTTTGCCTCGAGATACTGCGTGATCTCGACGATGCTGGGTATGGCGTCGCGTGCCTGACCGAAGAATTCCAGGCACACGGTCCGGGTGTACTTGGGCATGCGATGCAAGATCCATCGCGCAGCTGTGATCAGCCCGTCGCAGCCCTCTTTCTGAACGCCCGGCAATCCGCCCAAGAATTTATCGGTAACGTCCTTGCCCAATCCGATCTTGCGAAATTTCGTGCCTTCGATGTCAAGCCGCTCGCTGCGCAGAACCTCGGCCTGGCCGGCATCCTTCGAGCCATCCTTCCAAACCAGTTCGAAACTCGCGACCGATGCATCGTGGATCTTGCCCAAATTGTGGTTCAGGCGCGTGACTTCGAGCCAATTGCCTTGCGCATCGACCATGCGCCACCACGCCAAGTTGTCGACCGCCGTGCCCCACAGCACCGCCTTCTTGCCGCCGGCGTTCATGGCAATGTTGCCGCCGATGCAGGATGCGTCCGCGGAGGTCGGGTCGACGGCGAACACGAAGCCGGCTTGTTCGGCTGCCTCGCTGACGCGTTTGGTGACGACACCGGCTGCGGAAAATATGCTGGCCGTGCGGATCGTATTGCCGGGCAGCGCGAATGTCTCGACCGGACCCAGGGTCTCGAGCTTTTCCGTATTGATCACCGCGGACCAGGGCGTCAGAGGCACCGTGCCGCCCGTGTATCCCGTGCCGCCGCCGCGCGGGATGATGGTCAGCCCGAGCTCGATGCAATCTCTCACCAAGTCGGGAATTTCCGATTCGTCATCGGGCATGAGCACCAAGAAGGGCAATTCCACGCGCCAGTCGGTGGCATCGGTCACGTGCGCCACGCGCGAGAACGCGTCGAAGCGGATATTGTCGGTGCGGGTGTGCCTGAGCAGCAATCTGCGTGCACGTTTGCGCTTGTCGGCGATATCAGCGAATTGTCGTTCGAATCGCGACACGGCCTGCTCAGCGGCCAGCAGTAATTCCCCAACTTTGGCGTGACGCGCCTCATCGGCGCCATCGCGACGCTTTTCGACCTCGCACAGACGATGATGCATGGCCGCAATGAGCTGGCGCCGCCGCTTGGGATTGTCGAGCAAATCGTCCTGCAGGTAGGGGTTGCGGTCGACCACCCACAAATCGCCCAGCACCTCGTACAGCATGCGCGCCGAGCGGCCGGTGCGCCGTTCGGCGCGAAGCCCATCCAGAACCGTCCACGCGGTTTCGCCCAGCAGCCGAATGACGATCTCGCGATCGGACAGCGAGGTGTAGTTGTATGGAATTTCGCGCAATCGCGATTCCGGCTCTTTTTCCACGGGAGGTCGCGTTGCGTCGGCAAAATTTGCGACGGCGTTCATGTTCGACCGAGTTTACGCATTTCCGCCGAAGTTGTGCATTCAAGGCGGCCTTGCCGTCTCCCTTGAAACCCTCGAGCCTTCGAAAGCTAGCGTAGCCCGGTTTCCTGGCGCGCGATCACGATGCGTTGAATTTCGCTGGTCCCCTCGTAAATTTCCGTGATTTTGGCGTCGCGAAAGTATCGCTCCAGGGGCATCTCCTTGCTGTAGCCCATGCCGCCATGGATCTGCAAGGCCGCATGTGCATTGAACATGGCGGTCTCCGAGGCATAGAGCTTCGCCATGCTGCCCTCGGTTGTGGTTCTGGCGCCGCTGCTCTTCGCGGCTTGCTTGGCCCAAGCCGCCTGCAGCATGAGCAATCGCGATGCCGACAGCCGGGTCTTCATGTCGGCGATCTTCGCCTGAGTCATTTGAAATGATCCGATCGGCGCGCCGAACGCGCGGCGCTCCTTCACATAGCTCAAGGCCGCATCGTAAGCGGCGCGCGCAATGCCGTTGGCCTGTGCGGCGATCCCCACGCGCCCTTGATCGAGAATGGTCATCGCGATGGCGAATCCATTGCCTTCCTGGCCCAGGCGATTGGCAACGGGGATTTTATAGTCGACGAACTCGATCTCGCAGGTTGCGGAGGCGCGGATGCCGAGTTTGGGCTCGATCTTGCCGCGAACGAAGCCAGGTTGGTTGCAGTCGAGTATGAATGCCGTGATGCCTCTGGCCTTGGCTTCTGGGCTGGTGACGGCGAACATCACCATGTAGTCGGCCACGGGGCCCGAGGTTATCCAAGACTTCTTGCCGTTGAGCAGGTAATGGGAGCCGTCCGCCGATAGCACGGCTCGGGTGCGCATATTGGCCGCATCCGATCCGGATTGCGGCTCGGTCAGGCCGTAGCAGCCGAGGGCCCGGCCTGAGGCGACCGGTGCGACGAATCGGCGTTTCTGCTCCTCCGTACCAAATTGCAAAATTCCATTGCAGTACAGCGAGTTATTTACCGACACGATGGTCGAGTGAGCGGCATCGGCATAAGCGATCTCTTCCATCATCAGCACGTAGCAAATCGAATCGAGCCCCGCGCCGCCGTATTCCTCCGGAACTTCCACGCCCATGAAGCCGAGTTCGCCGGCTTTGCGGATCGTGTCCTTGGGGAAATCCCCCGAGGCGTCGAATTGTGCGGCAACCGGCGCAATCTCGTTCTGCGCGAATTCGCGCGCAGCCGCTTGAATCATCAATTGATTTTCTGTGAGCGTGAAGTTCATCAGACATTCGGCGTGGATACTCCGGCCTTTAGGCCGGGGAGCAAGCGCCGCTCCTTGCGGTGGCTGTTGGGAAAAGCGACAAGTTTCGATTATCGTGTTATCCATGAAAAATACCACTCTGGTGAATCACCCGCCCGCCGTCGCGGTTCCTGAGGACAATCGGCCGCTGGTGGCGCCGATCTTCCAGTCGGTGAAGTTCTCGTTTGACGATACGAATGAAACGCTGCGTTACCAGCACGGCGAGCGAGACGGCTTCTTTTATTCGCGCACGTCCAATCCGACCCTGGCCCAACTGCAACTCCTGCTCAGCCGGCTGCAGGGCAGGGACGACTGCCTGCTGACCGGCTCGGGCGTGGCGACCATAGCCGCAAGCCTGCTCGCTCTGTGCAAAGCGGGCGACCACGTGCTGCTGTTCATCGAATCTTACGGACCTACGCGCTACATCGTGCAGCATCTGCTGGCCAAATTCGGCGTCACGCATACCATGCTATCGATCGAGGATTTGGCCGGCATCGAAAAATTGCTCGTGGAGAAGCCGACTCGATTGGTGATCTTCGAAAGCCCCACCAATCCCATCACTAAAATTGCGGACATCGAGCACCTGACGGCGAACGCGCGGGCAGCGGGTTGCCTCACCGTGATGGACAACACGTTTGCCGGCTTTCACAACCACGGTGGTTACGACATCGACGTGTACCTTCACAGCCTGACCAAGTACGCCTCCGGACACGGCGATGTGATGGGCGGAGCCATCATTGCGCGGCACGAACTCCTCGCGGCCATGCGCAAGGACATCGGACCGATGGGTGCGGCGCTCGATCCGCACGCGGCCTTCCTGATTCAGCGCGGCATGCGCACCTATTTCCTGCGCTACGAGCGGCAGTGCGCCAACGCCCTGGCCGTCAGCGAATTTTTGCTCAAGGATCGGCGGGTGAAGCGGGTGCACTATCCGGGTCTTCCGAGTCATCCGCAGCACGCGCTGGCGCGGCGGCAAATGAAGGACTTCGGCACGGTGGTCAGCCTTGAATTGGACGGCGGCTTTCAGCAGGGCGGCCGCTTTGCGGAGTCCTTGGAATTGTTTTCAATTGCCGCCAGTGTCGGCTCCACCGAGTCGCTGGTCATGCCGCCGCAGCTATTGCACGGCGGCACCTACACGGCAGAGCAGCGCGCAACGTCGCTGGTGGGCAAGGGGACGGTGCGCCTCTCGATAGGCTTGGAAGACGCAGAAGACTTGAACGATGATCTGGCGCAGGCGCTGGACCAAGCATTTGGCTAATCTGCTGATATTACATAATGTTATTAACATAATCTGATCCTCGCTCAAGCATCCCTCCGCGATGCCGATCTGAAAGGAGGTCGACAAGATCGAAGCGTATCGAATCGCTGCATTCGATGTCTTGAAGCAGCGATCGCTGCCGCAACCTGCGCAACTCAAAGTTGCAGCCGCAGCCCGCGCGGCGCGCCTATAAGTTTCGAATCAATATATCGCCGAACTCGCTGCACTTGACCTCGGTTGCGCCGGGCATGAGACGCGCGAAATCGTAAGTCACTGTCTTCTGCGCGATCGATTTGTCCATGGCGCCGATGATGGCATCCGCCGCTTCCAGCCAGCCCATGTACCTGAACATCATCTCTCCCGAGAGGATGACCGATCCGGGGTTGACCTTGTCGAGATCGGCATACTTCGGCGCCGTGCCGTGCGTGGCCTCGAAGACCGCGTGGCCTGTCATGTAGTTGATGTTGCCGCCCGGTGCGATGCCAATGCCGCCCACCTGTGCGGCCAGGGCATCCGACAAATAGTCGCCGTTCAGATTCATCGTGGCCACTACGTCGAATTCATCGGGCCGGGTCAGTACTTGCTGCAACGTGATGTCCGCGATTGCATCCTTGATGATGACTTTGCCGGCGCTCTTCGCCGCGTCCATCTGCGCATTCGCTTCTTTCTCGCCCCGCTCGGCTTTGATGCGCTCCCATTGTTCCCAGGTGAACACCTGGGCCGGAAATTCTCTCTCCGCCAATTGATAGGACCAACCACGAAACGCACCCTCGGTGAACTTCATGATATTGCCCTTGTGCACGATCGTCACGCTCTTGCGCTTGTTGTCGATCGCGTACTTCACGGCCGCCCGGAACAGCCGCTCGGTGCCTTCCTTCGACGCGGGCTTCAGTCCTATGCCTGAAGTGTCCGGAAACCGGATCTTGGCGAACTGCTTCGGAAAATTCTGCTTGAACAGATCCAGAAATTTCTTGCACTCCGCGGAACCTTGCTCGAATTCTATTCCCGCATAAATGTCTTCCGTGTTCTCGCGGAAGATGACCATGTCCACCTTTTCCGGCGTCTTGACGGGGGAGGGCACTCCCTTGAACCAGCGCACCGGCCGCAGACACACATATAGATCCAGTAGCTGACGCAAAGCCACGTTCAACGAACGAATCCCGCCGCCGACCGGCGTGGTGAGCGGACCCTTGATGGAGATCAAATAATCCCGGCAGGCGGTGACGGTTTCGTCCGGCAGCCAGGTGTTGTACGCCTTGTTGGCTTTCTCCCCCGCGAACACCTCCATCCAATGAATTTTGCGCTTGCCGCCATAGGCTTTTTGAATCGCGGCGTCGAATACCCGCACGCTTGCCCGCCAGATGTCGCGGCCCGTGCCGTCACCTTCGATAAACGGGATGATCGGTTGGTCGGGCACCCGCAATTTGCCGTTGGCGATGGTGATTTTCTCGCCCCCAACGGGGACTTTGATGGCGACCGGCTTGGCTTCAGACATTTCCTGCTCCTCAAAAATGCAGCCGCAATGCTAGCATGCGCGGCCGGAGACTTAAGCATTGCGCAACCTGACATCAACACCTGCGAAGGATGGCTTTCGCATGCCCGCGGAGTTCGAGCGACACTCGGGCTGCTGGATGCTTTGGCCGGAGCGACCGGACAATTGGCGCCTCGGCGCCAAGCCGGCGCAGGCGGCATTCGCCGCGGTGGCGGCGGCGATCGCCGGCAGCGAAGCGGTAACGGTCGGGGTTTCAGCGGCGCAGTTTGAAAACGCCCGCGCGCGGTTGCCGCGAAAAATACGCGTGGTTGAATTGAGCAGCGACGATGCCTGGATGAGGGACTGCGGTCCGACCTTCGTCGTCGATCAAAAAGGACGCCGGCGCGGCATCGATTGGACCTTCAACGCCTGGGGAGGTCTTCAAGGAGGATTGTATTTTCCTTGGGACCGGGACGATGAAGTGGCGCAAAAGGTACTGGAGCTGGAAGGCCTGGATCGATACCGCACGTCCTTGGTGATGGAAGGCGGCGCAATTCACGTCGACGGCCAAGGAACCTGCGTGACCACCGAGGAGTGCCTGCTCAACTCGAATCGCAATCCGCATTTGTCGCGCGCCGATATAGAAGAGCAATTGCGCCGCTATTTGTCGGTGAGCACCGTGATTTGGCTGGGCAAAGGCGTCTACCGCGACGAAACCGGCGGGCACATCGATGAACTCGCCTGCTTTACCAGTCCCGGGCATATCGCGCTGACCTGGACCGACGACCGCTCCGATCCCCAGTTTGACATCTCCCAAGACGCCTATCAGCGTTTGCGTCACGCCAAGGATGCCCGCGGCCGCCGCTTGGAGGTTCACAAGATCCATCAGCCGGGACCCTTGTTCATGACGGCCGAGGAAGCATCGGGTATCGATGCACATGCCGGCAGCCACCCGCGCCGGGCCGGCGACCGGCTGGCCGCGTCTTATATCAACTTCTACATTGCCAATGGGTGCGTGGTGATGCCGCTGTACGAGAAGCGCACCGATGCGCCGGCAATGCGCGCGTTAAAGCGCTTGTTTCCGACCCGCACGGTGGTGGGTGTCCCCACCCGCGAGGTGCTGCTGGGCGGAGGCAATATCCACTGTATTACCCAACAAGTGCCGCGGCCGACCGGAGTTCCGTCGGGTCGTTAGGCGCGGCAAATGGAACTTTGCTGCGCGCAAAGTCTCGAAAGTCTTTATTCTACGCAGCCTTAATCCCCAAGTCCCCACCCATATTGGAACCTGTCGTGCACTCATCGTTCAAGAATAGGGCCCGTCGTCGCCTGGCCGCGCTGCTTTGCGCGTGCACATTTGGTCTGGTTGCGGCCGGCTGCCATCACAACAATCTCGACAGCGGCTTCGGCGTTGCCTGGACCACCTTGAGCGTGGCCGACGATGCGGGTCCATTTGCGAGTTACGTGGTGACGATCAGCTCGGTCGTGTTGGTCGGCAAGACCGTCGGGGCCGTCTCAGCGATTGCGGTTCCCGAGACTGTCGATTTGACCAAGCTCACGAATATTTCCGAGCTCTGGGCCACCGCGAGCCTTCCGGTCGATACCTACACCTCCGCCATCATCACCATGGATTACACGACTGCGCAGATCTCCGTGATGGTCAACGGAGCGCCCGTGGCGGTGAAACTCGTGGATCCGTCGGGCGCCACGTCGACCGCCGTGACCATAAACGTGGATTTCGACACCAGCAATCCATTGATCCTGCAACCCACCTTCGCGACCAGCAATGCGGTGCGTCTTGCCGTCAATTTCGACCTCTCCGCATCGAACACAGTCAATCTCACCACAAGCCCGCCGACGGTCACGGTCAAACCATTCGTCTCGATCTCCACGAACACATCCGACAACAAGTTGATCCGGGTGCGCGGCCCGTTGATCAACTCGAGCGTGAACGCCGGCACCTACACGGTGGTCGTGCGGCCGTTCTTCGATGAAGTGAACAGTTTGGGTACGCTGACATTGTTCAACGACGCGAATACGATTTATACGCTGGGCGGCATTACGTATGTCGGCAACACCGGCCTGTCGCAGTTGTCTCAAACCTCGGCGGGTTCGACCGTAACCGCCGCGTTCACGACTTTCGAGCCGACGCCCACGCCGGCTGCGGGTGTCACGGCCGGCATCTTTCATCCGGTCTACGTGGTCGCCGGCGGCACGCTCGAGGATTTTTTCACCGATGGCATCGAAGGCGACGTGATCGCACGCAACGGGAATGTACTGACGCTGCGCGGCGCGACGCTGTTTGCGACTCTGTCTCAAGTGGTTCAATTCGAAAACCTGGACTCGCAGGTGCTCGTGGGCCCCGGTACCCTCGTGACCGCCGACGGCATCGCCACCCTGGGTTCTTTGGGCTTCAACTCGATTTCCGTGGGGCAGCACATTACCGCGCGCGGCCTCTATTCCCTATCGGCAGCGGGCGTCACCATTATTGATTCCAGCGGATCGACGGTGGATACCGGTTCCGTGCGCATTCAGTCGACGGAGGTTTTTGGCGCGCTGGTTTCCTCTGGCACAGGCAGCTTGGCGCTGAACCTGCAGGCCATCAACAACTGGCCGTCCAGCATTTACAATTTCGCCGGCAATGGGGCCGGCGCGGCGCAAGATCCAACCTCAGCCAACTATGTGGTCAACACCGGTGCGCTGACGCTGCCGCCTGCCGCAGTCGGCGATCCGCTGTGGATCGACGGCTTCACCAGTCCCTTCGCCTCCGCGCCGCCGGATTTCATTGCCGAGGCTGTGAATGCGGAAGCGAACGTTCCTGCAAGCTTGGTGGTCAGTTGGACGGGCACGGGGACGGCCGCGCCGTTTGCCACGCTGACCTCCAGCAGCCTGACGATCGACCTCGCCAACGCCGCATTTGGCTCAGGTACACTGCGCATCGGCGCTGAAAATATCGACATCAAGACCTTGAGCGCGACGCCGACCGTCGTTCCGGCATTGCCTAAGCCTGCCTCGAATGGTCTGCCGCTGTTCACGCCGGTATTTTCCGTCGGTCCCGGCGCCATCACCGAGTCGGTCGTCCCCCACATCCTGTCGTTCAATGGCTTTGCAGCCTACGTAACACGGCTCACGACGAGCTTCGCCGTGCCGACGCCGACGACTCGGTTCGTGGCCAGAGGCTTTTATAATCGCAGTTCAAATACCTTTACTGCTTCCAGTATCGACGTGGTCTTATAGACTAGCTCCCCATCATGGGGAAGCTCGCCACAAAACTCGGATTGGCCTGCGCGCTGGCCGCGAGCTGCCCATTGGCGCACTCTGCCGAGCCCCCGGATGCTTCGCAGATCCCGCAGGTCCGCCCGCGCGTTTGCCTGGTGCTCTCCGGCGGCGGCGCCCGCGGCATGGCGCATATCGGCGTCTTGAAGGTTCTTGAAGAACTGAAAATTCCCATCGACTGCATTGCGGGGACCAGCATGGGCGCAGTCGTTGGGGGCTTGTACGCCAGCGGCATGACCGCCGCGCAGATCGACGCCACCATGCGTTCCGTCGACTGGCAGGAGGCATTTCGCGATGCGCCGCCGCGGCGGGATCTGGCGTTCCGGCGCAAACAGGACGACCGGAATTTTCTCGTGCGCCTGCCCCTGGGCCTCAAGCACGGCCGGATTCTGCTGCCAAAAGGCTTCATTCAAGGCCAAAAACTACAGGAAACGCTGCGCCAGCTCACGCTGCCGTTCAGCAACAGCACCGATTTCGACCTGCTGCCGACGCCATTTCGCGCGGTCGCGACCGATCTGCTCACCGGCAACGCCGTGCTGATGGACAAGGGAGATCTCGCGATTGCCATGCGCGCGAGCATCTCGGCGCCCGGCGTGTTTGCGCCGGTGGAGACCCAGGGCCGGGTGTTGGTGGACGGCGGGCTGGCGGAGAATCTACCCATCGATGTGGCCCGCGCGATGCACGCCGATATTCTGATCGTATCCGACGTGAGCTTCCCGCTGCAGGCGCGATCCGCACTCGATTCGGCCCTGTCCATCTCCAACCAGATGCTGGCGATCTTGGTGCGCAAGGACGCGGATCGACAACGCGCCACCTTGAGCTCATCGGACATTTTAGTCGAGCCCATTCTGGGCGCGGCCAGTTCCACCGACTTCACCGCGGTCAATTCGACCATTGCCGCCGGCGAGAACGCGGCGCGGGTGATGCTCGCGCGGCTCGACCCGTTGAGTGTCGGCGATGCCGCTTACCATGACTATTTGGCCCGACGAACCTCGCGCGAACCCGGACTGCCCGCCGTCAAGTTCGTGCGCGTCGATGAACAATCCAAGCGTTACGAGAAAACCATCATGGCCGAGATGCAGCCGCTGGTGGGCAAACCTCTGGATATCGATGCGGTCGGCGCCCGCGTTACGGAACTGTACGGTCTGGGCAATTTCGAGACCCTTGACTATGCCCTGGTCGAGCGAGGCCAGGGCGCTGATCAAGATTCCGGTCTCGAGGTGCGTGCGCGCCGCAAGTCCTGGGGTCCGAATTACGTGCGCTTCGGTTTGAATTTGGAGGACAACTTTCAGGGCAACAGCCGTTACAACGCGGCCACGCGCTTCATCTTGACAGAACTCGACGACTTGGGCGCTGAGTTGGTGACCGACGTGCAGATCGGCAGCGATCCAAAAGTGGCGAGCGAGTTCTACCAGCCCTTGAATGCGCAGCGTACCTGGTTCGTGGCGCCGAGCGTGCGGGTCGAGGCGAGAGATCTGCAGATCTATTCAAAAGACGTCGAAGTTGCCGACTATCGCGACCGCGAGGCTGAAGCAGGTGTCGACATCGGCCGCACTCTCGGCAACTGGGGCGAGATTCGCGCCGGATTTCACCGAACCAACGGCCTGACACGAGTGCGCTTGGGCGATCCGGGTCTCGTGGAGCGGCAATACAACGACGGCGAGCTGTTCGTCAAATTCAGCTATGACCGTCTCGACAATCTGCATTTTCCGCGTGAGGGGCAGCAGTTCACGTTTCAGTGGGATGCCAATCGAACCGATTTGGGCGCGGACAGCGCTTCGGACAAGGTACAGGCCGATTGGCTGATGGCCGGTTCGAGAGGCCGCAACACGCTGCTGTTCTGGGCCTCCGCGGGCGGCGTCGTCGGCGGCAGCATCAAGGCGACCGCGGTGCCCGATTTGTTTTCGCTGGGCGGCTTTTTCAACCTTTCCGGTCTCGCGTCCACTTCCTTGTTCGGCCCGAATTATGCGATTGCGCGCGCCATTTATTTTCGCAAAATCGGCCGGGGAGGCGAGGGTTTCTTTGAATTTCCGGCCTATATAGGCATGTCACTGGAGCTCGGAAATATCTGGCAGCAACGCAGTGACATCAGTTTTGGATCCGCGCGCAAGGACGCATCGCTGTTCCTGGCTTTCGATACCTTCCTGGGGCCCGTTTATCTGGGTTCCGGCTACGATACCGCGGGGCATAGCGCGTACTATTTGTTCCTCGGTAGAACTTTTTAGGCGCTTGCGCGCCGAATTTCCCGGGGTCGAGGCGACCCCGTTGAAAGGTTGCGCGAAGCGCGTCAAAAGTTGCGCGAAGCGCATTAGAACTTTAAAAAATGCGGCTTTCGCCGAGCTTCTCAACCTTTTCGAAAACCAGCGCCGGCTGATCGCCGATGCGCGAGTATTCGTGCTTGCGCGACATGTCATCGAGCACGCGATCGCGTTCGGCAGCCGTAAAAAACCAGTGCGTTTTTTGCCAGTCGGTACCGACCAGCTTGGCGAAAGGATCGCCATGCCGCAGGCGCACACGGATGCCGTAGGGTTGCGGCAGAACCGGAATGGTGCGGATCATGTTCTGTTGGTTTGCGATTCCCATGCGCCGAAGATAGCCGAATCGCCCGTGCGGTGCCAGCCATTGCGCCGCTGCACAGCATGGTAAACTTCGCCGCCTTCGGCCGCGGCTCACGCGAAAGACTCAGACAGGCTCTTGAGGTAATTGATGGCATCGTCTTACACAGCCTCCGATATCGAGGTATTGAGTGGTCTGGATCCGGTGCGCCGGCGGCCCGGCATGTACACCGACACCACTCGGCCCAATCATCTCGCGCATGAGGTGATCGACAACAGTGTCGATGAGGCGATCAACGGCTACGCTAAAAACATCAAAGTCATCTTGTTCAAGGACGGTTCCTGCGAAGTCGAGGACGACGGCCGCGGCATGCCGGTGGACATTCACCCGAAAGAGAAGGTCAGCGGTGTCGAGATCATCCTGACCCGCCTGCATGCAGGCGGGAAATTCAACGACAAGACCTACCAGCATGCGGGCGGATTGCATGGTGTCGGCGTGTCGGTGGTGAATGCGCTTTCCAAGCATTTGGAGTGTTGGGTGCGCCGCGGCGGCAAGGAGTACAACATCAGCTTCGCGGGCGGCGCGATCAAGTCCAAGCTCGAAGTGGTGGGCGATGTTCCGAAATCCAAGACCGGCACCACCATCCGGTTCTGGCCCGATCCGAAGTATTTCGACACCGAAAAGTTCGCGATCCCCAAGCTCAAGCAGGTGCTGCGCGCCAAAGCCGTGCTGTGTCCGAATTTGCGCGTCACGTTGAGCAATGAGTTCACGGGCGAGAAGGACGAGTGGCTCTATACCGGCGGCCTGCATCAGTATCTCGCCGAGGAACTGGGCAAGGGCGAGTGGCTGCCGGCCGAAACCTTTTATGGCAAACGCGACATCGAGGGCGGCTCGCTCGATTGGGCCTTCGCCTGGGTGCTGGAGTCGGAACACGCCGTTGCTGAAAGCTATGTGAATTTGATTCCCACGGTGGAAGGCGGCACGCACGTCAACGGCCTGCGCGCGGGCGTTGCGGACGCGGTGCGCGAGTTTTGCGAATTCCGCAACTTGGTGCCGCGCGGCCTGAAGCTCACGCCTGAAGATGTCTGGGACGGCGTGAGTTTCGTGCTTTCCATGAAAATGCGCGAGCCGCAATTTGCCGGCCAGACCAAGGAAAAGCTTTCCTCGCGCGAATCGGCGGGCATCGTGCAAGGCGTGATCAAGGACGCCTTTGCGCTGTGGCTCAATCAGCATTCCGACCAGGGCGAGAAAATCGCCATGCTGGCCATCGCCAATGCGCAGCAAAGATTCAAGGACAGTCAGAAGGTCGCGCGCAAGCGTATCGTCGCCGGTCCCGCCTTGCCGGGGAAGCTCGCCGACTGCGTCAGCCAGGACCCGGCGCGCGGCGAGTTGTTTCTGGTGGAAGGCGATTCAGCGGGCGGGTCGGCGAAACAGGCGCGCGATCGCGTGACGCAAGCCATCATGCCGCTGCGCGGCAAGATATTGAACACCTGGGAGGCGGACATCGGCGAGGTGCTGCAGTCCCAAGAAGTTCACAACATCAGCATTGCGATCGGCGTCGATCCGGCTGCCAGCGATTTATCAGGCCTGCGCTACCACAAGATTTGCATTCTGGCGGACGCCGACAGCGACGGACAGCACATCGCCACGCTGCTGTGCGCACTGTTTCTGCGCCACTATCGGCCGCTGGTGGGCGCCGGCCACATCTATGTCTGCATGCCACCCCTGTTTCGCATCGATGCCGGCAAGGAAGTGTTCTACGCCCTCGATGAGGCGGAGCGCGAAAAGACCTTGAAGCGCATTGCCTCCGAGTCTCCGCGCACCAAACCGGTGGTTACGCGCTTCAAGGGTTTGGGTGAAATGAGTCCTTTGCAGTTGCGCGAAACCACCATGGCGCCGCAAACACGCCGCCTGGTGCAAATGACCATCGACGCGAAAGACAGTCCGGATCAGCTCATGGACATGCTGCTGGCCAAAAAGCGCGCGGGTGACCGGCGCGAGTGGCTGGAGAACAAGGGCAACCTGGCGCAAATTTAGCGCCGGCACGAGCATGAAAGATCAAGAGCTCAATTTTGAAGGCATCGAGAAGGAACCTCTAAAGGCATTCGCCGAGCGGGCCTACCTCGACTATTCGATGTACGTGATTCTCGACCGGGCGCTGCCGCACTTGGGCGACGGTTTGAAGCCGGTGCAGCGGCGCATCGTTTACGCGATGAGCGAGCTGGGACTGGCCGCCGGCGCCAAGCACAAGAAGTCGGCGCGCACCGTCGGCGATGTCATCGGCAAGTTCCATCCGCACGGCGATTCCGCCTGCTACGAAGCCATGGTCCACATGGCGCAGGATTTCGCCTACCGCTACCCGATCGTGGACGGGCAGGGCAACTGGGGCTCGACGGACGATCCTAAGTCATTCGCCGCGATGCGCTATACCGAATCGCGTCTCACCCGTTACGCCGACCTGCTGCTGCAAGAGCTCGGGTCGAGCACGGTGGATTGGGCGCCGAACTTCGATGGCTCGCTCGATGAACCCACCATGCTGCCGGCGCGGGTGCCGAATCTGCTGCTCAACGGCGGATCGGGCATTGCTGTCGGCATGGCCACGGATATTCCGCCGCATAACCTGCGCGAAGTGGTCAAGGCCTGCGTCGCGCTGCTGGACGATCCGACTTTAAGCACGCGCAAAATCATGGGCCACATCAAGGGGCCGGATTTGCCGACCGGCGCGGAGATCGTCTCGCCGCGGGACGAGCTGGTGCAAATGTACGACACCGGTTCCGGCAGCTTCAAGGCGCGCGCCACGTATGAGATCGAAGACGGCGAAATCGTGATCGATGCGCTGCCCTTCCAGGTGTCGGGCGCCAAGGTGCTCGAACAGATCGGCGGGCAAATGCAGCAGAAGAAGCTGCCCATGGTCGAGGATTTCCGCGACGAGTCGGATCACGAGAACCCGACCCGCTTGGTGCTCGTGCCGAAATCCAATCGCGTGGATATCCCGGCGCTGATGGCGCATTTGTTCGCCACCACCGATCTTGAGCGCAATTACCGGGTGAACATCAACGTCATCGCCCTCGATGGGCGTCCGCGCGTGATGGGATTGAAGGAGCTGCTGCTGGAGTGGCTGGAATTTCGCAAGTCCACCGTCAGCCGCCGCTTGAATCATCGCCTGGCGAAGCTCCAGGCGCGGCTGCACATCCTCGACGGCATGCTGATTGCGTACTTGAACCTCGATGAAGTGATTCGCATCGTGCGCTCCGAGGATCAGCCCAAGCCCGTCTTGATCAAGCGCTTCAAGCTCTCCGACGATCAAGCTGAGGCCATTCTCGAGACCAAGCTGCGCCACTTGGCGCGCCTTGAGGAGATGAAGATCCGCGATGAGCAGAAGCAGCTCGCCGAGGAGCGCGACGAAATCGAAAAGATTCTCAAGAGCAAGGCGCGCCTCTCCAAGCTGGTTCGCGAAGAACTGATGAACGACGCCGAGGAGTACGGCGATGAGCGCCGCACGCGCTTGGTGGAGCGCGAAGCGGCGCAAGCCATTTCCGAAACGGAACTCTTGACCAGCGAGCCTGCCACCGTGGTGCTGTCGCGCCTGGGTTGGGTGCGCGCCGCAAAGGGTCATGACATCGACGTGCGCGCTTTGAGCTACAAGAGCGGCGATGAGTATCAGGCTTCCGCGAAAGGCCGCAATCTGCAGCAGGCGGTGTTCGTCGATTCGACGGGCCGGGCGTACAGCCTGGATGCGCATCAGCTGCCCGCCGCGCGCGGCTACGGCGAGCCGCTGTCGGGCACGGTCGATCCGCCGGACGGCGCCACCTTTGCCGCGGTGCTGATCGGCGAACCCGATGATCTATGGCTGCTGGCGAGCGACGCGGGCTATGGATTTGCCGTGAGACTGCGCGAAATGTACGCGCGCAACAAGAAGGGGAAATCGGTGCTGAGAGTGCCCGAGAACGCGCTGGTGCTGCCCGCGCAGCCCTTGGGCAATCCCGACGCGCTCGCCGTCTTCGTCAACAATGACGGCGAGGTCTTGGCGCTGCCCGTGAGCCAGATCGAGGAAATGACGGCCGGCAAAGGGCAAAACCTCTTTGGGATTCCGGGCAAGAAATCCGCCGAGCGCGACGAATACCTGGTCGCCATGGCGGTGGTGGCGCCGGGTGAGATGCTGACGATTTACAGCGGCAACAGCGCGCCGATGAAGCTCAAATTCGACGAACTCAAACAGTTCCAGGACAAGAAGGGCCAGCGCCGCCAGCGATTCTCGCGCGCCTACAAACAGGTTGACCGGCTCGAGGTGGCGACGGCCTAACGCTCGCCCGATATGGTTACATCCTCGGGCGCGTTCACGAAGTAGCCTTGAATGAACTCGATGCCCAGCTGCCATAGCACCGCCATGGTGTTGGCATCTTCGACGCGCTCGGCCACCGTTTCGATTCCTTTGCGTTTCGCGGCCTCGACCAAGCCCTTGACGCGCTGCTGCTGGATCTGATTGGTGGACAGGCCTTGCATCAAGGAGCCGTCCACCTTGATGAAGTTCATTTCAATATCGTTCAGCAGTTTGAGCGGATCGCGGCCCGTACCGAAATGCTCCAAGGCAAAGCGGAAGCCCAGCTTGCGCAAGCTTTCGGCCAGCTCCTGGGTCTGCCGCACGTACTGATTCGCCATCTCCTCGGTCACCTGCATGCACAGGCGCTTGGGTTCGATTTTCAGGGATTTCAATTGTGTCTCGAGCCAACCGAGAAGGCTCTTATCGAGCACCGTGTCCTTCGACAGACGCACGAAAATACACGCCGCCTTGCGATTGGCTGCGAATGACATCGAAGCGCCGACCACCCAGCGATCGATGTTCTTCATCAAGTCGTTGCGTTCGGCAGCCGCGATAAACTCGGCCGGCAGTACCTCGTTGCCCTGTTCGTCGAGCATGCGCACCAGCACGTCGAACATGCCCTTGTCCTCGCCGAGCAGGCTGGCGATCGGCTGCTGCACCAAGCGGAAGCGATTTTCCATCAAGGCGCTCTTGATGTGCTTCACCCATATTTTGTCGTACGCCTGCACGCGCGTGTCGGTGTCCGATTTGTCCACGACGTACATTTGATTGCCGCCCAATTCCCGGCCGCGGCGGGTGGCGCTGACGGCATCGGTGATGGCGGCGCCCAGATCGGGGTTGGACGGCGGCAGCAGTCCCAGGCCCACGGTGACGGTGGCCGACAGGGTCTTGTCCTCGATCACAAACACATGCGCATGTACGCGCTTGGCGATGTTCTCTGCCCAGGTCTCGACGTCTTTGGCAGTGCCGCGGTCCAGCATCACCAAGATGCCGTTGCCGCCGAACCGGCCGCACAGGTCGGTGCTCGTCAATTGGGAGCGCAGCAAATCGGCGAGCTGCGCCATGAAATCTTCGCTGGCGAGCACGCCGATCGAATGCTGAATATCGATGAAGCGATCGGGCTTCAAATGGGCAACCTGGCGCACGCCGCCCTTCATGCTCTGCGCCGCGCGCTTGCGCATCGCGGCGATCAGGTAGCGTTGCTGCAGGAACTGCGTGGTGGCGTCATTCTTGACCGCATCGGCAAGCTGCACTTCGAGATTGCCGGCTTTTTTATGCAGTGCCGAGATGGCGATGCGTACCGCAGGCTCGTTTTCGTAGTCGGCGCGCGCGAGAACCAATTCCAGCGCCAAACTCGAGCCATCGGACAGCAGCGCCTGCACTTTCAGGTCGTGGCCGCTCCACTTGCCCTGCAGGCACGCCACCAGCGCGCCTTTGAGCGCGGCGTGGGTTTCCTGCTCGAACAAGTCCATGAGCGGCGTGCCGTTGAGTGCGTCGTTTTCGGAGTAGCCGAACAATTCGAGCCACGCACGGTTCGCATCCACGATGATGCCTTCCTGCGCATGCGCGATGGCATCGGCCGAGCCTTCCAGAAAATTCTGCAGCTGTTCGCGATATTCGCGCGCCGAGGAAAGCGTTGTGGACAGTGCGCGTTCCAAGCGAAAGGTGCGCAGCTCGCGCGTGACCACCGCCTGTAAGCGGCTGCGATTCGCCAGCGTCACCACGTCCTGGCAGCCGAGGCGCATCGCCTCGGCGATCGCGGCCTCATCGACATTCTCGCGCATGATGAGCACCGGCATGCCCGGCGCGTTCTGCTGTTTCACCTTCATGACGGAGGCGAGATCGACGCTGAGTTCATCGATGAACGCGATCAGCATCTCCGGATTGAGCTGCGTGAGGGCATCGCCCAGATCGCCCGCGTCGGAAAGCCAGGTGCAATGCACTGGATGCCCGGCGTTGCGCAGACTGCTGTTAATCGCCTCGACGTGGTCCTGGGACCTCGTCAAGACGATCATTGGAACGGCGCCTTGTTCGCTCACCTGGCAAAATCCTCGTAAATCGGCGGCAAAGTGTAACACCTTGGATTTTCGCTTTTCTGGGACAGGCGTCAACACCGGGCCAGGGATTAGCGTCTAACTGGCCACAACCCTTGAGTTGCGGCTATGATACGCGCCCTTCAACTCGAGGCCTTCGATGGCTAACTACAGCACGAACGAATTCAAAGCCGGCCTGAAGATTCTGATCGACGGCGACCCGTACGCCATCGTCGAGAATGAGATGGTCAAGCCCGGCAAGGGACAGGCATTCAACCGGGTGCGGGTCCGCAACCTGAAGACGGGGCGCACGATCGAGCGCACCTGGAAATCCGGCGATACGGTCGAGGCGGCCGACGTGGTCGATACGGATATGCAGTATCTGTACAGCGACGGGGACTTTTTCCACTTCATGGTGCCCGACACTTTCGAGCAGCTCACCGCGTCCAAACAGGCGGTGGGCGAGGGCGCGCAGTGGCTGAAAGACGGCACCATTTGCGTCGTCACGCTGTGGAACGGCGTGCCCCTGCAAGTCACCCCGCCGGCACACATGGAACTCAAGGTGGTGGAGACCGATCCGGGTGTGCGCGGCGATACCGCCACCGGCGGCTCAAAGCCCGCAAAGCTGGAAACGGGCGCGATGGTGCGAGTACCGCTGTTCATCAACGAAGGCGAGATACTGCGCATCGATACGCGCACCGGCGAGTACTTGTCGCGCGGCAAGGGCTGATCGGCGCAAAAAGCTGACCGGCGCAAAAAGCTGACCGGCGCAAAAGGCTGATTGGCGCAAAAGCGCTCCCGGCGCGATGCAGCTCAAGCGTTGTCGATGCTGAACGACATGGCGTCGGCCAACCGATTGCTCCCCAACGCGATGGCGACGAGGCGGTCAAACCCCAGGGCAACGCCTGCGCAATCGGGCATTCCATTCTCGAGCGCGGCAAGCAAGTTCTCATCCAGCGGCGGTTCGATCTGGCCGCGCGCGCGGCGCAGCGCCAAGTCTTGGGTGAATCGAGCGCGTTGTTCCTCGGGCTGCACCAACTCGTGAAATCCGTTCGCCAATTCCAGTCCGTCCAGGTACAGCTCGAAGCGCGCGGCGACCCGCGGATTCCCTGGTTTCAAGCGCGCCAGCGCCGCCTGCGACGCCGGGTAGTCGCAGATGAAACAGGGGCCTTCTCGTCCCAGCCGGGGCCCTACGATCAGCCCCATCAGAAGATCGAGTTTGGCGTCGCGGTCGAGTTCGGCCTCGCATGTGATCTCCTGGCGCCGGGCTGCGTCCAGAAGCTCAGCGTCGCTGGCGTTGAACGCATCGACGCCGGCATGGCGCTGCAATGCGGCCGAGTAGCTCAAGCGCTCCGCGGCCTTGAGTATGCGCATCGGCGCCAGCAGTTGCCCGATCAGCATTTCGACCTCGTCCATCAGGGCCGCATCGTCGAACCCAAGGCGGTACCACTCGATCATGGTGAACTCAGGGTTGTGCCAGCGGCCCCGCTCGGCGTCGCGAAACACCTTGCAGATCTGGAAAATGTCGCCGCTGCCGGCCGCCAACAGGCGCTTCATCGCATATTCCGGCGAAGGGCAGAGGTACGCGCCGCCCGGCATGCCGGCGATTTTGGTCGCCAAAGATTCGATTTGCGGATCACTCACCGCAGCGGCGCTCAATGTCGGCGTCTCGACCTCCAGCACGCGGCGAGACCTGAAGAATTCGCGCGCGCCATCCAGCATTTCCGCACGCCGCCTCAAGGAAGCATTCGTGGCCGTCGGGCGCCAGGTCACTGCAGCGACCCTAACGATTGGCCCAGTCTGACGATTGCGCCGGCACGCACTTCGCCAAGCCAACGCGCTCGATCCCGCTGGAACAACAAAATGACGGTGGAGCCCATGTTGAAGCGGCCCAACTCCTCTCCCTTCTCGAGCGAAACGTCCTGCGCAGGCAGCCGGGTCATCACGCGGCGCGCAGCGGGCGTGATGTCGCCCGCCCAGACGGTCGCCATGCTGCCCACGTTCAGCGCGCCGACCAAGACCAGCGCGACTTCGCCGAAGGCCGTATCGAACAGGGTCAGCACGCGCTCGTTGCGCGCGAAAAGATTCGGCACGTGCGATGCGGTGACGGCGTTGACGCTGAACAGGCGGCCGGGGACATACACCGTATCCTTGAGGTCCCCGCGCAGCGGCATGTGCACCCGATGGTAGTTGAAAGGCGCCAGATAAATGGTCGCAAAGGATCCGCCTTCAAAACTCTTGGCCCAGGGCTGCGCGGCCAGCAGTTCCGTGAGCGTATACCTGCGACCCTTGGCCTGTAGCAGCCGCTCGCCGTCGATCTTGCCCGCCTCGCTGATGGCGCCGTCGACAGGGCAGGCGATGGCCTCAGGGTTTGCGGCGATGCTGCGAGCGCCGGGCTTCAGCGCCCGCGTAAAAAACTCATTGAAGCTGGCAAAGCTCAAGGGATCGCCTTGTGCGGCCTCCGTCATGTCGATCGGGTAGAGCTCGAGAAAGCCGCGCACCAGCCAATTTTTAAACCAGGGAGTGCGTACTCGCGTCGCACGCAGAACGAGGCGCGACAATGCGTGCTGGGGCAGCAGATATTGCAACCACACGAACAACCGGCCTGAGCTCATGCGCCGCCGGTCACGATGCGCTCGATATCGCTCCGCAAGCCATCCATGGTGAAGGGCCCGCTCAGAATGGCTGCGAGGTTGCCCGCGGGATTTATGACGAACATATCGCCTGAGTGATCCACCATGTAGTCGCCGTCGGAAGCGGGCTGGATCGCCACGGCGACGCCCCATTTTTTCGCTTGTCGCTCGATGGCCGGCTGATCCGCGGCCGTGAGACCGATGAAATCGGGGTCGAAGTACGGCACATACTTCGCCAAGCGTGCCGGCGTGTCGCGCTTCGCATCCACGGACACGAAGATCACCTGGGGCGGCGTGACGGCCTCGGCGCGCAGCCGCTTCTCTACGGCGGCGAGCGTCGTCAGCGTCGCGGGGCAGAAAGCCGGGCAATTCGTATAGCCGAAAAACATCAAGGACCAGTGACCGCGCAGATTTGCCGACCCAAAGCTGCGACCTTGGTTGTCGATCAAGCTAAAATCCGCCAGCGCGCGGCTGGGCACCAGCACGGTACCGCTTGCCAGCACGACGGGTGGTTTGGGGAACCAAATGAGGGCCGCCGCAACGCCGGCAGCCGCGGTGACACAGAGGAATACGAAGGACAACAGTTTCGATCGAGCCGTCATGCCGCGATTATCCCACACAGCCATCAAGCCCGTCTGCGGCGCCAAAGTTCGCGCCGCCGAAAGCGTCGGCGCCGCCATCGAGCGATGCGCGCGGGCGCTGCGTGCCGCTCGGGTGTATTTCGGTCACGGCACCACCGAGGCGCGCGACGAGGCGGCTGAATTGGTGTTCTTTGCCGCGGGCCTTGCGCATGAGCTCGGGTCGGACGCCTATGGCCGGCCGCTCAGTGAACGCAAAGTGGCGCGAATCGATGCGCTCCTGCATCGGCGCATCGCCGAGCGCGTTCCGCTGCCGTATTTGACTCATCGAGCTTTCTTTGCGGGTTTGGAACTGTATGTCGATGAGCGCGTGCTGGTGCCGCGCTCGCCGATTGCCGAACTCGTGCTGCAGCGCTTTGCGCCGTGGATCGGCGGCCGCGTTCGCCGGGTATTGGACATCGGCACCGGATCGGGTGCCATCGCTTTGGCGTGCGCCAAGGCCTTCCCCCGCGCGCGGGTGGATGCCGCGGACATCTCCGCCGCCGCATTGCAAGTCTGCAGGCGCAACGTGCGCCGGCTTGGGTTAGGGAAGCGCGTCTCGGTCTTGCGCTCCGACTATTTCAGCGCCGTTGCGGGCCGGCGTTACGATATCATCGTGAGCAACCCGCCCTACGTGGGGCGTGCGGAGATGCGCGCATTGCCGCCCGAGTATCTCCATGAACCCAAGTTGGGGCTGGCATCAGGCGTCGATGGCCTCGATTCGGTACGGGCGATTTTTGCCTCGGCCCGAACTCACCTCGAGGATCAGGGCATCTTGGTCGTGGAGGTCGGCAATACCGAAGCGGCTCTGCTGCGCGCTTTTCCGCGGCTGCCGTTCATCTGGCCGCGGATCGCGATGGGCGGCGGGGGCGTATTCGTGCTGAACGCGCGGGATCTGGCCGCGGCAAATTTATACGCGGAAAAACTGCGGAAAAGGAGAAAATAGAGCGTGGCGGGCAATACCTTCGGCCGGATCTTCGCCGTAACCAGTTTTGGGGAGAGTCACGGCCCCGCTCTGGGTTGCGTGGTGGACGGCTGCCCGCCGGGACTCGATCTGACCGAGGCGGATCTGCAGGTCGATGTCGACCGCAGGCGGCCGGGAACGTCGCAGTACACCAGCCAGCGCCGCGAGCCCGACACCGTTCGCATCTTGTCGGGCGTGTTCGAAGGCAAGACCACCGGCACGCCGATCGCTCTGTTGGTGGAGAACGAAGATCAGCGCGCTCGCGACTATGAAAAGATCAAGGATCGCTTTCGTCCCGGCCATGCCGACTACACCTACCAGCAAAAATATGGCTTCCGCGATTATCGCGGCGGCGGCCGCTCATCGGCGCGGGAAACCGTGGTGCGGGTGGCGGCGGGCGCGATTGCGCGCAAATATTTGCGCGAGCGGCTCAAGATCAGCATCCACGGGTATCTTGCGCAAATGGGTTCCATAGTGCTGGATCCGGTGGATCCGCAGGCCGCCTACGGCAATCCGTTTTTCTGCCCCGACCCCGCGCGTGTTCAGGAGCTCGAGGATTTCATTTGGCGCATTCGCGAGGCGGGCGATTCCATCGGTGCGCGCGTCACCGTCATCGCCCACGGTGTGCCGCCCGGCTGGGGTGAGCCGGTGTTCGAGCGGCTGGATGCCGACCTGGCGAGCGCGATGATGGGCATCAACGCGGTGAAGGGCGTGGAGATCGGCGCGGGCTTCAAGTCGGTCGAACAGCGCGGATCCGAGCATCGCGACGAAATGACTCCGAGCGGATTCAAGAGCAATCACGCCGGGGGCGTGTTGGGCGGCATTTCTTCCGGCCAAGACATCGTGGTCAGCCTGGCATTGAAGCCGACCTCCAGCATCACGCTGCCCGGCCAAACCATCAACATTCACGGTGAGCCGGTCGAGGTGGTCACGACGGGACGCCACGATCCGTGCGTGGGAATTCGAGCCACACCGATTGCCGAGGCCATGTTGGCGCTGGTGTTGATGGATCACTACTTGCGGTTTCGCGCGCAGTGCGCCGACGTGGTTTCGGCCACACCCGTCATCACCCGATGAACGCCGCGATCCGCTTGCCGCGCATCGCAGTCGTCGGCGTATCGAGCTTGATCGGCGCGGCGGTGATCGATGAGCTGCGGGCGCGAAAAATAGCGGTGGCCGAACTGCACGCACTCGATGATGAACGCAACGTCGGCACGCCGGTCAGCGATGAAGAGGCAAAGCTGACGGTGGGCGACGTCGCCGCATTCGATTTCTCGCGTGTCGACCTGGCGTTCTTTTGCGGACGTGCGGCGCTGTCGGAACGCTATGCGCAGGCTGCCGCAAAGCATGCCTGGGTGATCGACGGATCTGCGGCGTTTCGCACGCGCACGGACGTGCCGTTGGTAGCCGCCGACGTCAATCCCGATGCGCTCGATTCGGTTGGGCCGCGCGGCTTGATCGCGCTGCCCGGAAGCGCGAGCGTCGCGCTCGCGACTGTGCTCGCGCCGCTGCACCGGCTCGCGGGGTTGGCGCGCGTCGACGTTGCAACTTATCAAGCGGTATCGGGCAGTGGCCGCGGCGCCATGGACGAACTTGCCGGCGAGACGGTCGCCATGCTCAGCGGCAAGAAGGCGAGGGGCCGCGCGTTCGGCCGTCAAATCGCCTTCAATGTGATCCCACAGGTCGATACCTTGGAGGCGGACGGTGTGTCGCGCGAAGAGCGGCGATTGTGGGAGGAGACCCGGCGTGTGCTGAATTTGCCCTCCCTGGCCGTGAATGCCACGGCGGTGCGCGTGCCGGTGTTCTTCGGCCATAGTTTGGCGGTGCACGCCGCTTTCGAGCGGCCCATCGGTGTTGGGGACGCGCTGCGCGTGCTGCAGCGCGGGAGCGGTTTGAGCGTCATCGAGCCGGACTCGATTGCCGAGTTTCCGACCCCAGCCACACTGGCCATGGAGCCGGATCAGGTATATGTGGGCCGTGTCAGAGCCGATTTGACCCGTGATCGAGGTCTAAATTTTTGGGTGGTGGCTGATAATGTTCGGAAATGTGCGGCGCATAACGCAGTTTCGGTGGGCCAGATTTTGGTAAATAGATCCCAGTGAGATATAGTTATTGGCTTATGTAAAAGGCAAGTGAGAATTCGCTTCCAAGCCCCTATAGCACAATGAACTTTGTTCGCTTGCCTACCAGTATTCTGGGAGTAGAAATGTTTGTGACCGTGCCTCGCCTAATGCTGATGGCGTGCCTGCTGTCCCCGTCGCTGACGTGGGCATTGGGCCTAGGTGAGATTCATCTCAACTCATCGCTGAACGAGCCGATGAATGCCGAGATAGACCTTATTGCGGCCGGTCCGGAAGAATTGGCCGCCTTGCGCGCCACGCTCGCCGCCAAGGACGCGTTCACGCGCTATGGCATCGATCGCCCGCCGTTCTTGTCGACGCTGACGTTCAAAGTGGGCAAGAGCAAGGACGGCCGCGACGTGCTGCTGGTTCGTTCGAGCGAATCGATTCCTGAGCCCTTCGTGACTTTTTTGGTTGAGGTGAATTGGGCCCGCGGCCGTCTCATGCGTGAGTACACGGTATTGCTCGATCCGCCGGTGTATACGCCCGGCGAGCGCGCAAGCACCGCCGCACCCGTGACCGCGGCGACCACCACGCCGGCACCGGCGCCCGCCGCTCGCGCGAAACCCGTTCCCGTTGCAACCAGCCCGGCTCCGACCGCCGATGCCACCGCGGCCCCTGCCGTGACCCCGAGCCGCACCGGCCGCTCGGCGCGACGCGCCTCGAGCGCGGCAAGCAATGCTGCAACCTCGAGCGCTACGGAGACGTCGGGTCCGGCCGGTGATGGCTATCGTGTTGCGCAAGGGGACACGCTGACCAAGATCGCCCGCAGTTTGCGTGCCGGATCGAAGGCCGACATCGATCAAAGCATGATCGCGATGTATCGTGCGAATCCCGACGCCTTCGGCGGCAACATCAATATTTTGCGCCGTGGTGCTGTGTTGCGCGTGCCGGGCGCGGATGAAATCGCCGCGCTGAACCAAGCCGAGGCGACCAGTGAAGTGCGCCGTCAAATGGACGCGTGGCGAGGTAGCAGCGGTGCTGCGCCGAGCGGCCACCTGCGCCTGGTTACGCCCGGCGCCGGCGGCGGCACCAGCAACAGCGTCAGCGACTCCGCCTCGAGCGGCGAAGCTCAGGCTCTAAAGGGACGCGTCAAGGATTTGGAGGGACAGCTTGCCGATGCGCATCGGCTGCTCGACCTCAAGAATAACGAATTGAGCGAGCTGCAGCGTAAGCTGGCTGCGCCGGCTACGGCGACGCCGGCGCCCACACCGCGCCCGCAAGCGGCGACTGCGCCGACGCCTGCTCCGACGCCTCCGCCGGTGGAAGCAACGCCTCGGCCCGTGGAAGCGACGCAGCCGAGCACAACCGCCTCTACCACTCCTGCACCGAAGCCGCTGCCGGCGGAAAGCACACCGGCAGCGACGCCGATCCCTGCGCCGGCGCCGAAACCCGCACCGGTGGTGAAGAAGCCGGCGGCGACGGATTCAGGATCTTGGCTCGACTGGGCCGGCGCGAATTGGTGGGTGCCTGCCGGAGTCGTCGCCCTGTTGTTGGCGGGCCTGGCAATCGCCTCCTGGCGGCGCCGGCAAGCCGACGGCGGTGGCGGCAGCGATTTCCCCGGGCTGGATTCGACCGACATTTCCGAGTTCCGTGATCCGAGCGCCAGGATCGCCGGCGGCCGCGGTGCCGACGACTCCTTCGTCGTCGAGGAATCAGGCGAGCACCGCCTGCCGGATTTCAACGAGACCGCGGAGCCGCGATACGGCGAGACGACCGCGGACCTCAAGGCCGCCGACACGATGTCCAGCGAGAGCGCTGTCAATCTCGACCAGGGCGATCCTCTGGCCGAGGCGGACTTTCACATGGCGTACGGCCTGTACGACCAGGCCGCCGACTTGGTGCGCATTGCGCTCGAGCGCGAGCCGGATCGGCGCGATCTGCGGTTGAAGCTGTTGGAAATCTATTTCGTTTGGGGCAACAAGGATGCATTCCTGCAAACGGCCAAGGGCCTGGAATCCACCCGCGATCGCGCACCTGCCGGGGAGTGGGACAAGATCGTCATCATGGGCAAGCAGATATGCCCTGACGAGCCGCTATTCTCGTCCAGCGCCGGCAGCGGCCGCGGCGCCGGTGCACTGGTCGATTTGAACCTCGAAGGCGGCGAGAACCGCGTCGATATCGATCTGTTCGGCGATCCGGAAGGTGAACACAGCATTGATCATCCCATCGCCAAGGACAGCGACGACAACGCCACTACCGGCGAATCGCCGGGCATGCACGCGGCCTCGGATCTCGATTTCACATTGGATAGACCGGAACGTGGCGCGGATGATTCGCCGACGCGGGAAATGCCGGCGCGCGATGAGCCGACCGTGGAATCCGAGTTGATGAATTTTTCAGACGCGCCCACGGCCGAATCGCCGACCTTGAAACCCAGCGACCTTCGCGGCCGTATTTCATCGAAGTTGGACAAGGTGAACAAAGCGGATCAAACCGCTGAGCTGTCGATCGATGATTTGGGTCTGGACCTGGATCATCTTGATGGTGGCGCCAACGGCGCGTCGATCAGTATCTCGGGCCTCGAGGAGACCGATCATCCGTCGGACGCGCCGACCATGGTTTCCGGCCTCGATGAAAAATCGCGACGCATGATGGCGGAAGCGGAAAGCCGCGCGCGCTCTAAGGACCTGACCGACCTCGAACGCGAATTGGAAGCCTCTTTCGTTGCCGACCTGGGCACGGAACACGAGGAGATCAAGACCGCCGTATTGGGCCCCGAGTCCGCACCCACGGTTCAGATGCCGCGCGGCGCGCCCCCGGATCCTGCGGCCACATCGCGGTTCAAGTCGCCGGAATATTCCGACGTTCGGGAACCCGATCGGGGCGGCGATGTCGATTCCACCTCCAGATTGCGCGGACTCAACACGGACAGCGTCGACTTGGATCTGGATCGGCTGGCCAACGCGTTAGGATCCGGCGATACGGTCGAACAACCGCGCGCCGAAGATGAAGTGTTCTCGACCGAAGTGTTCGAGGCCGGCCAGCGCAACGACGGCGTCGATCTGGACGTCGGCGAGGCGCTCAACGGCTCGGAAGCGGCCACGAATAAACTGAAAGCGATCTCTTCCGCCACCACGCGCACCAGCAAGATCAAGACCGAAGAGCTCTCTCTGCCGGAGCTCGAGCCGGTGACGATGAGCGAGGTAGGGACCAAGCTGGATCTGGCGCGTGCCTACATGGACATGGGTGATCCGGAAGGTGCGCGCAGCATTCTCGAGGAAGTGGTCAGCGAGGGTTCTGCGAGCCAGAAACAGGAAGCGCAGCGCTTAATCGAGAATCTGCCCGGCTAACGTGACCGATCTCGGCCGCCGCGTCGCCGCCCTCATCGAGTATGACGGCACCGATTACGCCGGCTGGCAGTCGCAAGCGCACTCCACGTCGATTCAAGACGCGGTCGAGGCCGCGCTCTCCTTCGTCGCCGGTCACCCGGTCGTCGCCATCTGCGCCGGACGCACCGACACCGGCGTTCACGCCGTCGGCCAAGTCATTCATTTCGACACCCATGCGTTGCGCACGCCCCGAGCATGGGTGTTGGGCGCCAATACCAAGCTTGCCCCCAGCATTGCCCTGCAATGGGCGGGCGAGGTGACCATGGGGTTTCACGCGCGGCACCGGGCCATCCGCCGCATTTATCGATACGCCATCTTGAATCGCAGCGCGCGCTCGGCGTTGCAGCGTACGCGGGCCGCGTGGATTCATCGGCCGCTGGACGCGGCGGCCATGCATGAGGCCGCGCAGGCGCTGATCGGCGAGCATGATTTCTCAGCATTTCGTTCCGTGCAGTGCCAATCGAAGACGACGATCAGGCGCGTCGATGCCGTCGATGTCATTCGCGAGGGCGACTACCTCTGGCTGCAGATCACCGCCAACGCCTACTTGCACCACATGGTGCGCAACATCGTCGGCACGCTGCTCGATGTGCAGCGCGAATCGAATCCCCGCGCGGCCATGGCCCAGGTGCTCATGAGTGCCGATCGGCGCTACGCGGGCGCCACCGCGCCGGCGTCGGGCCTATACCTCTGGCGAGTCGACTATCCGCCGATTTATGGTATCCCCGCGCCCAAACCCCAAATTGGTTTAAACTAGGCGCATGTCCTGGTTTGAGCGAATTGTCCCGTCGCGGATTAAAACCGAGCGCCGAACGCGATCGGTGCCCGAAGGTTTATGGACCAAGTGTCCCGCCTGCGATGCCGTGCTCTACAAAGCCGAAATCGAGCGCAACCTGCATGTCTGTCCGAAGTGCAGCCACCACATGCGCATCAGCGGGCGCGAGCGCGTCATGAAGTTCCTGGATACGGGATCCACCACCGAGATCGCAACCAAGGTCGAGCCGGAGGATCCGCTCAAATTCAAGGATTCCAAGCGCTACAAGGACCGTCTGGTGCAGGCTCAAAAGCAAACCGGGGAACGCGACGCATTAGTCGTCATGGCCGGCAAGCTGGCGGGCCTCAATGTGGTCGCCTGCGCATTTGAATTTCGCTTCCTCGGCGGATCCATGGGCTCGGTGGTCGGCGAAAAATTCGTGCGCGCGGTGGAACACTCCTTGGAACATCGCATGCCCTTGGTGTGTTTCGCGGCCAGCGGCGGCGCCCGCATGCAAGAGGCGCTGTATTCGCTGCTGCAAATGGCTAAAACCAGCGCCGCGCTGAAACGTCTGTCGGAAGCACGGCTGCCCTTTATTTCGGTGATGACGGATCCGACCACCGGCGGGGTGTCCGCGAGTCTGGCGATGCTGGGCGACATCAATATTGGCGAACCGAAAGCGCTGATCGGGTTCGCCGGCCCGCGGGTGATTCAACAGACGGTGCGGGAAACCTTGCCGGAAGGATTTCAGCGCAGCGAGTTTCTGCTCGAGCATGGCGCGCTCGACATGATCGTCGACCGCCGCGAGATGCGCGATCGCATCGGCGCTATGTTGCGACTGTTGAGCGGCAAAGAACCCGCCGCCGCTTAGAAGCCCAGGTCGCTGCCGCATGCGGAGTCTCGAGCAGTGGTTGGCCTACCAAACACAGGTGCACCCGCAAGCCATCGATTTGGGGCTGGATCGATTGCATGTGGTTCTCGAGCGATTGCGGTGGCGGCAGCCGCAGATCCCCGTCATCACCGTCGCCGGCACCAACGGCAAGGGCTCCGTGAGCGCGTATTGCGCGGCCATCATGAGCGCAGCAGGCTTGCGGGTCGGCACGTTTACCTCCCCGCACCTGCGCAGTTACCAAGAGCGCATCCGCATTCACGACCGTCTGGCCCGCGCCGATGAACTGGTGGCGGTTTTCGAGCGGATCGAGGCCGCGCGCGGCTCGGTGTCGCTGACGTTTTTCGAGTTCAACACGCTGGCAGCGCTATTGATATTCGATGCGGCGCCTCTTGATGCGTGGGTGCTCGAGGTCGGCATGGGCGGCCGCCTGGACGCCGTCAATGTGGTCGATCCGGATGTCGCGGTGGTCACGAGCATCGGCCTTGATCACCAGGAATACCTGGGCGACACGCTCGAGGCCATCGCGAGGGAGAAAGCGGGCATTTTCCGTGCGCGGCGAACCGCCGTGATCGGCGGGCGCGAACCCTCTCTGGTTCTCGAAAGCATGGCGCGCGCCGTGCACGCGCCGCTGAAGCGGCTCGCCATCGAGTACAACTACATTTTAGAAGGCGTAGGCTGGCGTTACCGCGGCACGCATTGGGACTTGCCCCGCCTGCCGGCGCCTGCGCTATTGGGCGACACTCAATTCACCAATGCGGCGACGGCTCTCGCCGCACTGGAGGAAATCGTCCCACGCCTCACCATTACCGCAGCTGCAGTCGCGCAAGGGCTATCTCAGGTGCGCCTGGCCGGCCGCTTCCAAGTGATCAAACCCACGGCCGTTTCGCCCATCTGGGTGCTGGACGTCGCGCACAATCCGGACGCGGCGCGCGTGCTCGAGCGGAATCTGAACTCGAGCCCGATGCCCGGCAGGACCCTTGGCGTGTGCGGAATCCTCGCGGACAAGGACGCATCGGGCATCGCGGAAATCCTGGACGTTTCCATCGATGAATGGTGGTGTGCGTCGATCGACGGAGCTCGCGGGCGCAGCGGCGAGGAGCTGGCGAACGCGGTGCGAGGCAAGGTCGCGACCAACGTCACGGCCGCCGATAGCGTCGCTGCCGCGTGCGCCGCCGCCCTCAAAGCCGCGACCCCGGCGGATAGAATCGTGGTGTTCGGCTCATTTCACACTGTCGGGCATGCGCTCGATTGGCTCGAGACCGCGGGAATGCTGCCGCCCACAGAGCTTCCCGAATATACTCCGCCGTAATGGATCGTCGCGTCAAAGAACGGCTGATCGGCGCTTCGATCCTGGTCGCGCTCATCGTGCTGGTGGTGCCCGAATTGTTGTCCGGCCCCAAATCCGCCGTGCCGTCAGCCGCGCCTGCGGCAATCTTTCCGGCGAACGCGCCGGAGCCTACTCGAAACGTTACGCTGGATTTGGCCACCAGCAAGGCGCCGGCGAATTCCGAGGTCGAGCCGGCCGAGACTGAAGGATCCGCGGCGTCCGCAGTGAGTGGCGCCAAAGGCGCCGAAGCGGCCCCGGCTCCCGCAACGTCGACTGCCGGATCATCGGCCGACACCGCAACCAACGCCGCAACCAACGCCGCGACCAACGCCGCGACCAACGCCGCGACCAACGCCGCGACCAACGCCGCGACCAACGCCGCGCCATCGAGCGCCGCGCCAGCCAACCCCGCGCCATCGACTGCCGCACCAGGGACCACTAAGGCCGTTGAAACCGCGGCGCCGTCCCCCATATCGTCACGTGTCACTTGGGCGGTGCAACTGGGCAGTTTTGCCAGCCGCGCGAACGCGGATAACCTGTCGCGCCAACTGAAAGGGCAGGGTTTTTCGGTTTACGTATTGACGGGTGGTTCAGGTGCCTCTGCGCGGTATCGGGTGCGTGTGGGGCCCCTGGCGGATCGCGACTCAGCCGAGCGGACGGCGGCAAAGCTTAAGTCAATCGGGCATGCTTCAAGCCTTGTGGCCCCAGCCGGCTGATTTGGCATTTTGGCGATGGATTCACGACGGCATCGGGCTAGGGTCCGGTAGAATGTGCGTCAGGCTTGAGGAGGCGAGGGATTGACCGGAGCAGACGTTCTTATCGTGTTGGTTCTGTTGGGGTCAACATTGATCGGCGTGCTGCGCGGCTTCATACGAGAAGCGGTCTCGCTGGCCTTCTGGATTCTCGCCATCTGGGCCGCTTGGCAGCTTGGCCCCGCGATCGAACCGCATCTCGGCGGCTTGCTCGCCGATCCGGGCGTTGCGCCGTGGGTCGGGCGCGTTGTGATTTTGGTGCTGGTGCTCTTGTCGGGCTGGGTAGTCGGCATGCTGTTGAGCTACTTCACGCGCAGCTTAGGGTTAGGACCGCTGGACCGGGTCATCGGACTTGTTTTCGGCATCGCGCGCGGCATGGTGTTGGTCGGATTGTTGGTCATTGGCGGCGAGTTGCTGCACATGAATCACGAGGAATGGTGGGGCCGCTCGAAGCTGGTTCCCTATGGTGAGACCATCGGTGATTGGCTGCGGGCGATGGTCGGCGAGAAAGGCGAACCTTGGGCAAAGCTCGAGCGTTTGACCGGAGTCAAAGTCAGACCGAAGTAGCGGAGGTCCCTCATGTGCGGAATCGTCGGAATGGTCGGTACGAGTGCGGTCAATCAACGCATCTATGATGCGCTGACGGTACTTCAACACCGGGGTCAGGATGCCGCCGGCATCATGACCGCGCAGGATGGTGAACTGTTCATGCGCAAGGATTCAGGCCTGGTGCGCGATGTTTTCCAGCAAAAGCACATGCTCAAGCTCAAGGGCAACATTGGCATCGGGCATGTGCGGTACCCCACCGCGGGCGCCGACAGCGCACACGACGCGCAGCCATTTTATGTGAACTCTCCCTACGGCATTTGCCTGGGGCACAACGGTAATCTGACCAACGCGCGCGAGCTGACCGAGGTGCTGGTGCGCGAGGACCGGCGGCACTTGAACACCGGCTCCGATTCCGAAGTGCTGCTCAATGTTCTGGCCTCCGAACTCGAACGCGTCGGCACGCCTCGCGTCACACCGGCCGACGTATTTGCCGCGGCCAACGCGGTGTATCGGCGATGCCGCGGCGGATACGCGGTAACGGCCATGGTGATCGGCCACGGCATTTTGGGATTTCGCGACCCCAACGGCATTCGACCGCTGGTCATCGGCAAACGCGAAACCAAGAAAGGCACCGAATGGATGCTGGCCTCCGAGAGCGTCGCGCTCGATATGCTGGGTTTCGACATGTTGCGGGACGTGGCGCCCGGCGAGGCGGTGTTCATCGATGAGCAGGGCCGCTTCTACGCGCAGCAATGCGTGGCGATGGCGCGTCATACGCCGTGCATTTTTGAGTATGTGTACTTCGCCCGGCCGGATTCGATCATCGACAACATCTCGGTGTACAAGGCGCGGCTGCGCATGGGCGAGCGGCTGGCGGAGAAAATCAAGCGCGAACGGCCCGAGCACGGCATCGACGTGGTGATTCCCATTCCCGACACCAGCCGCACCAGCGCCGTGCAGGTCGCGCAACTGCTGGGGGTCAAGTATCGCGAGGGATTCATCAAGAACCGCTACATCGGCCGCACTTTCATCATGCCTGGGCAGGAACAGCGCGCCAAATCGGTGCGCAGCAAGTTGAATGCGATCGATCTGGAATTCCGCGGCAAGAACGTATTGCTGGTGGATGACTCGATCGTACGCGGCACCACCTCGGCGCAAATCATCGACATGGCCCGGGAAGCCGGCGCCAAGAAAGTATTTTTCGCTTCCGCGGCGCCGCCGGTGCGCTACCCGAATGTCTACGGCATCGACATGCCGGACGCTTCGGAGTTGGTGGCGGCGGGGCACACCGAAGAGGAAGTGCGTGACATCATCGGTGCCGACTGGCTGATTTACCAGGATTTGGAAGATCTGGAGCACGCCGTTCGTCACGATAACGCGAGCATCAAGGACTTCGACACCTCCTGTTTCTCAGGTGAATACGTCACCGGGGACGTCACGCCGGAGTATCTCGAGCGCCTGCAGGGCGAGCGGTCCGACGAGGCCAAAGAGCAGCGTCGACAAGGCCTCGGTCGTGGACTCAAAGCCGTTCGGATTCTGTAGAAGCCGGCGCCGGTTGCATTGCCGGCTCACGCGCAATGCCCTGACAGGCCCTTAAGTTCGGCACTCAGTTATGCGCCTATTGGTGATTGCGGCCCGCGACGACCACCGACTGCTGGTCCGGAAGCACGTTGAAATCCAATGGCCTGACGCAGCCGTCGTCGAGCACGTGCTGGGCGTGGAGCCGAAACTCGACGAGAATTTTGCCGCCGTCGGATTCGATGCGGTGATCATCGTCAGCGCGCCGCCGACGGCAGCCGCCGCGGAACTTGCGCTTGCCCAAGCATCCAGGCCCGAATTCGCGCCGATTCTATTGCTGCTGATCGAGGATGCACCGGATCCTCTGCCGCCCCCCATATCGGGCCTGCATCGGTTGTACGGCCGTAAAGTCGATCGCGAACGGCTGATCAAAATGATCGTCACCGCATCCAACGAGCATCGAAAATCGCTGGCCCTGCTGCGTGCCAGTCCGGACTTCGAGAACCGCTATCGCTTCGGTTCCGTCATGATCCGCGGTCATCGCTGCATTCGGCAGGTCGGCAGCGGCGGCATGTGCAAAATCTATCTCGCTGAGAGCGAACGCGCCGGTACTCTCGTGGTGCTGAAGGTCTTCAGTCAAGTGCCGGATGTGTCCGAGCGTTTCGTCAGCTTCGACCGGTTCCTGCAGGAGTACGAAATCGTTGCCGGCCTCAATCACAAGAACATCGTGCGCATCTATGATCTGGGCGTTGCCGATGACCATGCTTATATCGCCATGGAGCATTTCCCGGCGGGCGATTTGCGCGAGAGAATGAAGAAACCGCTGACGCCGGCGACTGCATTGGGGTTTTTGGAGCAAATCGCCAGCGCGCTCGAGGCCATTCATTCGGTGGGCGTGCTGCACCGGGATTTAAAGCCCGCCAACGTGATGCTGCGCCCCGACGGTACCGTCAGCCTGATCGATTTCGGATTGGCCAAAGCGAACGAAAATGATATTTCCCTCACCGGCACGCGCGAAATCTTCGGCACGCCGTATTACATGAGCCCGGAACAAGGTCATGCGGAAATCATCGATGCGCGCAGCGATCTTTATAGTTTGGGCGTCGTGTTTTACGAAATGCTGATCGGCCGCAAACCCTTCAATGGTGCAACGGCCATGGAAGTGATCTACAAGCACAAACGCGCCGACCTGCCGCCGATCGCGCCCGAGTTCGCAAGCTACGAAGGGCTGCTGCGCGGCTTGCTGGCGAAATCACCCGACAACCGGTTTCAGTCGGCAGGGGCGCTGCTGACCGCCATTGCGGGCTTGAAATTGACGGCATGAATTTGCTGGGCGCGCCGACTCCAGCCGCTTGGGTTGCGGAGGCCTGCGCCCTTCCCGACGTATTGCTCATCGATCATGCCAATTGCGAGAAGAAGGCCGCTTCCACCGCGCTGAGCCTGATGTTCGCCTATGCGGAAGATCTGGATCTGGCCGCCAAGATGTCGCGGCTGGCGCGCGAAGAACTCAGGCATTACGAACAAGTCGCCAAAATGATGGGCGTGCTGAAAATAGTACCGCAGCGCTTGGCGCCGGGCCGTTACGCAACGCGCATGCGGCAACTGGTGTCCACCGGCGAGCCGCAACGTGAGGTCGATCTGATGGTTTGCGGGGCGTTCATCGAGGCGCGATCCTGCGAGCGGTTCGCGGCCCTCGGAGAGGCCATCGGTGCTCCCTTGAGCGCCTTGTTTCGCGGCCTGCACCGGGCTGAGGCCCGGCATTACCAGGTCTATTTGGGGTTGGCCGCACGGGCCGCAACGCGGGCGGGCGTGGATCTGCAGCAGAGAATTGCGGCATTCGCGGCGCTCGAGGCGCAGTTGATCACGAGCGAGGATCCGGTGTTTCGCTTTCACTCGGGTCCGCCGTCCCGGACGGCGTAGCGGCAGCAAGGCCGCCGCTCGCAGCAATAGCTAGCCGCGCGGCAATGATTGTAGTTCAGGGCCGTCCTGATCCCAGCGCAGCACACTGCCTTGATCGTACCAATCCCCCAAAACGATGCGGGTGCGCGGCTGGCCGTCAACTTCCAGTGCGTGAATGGCGGGGCGGTGGGTATGGCCGTGCAACAGGGTGTAGGTCCCGGCGGCGCGCAGTGCCGTTGCAACACTGTCCGCATTGACATCCGTAATGGCGTGCTCCATCGCCGCCGTATGCGCTTGGCTGCCGGTGCGCGCGGCACCTGCAAGCGCGCGGCGCGCATCGACCGACAGGGCGAGGAATTGGCGCTGCCAATCGGCATCCCTGACGGTGGCGCGCAGGCGCTGGTAGGCACGATCGTCGGTGCATAACGCGTCGCCGTGCATCACCAGCACCGCTTCGCCATGAAGCGTAACGATCAACGGATCAGGCAGCAGCTGCGCGCCGCTCATGTCGCAGAACCGGCCCGACAGCAGGAAATCTCGATTGCCGTGCATGACGAAGCATGGCACGCCGTTCGAGGTGAGAGCGCGCAATCCGGCGATGGCTGCCGACTGTGCCGGATCCGGCGCGTCATCGCCGATCCAGGACTCGAATAGATCGCCGAGAATGTACAGTGCCGCCGCGTTCCTGGCTTCCGATTGCAGAAAGCCCAAGAATTGCTCGACGATGAGCGGCCGACTGGCGTCTATGTGCAAATCCGAGATGAAGAGCGTGGCCATGCCAGGAGCCCAGGGGGCGTCAAGGAACGCGCTCGATCCGCTGGATAATGATGGATTTGAGCGGCGTCTCTTCCTTGAGGACTCCGTGCGCGCCGGTGGCAACGTTGCCGATGCGATCGACCACCTCCATGCCGGAAGTCACGCGCCCGAATACGGCATAACCCCAGCGGGTCTGTTGGGGGTCCAATGCGGCATTGTCGTTGATGTTCACATAGAATTGGGCATTGCCGCCGTGCGGTTCTTGAGTGCGTGCGAGTCCCACCGTGCCGCGAATATTGCTCAACCCATTGCCCGATTCATTGACGACTTTCATGGGGGCGGGCTTGGGTGTGTAGTCTGCATTGAAACCGCCGCCTTGGATGACAAAATTGGCGACGGCGCGATGAATGAGGGTGTTCGTATAGTGGCTTTGATCCACATACGCCAAAAAATTCGCAACCGTGAGCGGCGCACGTTCGGCATTCAATTCAATCGTAAAATTGCCCATCGACGTGACCACTTGCACCTGCGGTGAGGCGGTCGTGACCGGGGGCTTGGCAGGCGCTTTTGAATCAGGCGAAGTGTCGGCCGCGGATGCGGGTGCTGCACAGGCCGCTGCCAGCAATCCAAGTGTGAGTAATAGCTGTTTCATGCCTTGGATTCTACTCGAATAGGTACAATCTTGAGATGCCCTTGAACAATTCGACACCCGTCATCACGCGTTTTGCGCCCAGCCCCACCGGCTCGCTGCACCTGGGTAACGCTCGGACCGCACTTTTCAGCCAGCTTTGGGCCCGCAAAAGCGGCGGAAAGTTCATTTTGCGCATCGAGGATACCGACGCTGAGCGCAGTCAGGCGCGCTTCCGGGATCAATTGATGGCCGACATGCGCTGGCTGGGCTTGGACTGGGACGAGGGGCCGGACGTCGGCGGTCCCTCGGCTCCCTATTCCCAGGCAGAGCGCGGCGAATTTTATCGGGGATTGTTCGCACAACTGGCGGCGAGCGAGTTGGCCTACCCGTGCTACTGCACGGCCGAAGATTTGGAGCTGTCGCGAAAATTGCAGCGAATGTCCGGCAAGCCGCCGCGGTATGCCGGCACTTGCCGAGCATTGACGGCGACACAGCGCGCCGAGCGGGAAGGCCGCGGTCTGAAGCCGACGCTGCGGTTCGCGGTGCCCGGCGATTTGACCATTGAATTCATCGATGCGGTGCACGGCCCGCAGCGATTTTCGTCCAATGACATCGGTGATTTCATCATTCGCCGCGAAGACGGCACCCCGGCGTTCTTTTTTTGCAACGCGGTCGATGATTCCGCCATGGGGGTTACGCAAGTACTGCGCGGCGACGATCATCTCACCAATACGCCGCGTCAGCTCATGCTCTTGGAGGCGCTCGGCATGCGGCGTCCCGCCTACGGTCATGTCGGCCTGCTGGTGGGAGAGGACGGTGCGCCCTTGTCGAAGCGCCACGGCAGCGCCAGCGCTCACGAGTTTCGCGAACGCGGCTTTTTGAGCGCCGCCGTGCTCAACCACTTGTTTCGTCTCGGTCATGCCGGCGATGTCGACGGTTGGCTGTCCGCGGCCGAGATGCCCGCGCATTTCCGTCCGGAACATTTGGGCCGGGCGCCGGCGCGCTTCGAGGAGTCGCAACTGATGCATTGGCAGAAGGAATCCCTGGAACGGATGTCCGCCGCGGATATCCGCGCCTGGCTGGCGGCGGACGACTCGATGCAGTTCATCGAGCTGGTGCGCCACAACGTCGTATTGCCCGCGGACGCGCTGCCCTGGCGCGCGGTCGTGCAGGGCGAACTGGCGCCGCTCGGTGCGGAGGAGCTGAGGATCGTTGCGGCGGCGGGCCCGGAATTTTTCGCCGTGGCCGCTCTTGCCTACGAGCAATCCGGCGGCGACTTGAAGGTGCTCACCACGATTCTCAAGGAGCGCACGGGCCGCAAGGGCGCAGATCTGTTCATGCCCTTGAGGGTGGCATTGACGGGTCAGGTGCATGGTCCGGAACTCGCGTCGCTCCTCAAACTGATGTCGCCCGAGATCGCGCGACGACGGCTGCAATCGCATGCTCAAAATCCATAATTCGTTGAGCGGCGAGAAAGAGGAGTTCAGGCCGCTTCTCCTCAATGAAGTGCGCATGTATGTCTGCGGCATGACCAACTACGACTACATTCACGTCGGACATGCGCGCATGCTGGTGGCATTCGATTTGGTGCAGCGCTATTTACGGTCGCTGGGCTACAAGGTCACTTACGTGCGAAATGTCACGGACATCGATGACAAAATCATCGAGCGCGCGGCTGCGAACGGCGAGAATTGGGCCGATCTGGCGCGGCGCTTCACGGTGGCGATGCACGAAGATTGCGCAACTTTGGGGCTCCAAGAGCCCGATTTGGAACCGCGAGCCACGGAATTCATCGCGCAGATCATTGCGATGATCGAGACTTTGATCGACAAAGGCTACGCGTACGCCGCCGTCAACGGCGATGTGATGTATTCGGTGCGCAAGTTCGCGAATTACGGCCGGCTGTCAGGCAAGAAAATTGATGATCTGCGCTCGGGCTCGCGGGTCCAGGTCGACGAGGCCAAGCACGATCCTCTCGATTTCGTCCTGTGGAAACACGCGAAGCCGGGCGAGCCTTCATGGCCCTCGCCCTGGGGAGACGGGCGGCCGGGCTGGCACATCGAATGTTCGGCGATGTCCACGAGCTTGCTGGGCAGCTATTTCGACCTGCATGGCGGCGGCGAGGATTTGAAGTTTCCGCACCATGAAAATGAAATCGCGCAGTCGTGCGCGGCATGCGATTCGCCCTTCGTGCATATGTGGATGCACAATGGTTTTGTACGGGTCAACGATGAGAAGATGTCGAAATCGCTGGGGAATTTCTTCACGGTCCGCGAAGTGCTGAAGACGCTGCGCGATCCCGAAGTTTTGCGCTTCTTCCTGCTCAGCAGCCATTACCGCGGACCGATCAATTATTCCGCGGCCCAGCTCGCCCAGGCCGACGAGACACTGCTGGGATTGTACCGGGCGCTGAAGGACTCGCCGCCGTCCGGATCCGCCGATCCGGTGGAGATTGCGAGATTTCGCGAGGCCATGGACGATGATTTCAATACGCCGGATGCGTTTGCGGTCATGCAGGGCGTGGCGCGTAACTTGAATCTGGCGAAAGCGGCGGGGGACGCTTCCAAAGCCGGCGTCGCCGCGGCGACGCTGCGCACTCTGGGCGCGACACTCGGCATATTGCAACAAGATCCCGGCACCTACTTGAAGCGAAGCGCCGGAGACAAGCGCTTGTCCGATGGAGAGGTGGAGGCGCTGCTGTCCTTGCGCCGCGAGGCGCGCGGCGCGAAGAATTTCGCCGAGTCGGATCGCATCCGCAGTCTGCTGACGGCTGCGGGTATTTTGCTCGAGGACAAACCGGGCGGCAGCACGGAATGGCGGCGCGCCTAGGCGCCGCCATTCCGCCGCCGCTAGTCGTAGCGGCGTGACGCGAAAATACCCACCGCGAGCCCGACCAGCGCAGCGATCCCGATGACTTGCCAGGGATTGGCGCGAACGAAGGTGTCGGTCCGCTGGCCGACTTGCTGCGCCTGGCCCCGAAGTTGCGTTGCAGTATCGGTCAGCGCGCTCTTGGCGGCCGCCAAGGCGATTTTCACCTTCGCCCGAACTTTTGCAATGTCGGGCGTATCGACATCCTTCAATGCTCTCGTCAAATCCTCGACGTTGTCCAGAAAATTGCGCACTTGACCATTGGCGTGATCACCGACGCCTCGAGCTGTGTCCGATACTGATTGCATCTATGACTCCTGCACCTAGGCCCGGCGGCCCAGGCTCATCAAGAAAGTGACGACTGCGCCGATCAAGAACACAATAAACAGAATCTTCGCGATGCCGGCGGCGCCGACTGCGATTCCACCAAAGCCAAAGAACGCGGCGATCAAGGCAATGACAAAAAATACCACGGCATAGTGAAGCATTTTCGCACCTCGGTACTTGGAGCGGTAGTCTGCGGGTCGCGCAAGTATCTGGAAGCGGGAGCGGTATTACAGTCGGTGAGCGGCGGCCTTAGGCGTAGGACATACCCCACGGGATCCTGACCGATGAAAAGCATTTTGATCGTGTATCACTCCATGACCGGCGGCACGCTGCAAATGGCGCACGCCGCGGCGACGGGAGCTCGAAGCGAACCGGATGTGCGGATATCGCTGTTGCGCGCCGCGGAGGCGCAGGCGGACGATGTGCTCGCGGCCGACGCCTACATATTCGCGACGCCGGAAAATCTTGGCGGAATCTCCGGAATGATGAAGGATTTTTTCGATCGCACGTACTACGCGGCGTTCGAGAGAATCAACGGCCGCGCGTTTGCCACCCTGATCTGCGCCGGCAGCGATGGGCGCAACGCCGCGCAGCAAATCGAGCGCATCGCCGGCGGATGGCGGTTGAAGAGTATCGCCGATCCCTACATCGTGTGCACCAACGCTCAGACGCCGGAGCAAATTTTGGCGCCGAAAAGCATCGACCAGAGCTGCCTGGCGCGCTGTGAGGAGCTCGGCAAAACCATGGCCAGCGGCCTTGCGATGGGAATCTTCTGATTTAGGGGCTCTGGCCTACCGCGGGGCCCCTTGCCGCATTATGCTAGGGCCCCATGGACGCACAAAATCATCTCTCATTCCTGCAGTTGCGCTCCCTCGCCAAGAAAAGCGGCGAAATGGAGCTGTCGCTGGTCACCACCTCGATACCGAAGCCCGGCGCGGACGAGGTCATCGTGCGAATTGAGGCGGCGCCGATCAACCCTTCGGATTTGGGCCTGCTCCTGGCGAATGCGGATTGGAGCCATGCAACGCTTACCGGCACGGCGCAACATCCCATCGTAACCACGCCGATCAGCGCTAACGCGGTGCAGGCCTTGGCGGCGCGCATCGACATCTCGATGCCGGTCGGCAACGAGGGTGCCGGCGTGGTCGTCGAGGGCGGCTCTTCGGAGGCAGCCCAAGGGCTGGTAGGCAGGACCGTTGCGCTGCTGGGTGGCGCGATGTATTCCCAATATCGATGCGTCAACGTGAATCAATGCCTGGCGTTGCCCGCGGGCGCGAGCGCCACTGACGGTGCGTCCAGCTTCGTCAATCCCCTGACGGCCCTGGGAATGATCGGCACCATGCGGCGCGAAGGCCACAAGGCGCTGGTGCATACGGCCGCCGCTTCGAACCTCGGACAAATGCTCAATCGGCTCTGCCTCGCTGAGCACATCGGGCTGGTCAATATCGTCCGCAAAAAAGAACAGGAAGACGTATTGAGGGCGGCGGGCGCGCTGCACGTGTGTCGCACGGACTCTGCGGCATTTCTCAAGGAGCTGACTGATGCAGTGGTGGCGACCGGCGCCACGATCGGTTTCGATGCGATCGGCGGCGGCCCGCTGGCCGGCCAGATCTTGGGTTGCATGGAAGCGGCACTAAATCGAAGCGCCACGGTGTATAGCCGCTATGGATCGACGACTCACAAGCAAGTGTACTTGTACGGCTCGCTGGATATGGGTCCCGCCGTCCTGAATCGCAATTATGGAATGGCCTGGAGCGTCGGCGGCTGGCTCTTGACGCCGTACATCGAGAAGATTGGACCGCTGGCATTCCAGGAATTGAAGGAGCGTGTCGCGAGGGAACTGAAAACGACTTTTGCCAGCCATTACTCGCAGGAAATTTCCCTCGCGGAAGCGCTGCGGCCCGACACCATCGCCGCCTATTCCAGGCGTGCCACCGGCGAAAAATATCTAATCAATCCCAACAAGGGTCTTTAGAAGGCGCGGCGGCGTCCGCGCCCGCGCAACGGCCTCGAATCCTGAGCCCAGCTTGATGAGCTTCGGCTCGCTGTACGCCGCGCCGAAGAACGATAGGCCGATCGGCAAGCCGCGGAACAGGCCGGCAGGAACGGTAATGTGCGGATATCCCGCGATCGCTGCCGGCGAGGAACACCCGCCGGAATCAGCGTCGCCGTTCACCGGATCAATCAGCCATGCGGGACCTGAAGTCAGCGACACCATCGCATCCAATTTGTGCTCGGCGAGCACCGCGTCGATGCCATTGCTGCGCGTCGCCTTGAGACATGCCGCACGCGCTTCCCGGTAGGCTTTATCCGTGAGTGCGCCCTTGGCCTCGGCTTGCCGCAACAATTCCTGATCGAAAAGCGGCATCTCCGCGACTTTATGTGCCTCGTTGAATCGGATGAGGGCCGCAAGCGAGCGCACGGGGAAGGTGGGCGGCAGTCGCTTGAAGTAAGCGTTCAAATCCGCCTTGAATTCGTACAGCAACACTTCCTGCTCGGGGCCGCCGGTCGAGCCGTGCATCGGTAGATCCGCAGGGTCGACGATCACCGCCCCGGCACCCTTGAGCGTTGCGATGCACGCGTCGAGAAAGGCGTTCAGGGGTGCGTTATCGGCGAAGAATTTGCGCGCTATCCCCAAGCGGGCTCCCTTCAAGCCATCCGGATCGACGTACCGAGCATAGTCAGTCTCGAAACGCTCGCCGACCGCGGCACTTGCGGGGTCTGCGGCATCGAGGCCCGACATGGCGCCGAGCATGAGCGCGGCATCGCGAACGCTACGGGTCAACGGGCCGGCCGTGTCTTGGCTGTGCGAGATCGGCACGATGCCCCGACGGCTGACCAGGCCCACTGTCGGTTTCAAGCCAACAATGCCGTTAATCGAGGCCGGGCTGACGATTGACCCGTCGGTTTCGGTGCCCACCGCGGCCGCACAGAGGTTTGCCGAGACCGCGACCGCGGAACCGGAACTCGAACCCGACGGCGTGCGGTCCGTGGCGTACGGATTTCGACACTGGCCGCCGCGGCCGCTCCAGCCGCTCAAACTGTGGGTCGAGCGGAAGTTGGCCCATTCGCTCAAATTTGTTTTACCCAAAATCACCGCGCCGCCAGCCCGCAGGCGTTGCACCAGCGGCGCATCCTTGGGCGCATACCAGCCTTGCAGAGCCAGCGACCCGGCTGTCGACATCATATGATCGGAAGTCTCGACATTGTCCTTGATCAAAATCGGAACGCCGTGCAACGGCCCGCGGGGTCCGCGCGACTTGCGTTCCGCGTCGAGTTCGGCGGCTATGTCGAGCGCACGGGGGTTGGTCTCAATCACGGCCCTTAAGTTGGGGCCGTGCCGGTCCAGCCGCTCGATCCGCGCGAGATAATCCTTCGTCAGCTGCTGCGAGGTGAAGCGGCCGGCGGCCAAGGCGGCCGCGATGTCCGCGAGCGACAACTCTTCGATTGGCTCCGGTGGTGAGTGTGCCGGCGGACTCGAGGCCGTTGCCGAAGTCTCTGCGGCTCGGGCGGTTGCGGCAACAGCGGCCGCCACCAAAAATTCGCGCCTATCCATTGGATGATTCCCACTTACGTTAGTTCTAGATCGCGCTCGGCCTGAAGGCTCTGTAAGTCGCGAGAAATGCTGGCCACCGCCAGGATACGGTCGCCGCGCTTGTATGTCACTGCGCAATCACGTGAGTTCAACGAACCATCGATCTCGATCGCGTCCCAGTTCTCCGCGTGCCCGACGTAGTTGATGGTCAGGTCATAGTGTTGACTCCAAAAGAAGGGGACGGCGTCAAAGCGCTGCTGACGCCCCAGCATATTGAGTGCCGCGACCTGCCCTTGCCGCTGCGCTACCACCCAATGTTCGACGCGAATGCGATCGCCGGAATGCGGGTCGGGCCATCGAGCGATGTCGCCGGCCGCGAAAATGCCCTTTGCGCTGGTTTCGAGATACTCATTGACGCGAACGCCGCGATCGACAGCCAGCCCTGCTTGCTCGGCAAGCGTGATGGCAGGGCGCACGCCGACCCCCAAAACCGCGAAATCGGCCTCGATGATCGAGGCGTCGTTCAACGTCACGCGCGAGCCGTCCATGCGCGAGACCGACGTTCCCAAATGAAACACGATGCCGTGCGAGGCGTGAACGTCGCGAATGAAAGTTCCGAGCTGAATTCCCAGTACACGCTGAAATGGAATGCTTTCGGGCCCGACCACATGCACCTCGATTCCACGCTGGCGCAGCGAAGCGGCCACTTCAAGACCGATGAAGCCGGCGCCTACCACGACCACGCGTTTTGCCGCCGCCGCCGCCGCCACGATAGCGCGCGAATCAGCGAAACTGCGCAGGAAGAAGAGCCGCGCGCCGCCGGCGGCGGGAATATCCGGACGCACCGGATCGGCGCCCGTTGCCAACAGCAAGGCGCCAAAATCAAGTTGCCGCCCGTTCGCCAGAATGACTTTGCGCTGCTGGATGTCGATTGACTGCGCTTTGGCGCCGAGCACGAGTTCGATTTTACGCTCGGCGTAATATTCCGGACTGCGCAGCGGCATCCACTCAGCGGGCGCGTTGCCCGTCAAGAAATCCTTGGAAAGATTCGGGCGGTCATAGGGTGCCGAATCATCCGCACTTACCATGGTTATGCGGGCCGAATATCCCTCACGACGCAGCATATCCGCGGCGGCCAAACCTGCCGCGCCGCCCCCAATGATGATCACGGATTCAGGGGTTGGTTTTGCGCCGGCTGTGGAAGGCATGGCTCGCGGCGGCGTTTCGGGAATTCGCTCACGCACGAAGATCCTGTCGCCGATGCGTTCGACCCGCCAGCAGGCGATCGCATCCAACGCCGGGGCTCGCAGCGCCGCGCCCGTGCGCAGACTGAAGCAGGCGTGATGCAAGGGACATCGAAGCGTGTCGTCCACGACGAGGCCCGAGGCGAGTGCTCCGTGGTAATGTGTGCATTGGGCGCCCACCGCGAAATACGCGTTGCCGCGTCTGATCAGAATCG
>Ga0179587_10000072_pt1 | contig 46723 bp, 43 predicted proteins | sample CZODoug2_1_08_16_FD_185932 | JGI IMG/M metagenome (GOLD analysis project Ga0179587, IMG submission 185932) | Vadose zone soil fungal communities from Angelo Coast Range Reserve, California, USA - CZODoug2_1_08_16fungal | ecosystem: Environmental > Terrestrial > Soil > Vadose zone | place: USA...
TCCGCCCATGGGATCACGGAGGACGCGGTGACCGCCTTTCTGCCACTGACCACGGCGGATTCCCGCGGCATGAGGACGTGGGGGCGCTATGACCGGATGCGTCGCACGCATACGCTTGCCGGCACACCGGCCATGTACGACATCTTCGCCAAGGACATGAAGGTCGCGGCCAAGGCGGCCGGGCAGCGGGGACTCGTGCTGCCCATCGTTTCCGCCATCAGCGCAATGATCATCGAGAAAGCGCAGGCGCGGGACGAATATCTCAAGGCTCAGGGCCCGACTAACCCGATTCCACGATGTCCGATCTGTACGCTAGAACTGGCCTATCCGTTCCGCGAAGCTGGAATGCATCCGGAGTGCGCTTCCGAGTCAGATTGAGTGTTTGACGGTGTCGTCGAATAGAACGACAGCTCTGATCGCCTTCCCTTCCTTCATCGCTGCGAAACCGTCGTTGATCCGCTCGAGGGGGAGGTAGTGCGTGATCAGCTCGTCCACCTTCACCTGACCCTGCATGTAGAGATCGACGAGCCCCGGTACGTCCGTTCTCCCTTTGATGCCGCCGAGCATCGAGCCGCGCAGGGTTCGACCCATCAGCAGGGACATCGGGTCAAGGCGCAACTCCTGTCCGGTGGGCGCACCTCCAATCACCATCGCGGTGCCCGAACCCGGCCGCGTGGCATCGAGCGCTTGGCGCATCAGGATCGGGCTGCCGACGCACTCGAAGGTGTAGTCGGCTCCGCCGCCCGTGAGTTCGTGCAGCAGCGCCACGATGTCGCCCTGGACGTTCTTCGGATTGATGAAGTCGGTGGCGCCTAGCTTGCGTGCAATCGTTTCCCGGTCTGGATTGATGTCGACGCCGATGATCTGGCGGGCGCCGGCGATTCTCGCGCCTTGCAGAACGTTGAGACCGACGCCCCCGAGGCCGAAGACAACGACGACGGCACCGGGCCACACGTGCGCGCTGTGGGTGACCGAACCGATGCCCGTGGCTACACCGCATGAGATATAGCAGCTCGTTTGAAAAGGCGCATCGGCGCGGATCTTGGCGACCGCTATCTCCTTGACCGTGGTGTAGTTGGAGAATGTGCCGCAGCCGAGCAACTGCGCTACCGACTGTCCCCCCCAGGAAAACGGACTGTCGGCAGTAAATAGCTTGAAGAACTCCAGACAGAGATTGGTCCTGCCGGAGGTGCAATTCTGGCACTGCCGGCATTCCGGCATGGAAACGGGCAGGACATGATCGCCCGGGGCAAGGCTCATCACGCCGGGCCCGACCTCCACGACGACACCGGCTCCCTCGTGCCCCAGTATGACGGGGTAGGGATACACGGGCATCGATCCATCGATCAGATGGTAGTCCGTGTGACATAGGCCGCTCGCCTTGATCTCGATCAACACCTCGCCCCGGCGCGGCCCGGCGACCTCGATTTCATCGATCTCGAGGGGGCGGTTCAGCCCGACGCAGATTGCGGCCCGTGACTTCACACTAATGGAAATTCACGCCGACCGTGACGCCGAAAGTCCGCGGCAAGCCCGTCGGTTTGATGAGCTCGTCTCCGGAAGAGATGATGTTCGTCCAGTAATAGTGATTGGAGAGGTTGCGCACCCACAGAGAGGCGTGCCAGCCGTCCGGGGAACGAACACCTGCCCGGACATCAAAGAGCGTATAGCCCGGAATCTTGGTGCGCGGGCTTTCAGCCAGGTCGGCGAAGGTACCGCTCTCACTCTGCGAGTTGCCGCCGATGAACGCCATATATCTGCCAAGTTGCCTCTCATACTCGACGTCCACGGTAGCAGAGACCTCGGGCGCGAAACTGAGCCGGTTGCCTCCGACATTTTGCAACAGGCCGAGACTGTTGACGGTCTGGTCGTTCCCAACGACCGAATGGATGTAGGTCAGCGCCGGACGGATCGTGAGTCCGGGGATCGGCACGATTGTAACGTCAACATCGGCGCCCTCGACTTTCGCTTTCGGAAGATTCTGGAACGTATCCAACAGTCCCAGGAAACTCTTGTAATACGCCAGAACCTGCTTGTTCTTGTAGTCGTAATAGAATCCCGAGATATTCGGCTGGACGGCGCCGTCGAACAGGGAAAGCTTGGCACCAATCTCATACGAGGTGAGCTCCTCCTGCTTCACGGGTTGAATTTCGGAGGCGAAAGTGGTGAGCCCCGCCGGAAAGCCGCCGGCCTTGAACCCGCGGCTCACCAACGCATAGACCAGGGTGCCGGGCGCCGGCTTGAAATTCAGCCCACCACGCCACGATACATTGTGCTCGTCCTGACTCAGAGCCGGGTCGAAGGGCAGCCACGTGGACAGTCCACCCGGCAGCGTCGGCCGATCGTCCAGCGTGACGCACCCTCCGGGGGGAATGGCGGGGGCGGGCGGCAGCCCCTCGAGGCTTCTCAGGAATTCGGCCGTACCGCCGAAGAAGGCCGCATTCGCGCCATTACCGCCATCGAAGAGACAGCCTGACAAGGTTTCGTGCGTCTTCGTGTAGCGAGCGCCGCCGGTGAGCGTGAAGCGGGGCAGAAACTCCCAGTCGGCGTTGGCGAAAATGCCGGCCGCCCGGTAGCCGATCGCGTAGTTCCCAAATAGACTCGAATTGTGGGGGAGAGCCGAATAATCGGGAGTCTCCAGGAAAGTGCCGTCCTCGATGTCATCGTGCTGGTAGTTGGCACCGAGAATGTAGTTGAGTCCCGCGGAAGGAACCTTACCCGTCAATCTGACCTCCTGGGAGACGCTTTTTATACTTCCTTTGGGTCCCGACAAGGTGCTCGCGATCGACGTGCCGTCGATATCCTCCAGCACGTTTACGTTGTCGTGAATAAAATCGGTTTGGGAAGTCAGGGTCATATAGTCGTTGAGATCGTAGTCCACCCGGAGTACGCCCTGGCCCACATAGTTGTCCACATAGGGTTGAAAGCCCACATCCCAGCCCGCCGCGCGGTTATTTGCGGGCGGCGGCGGATAGGTCAGAAATCCTGGATTGAGCCCTGCGGGGTTGGCCGGCGACAGCCCCGCAGGCTGGAAGGCCTGTGGCTGGCTATGATCCTCGTTGCCGTTCAGGTTGAGTGCGACCTTGAGGCCTTCGAACGGAGTCCAGTCCAGCAACAACCGGGCAGCGCTGCGATTTGCGCGACCATTGGTTTGGCCATGACCGTCAAAGTAGTCCTGCTGCCATGAGCCGAATTGATCGGTGGAGGCGGACAATCGTGCACGCAGCGTGTCCGTCAGCGGACCACTCGCATAGGCCTGCGCATCGACGCGGCCCCAGTTGTTCACGCTCACCTCGCTTCCGGCGGCGAAGGCCGCGGTGGGCTTCGCGGCAATGAAGTTGACCGAGCCGCCGGTAGCGTTCTGTCCGAAGAGCGTCCCCTGCGGCCCTTTCAGGACCTCGACCCGCTCGACATCGAGCGTCGCACCCGTCGTGAGAACCGGATAGGGAAGCGGTGCTTCGTCGAGGTAGACGCTCACGGTGGGTTGGGCCGAGATTTGATAAGCGTTGTAGTTCACGCCGCGAAGCGAATACATGACAAGGCCATTGGTGTTCGTCGTCGTCGTCAGGCCGGGGACGACCTTGGTAAGCGAGGCCACGTCGGTGACACCTACGCTTTGCAGCTGCTCCGCCGAGGCCGCAACGATCGTGAGGCCGACGTCGGAAAGCGCCTGTTCGCGCTTTTGTGCCGTCACGATGATTTCCGGCAAGGCTCCTGGCCCGGCTTGAGTAGATGTGTCGCTGGGCGCAACGGACGCATCACTTGCGGCAGCGGCCGACAACGCAAGAAGCTGGCTGGACCATAGCGCACACAGACCGAGTACAACAATCGGACAACGCCAGGCATACATGGCAGCACTCCCCAGGTTTTTTTCTTCGCACGGTCGACCAAAGCTACGCAAACAATGTTGATGTTTCTTGATAGCAGGCAAAGGTGGGTGATCCACCCCTCTTTATTGGGAGGGTCACACGACCGCGGCACCCAGAAGGGCATTGAAATGAAATATATATAAGAATGCCATGAAGCAGAGATTGCGTCTTCAAACGAGAGGAAATGACATGCCAACTCCGCAAATGCCCGTTGACTCTGAATTTGGAGCCGCATCGACCGCGGCCGAAGTCATTCGGGGTATTAGCCTCAGGGGAAAGACCGCGATCGTTACAGGCGGGTACTCCGGGATCGGGCTTGAAACGGTTAGAGTCTTTGTGACAGCGGGAGCTCATGTCATTGTTCCCGCTCGCTCGCGCACCAAGGCCGATGATGCCCTGAAGGGGCTTCGAGACGTCGAGATCGAGTCTATGGAGCTCAGCGACCCGAAATCCGTCAATGACTTTGCAGATCGATTCCTGGCTTCAGACCGGGCGCTCCACATTCTGGTAGACAATGCCGGCATCATGGCGCCTCCTCTGCAGCGGGACAAACGATGCTACGAACTTCAGCTTTCCACCAATTATCTGGGTCACTTCCAATTGACTGCGAGATTGCTGCCGGCTCTCATGGGTGATGACATCCCCCACCTGCCATTCGTCGAACCATCGCCCCGTCATCTACCTTCTCCAGTTCGCTACAACTGAAGCACCATGGATATCACGCTGTTGCAATGACCCCGGTGCCGACCACTTGACTCGTGCTGCGTATATTGATCGTTGCTCGCATGATCGATATACCCCACACAAACGAGAGGGCCTGCCGTTCGCCGCAGCGATACCATGTGCAGGTTGGCTATTCCGCCTTGATGCGTCGCGGCGAGGATGTCGGGATGTGACTAAATCAGAGCAATCCTATATCAATATGTCCGACTCGGAGAGCCCACTCGATGTTGAGCCGGTAGGCGGTCGCATCGGCGCCGAAGTTCGCGGCATCGCACTTTCCAGAGTTACTGACGAGAGCACGATAGCCGCTATCCGTGCCGCGCTGGTCCGGCACAAGGTACTCTTTTTTCGCACTCAGCAACTCGACGATCAGGAACATGAAGCGTTCGCCGCTCGGCTCGGTCGGCCAGAGCGACGTGCTGCCCCCGTCGCCGGCTCGCGTTACTTGATCGAGCTGAATTCGTCGGACGGCTATGCGGCTAACATCTGGCACACCGATCAAACGTACATGCAATCGCCTCCTGATATGACCATGTTACGTGCCTTGGTTAGCTGCAAAGCGGGTGGCGATACCTTATGGGCAAACACCGCGGTTGCATATATGGACCTTCCCGATCCTCTGAAAATTCTCGCGGACAATCTCTGGGGGATCCACAGCAGCACCTTCGATTACGCTCAAGTGTTCGGGAAAGACAAAGATAACAAAGACAGGGATGAGAAGTGGCTGCAGACGGTCAGGCCGACCGTTGTCGAAGCTGAACATCCCGTGGTCAGAGTTCATCCAGAGACGGGTGAGCGCACGTTGTTGGTCGGGTCCTACTTGCAGCGATTTGTGGGTCTCAACGGCGCGGATTCGCGGCATCTCATGTCTATTCTTCAGGATCACATAACCGAGCCGGAGAACACGGTGCGCTGGCGCTGGCAGGCCGGCGACGTCGCCATTTGGGACAATCGCGCTACGCAGCATCGCGCCATTACCGATCAAGGATCACAGTTGCGTGTCATGCGGCGCGCGACCTTGGCTGGTTCCACTCCAGTCGGAATCGACGGACGTCAAAGCAGAGCACGCAAGCCGGAACCGGAGGCGCAGTCGTCCTGACCTCCGCCCCAACTTTCCTCCATGTGGGGGGGCTGAGGATCGCGGCGGCTCGACCGCCGCGTCTGAACCCCTCAGTCAGCGCAAGAACATTTCATTGAACAAGCGATCAATGTCTCTGTCCGACATGGTGCCGATCGAGCCCAGCATGTGCTTTGCCTCCTCGCCTGCGACGTAGCGGCTCTCGGGTTCGTCCGCCTCAAGTGCTTCGAGTACGACTTCGGCAACCTGTTCGGCTGTCGAAGCGCCCTCGCCCAAGCCGCGCTCTGCGACCCTCATGTACCCTTCATAGAGGTATCCATGAAGGTCTCTGTCTTTTTCATCGAGAGCGGCAAGGTCGCGGCGCGCATCCACGAGTTGCTGGTGAACCATGTTGGTACGGATCCCGCCCGGCTGAACGAGGCTGACCTTCACGCCTCGAGGGGCGGCCTCGCGGCGCATCACGTCGCACAAGCCCTCGAGGGCGAACTTCGTCGCGATATAGGCCGACATGAACGTATATGCGATTCGCCCCCCAACCGAACCGAGGAGAACAATCCTACCGCCCGTCTGTCGGAGCGCCGGCATCGTAGCCTGGTAGACCGCGACCTCGCTCACGCAATTAATCTCATAGGCCTTGCGATATGTCGAAAGCGGAGTCAGCTCCAAGGGACCACATGGAGCGGTCGCTGCGCAGACGGCAACAGCGTTCAGATGATCCATGGAAGAAACAATCTCTTTGAATTTAATGAGCGCCGCGTCCGAATTTGACAGGTCGACAACATGACACTGCACCATCCCGCCATACCGCTCCTTTATTGAAGCGGCTTCCTCCGGCTCGAGAACAGTCGTCACGACTTGACACCCGCGATCTACCAAGAGGTTGACAACCGCGGAACCAACTCCGCCTGCGCCACCAACGACCAAAACTTTCTTCGTCGCCATCGCAAAGCACCTCCCAGGACTGTAACGGAATGATCTGTCGTCCCGGCGACTAAAGATGGGGCGCCTTCTTGCTGCCGGCGAACAGTGTGCCCGGCAGGAGCTGCCTGAGCTGATCGACTGTCCACGGACCGTCTTTCTCATGGTCACGCCAAACAACCTTCGTCTCCTCCGGATGGTTGAAACGGGAGATCTTCCCGCCGCCGTTGCGCAGGACGCATCCGTTGATTTCATCGGCCTCAGGGGTGAGGAGAAACAGCAGCGCAGGAGTCGAATAACTCGGATCCACGTCCCGGGGCGTCTTGTTGAGCCGTTCCTTGCTCATCCGGCCCGCTTCGAACTTTCTCTTCTCGCGCGCCATCCCCGGCCCATCACCGCGTGTCTTCCCAAAGGGCGCGATGGCATTGACGTTGATCCCGTACGGTCCCAGCTCAAAGGCCAGCGCCCAGGTCAGGCTGGTGATCCCACCCTTTGCCGCGGCATAGCCAACCAGGCCGGTCGGCGAGTTCCAGGCATTCGACACTGTGTTGATGATGCGGCCATAGCCTCGCTTCTTCATGTGCGGGACGGCGTGCTTGCACATGTTGAAGGTGCCTGTGAGGTGAATGGAAATAACTCTGTCGAATTCCTCAGGACCGTGTTCCTCCAGGCTGTCGGGACCAATGATGCCGGCGTTGTTCACCAGGATGTCGACACGGCCGAACGTGTCGATCGCCTGCTCGATGATCCGGCCGGCCCCCGCGAAATCGGCGACCGACTCGTAGTTGGCTACCCCCCTGCCGGCTTGCTGGACAATCTGCTGAACGGCTTCGTCGGCTGGCTCATGCGAGGCGCCGAGACCCGATATGTCCACGCCAAGATCATTGACGACAACGCTCGCCCCCGCCCCTGCCAGCGCCAGCGCTTCGGCGCGGCCGATGCCCCGTCCGGCGCCAGTGACCACGGCAACCTTCCCGTCCAAGAATTTCTCCATGAGAACGTATCCTCACCTGCCGATTTGACTCAGTATCTGAATGACACCGTTATGCCGTATGTGGCTGGCATGCCCATGAAGCGTTGAATGCCATCCGTATAGTGGATGATATTGGTGAGATAGAATTTGTTGCTGATGTTCTTGCCCCACAGCATCACCCGGTAGCGTCCCTCTGCGAAGTTCATGCCGGCCTGAGCATCGAGGAGGGTGTAACTGGGGATCTGAAATACAGGCTCGTTGCCGATCGATGAAGTGGCTACCGAGCGATAGTTGATCTGCGCACCGATGAAGCCCTCGGCATCGCCCAACGGGAAAGTGTAGTTCGCGTTGGTGCTGGCATTCCATTTGGACGTGTAAGGTATCGGGTTGCCGCCCCAGTTGCCGGCGACGTTCAAGAGGTCGACGATGCCGTTTGCTTCCACCAGCTTGGCATCAAGATAGGTCACGCTGCCACCGAGTGCCAGGCCGGTAACCGGATGTACCGCGGCTTCCACCTCGACGCCCTTGATGACGGATTTCGGGATGTTGACCAGCGCGTCGAGCGGACCGAAGATCGGATCATTCAGCTTGGACTTGACCTGCTTGTCCTTGTAATCGGAATGGAACGCCGAGAGGTTGAGCGACAGCCGGCGGTCCAGCAACTGAGTCTTGATGCCGCCCTCATAGGTCAGCACCGATTCCTGCGTCACCGGCGTATAGGCCACTTCGGTTGAGCCCGCCAGCGCCGGGAAGCTGCCCGCTTTGTAGCCCTTGGCGACATCGAAATAGGCGAGCAGCGTGTCGGTAGGATTCCAGTCCAGGCCCGTCCGCCAGGAGACGTTGTGCTGATCGAGCTCGCTCTGGAATGCGCCCAACTGCGAATAGGTTTTGTTGAAGACGATGCAGGAACCATTGGGTAGCTGCAGAGGGTGCCCAATGAACAACGGGGCAAGGTCCTGGGTGAAGAACTGGAGGATGGTGTTGGTCGGGCCCCTCGTCCACCCTTGATTGCAGTCGACCGAATTTCGGTCCGATTGCGTGTAGCGGGCGCCGGCCTTCAGCGTGAACTGGCCGATGGTGGATGTCCCGTCGGCGAAGCCGGCATAGTTCTTCATGATCTGGCCATTGGTGAACGAGTTGCCGCCAAAAGGGAGTCCGGCGAAGACCTTGGTATAGTACGATGAGGCGTCCGTCTGGTTGGTCGAGTCCCTTTCGTTGGAAAAGTCATGACTGTAGTTGCCGCCGACCGTCCAGCCGAGCAGCGGATTGCTGTTGTCGGCGAGGCGCAGTTCCTGGGAGATACTGCGGATGTAGCCGTCATTCTGGATCACATCGATACGTGCCTGGGCTAGACCATCTCCTTCCGGCCGCTGCCGCTGCCTGTAATCGACATAGGACGTCAGTGAGGTCAGCGCGATCGAGTTGGTGACGTCATAGTCGGCCCGAATCACGGCCTGCGCCAAGCGGTTATTCGCCACCGGCCGCGTCGCGGGCGTCCAGTCGGCCATACGCGGGTCGTTCACCACATTCGGCACCAGCGGCGGTTGATTCGGGGCCGGGAAGTTCGGAATGAATTCCACGAACTGCGCGGCAGGAGGCTGGGTACGGTCCAGCCATGCGTTGAAATTCGTCTGGATGCGCAGTGCCTCGAGTGGCCGCCAATCGAACAGGAGGCGCGCGGCAAATGTCTCGCGGGCGCCATTGCTGTCACCGGGCCGGCTGATGCTCTCCTGCCACCCATTGCCGCTCTCCACCTTGAATGCGAAGCGGCCCAGCAGATTTTCGCTCAGTAGGCCGCTGATATACGCATCGGTCGTGAACGTGTCGAAGCGGGCCTCATCGAGAGAAACGCCGGCCTTGAGGTCTCGCGTGGGCTTGGCGGCGATATAGTTGATCGCGCCGCCGGTCGCATTGTTGCCGAACAGCGTGCCCTGCGGTCCCTTGAGAACCTCGATACGCTCGATATCAAACAGTGTCAGTTTCGTGAGAACCGGAAATGACAGGGGCGCCTGATCGAGATAGACGCTCACGCTGGGATAGGCGCCCAGCGTCGTATCGTAAAAGCCGATGCCGCGCAGCGTGTACACCGGCGTGTTGCTGTCGGTCTGCGTGAAGGTCAGTCCCGGCACGGCCACGGCGAGGTCCTCGAGGCTGGCGACATGCTGCTGTTCCAGCTGGGCGCCGCCGAGGGCCTTGATGGTCAGTCCGACTTTGTTGATCGACTCCTCGCGTTTGTTGGCAGTCACGAGAACCTCTTCGAGAGTCACAGGTGTCTTTTGAGACTCGTGCTCCCCTTCTCCCTTGCCGGCTACGGAAGCATCCGCAGCAGAGCTTGCTCGAGTTTCCTCAGCCAGGCGAAAGGAATCGGTCGCCTTCTGACCTCCTTTCTCTCCCCGTGCCTGGCGCGGGGTTGGCGCAGCGGACGCCGTTGTCGGCGACACGATGGTGACGGTTTTCTCGTCGAGGTATTTGTAGGTGAGCCCTGTACCGCGCAGGAGTTGCTTGAGGGCTTCCTCGGGTGTGTATTCGCCTACGGCGCCTCCCGTGCGGCGATCGCCTATCTCCTCGGAGACGTAAACGATCTGGAAGTCGCGGTCCTTGGCGAGGCTCTGGAGGGCGGGGGCAAGATTTTGTGCCGGGATGTTGGTCGCTTGTTTGATGGATGCGTGGACGTTGTCGGCGATGGATAGGCCGACGATGGTCATACAAATGGCAATGGCTCTGACGGTGATGCGCACTAAACCCCCTCCCCAGTTGAGCAGCTTATGTAGGCCCACCGTTGTGTTTTTCGGTGTGCTCATTACTCTAGAAGAGCGTTTCGTGAGCAATCGGTTACCGCTTCGCGAGAATATTTTTTATGGATCCTCCTCGATGCGGATCTCTGTTGGTGTCTCGGTGACGCGCAGGCCGGGTCGGTCGCGTAGGAAACGGATCAGAGAGGCCGGGTCTGTGGATGAGAAGACTCCGCTGATGTGCAGGGTGTCGAGGGCAGATGCGTCTATGACGAGCTGGCGTTTGTTGTAGCGGTTGAATTCTTCCGCTACGTCGGCAAAGGAAGCGGAGTCGAATACGAGTTGACGTTGTGTCCAGGAGGTGGCGCCGGCGAGGTTGGGGTGTAGGGTCTTGCGGGCAGCCTTCGGGCTCACGGTGATTTGTTCGCCCGCCGTAAGGAAGATGGCGCCCTCGCCCTCCTGCTGCGCAAAGTCTACTACTTGGGCTCCTGGCGCCAGGTTTTGCAAACCTGGTTTGCCCTCATGCTTCGGTCCTCTGGGATGTCCCTCTTTGAGGATCGCAACGCGTCCCTCGACGACGGTGACGATAGTGCCGTCGGTCTTGCGATAGACGTCGAATTGTGTGCCTACGGCTCTGACGCGTGTCTGGCCGGCGCCGACGATGAAGGGTCGCGCGGTGTCTTTAGCGACGTGAAAGAGGGCTTGGCCCTGCAGGAGGTCGACGGTCCGGTCGTGTTTCCCGTATCGGATGCGGATTTTGGACAGAGAGTTGAGTTGAACTGTCGAGCCATCGCTCAGCGCGAGGGAGCGTTGTTCGCCGACGGCGGTTGCGTAGACGCCGCTTGAGGTAAGAATGTAGGTGGCGAGTGCGGCCGTCGCGAGAAGGATTGAGGCGGCGATGGCGAATGGGCGTCGGCGGCCAGTGCGGGCCGGGAGAACGGCTGCCGTGGTCCGTTCGTTGGCCTCGGTGCTGTTGGGCAGGGACTGGGATGTATGACTCGTGGATCGAGTCCGTTCCCAAGCTATGATGTTTGCAGGGTCTTCGGCGGCTTGGGCAATCAGCCTGTCGAGGTCCCATCGGTTCGCGGAATCCAGGGTGGGCCCCTCGTTCCAGATGGCTGCGATTTCGAGGTACGCGCCCTGATGCTCGGAGGATTTGCGGAGCCAGCGATCAAACTCGGCTCGGGCGGCGTTGTCCAGGTCCCCGGCCCGGCATTCGATGAACCATTCGCAGGCTTCTTGGTAGATCTGGGTGTTGAATGTCGATCGCCCCGGGCGTTCCATGTCGGCGCTCGCTCCTATTGAACTCGTTCGAGGCGTTGACGGAAGTGCATCAACGCCTTCATGAGATTCTTCTTGGCCATCGGGCGTGAGATTCCGAGCCGGGTTCCAATGTCCTCGAATGAGAGTCCGTCGCGTCGATGAAGCAAGAACACGGCGCGAACTTTAGGCGAAAGTTCCTCGATCGCGTCCTGTAGCAGTTCAACGCACTGAGCTGCGTCGGTAGCCAGGACGGGGTCCACATCGGGCATGGTGGATGGCATGTCCAGCATCTGTGTGAGCTCCACAGATGGCGGTCGCGCGGTTTGGCGCAACGTGTGTTGCTGGAGGACGTGCTGTGCCACGGTGAAAAGATAGGCCTCGGGCGAGCGGATCGACTCGATGTTCGGGATGCGGAGCATGCGCAGGTAGACTTCCTGGACGATGTCCGGCAGGTCAGCTACATTGCGGACACGGACCACAAGGAACGCCCGGAGCTGAACTCCGTGCGATGCCGCGAGGTCTGCTACCAACGTTTGAGGATCGCCCATTCGCAATCGCGGACTCCCGTTTCAAAATCACTCTTTACTGTCCGTCCGCACTAGGAACTGGGGCTGTCATCTGTGCGCCAGCATTTCCTGCAACGCTGGCACAGCCGCGCCGTCTGCCGTACCTTAATACCGGCAAAAATGGGCCAACCTGCCCCGCACTATCGAGGGGTCGCGCCGCCGCCTGAGATTGCAGCGACAGTCCATTTCGCGCTGATGCGCGCGATGTTGGATACGCCGAAGCTCGGCACATATTCCACCGGCTGACTGAGGTCGACGAGTAGATCGGGCATGCGCTCATAGAGCTTGCGCAGCCCAATCGGCGCCTCGATCCGCACCAGCGGCTGACCAACGCAGGCGTGGCGGCCACGACCCAGTCCCAAGTGCCTGTCGGCGTTGGCGCGCTTGATGTCGAACTTCTCGGGATCAGAGAAGACCTCGGCGTCCAGATTGGCGCCCGGGAGCAACAGGCAGATCATCGATCCGCGCGCGATCGCCCGATCCCTCACCACGACATCCTCCGTCGTAACCCGGAACAGCGTGGTGGTCGAGCCTCTGCGTCGCAGCCCTTCCTCGATCGCGTTTCCGGTCAGCGAGAAATCGGCCTTGAGCGCCGCCAACTGGTCGGGATTCCGGCTGAGTAGCAGCACGACATGCGCAATCAGCGTCGCCGTCGTGTCGAAGCCGGCCGCGATGAGAGACAGGGAATGCCGTACGACCGCGCCCGGTTCGATCCGGTGCCCATTGCTATCGCGCGCCCGCAACATGGCGCTGATCAAGTCGCTGGTAGGATTCTTCTGCCGCTCCTTGACGATATTCCTCAGGAAGGCGTTGGCTTCGGCAAGATCATTCCAGCGGGACCGGATCTCCTGCGTGGACAGGGTCGTCACGACGGCCTGATCACCAGCATCGAGTGGCTTCGGGGTCAGAAGCGCGAATAGTGCCTCGGCCCAACGGCGATATTGCGCGGCGTGCTCAGTGGGAAGGTTGAGCATCTTCATGATGACGCCCAGCGAGAACGCGTAGCAGAAGTCGTTGATGAGGTTGCATTCCCCGCGATCGATGATGCGATCTATCAACTGCTCGGCGACAGCATTGGCATGATCGGCCAGCCCGGCAATTATCTTTTTGGTGAAGCCGTATTGCAGCGTGAGTCGGGCGAGCGTGTGCTCGGGGGGATCGATCGCAAAGATGATTTCGTCCCTGGCGAAATCCGGTGCCAGCGGCTCGATGTCCTGGGGCACCGGGATGCGGCCCACCGCGCGCGAGGAAAATCTCCGAGAGTCCGCCAGGATGGATGCGATGTCCTGATACTTCGTGATCACCCAGCCGTTGATGGCGGGATCCCAGAAAACCGGGGCTTCGCGGTGCGCCCGTGCGACCATTGCATACGGATCTATCAGGAAATCCGAGTCGAACAGGCTGAAACCAGCCAACTGCGGATGCGCAATGTCCACTGTGGCGACCATGGTGATACGTCCTCCTAGCGCTTTGCGGCCCTGCGCAGAGCGACGAACATCAGCAGAACCCAGCTGGCCGATGCCAGCCCAGGCAGCAGATAGGCAACGGCGCCATTCCAGTCCATGCTCTTGTAGTTGACCAGCAAGCCCGCGGCAACACCGGGCAGAAAGGCGATGGCGACCAGAACGTTGACATAGGCCACCCACCTGGGAAAAACCGGATCCTCACTCTCGTCGCCCAGAACGACGCAGATGATCGCGACGAACTGGATGATGGCAGTGGGCGCAGGTAGTTCGAGCACGAACCATGCAAGATCGTTGATGGCCTGTGTAATTTCCGGGGAACGATCGGGCCGAAAAGCGGCGACGGTCCAGATCATTCCCGTCAGCGCGAACGGAATGTTGCCCATGATTCCGCCCATGAGCTGCACAAAGACCCAGGGGGTGGTTCGTCCTTCTATTCTCTGCAACTGGGCCGAGATGGCGGCCGCGAACATCATCATGAGGCCCGAGCAGAAGAGGCTGAAAATCGCCGCAATTCTGATGCCGACCCGATGTTGCTGGTAGAAAGCGACGACCTCCTCCGGCCTGAGCTCGGAGGACATGGGCAGCGCAAAGCCGGTGAACGACATGCCGATCAGAAAGCAGGCCAGCGATACCGGCCCTGCCCAGATGCACAATTTCTGCCTGAAGGGGTCCATTCACATCAGTGTGACGCGGGTGGCGTCGAATCACCCCCTCACTATCGCGAGTTGATAACTTCGCCCGACGTCGTCGCCAGGGGCAGTTGAGAGCTGCCGACTCAGGCTGGGTAGATCACGCTGTTGCGGATCATTTCCGTGTCTAGGATCAGCGTTCGATCAGCGAATTTCAGCTCCCCCGACTCGTTCAGAACCAGGCGATCGTGTCCGGCTCCGCATCCCAGGATCTCCGATGGCTTGTTGAGCAAGGTCTGAACTATCAGGACGTTCTGCCTCACCTCCACTTCCCCGCCAACTGCTTTGATGACCCTCAGCCCCGAATAAAAGCGCCGGTAATAGCGGGGTGCATACACTTGAGTCTTGAGTATCGCCCGAACCCGATCGGTGAGCATTCCCTTGCTGTCGGCCTGCATGATGCAGAGCCCCTGCCCGGCCTCATAATTCTCCCGCGAAATGATGCGGTAACGACACTCGGCCACGAAAAAATCGGGCCACTCTTCGAGCCGACCCGCATCCAAAGCGTCAAAATACGCATCGTAGAGCGCGCAGACATTGTCACGATTGAGCGCGGCAATCGGGTTCCCCTGCAAAGCGGTCATAGATCCATTACCTCACGGTAGTATTGATATAACCCGCGGATGGCGCTTTCGGTCGCCATGTGACCTTCGTTTCTAGTCTCTCGTCCCCCCGTCCCCATCTGTACGATCGCCGCGCCGCCTTCTTCCGCCGCCTTGAACCCGCGTTGCGCCATCGCCAGGACCTCGCTGTCGTCTACCGACACGAGACCAGCAGGGCCAAACAGGTTTCCGTGACGAACTCGCCTTTGCCGCATCTCTTCGTCGTCGTCCTCGAAACCGAAATGCGTCCACATGAGCTCACATCCGTCCGGGCCCTTGGGAATGATGTGGCGCACCTGAAGCGCATTGATCTGTTGCAAAAGAATCACGCTCGGAAAGACACAGCATGACCCAAGGGTTTCGTCACCCTTCAACTCCTTGACCGCCTCGATGAGCCGCTTGTCAGCGAGTTGCAGCGATGCATCCACGGCGATATCGCGCGTGATGTCTTCCCCGTGGCTGGCGGCGCCGGGATCCCGAGCCGGTAGGGACATGAGACTGCCGTGGCGACCTGTTTCATCCATCCGCATCTCACTGGCCTGGTCCGGCCGAAACAGTCCGAATGTGGGCAGGAAAACGTGCAGAAGCGCCCCGTGATACGGATCTCTGATGTTCTCGATCAGCAGCTTCCAGTTCGCGGGAATGAACTGACGATTGTATCCAACCACTCGCAGACGACGCCCGCTGACTATGCGCTCGTAAGAGCTCCAGAGTCTGTCTCCGATATATTCCCGAAACGGCGGTGTCCGGTCGCTGAAGCTTGCCCAGATCACCCCGTTGACGACCTCGACCTTCAGCCGCAGGAGGCCATGATCACTCGGGGAGAAATCCCGCGACATTCCGCCCTTTCCCTTGATGCCACGCCGAAATGGAACGCCCTGCAAGGTTCCGTCCAAAGCGTAGGACCACTGGTGATAGGGGCACGTGATCCCGTCCAACTTGCCGGACCGGGCCTGGCAGATCTGAACCCCGCGGTGGCGGCAGCGATTCTCGAGAACAGAGATCTGATCCGGCGCGCTGCGAACAACGATGACCTGCCGCTCTCCGAGAGTGGTGGTGCGGTAGCTGCCCACTTGCGGAACTTCCGCTTCCAAGCCTGCGTACAGCCAATGGTCTCCATACCAGATCCGATCGAGCTCGGACTCATAAACGTCCTTGTCGGTGTACACCCAATAGGGAATTTCAGTCACGCCCGTTCCGGGCCAGCGCCTTGCGATGCTATTCATGTGCTATCCCGTCCTTTTCCCGGGGGGCTTCCTGATGAGACTTCAGGCTCACCAGTAGATCTTCGCCTTCACGGCGAACCGCAAAAGTGCGCAAAGGCTCCGTACACGGAGGTCCTTTTACCTCTCCTGTGCGGACATCAAACAGACCCTGGTGAAGGGGGCATTCGATCAGAAATCCTTCCAAGTAGCCCTCCGACAGACGTGCTTGAGCATGGGTGCAGCGATCCGATGTCACAAAATAAGCGCCGCTCACCTCGTACACCGCAAGGGGAACGCCGCGGATCGATCGACCGAGAAGTCCGCCTGCTTCTCGCAGTTCGGTGGCCGACGCTATGCAAATCCACTCCGAGTCCGTCATTTCAATAACACCGCACGAGTTTGCTACCGCTGCTGGAACTGAACGGTCGCTGACGGACGCAATCTACCTACGGCCCCGGCATACGCATCCCCGCCAAATCGGGGGGGTTGGGAACATCGCCCCGCATGCCTCCCCCTCACTAGTGCGGGACGTGGTCAACCGAAAGCAGATGTTATATAGCGCTCCACGGAGACGACGCGCGCACGATGCCACCCACTTTCCATTGCTTGTTTGGAGCCTCTGATGATCAACGTTGATCCCAAGACCACCGCGCTTGTGCTAATCGACCTGCAGGACGGCATCCTTGGCTATCCGCTTACGCCGCTATCGGGACCAGAACTCCTCAGTAGAGGCAAGGCACTCGCGGAACGGTTTCGTGCCGCGAAAGCGCCGGTGGTTCTCGTCAATGTCGCCTGGTCGGCCGATTCCAAGGACGTCCTGCGTGCCCTTGTCGACTACCCGACGCATCCCGAAGGCGGCTTCCCGAAAGGTTTCAGCAATCTCGGGGCCGGTCTTGCCAAGGACGGCGACATTCTGATCACCAAGCGGCAATGGGGTGCGTTTCATGGTACAGAACTGGACCTGCAGCTTCGGCGGCGCGGCATCCGGTCCATCGTGCTGGGTGGCGTCGCCACCAATTTTGGCGTGGAATCCACCGCCCGGCAGGCATGGGAGCTTGGCTACGAGGTGGTCATCGCGAAAGAAGCAACCACGAGCCTCGCCGGTGATCTCCACGACTTCGCAATCACCAAGATTTTCCCATTGATCTCGCGGGTTGCCGACGGCATCTCATTCGCTTGAGTATTCGACCCGGGAAGTTACGCCGCCGCGCCGTGATGGCTCCGGTCGGCGGCTCCCGCCGGCAAATTGGGTCACCACGCTTGCTGCAATAGGAGCATGACGTCGGTCAGCGATTCGATCGGCCGGGGATTGGAGGCCAGCAACGGGTCATGCAGGGCAGCCTCGGCAACGGCTGCCATGGCCTTCTCCGACACGCCGGTGTCGCGCAATCGAGTCGGCAGGCCCAGACGTGATATCAAAGCCGCAACGATGTCGGCCAGAGGCGTCGTGGGACTGCCGACAGCGGATGCAATGACGGCTTGCCGATCCCCATTTACCGACGCGTTGTAGCGCAATACATGCGGCAGCATCACGCAGGATGTCTCGCCGTGAGGCATGCCGGCTGTGCCGCCGAGCGCGTGACCCATCCCGTGACTGGCGCCCGCTTTGACTCCAGATGCGGGCCCCAAGATCGACAGCCATGCCCCCTTCATGCAATCCAAGCGCGCCGCGATGTCGTTCGGCGATTCGAAGACATTCGGCAGGGAGGTGATCAGCAGCCGGGCGGCATAGGATGAGTGCGCATCGGACAGCGGGGTCGGGTTCGTCGAGCACCACGTTTCCAAGGCGTGATCCAACGCACGTATGCCTGTGGAGAACCACAGCTTGTGCGGTGTTTGTCTGGTCACTTGCGGGTCAAGGATAACGATGTCGGGTGCAAGTCCCGGATAGACGAACACTTGCTTCCTTGGCCCGCGTTCGTCGGTGACACCGGCGGCTGAGGTGAATTCCGCAGCGGACAGCGTGGTCGCCACCGCAATGAAGGGAAGCGACGGCGATATTGTGCGGTCCGGCTCGGAGCCCTTTGCCTTGTTGTAGGGTCGAAGTCTGTCCATTCCAACGGCATCTGTGATGCCGTTTGACAAACATAGGCGTGCCGCTTTGGCGGAGTCGCAGACCGATCCTCCGCCAATGGTCACAACACCATCGGCGCCTTCCAGTGCTTTGATCACGCGCACTACATCTGCGCGCGGTGTATGAGAATGAATGCCGGCGACGACAGAGTGGAACTTTGGTCCCAGTATGTTGCGTACGGCTTCCGCCAGGCCGCCGGATCCCGTCAGGCTGTTCGCGGTCACGACGGCCAGGCGGCGCGCTGAGAGCCGCAGGGCTGCTTCGGGCAGCGCGTCGGCGATGGGCACGCCGAATGCCACAGTCTGCAGGGTCGATGGCAGCGACCAACCAGAGTCGCGTCCCTCCCTCATGGGCATTGCGTGAAGGGCTGAGTTGTCCACGAATTTGAGCGTCCGCTACCAGAGGTTTTCTGTTTCGACAACCATGATGACCACATGTACAACTCCGCGGAAACGACCGATGTGTCCCTCGCCGGTTCGGTCCTCGGCCAGACAGATGTCGCCGGCATGAAAGACCTCAACGGCTCCCCCGCCACCGCCTACCTCCATCTCCATTTCGCCGGCAAGAGCGATCGCAAGCTGATTGGTGACGCACGGATGCCAGTCCATGGAACCATTCTCCCAGCACAGCAGCCTGAATCCGCTGATAGCGTGTGGGGCGCCCCACTCATTCAGCGCCTTGGGGAAAAATTCGGGGAATTCGGCGAAATAAGCCCTGTCGTCCTCGCCCTTGTAGATCCGTTTGAGCTTCGGTGCGCGCTCCGGAGAGCGCGGGATGAGCGTACCGGGCTGCTGCACCTCAGCGCCCGCGCCGGGCCAGTCCGCAGGAACGCCGATCTGTACGAGCCGACATTGGTTTCGAGCCTCTATGGGGACAGATGAGCTCTGGCCGTCGGTGAGCAGGATGTCGCCAGGCCCGAGATGGCAAAGCTGCGGCGAATCAAGAGACAGCGTCAAGTCACCGGAAATGACAAATGTCAGCAATGTGCCGGGCCGGCTGGCCAGCTCCGTGAACTTGCCTTCGGACAGCACCATGGCACACAATGAGTCCGCCGGGTTCGGGTTGAAGTTCGCTCTTGGGATCGAGCCGCTACGATAGCCCTCCGCACTGACTTCCCCCTTTCGATGGCCGGTCGGCAGGGCCAGAGGCGCACCATGGTATGTCTTGCTCACGTCCGCCGTGATGCGAACAGCTTTCACAGATTCCGCCTCTATCCAGCCGCTGTTCTGCGATACGGCTCGCGCAGCCCGCGCCGTTCGAGCAACGGCATCACGCCTTCGTTAAACCGCTTCAAACCGTCCTCGAAATCGAACCAGGAAAGGAGCACGCCATCGATGCCCAGCTCGCTCAGCGCCTCGAGCTGATCCGCGACGTCGGCAGCGCCGCCGACGATGGGATTCCCACCGACGGTAACAACGAGGCGTGCGAAGCGCGCCTGCTCATTGCTCAAGCTCCGTGCTTCCGCGGTTATTCCTGCCGACCAGCCGTCGACACTTTGGCGATCCTCGTGCTCGACCGCAAAGTAGTTCAGGAATTCTTCCGCCGCCTGACGAGTGTCGCGCTGCACGATGGGCACCTGCATCCACACGCCGACTTCGCGGTTGAATTGTTCCCGCGCCATCGTCTTGTAGCTTTGGATACTCTCTTTTCCAATGCCCGGGGCGACAAAACAAATATTGGCGTGTTGGCACGCGAAGCGTTGACCGCGGCTCGAGACGCCGGCGTTCATGATGACCGGGCGCGGCTGCTGGAGCGGTTGCGGCATCGACATCGCGCCCTTGAGCTTCAGGAACTTACCTTCGAAGTCGAACTCTTCCTTCGTCGACCACAGTTTCTCCAGCACGCTCACCCATTCGTCGAGATAGTCGTAGCGCGCATCATGCTCCGCCAGCGGGAGGCCGAACATCTCGAACTCGGGTCTGTTCCAGCCTCCAACGACATTGAGCCCGAAGCGACCGCCGGAAATGTGGTCGATCGTGGCAGATTGTTTGGCGACAATGAGGGGATGGACCGTGGGAGCGTGGCTGGTAGCGAATACAGCAGAGTAAGTCGTTGCCATAGAGATGCCTGCCGCCCAGACAAATGGATCGAGCACCACGCCGCCTCTATGTTGTATGCCCGCCTTCGCTAGCCCCTTCCAGCGCGCCAGGGCGAGCAACGCCTCGAAACCTGCGCTGTCCGCGAGCTTCGCCGCGTGCAAAGAGTTTTCCCACGTGGGACGGTATGCATCGGGCGCAATCGTATGTATGGAGCCGACCGTGTTGGTAGCGAACGTACCGACCTTCAGTCTGTTCTTGTTGAAGAGAGGGTTTCGGGCCTGGCCGGGTGTAGTCACGAAATTACTCCTCGAACGAAGCAAGTATCCTGCCCGAGAACGAGGTTCGGGACCACCTCCAACCGATGCAAGGTCCCCGTCCCCCACGTTTTCGAGAGGGTTGACGCGCGTTTGTTGCTGCCCGCGAGTCAGCTGCGTTTGCGCTTCGAGAAAATCGCCGGCCATCTGATCAATCGGATCGAGGAGCCATACCGGGTGATTCGCGTGTGTCGAACGCGCATTCCGGGTGCATTCCCGCCTTGCGGTAGGGGGCGGCCAATTCCTGATTGCATATCGTGCATCGCGGCAGCGGGCCTGTGAGTCCGCGCGCCTCCAGGAACTGATCCCTGGCCTTCATCTTGTCCGCCATCATTGCACCGATGCCCGCCGCGATCGGCAGCACCACCCCACGCTGTCCGGCCGCCATCGCCGCCGCCTTCACATCCTTGGAGAAGATCTCATAAATGGCCGGTGTGCCTGCCAAGGTGTGGCTGCGCCGGGCGCGGTCAATCCGTCCCCACGTGCGAATGTTCCGTGAGTCGCCCGTGCCGAGCGTGATGAATTCAGTCACGGCATCCTCGGAAATACCGTAGGCGTCAGCAAGCTGCATGGCTTCGAGTATGAGGATGTTGCCGCCGAGGCTCAGCAGGTTGTTGACAAGCTTGCCGGCGCTTCCCGCCCCAATTGGGCCGAGATGGAACAGGCCTTTGCCGAATGACTCAAAAATCCGCCAGCACCGCTGCACGGCAGCCTGTTCGCCACCGATCAGCACGGTAATGGTACCGACAGAGGCTTTCTCAGCCCCTCCGGATACGGGCGCGTCGATCAAATCCAGACCAACCTTGCCTGCCTCCTCGCTGAGCGCGATGACCGTACCCGGCAAAACCGTGCTGCTGACGACGATGGTGTGAAGCTTCCCCGGATGGCGCAATAACTCAGAGACGATCTGATTGACCTGCTTATCATCCACGACAACCAGGACGATTACCTCGCACTGGTCTGCGAGAGCTTGCACGGAGTCTGCGCGCCGCGCCCCCAACGCGATCAATTTGTCGACCGCTTCATTCCGCAGATCGAAAGCAATCACGGGGAAGGTGCGCACAATAGAGCTGGCTATTGCGGCGCCCATATCCCCCAACCCCACGATCCCCACAGTGGTATTGTGCGGTGAGACCGCTGCATTCCGCCCCCTGGTGCTGCTCGTCATCTTAGGTTTCCGGTCCTCATCTTTGTCGGATTATGCGTCGGATACTCCGCAGTGAATAGCGGCACACGGCACATGCTAATTTCCGCCTCGGACCGCGCCCCCCTCGATATAGCGGGGTCGGTTCATTTTCAGCCATGCGTATCCTTCGAATCGTGATCGTCGAACGCACCACCCCCAACGCGGCGGCTCCCGCCATGCTCGGCCCAGGTGACCGTGAGGCCGCCGGGAGCGGCGCCTACAAGTGGTATATGCTGGGCGTGCTCGTCTTGATCTACATCATGGGAACGGTCGATCGGGCGGTACTCTCCGTCATCGCGGAGCCGCTGAAGTTACAATTTCACCTCAGCGACAAGCAGGTCGGCGCGCTGACCGGGACGGCCTATTCGGTGACCTATGCGCTCGCAGTGCTCCCGATGGGCTGGCTGATTGATCGGATGGACCGACGCGCTCTGCTCAGCATTACGGTCGCGATCTGGAGCGCGCTTACAGCCGCTTGTGCAATGTCGTCGAGCTTCATCATGCTCGTTGCTGCTCGGATGGGCGTTGGTGCCGCCGAAGCGCCGGTAATGCCGGCGAGCCTCTCGCTCATTGCGGATGTTATCCCGAAAAGACAGCGCAACACGGCCGTCAGCATCTACGTCTCCGGCGGGGCGGTCGGGCAGATTCTCATCTTCATCATCGGTGGCTGGCTGCTGATGCATTTCGACTGGCGAAGGGTCTTCCTGGTGGCGGGCGGACCGGCCGCGCTGCTTGCGGTATTGTTCTACTTGACCACGCGCGAGCCGAAACGCGGTGCTCTCGATGCCGACTTGGGCGCGGCGAGCGCCAAAGCCCCAATAGATCCACCCCGCCATGTGACGAAGGTGATCCGCGATATTTTGGGCAATACCGCACTGTGCCTTGCCATTCTCGGCTACACGCTGGTGACCGGTGTTGGCTATTCGGTGACTGTGTGGATCACCTCGTTCTTGGTGCGTGTGCACGGCATGACTGTGGGCCAGGGCGCGATATGGGCAGGCGTCGGATTCGGCCTGTGCATGACGGTCGGCTCGCTGCTCGCAGGACCGCTCGCAGATCGTCTAAGCGATGGTGATCAGCGCAGAGTGGCGATCATTCCGGCTGTGACCACCTTATTGGGTGCCGCCGCCGGGACCGTCATGTCGCTGGCCAATGGCTGGGTGCTCGCGATTGCAGGTTTGAGTGTGTTCGCGCTGATGGCCGGGTTCTTTATCTCGACGGCCACCTCGCTGGTACTATCGCTCGCCGCACCGAGCGAGCGCGGCATCACGATGGCGACCAACCGGTTGGTTTCGATCCTGTTTGGCTCTGGCCTGATCCCAGTGATGACGGGCGCCATTTCCGACGCCATCGGAGGAGCGGGCTCAATCCGGCCTGCGCTTCTATTCACCACGGCGCTGCTGCCACTGTGCACGTTCTGCTACGCCATGATCTACCGGACGAAGGCGCACTCGGGGTGCGCTCCGGCCTTGCGGTAGGGCGAGGCCAACTCCTGCCCGCATATCGTGCATTGCGGGATCGGACCCGTCAGGCCACTCTCCAGTAGATACCTATCTCGGGCCTTTGCCTCCTCGGCCATCGTGGCGCCAATGGTGGCCGCGATCGGGAGCGTCACACCACGCAGCCCGGCAGCGAGGGCGGCGGTCTTCACATCCTTGGAAAAGATCTCGTAGATCGCGTCCGTGCCGCCGAGATGGTGGCTGCGGCGGGCGCGATCATGCCGCCCCCATGTGCGGATGTTGCGTGAATCGCCCGCGCTGACGGTGACGAACTCGATCACCGCCTCCTCGGAAATGCCGTAGGCGCGCGCAAGCTGCATACCTTCGAGAATCAACATGTTCCCGCCCAAGCTCAACAAGTTGTTGACGAGCTTGCCGGCGCTGCCCGCCCCAACCGGGCCGATGTGGAACAGGTCCTTCCCGAAGGCCTGAAATATCGGCCAGCACCGCTGCACCGGCTCCTCGTTGCCGCCAATGAGCACCGTGATGATGCCGCGCGCGGCCTTCTCGGCGCCGCCGGATACGGGCGCATCGATCAAATCCATTCCGATCGCGCGCGCCTGTTCTTCGAGTGCTATCACCGTGGTCGGCAGCACTGTGCTACTGACGATGATCGTGTGGATTTTGCCCGGATGGCGCAGCAGATCGCCCACCACCTGGTTGACCTGCTTGTCGTCGACTACCACCACGATGACGACCTCACACTGGTCGGAAAGCGGCTCCAGCGAATCCGCGGCGCGCGCGCCCAGCGTGACCATTCTTAGTACGGCTTCAGCTCGTATATCGAAGACCACCAAAGAATAGCTATGCATGATGGACCCGGCTAGCGCCGCACCCATGTCTCCCATGCCTATCATGCCGACGACTGTGTTATCCCGTGAAGCTGCTGCAATTTCAGTCATTGTTCCTCCGTCCGTCCATCTGGCTAACGAAGGGCGGCTGTAAGACCCCCGTCGACCAGCAAATCGATTCCCGTAATGAACGACGCCCGGTCCGAGGCCAGAAATTCAACAACGTCCGCAATTTCCAGCATGGTGCCCTCGCGGCTCAGCGGCGTCCGGCGCAGATACTCATACTTCGCCGGCTGATGTTCGTATTCCAAGGTGCCCATGGGAGTTGCGATCATGCCGGGCGACATGGACATGATTCGCGCGCCCTGCCGTCCCCATATTGGTGCCAGCCGCACACACATCCGGTTGAGGCCGGCCTTGGACAGCCTGTAAGCGAGATGCGATGTCAATTCGCCGCCGCCCAGCTTCGCCTGCAGGGAATCCAGGAAACCGTCCGCGAGCGGCGCATCGAGCAAGGGCCAAATGGCGCCATCGGCAACACCGCGTGGCACGGCATAGGGGTAAGTCTCCGCAATCCGCATTGCAGGGTAGAAGGTAGAGTCGAGAATCTGTGAATCGCGTCCATCCTGCTGCATATAAGCAGCCAAGGAAGACACGAAGATCGCAGAGGTACCGGTCTTTGCAAATGGCAGCAAAGCCTCCGCCATCATGGCGGGCCCCACGAGATTGACTGCCATGATGGTTCGGAAATCGCCCATGCTGGGGGAGATTCCAATAACGTGCGCCAGCGTCCTGATCGGACCGTTATTCGCGACTACATCTGCCACGCGGGCAATCCCTTGCGCATCGGTGACATCACAGGCGCATGTGATCACGTCATGGCCCTCGGTGTGTAGCGCTGCAGCCTGCTTGTCCAAAGTGACCTGGCTGCGGCTGACCAACAAGAGCCGGTGAGACTGACCTAGCCGTCTTGTAATTGCGATGCCCATGCCACCAGCGCCGACGACGACGGCAAGAGGCCAATCCGGCCTGGCGTTCGAACCCACCTCATACATCGGCACACTCTCCCGTGATGGTTATGATCGAGTCGATATGAGTTCCCGAGGAGTTGGTTCCGCGTACGTGAACTTGCGTCGCGCTGCCGGGCTCGAATGACTTCTCGATCCGGCCACTCAACGTGAGCGTATCCCCGGGGTAGGTAGGCGCCTTCAATTGCGTGGAGATGCGCCTGACGACAGTTGCAGGTCCGCCCCAATCAGTGACATACCGGATCGCAAGACCGCACGAGGTCAGCACATTCATGACGATATCGCTCAACCCCTGGCTTCGAGCCAGATCGCGGTCATGATGGACCTTCTCGAAATCAATAGTCGCCAGAGCCGCCGCGATGATCAGTGTTGTCGTGACCGGAATCGCGAGCGGCGGCAGCTCGACTCCGGCCGTGGATGCGCGACCGGGCTGGGGTGCTTTGCGCGTCTCTGCGGACTCTCGTTTTTCGCCAATTGGACCCGCCCGGAAGAATAAAGTCCGCAATTTTTGCCGGCCGACCAGTTCACCATTCTGGTTCACGATCTCATCCGCCATCACCACGAAATAACCGGCGCCGACACTCGTACGCTTCTCGTCGCTCATGGATTCAAATCGGGCTGTGCGACTCAGCCGGTCTCCCAGCCGCACGGGGGTGATGAATTCCTGCTCGTAATTCACCGCCAGCACTGAGTCAAATCCATGTTTTGACAATCCGCGCCGCAGCGTGGATAGCAGACCGTGCTGGGTTTCAGCGGACAATCCCGGCATCGTGAACGAATACATCATCACCGGCGGCGCAAACACATCCTGATGCCCGTGACTTCGAGCGGCGTTGCGGTCCCTGTACACCGGATTCTCATCGCCCATCGCGCGGCACCAGGCGAGTATCGGCCACTCACTGACCGGCGCCGGCGATTGATAGACTTCAACCTTGTCGATGCCAAATAGCGAGAGGATTTCCGGATCCGTTCCGGGATTCTCGCTCATCGAACGCCGGCGCCCGCCGCCTGCAAATACTCACGTTCCAATTGGAAGACAATGTCCTCAACGGTCGCCGTTGACAGGGTGGAGCCTACACCGTGCCCCGCGCCCCAAACGTCCTTCCACGCCTTCAATTTTTCCGAGAAACTGAAGCCGCCCGATGCCGCCTGATTGAGATCCGTGTAGCCTCTCATCTCCAGGCTTTTCTTCAGCCAGTTTGCCGGCAACCCACTCACAGCCGCCGTCAGAACGATGTCATCGGCAGTGCTGTCAACGATCATTTGCCGATACTCAGGCTTTGCGTCGCTTTCCTCCGCGGCGATGAAGCGCGTACCGATGTAACCGAGATCGGCGCCCATCACTCTCGCCGCATGCAGGGAAGTGCCGTCGGCAATCCCACCGGCCAGAATGACGGGTCCGTCATAGAACGCGCGCACCGCGCGGACGAATGCGAAGGGGCTGATCCAACCAGTATGCCCACCCGCGCCGGCGCACAGCAGGATCAACCCGTCGACCCCCCGGTCGGCCGCTTTTCGTGCGTGGTCTATGCGTGCGACATCGGTCAGCACGACACCACCATAGTCGTGAACGCGCGCGACGATGCGTGCTGGGTTGCCGACGCTCGCAATCACGATCGGCACCTTGTGCTTGCAGATCAAATCGAGCTCGGGGTCCATCCGCTCATTGGTCGGATGGACGATCAAATTGGCGGCATACGGCGCCGAGCCCGAGGGCTGCTGCGCCAATCCACGCTCGATTTCCTGGAACCAGCGCTCCAATTCCTCCAGTGTGCGCGGGTAAGCAGTCGGGAACGAGCCGATCAAGCCATGCCGTCCGGCGGCGACGACCAACCGCGGTCCGGAAACCAGAAACATCGGCGCGACGACGATCGGGAGTCGAAGCCCGGCGACCATTTCGTTCCAGCGCTCCCCGTTCGGCTTTTGCATATTCCACTTTGGGATGTTGTCAGTGGCCATTTGATTTACGTCATCCGTAAGCCTGGGACTGCCCTACTGTCCAACCACAATGGCTTGCGCGTACAGTTGAGCGATCTCAGCATCGCTATAACCGAGCTCCGGCAGGATCTCCCGGCTGTGCTGGCCTATGCTGGCGGTGTCGCCGCTCGGGCGGGTCCTCGCGCGCGACAGGGTGAACTGCGAACCGATTTGCAGAATCTCCCCATAACGCGCGTGCTGCGTCGACAGGACGGTGCCGCGCTCGCGTAATGTCGGATCACGAAGCGTGCTTTCCTTCGCGTCCGCACGACATGACGCGGACCAGACCCCCGCCGATTGGAATGCGGCCAGGACCGCCGCCGCATCACGCTGCGCAATTGCGTCGGCAATGAGCGCGGCCTCCGCTGTTCCCCAGTCGCGACGCGGCCTGTTGATCCTTGTCTGCAGTCCAAGAACGACGAGCAGGCGTTGTGCCATCTCCTCGGTGCGGGCGGCAATCGCAATCCAGCTGTCCCGTGCCTTGTAGAGTCGCTCGGCGGGATGAAATCCCGTCTGCTCGTAATTGAGTTTGGGCAGCGGCATGAACGTACCGTCTCGGTTGCGGACCAGCTCCGAGAGAAGAAAAAGCCCGGTCTCGAGGAGGCTGGTCGCAACAGTTGCACCGGCGCCGGTTCGCTCCTTGCACAGTTGGGCAGCGAGCGAGCAGACAGCCCCCAACATGCCTGCTGCGAAGTCCACCGTGGTCAGGTTGTAGCAGGTCAACCCGTTGCCCTCGCCAGCCGCGTGCTCCTCGTGACCGCATAGCGCCTGCAAGGCCCAGTCTATGCCAGCACCCTGAGATTTGGGCCCGGACGCGCCGTAGCCCGATGTCTCGAGTATGATCAATGAAGGTTTCAGTTGATGCAGGCTCTGAGCATCGATACCCAGTCGCTCGGCGACGCCCGGCCGGAAATTATGGTGGATGATATCGGCGCCGCGACACAAGCGGCGCGCAATTTCCAGCCCCTGCGGCTTCTTCATATCGATCGCCAGATGCCGCTTGCCGCGGCTGGAGGTCGAATAGGGCCGGTAAAAATTGTGAATCGGATCGCCCGCAATCGACTCGACCTTGATCACATCGGCGCCAAGGTCGCCGAGAATCATTGAGGAGTGAGGACCCGCCGCGAAAGTACCGAAATCGACGATGCGAACCCCTTGCAGTGGCGGAGCACTTTCTGTTGTCTTGCGCCTGCGCGGCGCCTCCTTGGCATCGTTGAAATCGACCGTGAACGGCAGGCCAACACGGCTCACGCCATCCGCCTCCCGCCAAATCGTTCCGTTATGCACAACCTGTTCGTCGTCCCAGACCTCGCCAGGTTTGTTGACGGGCTCCGCTGCGACTCCCAGCGCCCACAATTTCTCGAGCAGATCCGCCCGCTTCCAGTTGATGATGTAGCTTTGCAGCAGGTCGACATCTCCGTAGAAATTGCGCGCTCCCTTGGCGAGCGAGGGTAGGCCACCGTGCGGAGCTCCGGCCGCGGTATCGTCGATGCCGAGAACGCCATAAACGTTCGCCCGCGCGTTCGCCGTCACCAGCGCGAAATGAAGATACTTGTCATCCGCACACCGGAACATCAGTTGACTGACGTCCTTGGGAACGGCGAGATCCATTGACCAGTCGCTGCGCTCGGAAATGAACCAGGAATGCCCGAGCCAGCAGAGCGCCCCTTCGAAGAGGGACGTGCGGACGATCTGCCCCTTGCCGGTCTGTTCGCGATCGACGAGGGCCGACAGGAGCCCCACGAGGCCTTGCAAGGCCGCACCATAGGACGGTGCGGGCATCGCGTAGAGCATCGGGCGATCCGAATATTGCTCGTGGACGAGGCCGGAGTAGGCCTGCACCAGCAGGTCGACGGCAGGCTCTTTGGCCTCGGGCGTTCCATGACAGTAGCCGCCGATTTCAAGTATCACCAGCCGCGGATGCGACCGCGCTAGCTCCTCAACATCCACCTTCCAATCAACGCCGGGGAACTCCTCTCCGCCGATCACGCAGACGTCGGCCGTGGCCAACGTACCTGCGGTCAGCATGGTCGCTGCGGCGAGGGTTTCGGCCTTCGATATTTGCGCATCACGTCGCCAGACCGAATAACAGGGATACCGCTCGTAGAAGGGATCACCTGCCGAGGGTTCGAACCGCCGGATCTGGGCGCCCGTATCGGCTAGCATTCGTGTTACGAGCGCGCCAGGCAGGCCCAGGCCAAAATCCATCACCGACAGATTATCGAGCGGCCTCTTAGGATTGCTCATTCGAATCAGCGCTCGATGACGTCTTCGCCGGCGGGATACTGCAGGAGCTCCACTCGAACACCATCCGGATCCGTACCCATGACCCATTTCCCCTGAAGCTTCGGATGATCGAAGGTGGTGTAGGTCGATTGCACGATGGCGCCCCCATATTCTACTACGCGTGCGGCTGCCGCATCGAGGTCGCTGACCCAGACAGCGACATGGGTGAAGCCGAGTTGATTCATCGGGCGACGCTCGGCAGCACCGACATGGCCAGGCTTGACGAAGTGCAGCAGCTCGAGCGTCATGTGGTCGCGGCGGATGATTTTGCTGCTCAATTCCAACTCATCGAGCTCCAGTATCCGCCGCCACGAACTACCCCGAAACTCAAACTCCCGAAGAATCCCAAAGCCCAGGCCATCCCGCCAGAAATGCAATGAGCGTTCCATATCTGACACGCAGATGCCAATGTGACCGATCGCGGTGATAACCAAGTAATTCTCCTCTCCGAGACACCCTCCGACAGGCGGCCCGGTTGGTCCGCTGCTACGCCTGGCTGAAGCGCCGATGTGGGTACAGTTGCGCTGCGATCGTGTTCTTCAGGACGGCGGGCGCGCCACCGGCGACCAGCGCCGTGACCGCGTCACGCAGTGCGGTTTGAACCGGAAACTCCTTCGTGACTCCGTCGCCGCCATGAAGCTTCACAGCCGTCAGGGTGACCTGCGGCGCCATTTGCGAGCCGTTCAATTTCGACAAGGTGGCCTCGAGGACGCGTGGGAAGACGCCCTGCTCCGCAGTCGCCGCGGCGCGCCAAGTCAAGAGGCGCTGGACATCAATCGCCAGATACATGTCCACAAGATCGTGGTAAACGGACTGATACTGAATGATTTCCTTGCCAAACGACTTGCGTTTCTCGGTGTAGGCAACCGCCTCATCGTACGCAATGCCGGCGAGCGCCAGGCTGTAGATCGAGTTGTGCAATCTCTCCATATTGAAGCCGGCCATCAGCTCGCGGAAATGCCCGGCGCCCCGGACGACGTTTTCCTTCGGTACCCGGCAGTCGGTCAAAATTACCTCACCGTGCGGCATGCCTCGAACGCCGAACCACTCCGCGCCCCGCAGCAGTTCGCAACCAGGCGTGCCCTTCTCGACCAGGACACAGCCGACACCGCGGGCGCCTTTGATGCCGTCGAATCGGGCAAACACCGTGTAAAGCTCGTTATGCGGCGAGCCCGTGATGAAGCGTTTGTGGCCGTTGATGATGAAGTCGTTACCGTCCGGGACGGCGGTCGTCTCCAGCTCAGTGAGATCGGAGCCGTGATTGGGCTCGGTCAGCGCGATTGCACAACCTATCTCGCCATTCACGATGGGCGGCAGGTATTTCCTGCGCGTGCGCTCCTCCTGCGCCAACAGGATCATGGAAGGTCCGGGCCCGGTCGTTGCGAACGGGCCCTCGCCAAGTATCCAGCTGCGTGACGTCCGTATCAGTTCTTCGACCACGATGGCGTAATCCAGTGCATCTCCGCCCTTGCCGCCATACTCCTTGGGGATGGTCAGGCCGAGGAGGCCGGCATCCCGTAGTGATGCAACGACTTCACGATAGGGCGCCTGGTCCTCCGCATCCCACTTCGCATATTGTCCCCGCCACCGCATCCCGACTTCGCGGGCGCGCGTCTGCAACGCCAGCTGACCTGCAGAAAGATTAAAGTCCATCGTTGCTCCTCGCGCTCTCGGGCCGCGTTGGCTTGCCCAACATGGCATCTGAAATGATGCGCTGCTGTATTTCCGAGGTTCCCTCGAATATCTTCGTGAGCCTGGCATCCCGCCAGTAGCGCTCAACGGGATGCAGCGTGGTGTAGCCGGCACCACCCAGGATTTGCAGCGCCTCGCTCGTGACACGCTCCGACATTTCGGAGGCGAAATACTTCGCCATCGAGGTCTCCACCGTCCCCGGCTGACCGGCATCGATCTGGGCGCAGGTGTAATACATGAGCTGGCGTGCCGCCTCGATCTCCGTTGCCATGGTAGCGATCTTGAAACGAATCGCCTGGAAGTCGGAGATCGGACGGCCGAATTGCACGCGTTCCTTCGCATAGCCAATCGCATGATCGAGCGCCGCCTGCGCCAATCCGATCGAGCGGGCCGCAGTATGGGCCCGCGCGATGCCCAGCATTTTCGCCGCATCCTGGAAGCCACGCCCCTCGTTCCAGGCGCTGTCCTTTTGAACCGGAGTGCGGGTGCCTTCAAAGCGCAGCTCAAAAGTCTTCCAGCCGAAATAGCCGATCTTGGGTATGGGCGCGCCGGTGACGTTGTTCGGCAGCTCGCCCTTGGGTTTTTCAACCGGAATCAACACCGTGCCGGCTTTCTTGCCGGCCGTGGGGTCGTCGATGCGGCAGAGCACGAGAATGCAATCGGCGCCGTCCGCGAAAGTACACCAATATTTATTGCCGGTAATGACCCACTCGTCGCCCTCACGCCGGGCGCGGGTCGTGACGCTCGAGAGGTCAGAGCCGGTTTGCGGTTCCGACAATGCGCCGGCGCCGAGATAATCTCCGCGCAGCATGGCGGCAATCTTCTGCTGTCGTTCCGCCGGCGTACCGGGAACCGACTTATAAAATTCGTTGCCGCGCGCAAGCAGGCTCGCGACACTCATCCAACCGCGCGCGAGCTCTTCGGCGACGAGGCAGTATTCGAACGCTCCCAGTCCGAGCCCGCCGTATTCTTCAGGAATGAGAATACCGAAGAATCCGAGCTCGCCCATTCTGGCGATGAGCTCGCGCGGAATGTCGCCCCGTTCCGGGTCGAGCCGGTTCGCGATCGGCGTTACCTCATCGCGTGTGAACTCGCGCGCCAAATCGCGCATCATGATTCGCTCGGGAGTCAGGTAGCCCCCACCGACTGGCGCACTCGCTTCATTCATTGCGGCCTCCCATTTGCACCGAATCGCCTGCGCGAGGAGCGCACCTCACAGGCCATAAAGGTCGGCCTTGTCCAGGACATTGCGCAGCAGCCGCAGCACCGCAACGTCCATCATCATGCCATCGATCTCCACGGCACCCAGGCCGCGCGCCATGGCCTCGCGCATGGCCTTCTCGACGCGGCGAGCGTTCGCCACGGCCTCCGCGGTCGGTGAGAAGACCTCCAGCGCCGGCGCGATCTGCGCGGGGTGAATGGCCCACTTGCCGACCATGCCGAGCGAGCGGGCCCGCTGGGCTTCGGCGCGGTAACCGGCGTCATCCTTGAAATCCCCGAAAGGGCCGTCCACGGCATCAATGCCCGCCGCACGTGCCGCCATGGTGATACGGAAGCGGGCAAAGTGGAAAATGTCGCCCGGATACTGCGCGCCGAAGATGTCGATGCCCTGCGAGGCTGAATAGTCGCCCATGCCGAAGACGAGGCACTCCACGCGGTCGGAGCACGTCGAGATGGCCTCGACGTTCTGCAGCGCCTGCACCTCCTCGATCAGCACTTCGATTCCGATCCTCCGTTGCAGCCGGAGCTTTTTCTCGAGCTGCGTCAGCATCCGGTCCACGAAGATCACGTCGGCGGCCGTGTAGGGCTTGGTCAGCATGATCGTGTCGACGCTGTTGCCGGCCCTCTCGATGACCTCGATGAGGTCGCCATGACACCATTCGGTCGTGACGTCGTTGATCCGCACGCAGCGGGTCTTCTTGCCCCAGTCGAGATTGTTGAGGGCCCAGCAGGTCTTGCCGCGCGCCTCGACCTTCGCGTTGGGCGCGACGGCGTCCTCCAGATCGCAAAAGACATGATCGGCCGCGGAGGCAGCCGCCTTCTGCAGCATCTTGTCGTTGCTGCCGGGGACGGAAAGTTGCGAGCGCCGGGCGCGTTTTGGCTTCTGACTCACGGTTGAATTTTCCTCTTCATTTGGCAGCGAATACCGCACGCTTCTCGAGAAGCTCATCGATTTCACTCTCGCTGAGCCCCGCCTCGCTCAGGCGTGTGCGCGTGTCCTCACCCAACAACGGTGCGCGGCGATGTACTCCACCGGGAGTGGCCGTCATCTTGATCGGCACGCCCGCGATCCGTATCGGCTTATCGCCGGGTTGCTCGACCGATACGATCATCTCGCGCACGGCATAGTGTGGATCGCGAGCGATGTCGGCGATGTTCATGACAGGTCCGTACGGGATGGTGCCGCCGAGCCGGCTGGTCAGCTCCACCTTCGTGTAGCGCGCCGTGTACGCGCTCAGCGCCTCGATCAAGGCTACGCGGTTCTCGACGCGGCGCTCCGGGCTCTCATAACGTGGATCGCTCAGGATGTTCTCGCCGCCCAGGGCTTTACAGAGAATCTCGAAGAAGCTCTGCTGATGCGCGCCGAGCGTCACGTAGCCGTCCCGTGCCGGGTAGATGCCGAACGGCACCAGGAAGGGGTGGTGATTGCCTTCGGGTCCCGGCGTGAGGCCCTGGACCGAGTGCTGATAGACCGTGCGCTCGCAGAGCGCGAGCACAGCATCCGCCATGGCGATGTCCACGAATTGGCCCTCGCCAGTCCTGCGTGCGTGATGCACGGCGGCCAGGATGCCGAAGGCCAGCATCATTCCGGGCACGATATCGCCGACGCCCGGCCCGATCTTCATAGGGGTTGCCCCATCCGGCCCCGTGATGGCCATGATGCCGCCCATGGCCTGAGCCACCACGTCGTAGGCCGGCCACGTCCCGTACGGCGAGGCGCCGGTGCGCTTGTCGCCAAAACCCCGCAGGCATGCATAGACGAGGCGTGGATTCGCCTCGTGGAGGACTTCGTAGCCGAGGCCGAAGCGCTCCATGACTCCGACGCGATAGTTCTCCACGACCGCATCGGCGTTCGCCACCATCTTCAGAAGCGCCGCGCGCCCCTCCGGCTTCTTGAGATCCAGGCAGACGCTGTGCTTGTTGCGGTTGATGCTCTGAAAGTAGCCGCCCAGGATCTTCCTCTCGTCGCCCGCGCGATAGGGACCTACCGGTCGGACCATATCGCCTTCCGGCGCCTCGATCTTGACGACATCGGCACCATGATCGGCCAGCATCATTGTCGCGTAAGGACCCGACAGCATCTGCGTCAGGTCGACTATGCGCATGTCGCTGAGGGAGCCGGATGATGTCATTTGTTCCAATGACTCCGCCGCTTGATGAGAGCGCGCCGGTCCACTTGTGCGACGACCTCGTCCCGCTGATTGACGCCATAATGTCGAAACTCGACCAACCCGGCATCCTCGCGTTCTCCGTCCGACTTGGACAGCACCTCGGTATATGCGTAGAGGGTGTCGCCATGAATGACGGGCTTCGAAAGACGAATGTTATCGAGCCCCAACTCCTCCAGTGCGTTCTCGACGCAATCCTGCGAAGCGAGACCGAGAACCATGCAGAAGTTGACGCCGCCATAGGACAAGGTCGTGCCCCAGGGCGTGGACTTCATCTCATGCTCGTTGAAGTGTCCCTGGGCGGTATTCATCACGAGGTTGGTGATGAGCACATTCTCGAGCAGCGTGATGGTTTTTCCGCGGCAGTGCTTGTAGACAGCTCCGACCGCGAAATCCTCGAAATAGTTGTCATGGCTGGTCAGCTGCGAAGACTTGGTGATCACGCGGCTTCCCCCGGGTCGCGGCGGCGAATCAGATTGGCGCGGCGAAAGCCGACGATGCGCTTGCCCTCGCGGTCGAAGCCTTCGGTTCGCCAGGTCACGATGCCATTCTTGGGATCACTGCCGGACAGCCGCTTCTCGACCGTGGTGCTCCTGGCGACCACGGTCGTTCCGGGATATATCGGGCGGTCATAGACGAGTTCGTACACCCCCAAAAAAGGGCCGCCGATCTCGCTGCAATCTTCGACCGATAGCCCCAGAACCACGTTGAACAGCAGATGGGGGTTCACCACGATGTCGGGATGACCGTGAGCCTTGGCATAATCGCGGTTGAAATATAGAGGATTGAAGTGCAGCAGCATCGTGGAGAACAACACCGTATCGCTCTCGGTGATGGTGCGGCCCCAATGGTGCACGAACTCCTGTCCAACCTCGAAGTCTTCGTAGAGATGACCTCGGCTGCGAAACACTGCCTTCTGCCTGAAATCTTCGGTATTCATGTCCCTCAACTAAGGTTAAGAACGAACAACGCGATCGGCGCGCCGAATCAACCGATGAACGATCCCCCATTCACGTCGACGATCGCACCGGAGATGAAAGAAGCCATGGGCGAACATAACAACGCGATCGGCCAACCAAGCTCCTGCGGATCAGCTGGACGTGTGCCAGGTTTGACATGGTCGGCGGCCTCCCCGTCCGGTCGCACGCTATCGAGCAGCGGCGTGCGGACCAAACCCGGGGCCACGCCATTGACAAGGATGTTCTTCCCGGCCGCGCGGCGCGACAGCACTCGGACCAACGTGTGTACCGCCCCCTTCGAGGCGGCATAGGTGGCGTATTCCGTCTCCGTGCCGAACCGGCCCGCACCCGAGCGGCCCGCAGTTGATCCGACCAGGACAATGTAGCCGCCGCTCATCTGCTCGATCAGAGCGCTCGCCAGAATCAGCGGGGCGCGTACATTGACGTGCATGACGAAATCGAACGCTTCTTGCGGCGAAGCACCTTCCGGACCCCTGAAGACGCCGGCGACATGTGCGAAGGAGAAATATGGGCCGGTCGCGATGATCCGTTGCAGGAACGCCTCGTCGGTGAGATCGCCCTGTAGAGCGAGAGCCATGCGCCCCGCTGCACCGACCTCCGCACGGACCGCGTCCAGCGGCTCGCGGTCGGCGAGGACGAGATCGGCACCAAGCTCGGCCAAACAAACGGCCGTAGCCCGGCCGATACCGCTGGCAGCTCCCGCGACAAGGGCCCGCCGGCCCTCCAAGCTGAGCACTTTTGGAAGTGCAAGGCTACCGCGTCCCGTGGTCATGATCGTAGGGGTGCTCTCTAGACAACAAATATACTCAGCCTTTCGCCGAATCGTACGCATGCTTGGCAAAAGCACGCCCCTCCAAATCGCTAGGGCAGCGTCGATCAGTCTCGTTATCGAAGGCCCGCCTGCTTCAGCAGGGGCAACACCTTCTCCCGGAACTGCTCCATGCCGCTCCGATACGCCGGCCAGGATAGGACCACGCCCTCGAGCCCTGCATCTGACAGCATCTGCAGTCCGTTGACGATCTGTTCGGGCGTACCAACGAGCGGATAGGATCCAAACCCTGCGATGACGTCTTCCAGACGCTCGCGTATAGCTTGTTCGCTCCAGGTCTGCGCGTGCGCCATATTCGTAATGAGGACATTTTTCGCGGCGACGAAGTCACCTTTCTGCCTGACGTAATAGTCGTAAAGCTGCCTGGCCTCCTTTTCGGTGTCACCCTGTATGACATACGCCAGCGACCACATGCTCAGCGTTCGATCGTATTCTTTCCATGCAATGCTCTTGAATTTGTCGACCTGGGTCCGCATCAGCTCGAGGTTGCCTGTCTTCTCAAAGGCGGTGAATCCGATGTCGCAATGCTTGGCGGCAAAATGCACGCCTTTCGGAGACTGGCCGGCGCACATCACGGGCGGGCGCGGCTGTTGTAGTGGCCGCGGCTTCAGCAAGGCCTCCTTAGCTCGACAGTATTTCCCTTCATAATTGATCGGCTCGTCGCGCTCCCAAAGGAGCTTGATGATCTCGAGCCATTCCTCCGCAACCTCATAACGGGTGTCATGATCCAGCATCGTCGCGCCGAACATCTCCATCTCGGTCTTGTGCCAGCCCGTCACGAGATTGAGAACGAACCGGCCTGCGGAAATATGGTCGACGGTGGCTGACTGCTTGGCAGCCATGACGGGGTTCATGGTAGGAACGTGCGACGTAGCGAACACGGCCGAATATTCGGTCTGTGACGCAACCGCTGCCGCCCAAGTATAGACTTCGAAGCTCGTGCTGCCGTAGTCGGTCTCGCCCCCGAAGCCGCGATAGCGGCCTAGCGGGACAATTGCCTCCAGCCCCATCTGGTCCGCGAGCCTGGCTACTTCGATGACCGATGCCCAGTCGCCACGCAGGATGCCTTCCCCGCTCGTGACGGCGCAGCCTCCCTCGACATTCGAGCCGAACGAGCCGAGTTTCAGCTTGCGATCGCCGAAAAGCGGATTGCGGCCGGCATATTTCTCGAGCCTGGCGTCTTCACGCGAAACTCTACTCAACGCAATTCAACCAACACAATTCAGCCCCCTTGCGCACAGCCGTACAGGCCCCTTCGAGGGTAGCATGTGGTGGGGAGATGCCCTCCTCTCAAAAGTGCCGGGGTGAAAGCAGCGCAGTCCCGTGAGCCGCGTGAACAAGCTCGCGGATCGATAGCCGGCCGCACCGATACTGGAACCACTTTTACCTCGTAGCGCGCGCTGTGCCCCTCCGCCTTTTGAGGGTATGTATGGTTGCGGTTGGCTTTATCCTGCTTTGGCCTCCGCGCACACGAGACTCTCAATTCCCTCTTACGAATCATGTTGGCGCCATCGTGACTAATCGCACCACACGCTTTGTTGTTCTCAATAGTTATGCCAACGGCACAGCGCTGAGCGAGTCCCATTTCTCGCTCGAGAGCAAGACCCTGGCACCACTGGCTGAGGGGGAGGTGCTGCTGCAGACCTTGGCCCTGTCTCCCGATCCGTACATGCGCGGGCGGATGACCGGGGTAGAGAACTTCTTCCTGCCGCAGTTTGAGCTACGAGCGCCGCTCGTGGGATTTGGCGTGGCGCGCGTCCTCGAGAGCAGGAATTCTGTTTACCCGGTCGGACAGATCGTGCACGGTTCGATCGAATGGGCACAGATGAGCAACTGGGGCGCGAATTTGTACGTGGCGAGCCTCGGAAGCCTCGAACCCCTGGATCCCCAGATTAAGCCTCTTCGCCGCGCCCTCGACGTTCTCGGAATCACCGGGCTCACCGCTTACTTTGGCGCTCTCGAGGTTGCCCGGCCGCGACGCGGCGAGACCATGTTGATTTCCGGCGCCGCCGGCAGCATCGGCTCGATCGTCGGCCAGATCGCCAAGATTCGCGGCGCGCGCGTCATTGGACTCGCCGGATCGGACCAGAAGTGCGCCGTATTGAGGGAGCAATTGGGCTTCGACACCGCGTTGAATTATCGATCCGCATCTCTCGAGCGGCAGCTGCGGGAACTGATGCCCACGGGGCCTGACATTTACTTCGATAACGTCGGTGGCGCCCTGACCCAGATGGTAATGTGGCAGATGCAGCGGCCCGCCCGCGTGATCGAATGCGGGCAGATCTCCACCTATGATCAGGACGGCGGCGGTTGGACCCTCGACATCCGTCCGATCCATGGGCAGGGGCTCAGCTGGGAGGGCTTCACGCCCGTGCAGTTTCAGGAGTTCTTTCCAGCCGCGCTGGCCCAGCTTCGGTTTTGGCTGCGCAGCGGCAAAGTCATAGCGCTGGAAACCGTCATCAGCGGCTTTGAGAATGCACCACGATCCCTGGCGGGGCTGTTCCGCGGGGATAACCTCGGCAAGATGCTGCTGCACGTCGCAGATTAGCCGCAATCGGATAGCCACATAGGAGGCGCACATGAAGCTCGACGAGATGTTGGCACGAGAGGCAATACGTTACACCATCGGCCGCTACAACTCCGCGATCGATCGCAGCGCTTATCCGGAGCTCGCCGAGGTGTTTGCCCCCGATGGCATCATGGCCTTTGGTGGCCAGGCACGTTTCGAGGGGCGCGAGAAGATCATCGCTGCGCTCAGCGCCGGCGCCCAGAAGCGGGGCGCGTTTGACCCCAAGAACTTTCAGCGGCACGTGCTGGGAAACTCCATCATCAATGTCGTCGATGACAGAACCGCACGATCCGTGCACTACATCATGGTCGTAACCGAGCTCGGGTTCGATCACAGCGGCGTTTACGTGGACGATTTTGTGAAGTCGGCAGATCGGTGGCTCATAGCTCACCGGGCCGCGAACCTGGAGTGGGTGCGACCTGATTCGCGCTTTTTCTCGTTCCCGGGCGCATTGCCGGCATCCAAGGATTCTCTCGATCTGAAATTTGCACCCTCGGCGGCCGGCTGAAACCCGGGACCGCGCACAGCCGCGATGCATTTCCGCCCCCCTCACAACTGCGAGGCAAGCCCCGGATCTGCGCCGGGCATACTGGCGCAATGAAAGCCCTTCGTATAACTGCGCACGCAGACGGAATACAAGTTACTCCGCTACCTTTGCCGTCCGTGTACCGTAAAGGGGATGTCCCTGCGGAATTCTACCGCCGTCAGGCGACAGGCGAGACGCCGAAGGTGGAGCAAAATCTCAGCCGGGCCGCTCATCTAAGCACGATCAGCGTACCAGATGGCAAATTCACGAAGCTTGCGAGTGCGCCGGGCGCGCTGCTGACGTTTGTGGTCTGTGGCGAATTGTCCTTGGCCGCCGGCGCAGGACAGGCCACGAACCTGATATCAGGCGATGTGTTCCTGGTGGATGCGGACAGCTCTTCACGCATCGTGCCGAATGCACGCGGCAATTGCCGGCTCATCCAGCTAGGTGTTGCGCCGAATTGGCCCGGCCCCGATGCCAAACTCCAGGTTCCTGGCACCCTGAAACCGCGGCACGGAAACCAGCCCAACATCAAGCACCTGTTTCAAGGCAAGGATGACCGCACGTATTTTTCCGAATTTCCGCAGCTGTTCCCGGCTCCGCCGAATGAGTGGAGCGCGCCCCGCGTCACGACTGGCTTCCGCTTCATGTGCTGGGAGGATGGATTCATCGACTGGCATCCGGAGGTCATCAACAACCTGGCGATCTTCCTGTCCGGCGAGCTCGAGCTCGAAAGCGGCGGCGATGGCGGCGCCATCGAGGTTTTCCATGCAGGCGATGTCTGCCTGGCAAGTGACCGGACCGGAGAAGGTCATATCGATCGGACGCGCGGCGCCACGCATGTGGCGCTGATCGTCATCGAGACGGAGCATCTGTGGTGATAGTTGGCTGCGATTGAGCGGCCGCCGCGCAGGCAGCCGTATGGAATCATTGCCGCGAGAACAGGTCCTTGCCGATGATCTGCTTCATGACCTCAACCGCGCCACCGGCGATTTTCGACACGCGCGCATCGACAAAAGCCCGGGCGATCGGGAATTCGAACACGTAGCCATACCCTCCGAAGAATTGCAGGCATTCATCCGCCGCGCGGCAATGAAGATTGGCCGCAACGAGCTTGACTTTGGCGGCATCGACGCCCGAGAGCGATCCGTCGAGAAAGGCCTCTATGCTTTTATCAACGAAGGTCCGCAACCCGGCGGCTTCAGCACTGAGCTCGGCCAGCTTGAACTGCGTGTTCTGGAAGTCGGCGATGGTTTGTCCGAACGCCTTACGCTCGCGAGTATAGGCAACAGTCCACTCGATGATGGCCTCAATGGCACTGACGCTGCGGATTGCCTGAACGAGCCGCTCCTGCGCAAGCTTGCCCATCAGGATGCCGAACCCCGCGCCTTCCTCGCCGAGCAGGTTTTCGAGCGGCGCGCGAACGTCCGAGAAGAACAGCTCCGCCGTATCCTGCGCGTGCAATCCGATCTTCTCAAGAAGCCGTCCCCGTTTGAACCCTGATTGCGCCGTTTCGATCACAATCAGCGAAACTCCTTTGGCGCCTGCGCCCGGATCGGTCTTCGCGGCGACTATGATGAGGTCGGCGTTGTACCCGTTCGAAATGTAGATCTTCTGTCCGTTGATGATGTAGCCATCATGCTCGCGCCGGGCGGTCGTTCGCAGACTCTTCAGATCGCTGCCGGCGCCGGGCTCGGTCATCGCTATCGCGCCGATCATCTCACCGGAGACCATCTTCGGCAGGTAACGCTGCTTGGTCTGCTCGCTGGCAAAGCTGACCAGATAGGAAGCCACCATCTCGGAATGGACCATGAACCCGGAGCCGGGTCCGGATACGCCGGCGCGAGCCAACTCCTCGATGACAACGACATTGTATAGCCAGTCGCCACCGTTGCCGCCATAGGCTTCTTTGACGTTGGCGCACAGCAAGCCCTGTTCGCCGGCTTTGCGCCACAACTCCCGAGGCACGACTCCTGCCCTCTCCCAGGCCCGATGATGCGGCACCATCTCGGCGTCGATGAAACGGCGCACCGCGGAGCGGAAAATCTCATGCTCTTCGGAGAAGATGGTACGCGCGATCATGGTTGCCGTTGTGTCAATGCAAGCCCAGTATGGAGATGGCAGCCACGCCCAGGTAGGGGACCCCCCCGAGGTTGTGCGTAAGTCCGAGACTGACATCTGCCAGCTGACGCTCGCCGGCCCGCCCCAGGAGCTGGTTATAGACTTCATACGTCATGCGCAAGCCCGAAGCGGCGATCGGATGACCGAAGCATTTGAGCCCGCCATCGACCTGGCAGGGGAGCTGGCCACCACGATCGTAGAATCCATCCAGGACGTCGGTCACGGCCCGCCCCTCGTCCGACAGGAACAAATCCTCCATCGTCACGAGTTCGGTAATCGAGAAGCAATCGTGAACCTCGATGAGGCCGAGCTCAGCGCGCGGCTTGGTGATGCCCGCCTCCTTGTAGGCCTTTGTGGCGGCGTTGCGCGTATTGCGGACATAGCTCCCATCCCACTGATCTGTCGTTGATTCGATGCCGCTCGACACGGACAGCTGAACCGCCTTCAACGTCACGAGGTCCCGCTTACCGAGCGCGCGGGCGATCTCAGGCGTTGTGACGATTGCCGCGGCCGCACCGTCGCTGACGCCGCAACAGTCGAACAGGCCAAGCGGTTCCGCGATCATGGGTGCCTTGAGAATCGTATCCATCGAAACAGCTTTGCGAAGGTGCGCCTTGGGCGAAAGAACGCCGTTCTGATGGCTTTTCCAGGAGACATGCCCGATCGCTCGCTTGAGATCCTCCTTGGAAACCTTGTGGCGCGCACGATAGCCGGCCGCAAGCTGCGCGAAACCGGCGGGCGCCGAGCCCATCGGCAGCCACAGATCGTTGAAAGTTCCTTTCGTCTGTACAGGCAGACCGCCGTAGCCCGTATCTTTCAACTTCTCGGCGCCTACGGCGAGCGCAATATCGACGGCGCCGGATGCCACGGCGTAGGCCGCTCCCCGCAGAGCCTCGGTTCCCGTCGCGCACATGTTCTCTACCCGACTGACGGGAATGCCATCCAGGCGAAGCGCCGTGGCCGCCGGAATGGCGGAATTTCCCACATTGATGCGATCGAAGCACGACCCAGCCCACGCCGCTTCGATCTGCCCGCGCTCGATGCCTGCATCCGTCAGCGCCTCATCGAACGCTTCGGCCAGAAGTCCGTCGGTCCCGACATCCCAGCGCTCACCGAAGCGAGAGCAGCCCATCCCGATGATCGCAACTTTGTCCTTGATTCCTGTAGCCATCAGATCATCCTCACTCAATCGGTTGGCGCCGCTTTCCAGAAGTAGCGGTAAAAACCCCGCGTCTGGTCGCGCTCTTTGATGCGAAAACGCATGCGCAGGCGAGCACCAACCTCGAACGTCTCGGGCTGCACATCCACGAATTCCATCAGCAGACGCGCACCCAGATCGAACTGCGCAAAGCCGATATAGAGCGGCGGCGAAGGATGGTAGGTCAGCATGTCGGCGGTGTAGGTCAGTACCCGGGCAGCTTCATCGGCGAGACACACTGGAACCAAGGCGCTCCCCGGGGCTCTGCAATTCACGCAATACGCCAGTTGAGGGAATTGGACCTGGCCGCAGGAGGAGCATCTGCCTGCGACGAAACCGTTGATCTGGTCCGAAGAGCGATACTGTTCTGTGAGCGCCGTCTTCGTGTCGCGCTCGGCGCGCATTCCCCAGTCCGGCGTGATCTCATCGTAAAACGATGCCATCTGAGCATAGCTTCGAACCGTGACGCCCGCCGAGAGCGCATCGCGCACTGTGCGCGCCGGCCGGGCCGCCACCACGGCATCTGTTGCCCGCAAGACAATGACGTCGCTGCCTTGCCCGAAACCCGCGACCACCACCACGTCTCCTGGAGATGCCTGGTCGAGAACATTGGCCAGCATCAGCAGACTCTGCGCAGCTCCGACGAAACCGCAGTCAACATCCAACGGATCCGCAATCGAGGCGGCAGGCAGCCCCACTGCCCGCGCGATTGCGTCAGCCGCCCCCTTTGACGGGGAAGGGAAAATGAACTTCGCAACCTCGCCCGCACCTAGCTTCGCGTCGGCCAGCGCCGCACGCACGGCTTCAACACCAATCTTGAGATAACCTTCATCGCGAATCCAGCGCTCTTCCCAAAAGTAGTCGTAAGGAGCGCCGGCCGCCCTGAAATGGTCGACGAGGAGTGTCGTGCTCGAGGCGGAGCCAATGACTTCCGCGGCGACATCATCGGTGCCGAGAAGAAAGGCGGCGGCTCCCGCACCGTACTGCATTTCTTGGGCGCTCGCCGGCCGCGCGCGTGGCCGTTCCGACCCGATGACCAAGGTGGGATGCTTGGCCGCCTGGAGAGCCGTGGCCAACGCGGCGACACCGGCACGCTGCGAGCCGCCGAAATCCAGGGCCCGGACTGTGCGCGGGAGACGTAGCGAAACCGCAACCATCGCGCTGGATTGCAAATCCGCTGACGGGGCCGTGGTCGAGGCGAGATCGATCTCGCGAATCCTTGCTCGATCTTGACGCCCCAGGCACTCCCGTGCGGCCTCCACTGCCATGGTCACGACATCCTCGTCCCAACAGCAATAGGCACGCCGCCCCTGGGCAAGCCCCTTCAGCGAGGGCGCCATCCACGCATGAGTCGCCGCAATGACTGCGCGCTCCAGGCGCAGGCGGGGAATATAGGCTCCCCAGGCCATGATCCCAAAGGCCATGTCAGAATCCCCTCATTTGAGGCGCACCAATCCGCGATCGAGTACGACATCGTCGCGCTCCTTCGTGCGCGCGCGGAAACGCCACGAATTCTCCTCCTCAAACAACTCGAGGCGGATCGTATCGCCCGGGTAGACCGGCCGGCTGAATCGCACAAAGATCTCCGCCAAGCGTGCCGGATCACCTGCGCAAAGATGCTGGACCAGGCCGAAACAGGATATTCCGAATGTGCACAGGCCATGCAGAATCGGCTTTGCAAAGCCCGCCTTGGCGGCCACTTCGGGATCGATGTGGACGGGGTTGTAGTCGCCGCTCAAGCGATAGATGAGCGCCTGGCGCGGCAAGGTCGGCAAGTCGATGACCCGGTCGGCTGCGCGATCCGGTAGCGCCGACGGCACGACAGCGGGCTGCTTCCAACTGCCGCACCCGCCATCACCGCGGAGAAAATAGGTCGAGCGCACTCGACAGATGATCGCGCCGGCCTTCGCATCGACAATTCGCTTCTCGAACGAGATGACGGCGCCCTTGCCCGGCCCCTTGTCATCGACGCCCAGAACCTCGTATTCGCCGCGTACTGTCGCTGTTGGCTCCAGAGGGCGTTCGAAAACGATGCCCTGCTCGCCGTGCAGGACCTTCACATAGTCGATCTCGAGAGCCGATTCGGTGAGCCAAGCGCCTGGATAGGCAATCACCGAGGCCTGAGAGGGAATGATGCGCAAGGACTTCTCATATACGAACGGCAATTCCTTCGGGTCCATCGGATCGGCACCGACGCCTACTCCAAGCGCGTAAAGAATCGTGTCCTTAGCGCTATAGGTCTGCTCCAGCGGCGGGAAGCTTCGGGAAATCAATTTGTCGAGATTCATGTTTCGCAGTATCCGTCAGAGTGCCGCCATTTCTAAATACAAAGCTCGTGCCACAGTCCTCTCACAAGTGAGGGCGCGGCGGCTACCCAGCCGGCTCCTATAATCTGCCTTCAAACGTTGTGCACGGCACCAGCGCGGCCGTGGGGCAATCGATCAAGGAGTAGTTGAGTGGCGTCAAATATGCTCAAAGACAAAGTGGTCCTGGTGACAGGCGCGGGCAACGGCATTGGTGCAGAGATCGCCAAGCTCGCCGCCAAGCAGGGGGCGAAGGTTGTGGTAAACGATCTGGGCACATCCCAATTTGGCGTAGGAGCCGACGCGAGCCCAGCGCAGAAGGTCGCCGATGAGATCCGCGCGTCGGGTGGCGATGCGGTACCAAGTTTTCACAGCGTGGCAGCCTGGGACAGCGCCCATGCAATCGTGGATGACGCGTTGAAGGCCTACGGCAGGCTCGACGTGGTCGTCAACAATGCGGGAGTACTCCGCGATTCGATGTTCCACAAGATGACCGATGAGGATTGGCAGGTTGTCCTTGGCGTGACCTTGTCAGGCTACTTCTACGTTTCCCGCGCCGCCGCCAACCTGTTCAAGAATCAAGGCAGCGGCTGCTACATACACATGTCTTCGACCTCCGGACTGATCGGCAACTACGGTCAGGTGAACTACGGCGCCGCCAAAATGGGTGTCGCCGGACTCTCCAAGTGCATCGCGCTGGATCTTTCCCGTTTCAAGGTCAGGTCAAACTGCATCGCACCGTTCGCCTTTACCCGGATGACCGCCAGCATTCCCGCCGACAGCGAGGAAAATCGCCGCCGCGTGGCCGTGCTTCAGCGGATGACAGCAGCAAAGATCGCACCCTTCACCATTGCTCTGATGAGTGACGCAGCCGCCGATGTGACGGGGCAGATGTTCGCTGTGCGCAACAATGAAATCATCCTGCTCACACAGCCCCGGCCGCTACGCACGACGCAGACATCGGACGGCTGGACGCCCGAGAGTTGTGTCGAGACGGCTTTGCCCGCGTTGAGGCCGTCCATGTACAACCTCGACCGTTCATCGGATGTCTTTGCGTGGGATCCCTTCTGACGTGGAGCTGCATTTCTCGAACCCCGGGCCATCCTCGAGTCATAGGCCGACCTCATATGAGTAAACACGCTGCCCTGTCACCGACCGAAGCCGCCGATCGCCTCGCGATCCGGGAGCTCATCGAGGCCTACGCGCATTGCGCCGATCGCCGCGATGCGAATGGACAGATGGCGCTCTTCACCGCGGACACCCACTTCGTGGTGTACATGAACGCCAAGGATCCAAAGCCCACCTTTGAGCTGCACTCGCGCGAGGCGCTCGCGCCGGTCTTCGCCCAGCTGAATCAGTACGACGCCACCACCCACTTCGTCGGACAGAGCACGATTTTCACGTTGACGAACGACCGAGGCACCGGGGAAGCCTACTGCCTGGCGCATCACGTTACGGTCGAAGGTGGGAATCGACGCTTGATGCTGGCCTCGCTGCGCTACGACGACACCTTCGTCAAGCTCGACGGCGCATGGTTGTTTGCGCAGCGCCTGCTCTACGTCGACTGGGTCGACGAACGCGCCCTCTCATGAAGCGGCTGGTGATTGTGGGGGCGTCTGGGATGGTCGGCGGCTACGCCCTTCGCTATGCGCTCGAGCACCCGAACGTCGAGCGTGTGACGTCCGTCGGGAGAAGGAACCTTGGCACCTCGCACGCCAACTTGGCCCGCGCGATGGTGGACGTGTCCGTTCGGGAAACAGGGGAACGCGAAAATCTCGTTCTCGAGAACCGCGACATCCTGGCCATGGTCAATTCGGCTCAGACGCAACATCCGGCCT